>Ga0255346_1003492_pt1 | contig 18351 bp, 17 predicted proteins | sample wastewater_treat_FD_194410 | JGI IMG/M metagenome (GOLD analysis project Ga0255346, IMG submission 194410) | Wastewater microbial communities from Lulu Island WWTP, Vancouver, Canada - plant22 | ecosystem: Engineered > WWTP > Wastewater > Unclassified | place: Canada: Vancouver, British Columbia... | reverse complement strand
CTGAGGGTCCAACAAAATTGCGCGTATGAATTTTTGATTGCGCAGCATAGCCAGTTGGTTCAAGTGGCAACCCAACCAGTTTGTGGGTATCAACCACTATCCTGAATTCTTCTGTAATAGGGTCGAACTCCAATAGATATGAATTACGGCCATATGCTGCTGTTCCAATATAAATTTTTCCATTTTTCCCTTCGCATAAAGAGAAATACCCTGATTCTTCTGTTGTTGTTTCAGGAGGGATATAATACGCCTTTGCCCAAAGATATTTCAATGGTGAAGTTGAATTACTGGCTGGGGTTGATTCTGCAGATAATCCTACACAACAGCAGGAGATAAATAATACAGATGCGAGAATAAGTGTCAAAATCTTATTATTATCACACCTAAATCTGCATCTCATAGTAAAACCTCCCTCCATCTTTTTTACAACTCAATCGCAAAATCTACTCTGTATGATAATACCTGATTAATCTGCTTGTCAAAGTATCTGCGTTGTATTGGAACCTTTACCTTATCATATAATTCAAAAGGTGAATGCAAATTGCAAAAATCAAAATTAACTACTTTCATTGCCTTTGTTTTTCCTTTTACACTTTGCATCTTGCAATCTCTTTCTTACACTCCTTCCTTTACAAAGATGCGAGTATCGGATGCCTGTATGATAAAATATTGAACGAAGATAAACAGATAAGGATCTTTTTAAAATGACTGAAAAAGAAATATCATATGAATACCATAATACAAAATATTCATCCTGTTCTCCTGGCGCTTCTTGCAGGCATTTTTACGTGGTGTATGACTGCTATTGGTGCTGGCTTTGTTTTTCTTACAAAGGAATTTCACCAGAAGACATTTGATTTAATGCTTGGTTTTGCTGCTGGGATTATGGTTGCTGCAAGTTTTTGGTCACTTCTCAGTCCTGCGATTGAAATGTCTAAAAATCTTCATTTCTTTTCGTGGTTTCCTGCATCTACTGGATTTTTGTGCGGCGCATTACTTTTGCGGTTAGCAGATGTATTTTTGCCACATCTTCATCTTGGATATTCCGATGCAGAAGCAGAAGGAATAAAAACATCTTTGTCTCGTACAACTCTTCTTGTTCTTGCCATCACGCTCCATAATATGCCAGAAGGGCTGGCTGTTGGTGTTGCGATTGGTTCTGCTTTCTCAGGATTTTCTGACTCAACAATTACATCTGCACTTGTGCTTGCGCTCGGAATTGGTATACAAAACATACCTGAAGGTTTTGCTGTTTCAATATCATTAAGAAGGGATGGTTCCTCAAGATTTAAAAGTTTTTGGTATGGCCAGCTTTCAGCAATTGTTGAGCCAATATTCGCTGTTATTGGCGCCTTTGGTGTTATGTGGGCAAAACCACTTTTACCATATTCTATGGGGTTTGCAGCAGGGGCAATGATTTTTGTTGTTGTGGAAGAAATTATTCCTGAATCTCAGAAAAATAATAATGTTGATCTTTCTACTGCTGGAGTTATTCTCGGATTCCTTGTTATGATGATTCTGGATGTTGCCTTTGGCTAAAAAAGGGCGCTATCATTTTTCATCTGGATGTCAAGCATCTCTGCAAACTTCATTGCATTTTTTGCCGCATAACCAGCATGACAATTATTAAAGAAGATAAAACTTATCTCTGATTTTTCCATCATCGAGCGCGCAACTCTTTCAATCTCCTTTAACTCCTGGTCCGAATAATTGTAGTTATACCTTTCAGAAACCGGTGTATTGAACCAATTTTTGTTTCTTCCATGACACCTCAGATATGCAATGTTTGAAGTAATTACATCGTTAAGAGGCATAAGCCGATGTAGTTTTGGTTCATCAACAGCACAAAAAGCAATATTATTTTTTTTAAGAAAATCATAGTGTTTTGTTGATGCCCAGGCAATATTTCTAAATTCTATTACAAGTGGTAAGTCAACCAGAATTTCTTTTAACCTTATAATAAAATCATAGGAATCAGAGGAAGGATAAAAAAATACTGGAAATTGAAGAAGGACTGCTCCGAGTTTATTCATCTTTTTTAATGGAATAATGGCTTCTTTGAATTTAATAGAACTTTCTTCCACTTGTTTTACATCTGGCTTTGTTTCAAGGCGATTATCAAAAAAATCATGGGTTATACCTTTATACGCCTTTACAGAAAATATAAAATCAGGTCGTGTTTTTTTAGCCATTGCTTCAAGATTCTCTGGCGCAGGTATATGATAATATGTTGAGTTTATTTCCACAGCATTAAACCCGAGATATTCAGAATAATATTCGAGCATTTTACCTGTTGAAATACCTTCAGGATATACAACACCCTTCCAGTCAGGAAATGAAAAACCTGATGTTCCTATTTTTACTGTTGTCATTTCCAATTCTTCCAATCAAGAGCTGTTCTTGTAAAAGGGTCTGCACAGTATCCATCCGCCTGATATACAAAAATCCCATCTGCTCCCTCATTAAAAAATCTTCTGATGTCATACTTGATATCAGATGGATACCTGTACAAAGATATCTGTGAATTAGAAAATGAACCAAGATGAGTAAGCCATCCATCCATAATACCAAAAACCCTGCATCCATAATCCTTCAATTTAATATAAGGTCTTAGAGAAAAAATAGGGCTGCGGCTTAAAAGATTTGATGGTATAACACACTGTATTATTCCCTGTTTTGCCAGTGTTTCAAATACCTTATAATAAACTATATCCCCTGCAGGTATCCTTACAGTAAGCGGAATCTTTCTTTTCCCGGACATTTTATTGATAACATTATGGATTTCCATAAAAAGAGAAATAAGATCTTCCTCAGTGTGGTAATAGGGATACCTCATACAATCAATTGACACTCCGTGTGTGCCCCACTCAATAAATTCTCCTATAATTGATGCTGCATACTGCCTTGTTTCCTGCACATTGTATCTTAATATGTTTCCTGTTCTCCATTCAGGATGATGTCTGCTGATTTTTTCTTCAAGGTCAGTACCAGGATAGCAATTTGTAAGTCCTGCGTTTGCGTAGTGAACCATTCCAAGTTCACTGCAGGCATCAATTGTTTCTCTCAGAATATCAAGAGACCTGACCATTGAAGCAGGGCCAGGACTGAACGTCCCATCATCGCCCATCATTGCGCCCTTACTATGTCTTTCAGCAATTCTGCTATAATGGAGCGCCTTTGAACCAAACCGAATAACCTGGGTGTGTATCTCGTTTGCGCCCATTTCCCTGAACAATTTCATTGCTTCCTTAACCTCGTATTTTTTTTCAAGATTATAAAGAAAAGCCCAGGAGTATGGTTCAAAATAAAGCGCAAGGGTTTTATCTGACCATTTGGAATTTACATGTCCTGTGTTTTCTTTTTTCTTTTCATCAGGAACAATCTTTATGTAGTGGATTGAACCAAACGGCCATTTTTCGTTCTCTCTTATTGATAATGGGGTTGGACTGATTTCAATTGCGCTATTTTTGTCTAATTCAACACTTTTCCAGAGGATTTCTTTGTGGTATTTATCCTGAAACTCTGGTCTATTCCTTTCTGCGATAAAAGGATATCTGATTTTTTCATTGCTTACAGAGACCCTCATATGTATAATTCCATATAGAATGCCAAAATATATTTTGTATCTTCCAGAAATACCCGGCTTTATCGTTAGTGCCTTTACTTCTTCATCCCCATTAAACATAAGATAACCAGATTCAATCTTCCAGCCCTTTTCTAAAACATATTGATTCCAATCAGAGATATACAGGGTTTTACAGGGTAAAAGTTCAACATCAGTTTTATATTCTGTAATTCCTTCATCTGTGAGAACCTTGATGCATATTTTTATATCCCCTGTATATTTATGAAGATTATTCAGATAAAGATTCCAGTAAACAGGATGGCCACTACCATTGAATTTTACATTTCCATATCTAACTGCTTCATTCCATTCCCAGAAAGAACACCTAAGCATTTTATCAGCATCAATATATGAAAAAATTGAACAGGGATTCCATACATTCCCATCAAGAGAATAAGATATCTTTGCGCCATAAATTGGTTTTAGATTTTGACTGATTCTTATTTCAACAAAACCATCGTTAATCATCTGTTTTATAGATATCATGAGCCCTCCAACAAAAACCTTCAATAATGTGTTTTTCAATATTATAATCCCATAGAAATATTTGACAATTTATATGGTTAATATATATAATAATACCTAAATTCGTAGGTGGTAGAACGGCGAGAGAAAGCAGATTTTTTTCAGTGTTTATAAAACACCGGGGTCAACTCTTGACTCTTGACAAATCCATTCTTAAAATTTCATTTTCCAATGAAAAAAATGTGGTGAGGGACTTTAGTTCTGTGTCTTTTTCTCTAACACCATAAGTATATCGCACCTAAAGGTGCTCACTACATTCTTTCTATTGTCGATTTTAAGCATTTCTGAATTTTTTAGTGTGGTTGTGACTTGCTTAATGCCATATTCACCTTTATAATTATTTTAATGGAGAACAATAATAAAAAATATTATAACCTGCAGGTTTCACAGGTACTCGGATTTTTAAAAAATTACGATAGTTTTGCCCTGTTTGATACTTCACTTTGTGATTCTGAAAATTACCGTTCAGTAATTTGTTATGATCTTTGTGAAAGAATCCAGATTGAGGATTTTTCTGAGATTAAGGAGAAAATAGATACTGTCGAAAAGATTACCAAATCAGGGTATCATGCTGTGTGTGTAATCCCTTATGAGGCAGGCCTTGCTCTTGAACCATCCTGTGGCTATAAAGAAAAATTGCCATATCCCTGTGTTTTTCTTTTTTTCAAGAAGAATCTGATTTTTAATCATAATTCTGGAGAGTTTTTAGAAGACATTCCAGATGACTTTTTGCTTAAATCAGTAAACACAAGATGGGCAATGAAAAGATTATGGTTTGATACACATTATAGGGAATATAGCGGGAAAATTAAAAAAATTAAATACCTTATTGAACAGGGAGAAACATATCAGGTTAATTACACAATAAGATGCAGATTTAATTTTTCTGGTTCAGTTTTTGGAATGTACCTTGATCTTCGAGAAAGGCAACGAGTGCCCTACTCTGCTCTTATCAGGTGTAATGACCATTTCATTTTATCATTTTCACCAGAACTTTTTTTCAGAAAACAGGACAATTTAATAAAAGTAAGACCGATGAAGGGAACAATCAAAAGAGGCAAAAACCAATCACAGGATAAAAGATATAAAAACAATTTAAGCAACAGTATCAAAAATAAGGCAGAAAATTTGATGATAGTTGATATGATGAGAAATGACCTTGGAAAAATTTGTGTTTATGGTTCAGTCGTGACAGAATCCTTGTTCCAAATTGAAAAATATGAAACCCTTTATCAAATGACATCAACAATTAAAGGTACACTTAAGAAAAATATTAAATTTTCAGATATTATAAAAGCCATCTTTCCATCAGCTTCTATAACCGGGGCACCTAAAATAAGAACAATGCAAATTATTTCTGAACTTGAAAAAAGTCATAGAAAAATTTATACAGGAACAATTGGGATACTATATCCTGACAATTCAGCAGTTTTTAATGTCGCAATCCGCACCATTCTCATTAAGAAAAATTTAGGAGAAATGGGTGTGGGTGGAGGCATTGTTTATGATTCAAAACCCGATAAAGAATATTTAGAATGCCTTCTAAAATCAGCATTTCTTGTTTCTGCTTGTAAAAAAATCCAACTTATTGAAACAATGAGGTGGAGTAAAAAAGAAGGTTATTTCCTTCTTGATTTACATCTTAAAAGATTGCAAAAAAGTGCAGAATTTTTTAAATTTGAATATAACAGGAAAAAAATTATCAGTTTACTTGAAAAATTAACATCGAACTTTGATCCAGATAATATTTACAAAATTAGACTTTTACTCTTTCAAAATGGTTCTATATCCATATCTTTTCAAAAAATTGATTTTTTAAACTTAGAAAAGCAAAAAACATCAATTTCAAATAGAAAAATAGACCCTGAAAATCTTTTTCTTTATCATAAAACAACAGTGAGAGACATTTACGAACATACCTACAAAAAAGCTATAGAAAATGGATACTTTGATATAATTTTTGAAAACAAATTTGGAGAAATTACTGAAGGATGTATTACCAATATTTTCGTTGAAAAAAATGGCATTCTTTATACACCGCCTATTTCTTGTGGACTTTTACCTGGGATTCTTAGAGAATATCTTATCAAAAAAAATGTGGCAAAAGAAAAAATTATAACAAAAAATGAAATTTTTTCTGCAGACAAAATTTATCTTGGAAACAGTGTCAGAGGTTTAATTCAGGTATCAATAGAAGCACAAAAAAATTTCAAGAATACAACTGATCAATAATTTGAGCCATTATAAAGTCATTAAGAGTTAAACCCTTAGAAGCATGGGTTGTTAAACTAATTTTGACTTTGTTATAAGAGACTGTTATTGTTGGATGATGAAACTGTTCTTCTGAAACAATTGAAACCAAATCAACAAAATATTTAGCCTCTATAAAATCCTTAAATTTATACTCTTTTACAATTTTTTTATCTTCAATAAGTGTCCACCCATCAAATTTCTCTAATAATTTTGTTATCTGTTCTTTTTGTAATGGAGGTGTCCCAGCCTCACAGGGTTCACATTTTGATGGAATTTCTGATTTTTTCCCGACAACTGGATTTTTAATATTTTCATCACATCGTCATAATTAAGACTTTCTGTTATTTCTTCTGAGATTTGGATATATCCAACAACATTATTTTTGTCTACTATTATTACTGTTCTTGCAAGCAGTTTAAGTTCTTTAATCAATACACCATAATTAAGCCCAAAGGATGAATATTTATAATCAGAAAAAACAAAAACATTTTTTATGTTATTTAATTCACAAAATCTTTTCTGTGCAAAGGGAAGGTCATTACTAATACCTATAACAACTATATCAGAAGAAAGATTTGATGCTTTTTTATTAAATTCTCTTACCTGAAGGTCACACACAGAGGTATCAAGAGAAGGAAAAGTTGTTATTATTTTAATTTTTTCATCAAACTGATTAAGGAAAATGTCCTTCATTTCTGAAGAAACAACCCTGAAATCAGGGGCAAAATCATAAACCTTTATATTTCTACCAACAATGTTTAATATATTATTTTTGAATTTTACCTGTCTCATAATTTTCTCCTTTGATTATTCAGATGGAATACTTTTTCAAAATTTCTTTTACCTTTAATTCTCTGTCGACAAATTTTTTTGATTCATAAGAAATAAAAGATTCTTCAAATGTCGGTTCTTCTTTTTTATAAAAAATTCCCAAAGGTATCTTTGTATCTGAATTATAATCCCATTCTCTTGCTTTTTTCATTGCAATATCAAAATCATCAAGATTATTTTCTTCCATAATATAAACTCTTTTGTCATAGTATTCATACATATTGAAAAATGTTACACATACCTGAAGAACATCAACAATTGAAAAACCCTTATGCATTATCGCTTCTAACATTATTCTTTTTAGCAAATCTATGCCATGAGAAAATGTTCTTGCAACAAATGTTGCACCTGCTGCAATCATTAACTCAATTGGATTAAAAGGTTTCTCTTTATTTCCATATGGAGTTGACCTACCTTTATAACCTACAGGGGATGTTGGTGTAAACTGTCCTGTTGTCAGTCCATAAACACGATTATTATGAATAATCATAGTTATATCAATATTTCTTTTAGCAGCAAACAAAAGATGCTCAAGTCCTTCTCCATATGAATCACCATCTCCTGAAAAACCAATCACCTTTAATGAAGGATTTGCTATTTTTATTCCTTGTGCAACTGGAACAACCCTTCCATGAAGAGAATAAAAACTATTTAAATTTATATAATCAACAATCTTTGCATGACATCCAATACCTGAAACAAGGACAATATTCTCAATTGGGGTACCTTTGCTCACAATCTCTTTTACAACAAGTTTTAGAGCATTTAAAATCGCAAAGTTTCCACAACCAGTACACCAGGTATTTTTGGCATTTGTGTTAAGTTTGGTTATGTCCATTTATAATACCTTTAATTTATTTTCAATCTCATCTACAGAAAAAGGTCTTCCGTCATACTTTAGGATTTTATCATTTATAGAAAATCCATAACTTTTTATTAAATTTCCAAGTTGTCCAGTAGCATTATTTTCAATATCTATTAATCTTTTAACTCCTTCCAATGCTTTTCTAAATTGATTAACTGGGAAAGGATGCAAAACCACAACCTGTATAACCTTAAGATTATACTTTTTACCTAACTCAACACAAACAGGCATATTTGAGCCCCAACACAAAATAGCAGTTTCTGAATTTTTATTTCCATATACCTTAACACATTCAAATCTATTTTCAATTTCTTTAAGAAGAAATTTTTCTTTAATAAGAACACGTTTCTCTTGCATTGATTTTGTAATTACAGGATTTTCTGTTGTTATTCCATATTCATCATGTTCATAACTGTTTACTTTGATAATTGCTTCTTTTTTAGGCACAAAACACATTGGAGAGATGCCATTTTCAGTATATTTATATCTTTTGAATGGTTCATCTCCATTCCACACTATGGGTTGTGAAAAATTAATCTGATCCACTTCATCCAGATTAAAACTATAAACATTTTCAGCAATTGATTTGTCAGTAAGAATAATTGATGGGATTTGATATTTCCATGCTATATCAACTGAAATAGCTCCAAGATAATATGCCTGCTCACAATCACCAGGGCTTACTACAAATCTTGTGAATTCCCCATGTCCAGAATGAATTGCATAAAATAATTCTGTTTGTCCTGTGTATGTTGGTAATCCTGTGCTTGGTCCTGTTCGTTGCCCAAGAACAATCACAACTGGAATTTCAGCCATTCCAGCAAGGCTCAATCCTTCATTCATCAAACAAAACCCACCTCCTGAAGTTCCAACAGCTGATTTTTTTCCAGCATAAGCAAATCCAAGAGCCATTAAAATTACTGCAATTTCATTCTCAGGATGTATTACCTTTATACTTGATTCAGGTCCAACTGATGCAAGAAAATGCAGTAGAGCTGAGGAAGGAGTCATTGGATACCCAATATAAACATCCAGCCCACCTTTAATAAATCCAAGTCCCAAAGCCTCATTTCCTGTCAAAACAGGAAGTGAAATTTGTGAAATTTTTTCAATTTTAAAAAATTCTCTTGAAATATCATACCCTCTTTTAGCAACTTTTAGATTTATTTCAATTTCTTTTGTAATTGACTTTTTCAAAGTTTTCTCAAGTATTTCCCATTCAATCCCAGCTGCTTTACAAAAACTACCAATTAAACAAGAATTTTTAACAAACTCAGGAGCATTTTCTTCTTTTAAGATTGTTTTTAAAGGAACCCCTGTACCACAGAAACTTCCATTATCTTTAAAGTTATCGGAATCATAAATATAAAAACATCCTTCCTTTAGTAAAAAACGATGTTTTTCAAGAGTTTCAAAATTTAAAGCAATAAGAATATCTATTTTTTCTCTATAACTGGCAATTTTTTCATCAGATATCCTAATAATGGAAAAGGTATGACCACCCCTTATAAGAGATGGATAATCCCTGGATACAAAAACTTTATAACCCAATGATGATAAAAGGTGAGCAATTATTAAACTTGCTTTGTCGATTCCATCGCCTGCCCTACCACCAATTAAAATAGAATAATCAAGCATTATTAATAATTTTTTGTTTTTTTATATTATACCAAAAAAAAACCTTGTTTCAACATCTCAGTTGTGGATTATACCTAATACCAGTGTTAAAATATTATTTATGAATAATTATCCAAAATTTCCCGCTTTTAAATTCATTGAAATATCTGATAAAGAATTTATCTGCGATATATTGGAAAAATATCAACCAGAAACATCAGAACTTACATTTGCATCATTTTTCATTTGGAGAAATTTTCATAAATTTTATTGGTCAATATGGAATAATTTTTTGTTATCATATTGTGAAAAAAATAATCAAATATATGCATATGAACCAATCGGAACAGAAAAAAGAGATAAAGCTGTAAGAACTATTCTTGAATATTTACATCAGGAAAAATGTCAATATGAACCGTGCATAGAACGAGCAGATAAAAAACTTGTAGAAGAAATTAAAGATATCCCAGACTTCCAGATTAAATCTTTAAGAGAACATTTTGATTATTTATATAGCACAGAAAATCTCATTAACCTTCCTGGTAGAAAATATCATAAAAAAAGAAATCTTATTGCAAAGTTTTTGAAAACTTATCAATTTAGGTATGAAGAGATAAACAGTGGAAACATAAAAAAATGCCTGGAATTTATTGAGAATTGGTGTAGTATAAAAGAATGCGAAACCAATCCTTCTTTATTTGAAGAAAAAAATGCAGTTATTGAAGCACTTAATAATTTTGAATTTCTCAATCTCAAAGGATGTATACTCATAATTGACAATAATATTCAAGGATTTTCAATCGGTGAAAGATTAAATAAAGAAACTGCTGTTATACATATAGAAAAAGCAAATCCTGAAATTCCGGGTCTTTATACATTAATCAACCGTGAATTTGTAAAAAATACTTGGTCTGATACAAAATACATAAATAGGGAAGAAGATTTGGGAAATACTGGGCTTAGACAGGCAAAAAAATCATACTATCCTATAAGGCTTGTTGAAAAATTTCGAATAAAAATTTCATCGATTTCTAACACAAGCCAATAAAATAATAGAAACAGGCTTACCCACTATTTAACCTTTTCATTACTCCTTTATATTCTATATCTTATTAAAAATGTTACACTTTTTAGATGAATTTCAATTTACATTGTTTTAATGGTACATTACTTTTTTTGACATTTGATGTGTCTTTTTTATATAGTATAAAAGGTTTTGAAAATTGGTGTTATTAAATTTTCGTCCTAAACTAAATTGAGAAATGTTAGATATAAAAACTCTTGAAAACTGGTTATGGGAAGCAGTTTGTAAAATTCGTGGTGAAATTGATGCACCAAAATATAAAGATTACATTTTACCATTGATATTTTTAAAAAGGCTTTCAGATGTTTTTGATGATGAAGTAGAAAAATTTAGTAAAAGTTTTAGCCAAATTGCAGGAAAGTTTTATACCCCAAGAAAGGATGGCGTATATTGTAGACCCTGAGGAAAGTGAAACAATTTACGATCTTGCCTTGACTCAGGTGGGCTTTTGATAAAGTTAGGTCCAAATTTTACTACTTTTTGAGCATAACAATTATCCCTGATACTGGTTCTTTTTCAAGAGGTTCTGGAAATACTGGTTCAAATAGAAAAGAAACTTAAGAAAAAAGTTATAGAAAGGTTGGATGTTCCCCATAAATTTATTTTACAACTGGAAAAAAAACGAATAACCAAGATATTATAAAAAATGTAGGAATTACACCTTAATCCATTCTAAAAATATCTAACAAAATGTACAAAAGAGGGTTTGTCACTTATTTCTACAAATTGACGAAGATTATATCTTATAATACAATTTGAAAAGTTGAGAAGAATTAGAAGGAAAATAGAATGGCCGATATTCAACCAGGTTATATTTTAAAAAGTCTTAAAACACCGGGGTCAAATCTTGACTCTTGACAAATTTATTAAGAAAGAAGGAAATAAGGAGAGAAAAAATTTCAAAAGGAAAAGAAAAAAAGTAGGATTTTGCCCCTGAGGGTTTTCTCTTTTTTTTTTATGCTACCGAGATACGATTCTTTGTATTTATTCTTATTTTTCTATCCACAAATACCTAATGACCGTGCATAAATCGAAATTCTGACATAAGAAGAATCCCAAAAATAAACAGTATTATTGATATTGTTGATTTTTTCATATCAGGTTGTTTATGCAACTCTGGTATCAAATCACAGGATGCAATATAGATAAATCCTCCAGCAGCGATCGGGAGAAGTAGTGTAGAGAAAGCACTGGTTTTTGTTGCAAAGAAATAACCGATTACAGTACCAATTATCGCAGTCGTAGCAGAAAGAAAATTATAAGCCAAAGCTCTGTATTTGCTTAGTCCACCATAAAGTAGTATTCCAAAATCGCCTAACTCCTGGGGTATTTCATGCATAATAATTGCTATTACTGTAACCATCCCAATTTTAATGTTCGCAAAAAAGGTTGCGCCTATAATCAATCCATCTATAAAATTGTGTATGCCATCTCCAATAAGATTTAGATAGGTAAAGGTGTGGATTTTGCATTCTTCCTCGTGGCAGTGTCGCCAGTAAAGGTATTTTTCGAGGATAAAAAATAGAACAAAGCCAATAATCGTATAAACAAATGGAGTTGTAAGATTTTTAGATTCCTCCAATGCCTCTGGCAAAAGATGTAAAAAAGCGCTTCCTATTAGCCCACCAGCAGCAAATCCAACAAGAAGAATGAGTATCTTTTTAAGTATATCTTCTCTCAGAAGTAAAGTGAAAATTCCTATTAATGAAATCAAACTCACGATGATACTTGCGCATATTGCCAGTAAAAAATTCATAGTTGATACCTTTTTCAGTTATATCTGTCCTGAATCATAGCATGATTTGAAGTAAAATTTTAAACCCAATTGATCCTATTGTAAAGATTTTGAACAATTACAAGGTTTTGCCATAACTCGGGCAAGTACGAAAAATGATTATGCCCGATGATTACAATCCATGATATTTAAGATGCCTCTCAAAGATATTTTGTCCATGGAATTTCATGATGGATAAGATTTATATTACAAGTTTTTTAATAAATACAGGATATCGACAGATATGTTATTTACTGACATTATATAGACAGAGGGAAAAATGAATATACAGCAGACCATTGAATATTTTCAGTTATTATTCTTGCTTTTTATGGCACGCAGGATAGACCGTAAATATTACATCTTAAAAATCGGATGCAATCTGCGTTTTTTCTTTAAGAGTCAGAGGTATCCCGAGGATATTGATTTCGATTTGCAGGGTATATCTGTTAGAGATTTTCGAGATCAAATAAACGGAATACTGAAATCCAAGTCATTCATGGATGCACTTTCAATAAAGGGCCTGGCTGTGGGGCATATAACAGAACATAAACAAACAGAAACAACACAAAGATTGAAACTCGGGATTATCTCAGAACATATGCAAATACCAACGAGAATTGAATTTTCAAGGAGAGATGGAAAAAGAGGAGAAATCAGGTTTGAAGCAGTAGATCCAATTATCCTTAAAAAATACGAGATTACCCTGGTTCTGGTTAATCATTATACGAGGGAAACAGCATTTTTACAGAAGATATATGCAATGTCATCGCGAACCATCCCGCGGGCAAGAGATGTGTTTGATCTTTACCTATTGGTAACAACAGGAACAGATATCCCCACTATCTTAAAAACAGGGGATAAATCTGCGATAACAAAAGCAAAGAACAATATTTTTTCAATTGATTATGGTATCTTCAAGAGTCAGGTTATCTCATACCTTGATCCAGTTGACAGAAAAGTTTATGGCTCAGAAGAATCCTGGGACGCAATCCGTTTGAAGATAATAGAAACTCTGGAAACTGGTGGAAAATGAAACTAATAGATGCCTACGCTAAGATATTGAGATTGAATCTACCTGTTCTGCGCACAGATGATGTGTTCAGATGTTTGGACATCACGAATGTGCATTCGAGCAAGATTCTGAGACGCCTTATGGATGCAGGTCATATACTGCGTATATCAAAAGGTTTGTGGGCAATAAAAGATAAAGCAACATTATGGAACATAGTGGGGTATTTGACAAGTCCATTTCCATATTATATTTCCTTGCAAAGTGCCCTTAATAGATATGGAATCATATCCCAAGTTCCAGGTATATTGTATGTTGTTTCTCTGGCAAGAACCCGCTTATTCCGTACTCCACTTGGGGATGTTTCTATTCATCATATAAAACCATCCTTTTTTTGTGGGTATAAAAGATATAATGATGGTTTCTACATAGCAACACAAGAAAAGGCGCTCATAGATTTTTTATATTTTTACCCTGCACGGTCTCATCTTTTTCGTTCCCTTCCTGAAATAGAAATTTCGGCAAATTTCAAAGTATCCCGGGCAAAAAAATTCATAACAATGATAAAGCCAAAAAGAAGACAGTCAACAGTTATGCGACTTTTTAACAATATCCTTTTTGAACAAAACAGGACTTCCTGAATCAAAGAGAATAAACCTTTATCACTGGGCGGCTTTTTTCCCTGGCTGGTTTGTTTATCTACAACCATTTCAGGATATCATTTTATCAAGATTCCTTGACAGTCCTTGTATTTTTTGTGTATTATACACATACCCTATTGACAACACCTAATAAAAATTTTGCTAAGTATTGCAGGGGGGATTTTCAGGAAAATCAATGTTCTTGTGAACAAAAAAGTGTTTGTATTACCATTTAGGAATTATGATACCTATTAAAATTGTCAATTCAGGTGATACGGAGGAAATAAAAAATGTTAGATATAAAAACCCTTGAAAATTGGTTATGGGATGCTGCTTGTAAGATACGTGGCGAGATAGATGCTCCAAAATATAAGGATTATATTCTTCCCTTGATATTTTTGAAGAGATTATCAGATGTTTTTGATGATGAGGTAGAAAAATTTGTAAAGGATTATCCAGATGAAGAAAAAGCAAGAAAACTTATAGAGGATGACCACAATCTTGTTATATTTTATATCCCAGAAAAGGCAAGGTGGAGTGAGATCCTAAAACAAACCACAAATTTAGGAGAATACCTTACAGATGCAGTGCGTTCCATAGCAAAGGAAAACCCAAAACTTCAGGGGGTAATTGACATAGTTGATTTTAATGCCACTCAAGCAGGACAAAGAATAATTACTGATGAAAAACTTAAATCTCTGATTGACACACTTAATAAATATAGATTAGGTCTTAAAGATGTTGAACCAGACATCCTCGGCAGGGCATATGAATATCTATTAAGGAAGTTCGCAGAAGGATCAGGACAAAGCGCAGGAGAATTTTACACACCAGGAGAGGTTGCTATGTTGATGGCGCATATTATCGACCCTAAACCAGGTGAAACAATTTACGACCCATGCCTTGGCTCTGGTGGACTCTTAATAAAGTGTTATTTGAGATTTAGAGAAAAATATAACGAAAATCCGAGGATAGAACCACTGAAATTTTATGGACAGGAGATTCTGCATAGCACCTATGCTATGGCAAGGATGAATGCATTTGTTCACCAGATGGAAGCAGAGATTGCCTTAGGTGATACAATGATAAGACCTCATTTTACCACGCCTACTGGAGCATTAGAGAAGTTTGATATTGTGGTTTCTAATCCTATGTGGAATCAAGATTTCCAGCAGAGTGTTTATGAAAATGATGCTTACAACCGATTTACTTATGGCTATCCTCCATCAAATTCTGCTGATTGGGGATGGGTTCAACATATGCTTGCAAGTTTGAATGAAAACGGAAGAATGGCAGTTGTCCTTGATACTGGCTCTGTTTCAAGGGGATCTGGCAACGCTGGTTCAAATAGAGAAAGGGATATTAGAAAAAAATTTGTTGAAAATGATTTTATTGAAAGTGTAATCTTGCTTCCTGAAAATCTATTTTACAATACAACAGCGCCAGGAATAATTTTAATCATCAACAAAAATAAAGCAGCAGAGCGAAAAAATAAGGTGCTTCTGATAAATGCCTCAAAACTTTTTGAAAAAGGAAGGCCCAAGAATTTTTTACCTGATAGCACAATAAAAAATGTTTCAGATGTTTATCATCAATGGAAAGAAGAGGAAGGTATAAGCAAGATTATTTCAAATGAAGAAATAGCAAGAAATGACTATAATTTAAGCCCATCAAGATATGTCTCACAAAACGGTGGTGAAGAGATATTGCCACTGGAAGAGGCAATAATAGAACTAAAAGAGGCAGAAGAACAAAGAAAAGAGGCAGAAGAGAAATTGAAAAAGATTTTAAAGGATTTGGGAATATGATAGAAAATCAAAACATAGAATTTAAACAATCGTGGCGTGATGAATTTTTAAAAGTTATTTCTGCTTTTACAAATTCAGATGGGGGGATTATATATCTTGGGGTAGATGATAGGGGTAATACTGTAGGATTGGATAATAGAAAAGCAAAAAAACTGTTGGAAGATTTGCCAAACAAGATAAAAAACAGACTTGGTATTACTGCGTTTGTAACTGTTGAAGAAAAAGAAGGAAAGAAAATCATAAGGATAGAAGTGCCAAAATCTCATTCCCCTGTATCTTATGAGGGTAAATTTTATATTCGTACGGGCACTACCACACAGGAACTTTCAGGATTAGAATTATCGTCATTTCTGTTAGAAAAAGCTGGAGACACATGGGATAGTCTGCCATCAAATGCAAACTTCAATGAACTTGATATTGAAACAATTAAACAATTTAAGAATCTTGCTAAACAAAAATTACCTTTAGTTGATGAAGATAGCAATTTAGAAATACTGCTCAAGAAACTCAAACTTATTACAGATGACAACAAGATAACGAATGCTGGTGTAATGCTTTTTAGCAAGAATCCCCAAAAATATTTTATCAATGCTTACACAAAAATAGGAAGGTTTAAAGACGATATAACTATTTTGGATACTGTTATTGTTGAAGGAAATCTATTTAAGCAACTGGATGAAGGAATTGCTGCAATTAAAAAACACCTGAATGTAAGATTTGACACATCTGTTAAAGATCTTTCACTTAAAGGAGTGGCAAGAAAAGAAATATGGGACTATCCCTTAGAAGCAATAAGAGAGGCTTTAATTAATGCACTTATTCATAGAGATTACCTTGATAACACCAAGCATACTCAAATAAAAATATACGATGACAAAATAATTTTCTGGAATGCAGGAAAATTGATTTCACCACTTACAATTGAAAAGCTAAAAGAAAACCATATAGCCATTCAACGCAATCCTTTAATTGCTTCTGTTTTTTACTATGCAAATCTAATTGAAGCGTGGGGTTCAGGGACAACAAAAATTATCAACTTATGTAAAAGTTATGGTTTACCAGAACCGAATTTTAAGGAATATAGAGAAGGTTTAGGGCTATTCGAAATTACTTTTTACAAAGATATCTACAATGAAGAAAACTTAAGGAAAATGGGGCTGAATGAAAGACAAATTAAAGCAGTGTTGTATGTGAAAGAAAAAGGAAAGATTACGAATAAGGAGTATCAGGAACTTAATAAAGTTTCTGATAGAACGGCAACCAGAGATTTAGTAGTTTTAGTTAATAAAAATATTTTTGATCAGATTGGCACAACTGGAAAAGGAACGAATTATATTTTAAGACGCCATAAAGACGCCAAAGGAGTCATAAAGACGCCATAAAGACGCCAAGGAGATAAAGAATGCTTTTGGACTATTTGAGATTACTTTTCATAAGGATATCTACAATGAAGAAAACTTAAGGAAAATGGGGTTGAATGAAAGAAAAATTAAAGCAGTTTATAACAAGACATTTGTCGGATATTATGAATAATTTCTGGACACCTATTGGACACTCTTGGCATTTATTTGGCGATTCTGGCGATTATCTGGCGATTGATAAAAAACCAACAGGATGCGAATATGGTAATAACGGAGCAAAAGCCAAATAAAATGTGCATTCAATGTGCAAAACGAATTATAATAAAGATGGATGAGGTGATGACAACTAAATCTTTTATTGAATTTGACTTCCCTGCAAAGAAAGTAATCGATGAATCGACCTGTGAAAAAAATATCTGGAACGACTACATCTCTAACCTTTTTCACAGAGGACACATAAACGGCTCATTTATTATGTAAGAATTTAGGATTATGATGGAAGATATGAAATTTATATTAGAAACGAACTTCAAAACCACCGAAATCGGCGAAATCCCAGAGGATTGGGAGGTAGTGAAGTTGGGGGAGGTGGCTGAAATTACTCGGGGAATTTCATGGTCAAAACAAGATGAATGTAAGGAGGGTATAGGGATATTGAGCATTCCCAATATTAAAGAAGACGGTAGCATTGAACTTTCTCCGAGGATTAGACTAAAAAGAACAATAAGCGAAAAGAAACTCCTGAAAGATGGAGATATCCTAATGGTAGGTTCAAGTGGAAGTATTCAAAACGTCGGGAGAATTGGGCTAACGAAAAACGTCAATAATGGTGATCTATCTTTTGCCTCATTTACTCTAAGAGCAAAAACGATAAGTCAGGGTTTATTACAAATGTTTCTTTTTTATCTTTTTGATAGCACGTGGATTAACTTTCCAAATCTTTCTAAACGCACAG
>Ga0255346_1003483_pt1 | contig 18398 bp, 24 predicted proteins | sample wastewater_treat_FD_194410 | JGI IMG/M metagenome (GOLD analysis project Ga0255346, IMG submission 194410) | Wastewater microbial communities from Lulu Island WWTP, Vancouver, Canada - plant22 | ecosystem: Engineered > WWTP > Wastewater > Unclassified | place: Canada: Vancouver, British Columbia... | reverse complement strand
TCAACGTTTCACTCACAGACTGTGTTTTCAGATATGTCTTGATCGCTTTCTTTCGTTGCTCGTAACTGTACATTGTTTTGTGCACTCCTTACGTCCAACTTTTTGTCCGCAGGCCCAAATCCCCATGTTGGTATTTGACGTTAGTGCCTTTTATCAATAAATTCTTAATGTCACGAATTTTAATCAAATTTTTCGGCTTATCCATTATAAATCTCCTCAAATAATAATACACGTACATACACATTGATACAAATCTTATGTATCAATAAGAATGGTATGTGTTTGAAATATTACTGTTTCTGAGTATAATTAGAGACAAGGAAGAAGACAGAATATAAATGAAACAGAAGCATCTATGTTCTATCATCTTCAAAAAAAGTTCGTTTTCCAACCACTAAAAATCAATGGAGGTAATCACTATGAAAAAAAGGTTCAATGTTGTCGTCAGCTCGGCTCTTGCTACGGTTCTGAGTCTTACACTTGCGACGGGGTGCTCTCATAAAAAGAGTACAACAGACAAGGTAACTATCGCCTATAATCCTTCTGGATACGGTTCGGCAGTAAGTCATCTCATGATAGCTGAAAATACACTTGATAAGTATCTCCCTGATGGTGTCACTGCCGAGTGGGTTGAAATGTCCTCGGCAAGTGATATTAGAGATGCTTTAGCAAACGGAACTGTTGATATCGCGGCCCCTGCATTATCAGCTTATATCTCTGCCAAGGAAAATGATATGCCCATTACGCTCATTTCCAATTACGGGAATGCAATGGTGAAATTGTACAGTTGTTGCGGATATACTGACATTTCTGACTTTAAAGAGGACGATGTTCTTGCTATTAAGGGCTTGAACACTAATCCGCAGATATCTTTCTTAGCATATGTGAAAGAAAATGGACTTGACATCAACAAGTATACAAATATGTTGAGTAAGATTCCTGAATCAGAATCGCTTGCTATGCTTGAAACCAATAACGGGGAAATAGAAGGAGCAATCCTGTCATATCCTGTATCTAACGAAGCAGAAAAAATTGAAAATGTTACTTTGATAGCCGATTTTAAGGACGTTATTGATGATTACAATCTGGGCAATTGCCTTTGTGCAAACAGTGATTTCTATAATGAGAATTACGAAGTCGTAGTAGCGTTTGAAAGCGCTCGTGACGAGATAATGGATTCCTGGAACTCAAAGCTTGATCATAATGCTCAGATACTCTCAGAGTTATATGAGTGCGATAAGGCTGAAATTGCAGGGGTTATGGAATCCTTACCTCCGACTAAAGAAATAACCGGATATAACAAATTGAGTGCCTTGATGTATGAGAGAGCAATACATTGATGGCGAAACAGACCTCATGGAATGACATTCATATCATTCCACATTACCTACGCCCTTGTAAAATATCTCTATCAGTTGTTCACCAGTTTCCTTGTTCTTCTGATGAACGAGTATCTTGTCGATGAAGGTCACCAACAAGTCAAGAGACAGTTCCTCAAATACTGAGCATTTCTTAACAAGTTTCAAGAAAGCATCTGTTCCCATTATGCTGTTCTTTTTCTTGTCGATAACAGCTTGAAGCTCTTGGAGACGTTTTTTGCATTCTGTAAGTTCCTCATTATATGTATCTGCAAATGAGAAATACTGCTCATCTTCAATCTTGCCTAAAGCCCTGTCCTCATACAGTTTCATACGAACAGAACTGATCTGCTTGATACGTTTCTCGATCTCATTCATGCTGCACGTACACCGTTTGATCTCTGCTTCCGAAGAAGCATTGACCTTATGGTACAGATCCTTTGCAAGTGCTTCATAGTTCACATCAGCTTGCTTTATAAGCTCGTTTATGTTATCAAGAACAAGCTCACAAAGTTTATCACGCCGGATCATATGATTAGTGCAGCTCAGACCGTGCTTTGTATAACCGTAGCAAAAGTACTGGTCTTTTCTTCCAGAGGTGTTCGACCTTCTGATAACCATTCTTTTGCCGCAGTCCGCACAGTACAAAAAGCCGTGCATGATGTCGGGATCATAGGTCTTTTTTACTCTTTGTTTCCGACTGATAAGTTCCTGAACTTTGTCGAAAACTTCACGGCTTATGATAGGATCGTTTATGTCCTCAAATACCATTTGCTTGTCCGCAGGATTTCTGCAAACCTTGTGATTCTTATGTGACTTCCTGTAAGTTTTGAAGTTCACGATATCACCACAGTATTCACGGCGCTTGAGAATAGTTTCAATCGTTATCTCACACCACTCATAAAGACCTCTGTCGGATTTGATCCTTATCGGCAGATCATTCTCTACAGCGTATGCATAAGGAGTAAGAACGTGATGTTCTTCAAGATAGTTGGCGATCCTGATGTACCCTAAGCCGTCCATATATAAACGGAATATGGTGCGTACAACTTCGGCGGCATTCTCATCAATAAGCCAATGGTCTTTTCTGTCTTTATCCTTGACATAACCAAACGGCGGAATGACTGAAAGGATTCCTCCTGAGATGCCCTTGTTGTGTAAGACCGCTTTGATCTTTCTGCTCGTATCTCTTGCATACCATTCGTTAAAGAGATTTTTCAAAGGCGCAAAGTCATTGCTTTCTCTCTCACTGTCAAAATCATCATTGACTGTCAGAAAATGGACGTCGTGATCGGGAAAGAAAACTTCGGAATAATATCCTGCAAGAATGTAATCTCTCCCGAACCTCGATAAGTCCTTGACGATAACAGTTGCGACCTCACCTTTTTCCACATCAGCTATAAGCTGATTCCATTGCGGACGGTCAAAGGTAGTTCCTGTTACACCATCGTCAAAATAAAAGCGAATATTACGATAACCATTATCCTCTGCAAACTTGCGGAGGATCTTTTCTTGATTTGCAATACTGTTGCTCACTCCGTCTATATCATCATCTTTTGATAAACGTGCGTATAACGCTGTGACGTTGGCAGCAGTCTTGCCCCTTTGTTTGCTAAAGGGATTATTTCTGCTGATTGCTGTGTGTCCTGTAAAGTCCATATAAAACTCCTTTTCCGTTCGACACACAAGCGAAAAATGTTACTTTACAGTATAGCATTTTTTGCCTGAATTGTCAAATCTGTTTATTCTGGAGAGGACATTTTTCATTATACAGCTTTCAGCATTTCTCAGGTTTACTTTACCGTTGAAGTTCGTTTTTATCTTGTACACGGTATCGTCTGTTTTCTTAATGTCAGATCCTGACGATTCGCAGTTCAAGTTAAAGCTCCTTTGCATGGTAGTCGTACTCCCGATACAGTTCCTTTGCAGGACGTAAGTTTATCGCCCGGCAAGTTATTGTTTCATCTGAAACAAAAGTATCTCTTTCGGGGTACGGATTCAATTTTCAAGATCCTGTTTATGAGGTACAAAGTATCATTGCCCCTCTACTTATATACGGACGAAAAAGCGGTCGTGCGTGACATTATTTTTCAGAAAATTTTGAAAAAATCAAAACTTTGTAGAAAGTTCCAAAAGACGAGGCTGTTACTTGTCTAATATGTCACGGACTTTTTTAATCGCCCGACTGTTTATCATACGGCAGTTGTCTTCTGTCAAGCCGATCATCTCAGCTATCTCCCTGAATGTTTTGCCGTCCAGATAATGAGCATAGAGTATAAAACTCTCACGCTTGCTGAGCTTTGTGTCGATTATCGAATAAACAAGTTCAAGCATTATGCGCTTCTCTGTTTCATTTTCGATATCGATGCTGTCTGCAATCTTGGATAAGGCTTCATCATCAAGTCTGACGGTGTTTTCTATATCCTTATGCAGAAGTCTGCGCTCATGTGAACGCTGACTTTCATAGGCTTTGTGTACATTATCGTTAACATACACACGCTTTTTTGATTAAGATGTACTTCAAAGTCAATTCCTTTCCGAAACTTATATGAACGTATATTGACTTTTAATTACAAAACTATTATAATATATTTGTAATAAGTTGTCAATAGCTTTTTAAAAGTTTCTATGATAATTTATAAATTTGCCTTTTTAAAAAATGTCACGCCCTGTCACTTTTTCGTCCGTATATAAGTAGAGGGACGATTTTTTTATAAAGGCTTTCGGTGATTTCAGCCGCCGAAACGAACTATCTTCTTGTAGGTTTTTCTCCGTTTTGCGGAGCAAAAGGGCTTTGGTTTACCAGAATAGCAAGCATAGAAAATGTGTCACATTTTCGGGGTTCGTCAAAATACTTAACGTATTTACCGCCGTTTAATAAACGGGTTTTGACGAATAAGGGATAACCCTTTGACCCTTTTCGACCGACAGAAGAATGGGATTCTATCTTTAAATGGTACTTGTCTGAAAGCACAAGCATGGGAGGTGATATATTGAGCAGAAAAACAGTTTTCAAGAATATCAGGTTTACACCAGAGGAAATGGAAGATATAAAACATAAAGCCGAAACACTCAAAATGACTACATCAAGATATATCCACACAATGGCATTAGAGGGCGAAATCTATATGCTTGAAGCCCCCGAATACAGAGATGTGATGGTAGCACTTGGACGGATCGGAAATAACATTAATCAGATTACTCGCCGTCTGAATGAAACAGGCAGTTTCTATTATGATGATGTAGCAGATGTAAAAAAGGAGTTTGATGAAATATGCCTTATGTTAAGTCAATATCAGTCCACTCTACACCTGAAAAAACTATAAGGTATATTCTCAATCCCGATAAGACCGAGGACTTGCTTTTTGTATCGGGGCAGAATTGTTCCACTACCGCAAAGATTGTTTATGAGGAAATGAAGTCGGTCTTTAATGCCTACTCAAAGCGTTCAAAGTTTGACGAAACAAAAGCGATAAATTCAAAAACTCCGGTCAAACTTCATCACTTTGTGCAGTCATTCAGCCCGACCGAAAGTGTTACTCCCGAAACGGTTCATAAGATCGCAAATGAATGGGCAGAAAAAGCATTCGGAAAAGACAGACAGATACTAATTGCGACACACGTTGATAAAGGTCACATCCATTCACATATCGTTATAAATCCTTATGACCTGAACGGAAAAAAGTACAACAGCAATAAGCGTACTTTACAGCAAGTCAGAGATTTGTCTGATGTTATCGCAAGGCAATACGGTTTATCTGTTATTGATAAAAAGCCAGTTACCAAAAAGACTGATTACAAGGAATGGGACAGCAAGCGAAAAGGAACTTCATGGAAACAGCAGATAAAGGACAGTATCGATAGACTTGTTTATGAAGTCAGCAGTAAAGACGAACTTTTTCAAAAGCTGTCTGAACAGGGGTATGAGATCAAGCGTGGACAGCATACCACCATTTCTATCCCCACCGCCGAAGGAGAAAGAAAAAAAGCGGTTCGTATTGATAATATAAAGTCCTTTGGCGAAGGGTATTCCGATGAAGAACTTGACCGCCGTATCGAACTTGCAAAAGCTCAAAAGGCTCAGGATGAAATGCGGAAAGAATATGAGGAACAGCAAAAAACTATGTCCCCGATGGAGCAGTTATATACCAAGCGTATTTACGAAGTAGGCAGACTTGCAAGAAGCGGACAAAAGGTCGCAAGGAAGTTTGCGAAGAAGCTGCCTTACTCGGTAGAGAACGATTATGAAGTATATCGTATGGCTCAACAGCTTGAAATAATAAAACGTGACGGAATACAGAATATCTCACATCTCCAAAACATGATAAGTGATGTGAACACAGTTTTTGAAGATACAAGAAAAGAACTAAATAACGTCGGTGATTTTCAGAAGCAACTGGAACTTGTAATAGAGCGTTACGACCTTTATAAAAAGCTGTCAGCTGTACCGCCAAAGGAACTTTCACAGGCAGAGAGACTGAAACTGAATAATGCCGAACTTATTGTCAAGCAATCAGGTGTAAAGTCTGACGGAGATGTAGAAAAGCTCCTCCGTGCGTATGCGGATAATCAGCAGAAGATAAGAGCGCTGAATGAGCAATACGCAGAGCTTGAAAAGCGTTTTGCAGAGTATACGGATATAGTCGAGAAGTATAAGGAAATATCTCAGGGCGATTATGTGAGCCGTCTGATCGAGGAAAAGAAACGACAGGACAGGAAGAATTCTCTGCAATAAAAAACAGCCCTTTGGCGGACTGTTTTTAATATCATTTGGTTGTATCAGGGTAAGGATAATCGGTAAAGTCAATACCGTATTCCTCAGACAGATATTTTGTAAGAGATGTGATTATAAGTGAGGATACGGATGTGCCGTGATCCTCTGCGATCTGTTTGAGATATGCGAGCTGTCCTTTTTTCAGATATGCGTGAGCGGTATCATAGGTCTTTGCATTGTATCTTCTTTTTACCGCCGATGATGTATGTGACATGAACTCTCTCCTTTCAGGTGTATTCTCTCAAAAGCAAACTAAATAATTGCATAAAAGCATACTCTTATTATACATCTACAGAGTATGCTTTTTCAATATTGTGACAGTATAATATTTTATGAATTTTTACCGTATGATTTGTACAAAATAAACGAAAATGGGATCACACTAAAAAATTGTGATTTTCTTCTTGACATACTCTGGAGAGTATGCTAAAATGAAATAGTAAGAAAAACACATATCAATTGTCACCGTGACAATTGAATCCGAAAGGAGATTTTGAAATGCCTATTATAATAAGTATTTGTTCAGAAAAAGGCGGTGTCGGAAAGACTACCACCACAGCTAACCTTGCAGGAGGACTTGTCCGTAAAGGGAAAAGGGTTCTTGTTGTAGATCTGGATCAGCAGATGAATGTCAGCTACGCATTGGGATACATCAAGGACGGTAAGCCTACTGCTGCCGAACTTATATACAATACGGTAGCCGGGATAGAATCGGACCGTGGTACAGCGATCAGACACTCAGGACAAGGGATAGATTACATCCCTGCTTCACCAATGCTCACGAACATAACAAGCACGATAGCTAATGACACAGAGAATGACAGCAACTATGTGCTGAAAAGGCTTTTTTCAAGCAGTCCGTTCACAGAATATGATTATATATTACTTGACTGCCGCACCTTGCTTGACCTGTTAGCGTCAAATGCGATGAATGCCAGTGACTATGTTGTGATACCTGTAGAAAGCGGAATATATGCTTACAACGGACTTGATAAAATGCTTGACAAGGTCGCAAGTATCAACAACAGCACTAATAAACAGCTCCGTGTGCTTGGCATACTTCTTAATAAAATGCAGAGAACAACGGTTAGCACCTCTCTTGCAGAATCAATAAGAGATGAATATACCGAGCTGACATTTGATACACAGATACCGTACTGCCCTGCACAGACCGAAAAAGCGGTTCTTAGTCAGAAAGCGAATGTTTTTGATGAACGCTCAACACTTGGAATGGCATTTGTGGAGCTTACAGATGAAATAATAAGCCGTATAGATCGCAGTACGAAAGGTGATTGATATGAGAAAGATCGAACTTGAAACCGAAGACATTATTGGTATAATACTTGCCATAGTTGTTGCAGGATTCCTGATTTTTGCATTGATCGACAAAAAAGGAAGTGAAATGCAGAAGTCGGAGATCCAATGTACAGTAAACAAGTTGTACACCGAGCAAAGGTTTGATGCTTCTGTAAAACACACGGTTACTTATTATTGGTTAGTAGCTGACACAGAGGATAAGTTACAGCAGATACAGTTTCAAATCAATAAAGACAATTATGAATCTACAGCCACTAATGAGGATATAGTTGTTTACAAATATGAAAGATCAGGTGCGTACACCGGGGCGAATTATGACCAGTACGAATTCAAAGGTCAGGATATTACAAAGAGCATAACTTTCAGCGCATTAAGTGTTGAAGAAAAGACTGCTGAATAATGGAATTGTCACTGTGACAATTCGGAAAGGAGCTTACGGTTTGATAAAGCAGATTATATATAAGGTAAAGATAAAGAAGTGGTGTAAAGCTCTTTTGAGGAAGTAAGAATATGAAATGGGACGGTAACATACAAAAGGACAAAGTCCGTGAAGCTCTGACACAGCTCAATGTCCTTCCTGTCAGGACAATGATAAAGGACAAAAGCTCTGTTGGTGAGCTGAGCGAATACATCAAGAGCGTATTCAAAAACGCACATTTCAAGCCAAACTATGAAAGCGGTTATGAAATGTGTATCGTAGACAATCATGTTATTCTCTACTTCAAGGGCATTACCTTTGAAAACGAATTTGACGGCTGCCTATCACTTACATGGAGACAGTGTGCTAAAGAATTGATAACAATGAATACGGCTGAAAAGGAGGGAACAACAATGCAGACATTTATATGCAAATGCGGCAAAACCTTTCAGAAATCTACTAAATCCGAGAGTACAGGATATTTGTTGGAAGATTATTCTCCGGAACATGAATGCTACGGCTGTCCGTATATCGTACATGAACGAGATTGGATAACACATGAGATAAAAAAGACTGAGTGCAGGGCAACACCAAAGATCACCTATGGCTCACGCTGCTACATAAACACGGAAAGCGGAGATCATACAGCTTGCTACATTTATTCTCTTGATCTCATGTTTATAAAGCGTATATTTAATTACATGAAGTCTCTGGACGGTGTGATTCATGAAGATGATCTGAATACTATCCCGGAGGAATGGAGAGCAGCGGATTTTGCAGGCTGCCATCGCTTTGATGATTGTCAGGGACTTGCCGCATTCCCAATATACTTTGAAAAGAACAAAAAAGGGACAGAAGCCAGACGAGAGGTAAAGAATACATTCTTCACTCCTACAGGCAGACGTAAGAATATGTCAGAAGAATACGAAAAAGAAGTAGTCCTAAACAGAATAGAAATAGCGATAGAAAATGCGCATAAAGCGGATGTTAGTGAAGCGAAGAATATTATTCCTTTAGAAGATCTTGATATGAATATCAGAGCATACAATGCTTTGAAGCGATACGGAATAAATAATGTGAACGATCTTGAAAAGGCATTACAGAGCGAAAATACTGATACTGTTTTTTCAAGAATAGGGCGAAAATTCATAAAAGATTTTTACCGGGATTATGATAACTATATACAGGAGAACGAAAATATGGCTAACATTGATTTTAAGGCACTTAAAAATGCACGTAAGGCAATCGAAGATGAAGTCGAGGAAAATATCCCCGAAGAACTTGAAAGCTCATATACAAGCGTTTGGGGAGCTAAAAAGGAAACAGTAACTCAGATAGAGGTCACAAGACTTGTAGCCTTTACTGATGAGGAGGGAAACACACAGCCTTTCAAGCTGAACCGTGACAAGGTAGAGCAGATAAAGGCAAGTGCCGCAGATGTGGGTATAATCGTTCCTCTCCGTGTCCGCAGAAAAGGTGATATCTATGAGATAATATCAGGACACCACCGCCTTGCCGCTGCCAAAGAGTTAGGACAGCTTACAGTCCCCTGTCTTGTCGGTGAGTATGACGATGAAAAAGCATACAAAGTACTTGCCGAAAGCAACATACAGCGTTCTCAGACATTGCCGAGCGAATACGGAAAGATCTTTGCAAGATACAAGGAGCTTGCTGAGACTGAGGAACTGAGCATTGAGGAGATAGGAAAGAAGTTCGGAGTATCTCAGAAAACAGTATACCGTTATCTGTCACTCAATTCCATGACAGAGGAAGTGCAGGAGCTTGTAGACAACGGTATGATAAATTTCAATGCAGTTGAGGTCTTAAAGAGTCTGTCCAATGAGGAACAGAGAGTGCTTTGCGAAGTGCTTGCTGATAAAGGGAAGAAGCTCACGCTTGTACAGGCAAAAAAGATTGCTGACCTTGCCGAAGGTGATGTACTTGACACTGAAATGATACTGTCGGTATTTGAAAGCGCACCGAAACCCACATATAAAAGTAAGGTCTATAACACCGTTGCAAGCAAATACAGTGTGAACATGACTGAGAAAGAACTTGACGAGCTGACTGAAAAGCTGCTTGGAGACTATTTCAAGAGTTGTCATACTGACAGTGAAAGGAGGTAAAGGATGTTCGGAAGGAAAAAACAAGATGATAACAATGATATACTGTATCAGATCAACGAAGAATGGTACGGTTATCTCATTGAACAGGTCAAACTCAACGGACTGCTGAAAGCAAGAGAGATCAATGATCCCAACAAAAGAAAAGCTGTTATCGACAAGACAAACGATCTTGTAAACAGACTTGGTGATTATGAAGATGATTTCCTTACGATCACACCGGAAGATTGCGAACAACTGATAGATGTATTGCTTGAAAATAGCCATATATTCTATCTTTCAGCAGGAATTGATGAATAAACAATTATGAATCGGCTATAAAGGAGAATTACTATGGAGTATATCAAAACACCTACAGGACAGCTCAACCCTGATATCAGATACACAGATGACCTTACACTTGAGAAACTCCTCAAGCGTGACATAGGCAAGTGGGGATACCTCTGGCAGCAGTGGATCGAGACAACAACACTTAACAAAGTGCTGTATGAATTCGGCTGCACATGGTGGATCATACCGAGAATAGTAGATATCAAGGCATACGACCGCCTTGAAGAACTTAACGCTATATATGAGCGTGACAATGAAAGACCTACCAACTTCAACGATGTGCTTGCATGGGAGACAGAGCGGAAGATATGGGCTGAACACATCATAATGGAGGAGATCGTTCAGGTAGAATACCCAACACATCAGGAAGAATACTATGGTCTTGACCTGAATATTGACGATGAAAACGAATAATTGTCACGGTGACAATGCTGCGGTAATAAGAAAAATGAATATTGAGATCAAACGGAATGATAAACTTGCAATCTACTTGCAGATATACAAGCAGATCAAAGAGCAAATACTAAATGGCAGATTGAAAAGCGGTGACAAGATCCCATCGTATAGGGAACTTGCAAAGCAGTGTGATGTGAGCATGATCACGGTCATAACTGCTTATAAGCGACTGCCTGAGGACAAACTCATAGTAAAAAGTCAGACAGGTTGCTTTGTTAGCGAAATTGCTGGTACAATAGCAGCCGAGTATCACCTTCGGAAAATCGAGGATAATCTTAAAGATGTGATTATATCAGCCAAAGTTGTTGATATCGGCATCGAAGAACTTCACACATTAATGAATGAGCTATGGCATGAGTAGTTTAATAATGGAAAGAGGCATTCTTATCGGACATAGAGTGCCTTTTGTGTTTTGAGAGGAATACCATTATGATTGAACAGATAATTCTATGTGCATTGGTTGATATAATATCTCTTTTTGCATTACATATGTCATCGCATATGAATGCACAAAAAAGTATTACAAATCATTTTTTTACCCGGCTTTTGCAGCCACTTGGTTGCTAATCGGACGATTAGATTCTTTAAAAGCACAGATAGCATTTACTATACTTAATTTGATCGCATATTTTGTAATACACAGTCTATCTACAAAAAAGGAATTACAAAATACAGTATGACTATGAACATAATCCTACACTTTCAGATATTGCAGAGCTTCTCTTGTCAGAAAAAGATACAGAGCTTACAGTCAATCTTCATGATCGAGAAGTTGTTATAAAAGAATACTTTTCCTACAAGACACATATGCCCGATGATAGGGCTGTTGTCATGTCGTGGAAAGATACTCCCCACGTCTTAAATTCAGCACTGTACGCAGGGTGTGTCATGTATTCATGGAACAGGCTTCTTCAAAGCCGTGAAAAAAGAAAGTATACATGGATCTATCTTGAAGAAATGGACTCTCTGCTTTCAAATAAAACCGAAAGCAGTCTTTCACTTGTATATGAGCTGTTTAAGCGAAGCAGACCATATGGCGGTATAGTGACCTTGATAATGCAGAGCTTAGTAGACCTCAGAAAGAGCGAAACAGGTAATGCTTGCTTTGTTTCAGCTGGATTTATCAGATGTATGTCCTGCTGCTGCCAAGACCGTGACAGGATCAGTGAAATATTTGGGTTTTGCGATGAAATACTTGACTATCTCGAAGATTCCCCTGTTGAAAGTAAGCTCATGATCACACCGGATCACGTTATTCCGTTTGATATACAACAACAGCCATGATAAACGTAATATACATAATAATTAAAAATACCATAGTAGCTTTTTGTGTATATCTTCTCTTGAAGCCTATTATCAGATTCTTATTTCACATGAAGGATGATTGAGCCATCTCCAAGCCTTTAAAGGCTGTCATATACCAGAGGGGGCAGCGGAGCTGTAGCTTTGCTGTCCCTACCTCCTCATATATAAAAACGATCATCTTAAATTATTTGTGATTTATCAACAAAACACATTGAATTATGTATGCTATGACGATTTTATGGTATATCCATTGACCGACAATAGGATAGATGATATAATTAAATTGAACTTAATTTCAAAATCTTCATTTTTGAATTATTTCTCTCCTTTGCCCTGACGAATAGTCGGGGCATATTTTTGTGGAGGGATTTTTTGTTTTCTCTTGACATACTCTAAAGAGTATGCTATAATAGTATTGTAAGAGACTTATGCTTTATCATAGTCAAACGAAAGGAGCAAATTTTATGACACTTTATGAATTCATCACTCTGGAACAGGCGGACTTTGATACATTTGATACGGTATATGATACCTGTGTTACTGTCTGCGAACCATACGAATATGAAGATGGCGAACAAAAGGAATACTATGATATTTTCAGTGACCTTATCATGCAGATGGTTGAAGTTGAAGAAAAGACAGGTGAATGTACTTGCCTGTGCAAGTGGAGCGACTTCATCGAGAAGAATATTGCTACATTCAGAAAAGCCGCTGATGAGCTTTGGATGAGAACACCAAAGGCTGATGACGATCTGATCTATGAATGGATAAAGGAGATAAATTCATGGTTGGCAGGATATGTTTCAGAAAATACATATAAGAAATTTGTAACCACATATGGCGAACAGCTTGTAGCATAATCATTTGCCGAGCGGAGCGGTCAATCTCCGCAGAATAAAAAAACCTCAATGGCTATTGACATAATCGTTAATAAATGATAAAATAATTTTGACGAAAAGTTTGAGAGGTGAAAGTAATGAGAGTATTAAAGAAAATAGTATTATTCTTTGTTAATCTGGTTAAACGTATTCTTGGCATAATCTTTACTGTGATCGAGATGGGCTTCGCAATACTCTACGGTCTTTCACCTCTACTCACCATAGTCGGACTGATCATGTTACTGATGTTTCATGACACAGTCAAGCGAGCGTGGACGGAAAAAGACCTTCAAGATGCATGGTTTACCTTAGTGGTTATCATTTTGCCACTGTTTTCAAGAATAATATTCAAACTCTTAATGTCTCTTTGCGAGAAACTATCACGAGTATTTCTATTTGATCTTCCATTCAGTGACCGCAAATATCAGGAGATGTGCTATGAACAGGATCACAGAAATGACCGTAATGGAACGGTTACACTTTCAGCAGAACAATTTCGTGCGCTGCTTAACCGCCGATAATACACACCTTTCAGTATAAAGGACAGTAATCTTCGTGTTACTGTCCTTTTTTAATTGTAAAATTTATATGAACATGAAAGAATGAGGGCATTTTTTGTCATTACTTAATGAGGAGAGATGTTTATGGACATATTCGATAAAATAGTAGAGGCATACCGTGACGAGCTTGTGTACTACTGCATGGCGAGGATGAAGCGTGGCTATCATGCTGCCGAGGACGTTGTGCAGGAGGTGTTCCTTCAGCTCCACAAGAAAAGAAATGTGGATCTGCACGGCAATATCAGAGCATGGCTCTATCGCACGGCTGACCATAAAATAAAAGAGTATCTGCGTAAGAACCCTGAATTGGACGATCTGACAGAAGCAGCCACACAGCCTGACAGCCGTCAGAGTGTTGACGATAACAGTGTACTCGCTGAACTGACCGAAGATGAACGCACACTGTTGGAGCGATACTATCTTGTAGGTGAGGATAAGATGAAACTTGCAAAGGAATACGGTTTATCCTTGAATGCCCTTTATAACGGGACAAAACAAAAGCCGATGAAGTATCGGCAGAGATCGACAGAGAGATACGAAAGGCAAAACCGGACTATGACAGGATAGCAGAGCTGTCAGAGCTGTATGCAGAACTTACCGGAGAACATGAAAAGGTACAGGACAGCCGCAGCGAACACATTCAGAGCATAGACACGGCGATGAAGAACACACGCTCCAAGCCTGTTTATATGAGGTTTCTGACCGTTGCCGCTTGTATTGCCATGATACTGTTCTCAGCTAATTGTGTGACTGTTTATGCCTTTGATATGAACATATTCAAGACGATAGTCCACTTCACGCAGGGCGGTTTCAGCGTACACTATGACACGGTGAACGATGATCCTTACGGAATAAGAGCTGAGTGTGAGAAACACGGCATATACGGCGCAGAGGTCCCGACTTATCTGCCGGATGGATTTGAGCTTGAAACAAGCGAATATATGGATTTAGGTGTTTGTGATAATGTTTCTTTCTATTATGTAAAGGAAGGTCAGCGTATCAAGATATCATATCAAATGTATAAAAATGCGGAAGATATGCAAAACACAGGATATCCAAGCGACTATTTCAATGTAGAAGAAATAAATATTCACGGCAAATCTGCTGTTGTCTCAAAAGAGGATAATCAATACACTTTGGTGTATGCAAATGGCAATTTGCTGATGATAGTGTTTACACAGGATGTAGACTACGAAGAATGCCAGAAACTAACAGAATCAATCGAATGAGAGGTGCTTTATGTTTAAAAGAATTGTTTCAATCGGTACATCGGGACTATTAGCCTATTGTGGCTTTTCCCAACATTACAGGTAAAAGCCATCGAAAACGATTTTTCAAATTCAGATGAGTCTTTAGACAGGACGGCAGGACTTATCGACAATTATCATAATGGAATAAGTGAATCAGGCGGTCAGATTTCATTCACAGCGTGGACTTATTCTACATATTCTATGAAGACTATCGGACTAAAAAATATTTCCATAGAGCGGAGTTCAAACGGAACAACTTGGACAGAAGAAAAAACATTATCTGATAAACTAACATCCAATAGTACAAGCTACTCTCTTTCAAACTATATGATCTCAGTTAACGGCGGATACTACTACCGCATTAAGTGTGACCATTATGCAAAGAATAGCTCAGGTACTACACAGTACGTTTCATCCACATCCAACAGCGTATGGATAAGCTGATTTTGTCACCGTGACAAAATCTACTCCCGACAAAAAGAGGTGGTTCATTTGCTTGTAGGTTAACTCTCTCAGAATACATCCGAATATCCGACTTGGAGAAATCCATACGGAGTAAGATACATAACAAGAAACTCAGCTCAGACTTAGCAAGAAACACATAAATTGACATATCAAGGTTTCTCCTCACAATTATTTAATGAAAGTGAGGAAAACTCAATGAAAAAGTCAATCTTCAAAAAGATAACTGCTATAGCTACTTGTGCAGCTATGATAATTCCGACATTTACAATGCAGAGTATTTCTGCAAAAGCCGCTGAAATAGAAACTCCAGAAGATATTATTATAACAGAAGAATATGATGCCTCTTTATTAAATGCCATTAGCAATATGGCGGATTATTATCTCAATGACAGCTCGTTCGGAGCGAGTATTAATTACTCAACAGGCTGGTACAGTGGTTTGTCAACTGTCGAAATTTTGGCAAGACTTATATACGCTGAAGCTCCAATTTCAAATACATCATCAGTATATATGTATGAACAAAGAGCTATTTCTTGGGTTATTATAAACAGAAGAAATGCTAACTTATCGTATTTTGGAGGTTCAAATCTTAGAAACATAATTACATATTCTGGACAATTTGAATCTATTACTGGAGGATCATCTGGCACATGGAATGCAAGAAACCCTGATAAATCCCAATACTCATGGGGAGATGCAGTATGGCTCGCCTGTGCAATGACAATGACTTCAAATGTTTCAGATTATGTATGGCTTATTCCCAAACCCTATGGAATAGATAATCAGATAAGTTTCTTGGCATCATCACGTATCACGGCATATGATGGTTCACCATACATACAGATTCAATTTGATAATGGTGCATTAAAGGATGCTGTGGAAGTTGCTTATGCTAATATAGGTTATGTAGCCTCGGCATATTATGCGAATTATTATGCAAGCACAAACAGGAACATTTATTTCACATACTATTTGGACTGGATAAATATATAAAAAATCTACATTAAACTTTTCGTTTCTAAGATGCTTTTTTAATGTCATGTTGTATTTGAAATTCACTTTGTTTTCGAGTTTTATCAAGGCAGGAAAGAATCTATGAAATATTTCAGGCAAAATACACTCTTATTAGTTATTTCATTTATTATCATTTTATCGTTATTAATACTATGTCAACTTCCGAGCAAAGATAATATCTGTGATGAGATTATAGTTTATACACAAGATTTTTTAACTGATAAGAATTATTTTTGCAATAATACTATCAAAATTTCTTTATCAAAAAATTCTCGATATGAAATTAGTAAAAGCAAGAATATATATCGTATTAAAATAAATACAGCACCAGATGATACAGTGTTATATTTCATCTATTCAGATGGTGTAATAAAGCGATATTCTGAAAGAATTAACGATAAAGAATCATTCAAAAAAATTAGTTCTGGTGTGTTCAAATACGAAATCGACAAAGAACCATCATACAGCACTTCTTACCCTTTGCAAAAAAATGGCGAAGAGATCTGCAAATCTATCATTGAGAAATATTCTTTTGAATATAATAAAATGGTAGAACTATATCTGTTGGATTATCATGTATGGGATGAAAGCTTTGGATATCCTGCATTGTTAATCGTTGATAATGAATATTCATTGACGGAAATCTGTAGTGATGTTAATAATGAATGGCATTTTACAAAACTATCATTTGCGGAATATAGTGAGTATGATGATTTTATACAAAAGCATAAAAAATATTCATATGCAAATTATAATGTAAGTGACAAAACGGACAGGCTCACCTAAACCTGTCCGTTTATCGTTTATGCTTCTTCGGCTTATGTTTTGCTTTGTCGGTTGCCTTATCATCAGATGTCGTCTTTTCCGCAGTATCCATACTCTTTTCCTGAACCTTTGCCTTAAAAAATGTTGGTACTCTTTTTAGCTTTTCACCGCTTAACACAAACGGATGTTTGTCTATGACTATCACATCGCCAATGCCGAGCTTTCTTCCGTGAAAGTCATTCGGCAAGTCTGCTGTAAACCTACTATACGCTTCTTGCAGCTTTTTCGTACACCAGTCCTTATCTTCTGATTTGAAAAAGCTGTATTCATAAGTCTTTGTGTACATATTCTCTGTAGGTGCGCCCGTTCCTGAGCTGATAGCTTCTATAAGCTGTTTGCTCTGCTCCGATCCGGGATCAGTGAGTTGATACAGCTCTATCTTAGGCGGAGGTTTATCTTCCGAATAGGACTGGATAAGACGGTCGCAGTCTGCTTTAGTGCCTGTGTACAGTTCTGCGGTCTTTGTGCAGACACCATCACTCAGCTTATATTCGACAGCTATGTACGGATCAGCCGCAGGATTTTTCATGTTCGGATTCTTCTCCAGACCGTAGAGTGTTCTTGCAAGCAGTTCCGGGTAGAGCTTGTCTATCGTAGCCGCAAGCCGTGGCATATCTATGTCTTTGCCCACACAGGTTATTTCAGAGTACGTAGGTACATCTCTTTTCTTTCTGAATATAGCAAGAACTCGACAATATGAACGTATATTATCGTGAACATCTTCATTCAATAGTGAACATGGCTTTAAATAATCGGTCTCATCTTCAACAAAAGCCATTGTCCATTTAGATGTTCCGGTAGCTTTATCTGCTATGAGTTTTGGGCGACTATTATCGAAATCTCCAATCTGCTTTGCGTTATGTGCAATTTGCATGGCTTGTTCAATAACATCGAGCTTTCTTTCTGTAGTACCATCATCTTTAAACTCAAAATCAGAGTGAGCCAGTTTCCTTCTTAATGCTTTGTTATAGAACATCGAGGAAATATTATAACCATTAATATTGGTGATAACACCTGTAAGATGTTCAAAATTATATGGGGCAAAATAGAATTGTGCAACTTTTGGGGAGACACTTTCGCCATATATAATCAATAAATTGCGATTGTTCAATTCTGATTTATATAATTGTGCTGAGGATACAATCTTGGTTATTGCTTGTTGTTTTGTATATGTCATGCTTTATCACCTAAAAATTTAAAAGGGAGAAACTTCGCACTTGCAACCGTTTCTCCCTTTAGTGTCTGATTTTTCTGTTGTCCGCCAACGAATGCCGCCCATAAACGACTTGTCTCAGGTTTTTCTGTTGCCTGCCAACTAATGTTGC
>Ga0255346_1003480_pt1 | contig 18412 bp, 18 predicted proteins | sample wastewater_treat_FD_194410 | JGI IMG/M metagenome (GOLD analysis project Ga0255346, IMG submission 194410) | Wastewater microbial communities from Lulu Island WWTP, Vancouver, Canada - plant22 | ecosystem: Engineered > WWTP > Wastewater > Unclassified | place: Canada: Vancouver, British Columbia... | reverse complement strand
GTCTCCAGCAGTTTTGCGAAGGCATCATCCTTTCCGTCCTTTGAGAACAGGCCGTGCAAAAGTTCCGTTTCCAGTGTAATATTGATACGAGCCATGAGTTCAACGCCTCCTCGATATGATGTTGGTTTGTCAGCTACATCATAACCGAGGCTTGAGCGAATGGCTCAATTCGAATTTACACCATTATAGGGACTCAATCGCTCTCGACCTCTACCGCAACAAGGACATGGTCGAGAAGGCCTTCGGGAACCTCAAGGAGAGACTGAACATGAGGCGGGTTCTCGTCTCCTCCGAGTGGAGCCTGGAAGGGAAGTTGTTCGTCGAATTCGTGGCTCTCATCTACCTCTCCTGCATCAAGAAGCGCATGCGGGACTCGAGTCTGTTCAAGGACTACACCCTTCAGGGGGCTCTGGACAAGCTGGACGTGATCGAGTGTTTCGAGAGCCCTGGGAAGGAGCCGAGAGTTGGCGAAGTTCTGGAGAAGCAGAGGCAGATTTACGCCGCGCTGGGCGTGCCGCCCCCGACCTCGTTATGAGTGGGTGGGAATGTAGGGTCCATACGAAACGGCACGACTCCCATGAATCATCATCCTCCTGTGGGTTGAAATTGGCGATTTTCGGGTATTCACTCGTGAACGGCTGACTATTTGTCTGGAAGGGGCGTATTCTTACATTTCATGGTTGTTGGAAACCTTTCCTGAAGCGTTGGCAATGCTCTTCGAAGAGTGTATAATGCCGTATGCGGGCGGAGGGCTGTCCGAGTGGTCGATGGTGGCTGACTTGAAATCAGCTGGGCGCAAGCCCCAGGGGTTCGAATCCTCTGCCCTCCGCCAGTTTTTGTGTCTTTCCTGAATTCCAGCCTATGAAACCCCGCCCTGCAAAGCGAACCGAACTCGGAGGAGCCCATCGCATTGACCTCTAAGCGGTTTGATAGCCGGTTTCCCTCCTCACCTTGCGGCCATGCGCAGGTGGCGCGCCAGTATGCCGGAGGGCCTGCCGCTCCCCTCGACGAAGAGGTCGGGGTTCCCCACTACTATGAACGAGTCCCGGGCGCGCGACACCGCCACGTTCATCATGTTCGGGCCGGCGTTGAAGAAGATGTTGCCCGTGTGGCCGCGGCCGTAGACGGGCGAGAAGAGGACGACGTCCCTCTCCGCCTCTTTGTCGCAGTCTGTCAATCGTGCTATCATCCTCTCAGACAAAAAGTTCCCCGCGAAACTGGTTTGGAAAGGTGTGATCTCATGGCCGAATACTACGCAGTGATAGACAGGGACGAAGACGGGCAGCTCTTCGCCAGCGTACCGGAGTTGCCTGGTTGCCATTCCTGCGGGGAGACGATGGAAGAACTGCTGTCGAACCTGGAAGAGGCCATCGAGTTGTACATCGAAGCGGTTGGTCGACCGCGCGAGTTTCCCAGCGTCCGTAAAGTGGCCGTGAAATGAGCCCGAAACTCCCGCGAATGACAGGAGCAGAAATGATCTTGTTCTTGATGTCTCGCGGGTTCAGGCGCCTGCGGCAGAAAGGAAGCCACGTCGTAATGGAGAGCGAAGAGGGAAGAGTGACGGTCGTCCCCCTTCACCGTGGAAAGATGCTCGGAACAGGCATTATGAAGGCAATACTCAAAAGCGCAGGAATCGAGGAGGACGATCTGCGGGGATAGGATTGGCGCCGCAACGCTGTTCTGACCACTTGCATCGGGGACGGGGAGCAACAGTGCTTCTGTCGTTTCTGCGAGCATTGCCCTCCTGTCATCCCGACTCGATTCAAGAAGACGGAACGGCATCTCTCCCTCCCGAAATTAGGGCGGCTCGCTTCACCTCGGCGAGCCGCCAGTCACATCCCGGCTGATCCGCGTCAAAATACTCCCCGTAGATCATTCTGGTCACTCTTCCGTTTTTGTAGATATGCCAAGCCACGTGACCGGACAGGCGCTCTCGTCGTCCTCGGCAAGATGGAAGTCCATCCTCCCGGCATCTGCGTCAAACGCCTCCCCGAACCCTTCGAGCGATGCTATCGCTTCAGCACCACGGAGCACGCGGCTTTTGCCACGGAGCGCATGGTGTCGGGCGCGACCTTGATGACTATCTCCGTCTCTGCATACGGAAAAAGCTTGTAGTCTTGGTTTCCGGGCTGTCTCTTTCCGAATCCGGGGATCAGGAAGAGCGCCTGATCCTTTCCCGGCGCTCCTTTTGTCATCAGAGGAGAGCGCGGATCGGGGAAGAGTATCACGCTGTCTATGCTCAAGGGGTGTTCATGAACCAGCAGCTCGGTCCCCCCCTCGCTTTTCAGCGCAATCCTGAAATTGCCCTCTCGGAAAAGCGTGCCGTCCGGCCTTGATTTAACTCCCTTCCAGAGCCTGACCCACAGAGCGTTGAACACCTCCTCCGGCAGTCTGTAGGCGGAGAAGTAGAAGGGCGACGATGCGAGGTAGACGTTCGCCCGACCAGCCCCGCCTTCGGCCTCCGTGACGCTTGCGTGAGGCATTCTCTCCCTGGCGGAGTTCAGACCCATCAGATCGACGTACTCACCGACGCTTTTCCTCTCGTAAGGAAGTCGAACTAGGCCGGAGCGGGCGTCGAACGGCAGAAACATCGGCAGGTCGGCCTCCTTCGCCAGCGCAACATAGTCCAGGAGACGCCCCACCTCCGTGCAGAACTCGCTGTAGAAGCGCCTTGAGTCAAACGACAGCGACAGCTTGACTACAACCTCCCCCGCGCCGTGACGAAAGGCCGGGTCGGACACGGAGGCGATCAGGTAGTTCTCGTACTTGAAGGCCGTGAACCATTCATCCAGAATGTCGATCGCCTCGCGGATCTGCTGCTCCCTGGTCAGCGCACGCGCGTAGAGGCTCCTTCCCTCCATCACGTACTCGGATGGCTTCTCCGCGAGCAGCCCCTGGAGGATTATGTCCCTGCGTATCCACGCCTTCACCTTGGTGTGGAACAGGCCGTCCTTCTCGCTCTCGTCCAGAAGCTCGTACTTTTCTATGTACCCTCTGCTCAGCAGCGTGATGGAGTCGACCACGTCGGCACCCTTTCGGACGGTGGTCGCGTCCATGACCAGCCCTGTGGCCTTGCGCACAGAATCCTGCCAGGCCATGCGCAGCGCCTCTTCCCTGTCTGTTCCGGTCCCTTCACCCTCGGCGACGACCAGCTGCTGTTCCTGAGTCTCCGCGTGCGAGCAGAGCGTCGTCAAGCACAAAACAAGGGCCACGAGCGACAATTGTACCAGCCGTTTCATCTTGATCACCACTTTTCAAGGCGAAGAGTCGCCGCGATGCTCTTCGTACGGGAGAACAGCTCCTCCGGCAGCTCCAGCTTCATCTGCTGGACCGAGTCGGTCATGAACTCCGCGCCGCCGCTGGGGAGGGCCCTGCCGAACGCCTGGACGAGAAAGACCTCGTCCAGAGTCCGCGCGACCGCGACACGCTTCGAGGCGGATGCAAGCTGCCCCGCCACCCTTTCCACAGCCGCCTCCGCGCTCTTTCTGAGAAAAAAGGCACCGACGTTGGTCAGCGGAAGAGCGACGGGAATGCGCTCAAGAGACGCCCCTTCCCCGTCCAGAAGGTCCAGATGAAGCCACGCCCTGCGGAAAGCGGCGCCCCTCGGATCGCTCTTGACGGAGAATCCGAGCGCGTCCGCGAGACGGTTAGCGATCTCCACCGGCAGAGTGTAGCTTCTGGACACCTGGTTCTCGTCCAACACGTGGAACGTGGCGGCGGGCACCCCCTTGCCCCCCTCCTCGGGGAATAAAAGCGCGCTGAACTCCGGCTCCGACACGATGCGCTCAAGGAGGAAGGAGACCCCCCAAGCGAAGCCGTCGCGGTAGGCATCCGCGTCGAACGCTATTCTGAGCGAGAAGGAGATGGTCCTGGTCTTCTCGTCCCGCTTGGCGGCCACTATCTCCGGGGCCAGAAAGTCCTCGAATCTGCAGGAGCGGATCTGCTCGACTAGGCTATCGACGGTTTTGATCAGACCGCCCTGCGAGCCCTCGGAGGAGGGAAGGTCGGCGCGGAAGCTCTGCATGAACTCCGTCGCCCTCTCCCGCAGAGCGGCGATGTCCACGACCGCCTGGACGGTCACGGAAAAGCCTTTCTCCAGCTCCAGCTCCTTCTCCTCGAGAACCGTGTAGGTCTCCACCGTGCCCCTGCTGTAGCGCAAAAAACGCTCCTTCAGGTCCTCCCCTGACAGGGTGCTTCGCTCTGCGAAGATCCCGCCCGCGACAGCCGCCACAGCCTCGCTCAGGGCCTTTTCAAGCGCCTGCTCGACCGTTTCGCCGAACCCGGACGTCACCACGGACCGGTCGGCGGCACTCGACACGGGAAGGAAGAGCGTCGAAAAAACGAGGACGCAGAGCAGAACTCTCTTAATCATAGCTCTCCCTCCCTCCCCGAGCGGAAGAGCCTCAGGGCCTCCTCGAAGAGCCTCTGCATCGAGGCCTCGTCCCCGGCCTCGCCGAACAGCTCCCCGGCCCGCTCCAACTGCTCCACCGAGAACTTGTCCCCCATAGCCTCCAGTGTCCTCTCCAGCATCACCCGCCCGTCCTCGGGACGGTCCAGCCGGATGAAGCACTCCGCCGTGTCCAGATAGGCGTCGGGGTTCATCCACTGGAAGCGGTGCATCTCCTTGAGAATGCCAAGCGCCCGCGCGTACTGCCCCGTCGTGAAGAACGAGCGCGAGATGCCGTATAGCTGCGCGCAGTAGGCGTCGTCGAACGCCTTGCCGCTCGGGAGGCTCCGCCCCGCGATCTCTATCTTCTCCAAGGGAGCCCAGTCCAGCGAGGCGACGCCCCCGTCAAGTATCTTACGGCTGCTCTGGCTTCCGGGCAGAACGATACCGCTCGCGGAGCGCTCATCCTTAAGGCTTATCAGAGCCCCCGCTATCGCCTCCGGGTAGGCGTACACATCGCTCGGGTAGAGCGACGCCGCTCCGTAGAGCAGCAGGTTCATCTTGCCCTTCATCTCCGCCGCCGCGAGCAAGGAGCTCTCCATCTTCCTCCGGGCCTGCGGATCGTCCTCGTCCGGGGCCGGCAGGAAGACCAGGCTGTAGACGACGCCGTCCTCCTCGATGATCCAGGCCGTCGCCTCCGGCCCCGCCGCCACGCGGGCGGTCAGGCGTTCTCGGGCGCCGTCCGGGAGAGGCGACTCCCCGACGAAGCCGGCGAGCGACGTAAGAGCGGCGTCAGAAAAGGCGGGACCGCAAAGCCCCGCCAGGATCGCCGCCAGTAACAGACTAAAGACTCTCTTCGTCATGGACCACGCCGCTCGGGCCACGCTCGACGTCGCCTTCCGTCGGTCCCTTCTTGCGCTGCTCGGCGGGTTTGGGGGCGGGCGACAGCAGGTCGGCCATGTCCATCTCAGCGCTGTCCTTCTTAGCCTCCGAAGTCGCCGAGGGGAGGAAGACCGCCACCGCGTAGGAGAAGCCGCTCTTGTCGTCCGTCCAGACCCTGCGGATCACGCCCGGAGGAAGGATGCCCTGCCTCACGCTCTCGTACTGCTGCGACTCCTTCAGAGTGTTGATGAAGGTGGCCTTTCTCTCCTCGAGCTCGGTGTAGGCGCGACCGTCCCGAGTGAAGCTGATCGGGTCGTCCCTCTGCGCCACCTCAAAATCCGCCAGCATCGACGATGTGCGCTCGTCCAGCTTGCCGCGCCAGCTCGTCGAGTCGCCGATTATAACCCCGCAGAGAGCGTCCGCCGCGCGCATGTCTGCGGCCCTCTCCGCCTGCAGGACGAGCTTGGCGTTCAGCGCCGGGTTCTGGTCCACCCTCACCACCGAGCTGCCGAAGCCGACGAACGCCACCTCTCCCGTGGCCGGCACGCTGACCAGCTTGCCGCCGACAGGGGGGATCAGACCGCTGCCGAGCTCGGCGAAGATCTGCGCAAGCCCCTCGCGCACGGACGCCGCGTCGAGGCTGTCCGGGTCGATGCGGTTGAAGCGTCCGCGCGTCCTCGGAGTGGAGACGACGGACACGTACACGGACGACGTATCCTCGTCGTCAAACACGGAGTAGAGCACGAACCCCTTAAGCAGCTTCTGCACCACCTGCTCCAGAGTCTCGGTCGAGTCGCTCTCGAGGGCCTTCAGCGAGTCGTCCGCCTTGCTGACCAGCAGCATCTGGTCGCGCACCTCGGTCTTCCCCCGGACAGAGAGATCGCCGAGGGCCCGGGCCAGCTCCTTCTTCGCCATCATGTAGGCCGTAACGTAGGCGTTGCGCTTCGAGATCCTCGACGCGACGACGTCCTCCATGCGCTCGTATGTCCCCATCCCCGTGGCCACCCAGCCGAATCCGCTGCCGAACTCGGCTCTGACGCAGCCAACCTTTTTCTGGTCGACCACAACGTTGAAAGCGTCCTGCGCGGACTCCGCCCTGACGACCTCCCCGTCCTCGGACTCCTGCACTATCTCGACCTTGTCGGGCGCCTTAACCTGGAGAAGCTCGGCGGCCTCCTCGGAGGATTTAGCCTGCACGGGGGGAAGGAAGTCGTCGACCGAGAGGGCCACCTCCGCGCCGGCCGCGCCCGCGAGGCACAGGGAGATGATTGCCGCCAGAAGGACATAATATCTGTTTTTCATGATGCGTCACCCTTTCCTGTTTTGGATTGTATGTGAAACGACTACTTCGTGCTTGGCACGTTGCGCAGTGTGACGACCTTGTCCAGTATGTTGACATCGATGCGGGAGTAGACGTCGGCGAGGGTGTGGCTTCCTTTTCTAAACCAAAAACCAAACTGTGTGGGAACCCCGCCTATGATGAGCCTCTCCGATATGTCCTTGTTCCCAATCCATAGATCATCGTAGTTGTACTCGTTCCCCCTATTGTCGTACGCGATGCAGTTAGCCTTGGATATCTTGAATAGCATGTCCTCCGGTGATGTGACGGTAAAGATGACGTTAAAATAGTAGTTGCTAGATCCTCCCTCTTTAAGCTCTTGGAACACCACCTTGACCCCTCCGTCGAAATCGAACTCGAAGGGGCCATCGCCGGTACCGGAACCTCCTGAGCCGAACACACCCGTATCCTGTGCCCACGCTGTGCCCAGCCATGCCAAAGCCACGATCATGATGGTCAAAACGACGGCAGCCCTTTTAACAGTAAAAGACCTCATCAGCACCACACCCTCCTTAATTCGATTGTTTCTCGGCCTCAAGCAACAATGCGCTTATACTAGACAGCCTGCGCCAGTCATCATACACATCCGTCCACTTACTATTGCTCGAATATCGTCTCTAACTTTATGCTTTTTATTCGATCCACCTTGTCGTTAATGTACTTATCCACAGTCCATCGACGGCTCATCTTTGTCGTGTCTAAATAGAGAAAATTCAAGTATTTAGAGTTGTATGGCTCTCGGTAGTCCATCACAAAGGGGCTGGCAAAACCGGGAGCAAACACAAACGGCTGGCGTAGAAGATAATTGGATACCTTATCTTTCAAGGAGCGATAAATTGTGATCCCGCGAGGGCCAGTCTCATAGGGCTGGACATGAATGACATCCCCGTTATCGTCGAGGAAAGAGACCATGTAGGTTACATGCGAGTCCATTTTCTTCCACCAGTCAAGCAGCAAAACGACAATATCCCCAACAGGCTTTTCGTCATGTTCTCTTGACAGACGACTATTGTAAACAACAAGATTAGCGTCGTAATCCACACGAAAGAGATAGGAGGTATATGTTGAATGGTCATTTGGAATTACAACAGGGAACTCTTTGAAAGAATAAAAATTAAATTCCCCGTCGGTGCAGTAGGGCAGGTCTTGAGGGCTAAAACTATCATAATTGCATATCGCCGACTCCCTGTCTATTATGAACTTTTCCGAAGTGAGCCTTTGATTGTTGGCTCGAACCTCCGGTGTGTATGTCTTTTTCTTTTTCGACACTGCGACCCCTTCCAGAGCTTCGCGGAGCCTTGGAAGGAACTCGTCCCAGAACAGCTTCTCGTTAAAAACTTCTATCACTTCGACCGTATGCTGTCCGCTGTTTTTGTCGTAGAATAGCTCGGGGTTGATATGCGCCGTGAGGAACATCTCGGGACCGTAGCTGTCCAGCACTTCCTTCAGCAGCTCCATTCCCGTCTTCTTCATCTGGGCTTCCGTCTTAGCCTTGGCCGCAGCGTCTTTTGCGGCCGATGTGGAGGCGTCCACCACAAATGCCTCGCCGTAGGTCTTGGTGGCGTCGACGAGCGTCTGGCGGTGGACTCGCGCCTCGATCGTAACGTCGATTCGCTCGCCGTCTTTCCTCTCGTCGATCACTCTGTAGGACTCGACGATACCTCGGCTATGGGCGATGATCCTCTCGCTGATCTCCTCGTTGGTAACCTCGGTCTTCGATGTAATGACGACACCGACAGCCAGGCGCACCGCCTCCATCCACGCCATTTCGACAGCCTCGGCCCTGGACGTCCCCGACCCTTTCGCCGTGACTGCGATGTAGTCTCCGTTCGACGCAGGTTTTACCGCCGAGGGATCTGCCGCCTTCGCCGAAGAGGGGGATCGGGCAGGCGGCGCGAGAGTTTCACCCGCCTCTTCGACCAGGGGACGGACGAATTTCGCCATCATCCATCCTCCAACGTTTTCGGCCTTGACCTGGTACCATCTGATCCCGTCCGGCGCCGTCCAGTCACCCACGATATCGACCCCCGCGCCCTCGGAGCAGGCAGCCAGAGTCTTGCTCTTATGGTCGTGGTCGGCTCGTATAAAGGACTTTTCCAACACCTCCGCAGGTATCGGCGGGTCTATCCGTCCAACCACGGAATCCCGAGCCGGAGCCTCGATTTTCACAGCCGGAGTCGGTTCTTTCGCGGCAAGCTTGCGGACCGACGTCTGTTGAATCCACCCTTGAGCGCCATCTTTCTTTACCAAATACCAGGCAATTTCATTGCCGCCGAGCCACTCCTCGAGGATTTCCACTTTCGTTCCGGATTTAACGAAAGCGACCATTTTACTTTTTTCGTCGCGTGCGATGCGCAGAAAGGCGTTTTCGACGACCTCGCCCGGCATTGAAGGATTGAAGACGCGCTGCGAGGCCTCCGGCGCACCGGAGCTTCCCTCGGCGACGTTCAACCCCGTCGTCAGGACAAGACAAATTAGGAGCAACAATAAGGCGGAACAGCATCTTTTTAATTGCATCCCGGATTCCTCCTCTTTAGATGAAAGGTCTGATCAACCCCGTTTCACCTGGCGCCAGGCAGGCCGACAGCGGGTGTCTAACGGCGCTGTTCAGGGGTTCCTAATAGCTGCATGTCCTCTCGCAACGATTTTATTACACCGGCCGGTCAGCCGTTACCAGGCGCGGACCGTGAACTTGGAGTCCAGCTCCATCCTGACCGGGGAGCGGTCCGGGGTGAGTATAACTAGCGCGATATGGGTTATGTTCCAAGGAATTCGGTTATCGAAGACGGAGAAGCAGTAGGTCGCGATCTCCTCGTCATTGGCATACACCGTGTACTGTTGCTCTAATCCGTCATAGACAAATCTTAATTCCGCGGGAAGAGAAATCTTTCGGACGGATTGTTCGATATCATAATGGTTTATAATACGATTATCACGAATACTATACAATTGCTTATAGCTTTTCGGTCTAAGATGCCTAACCTTACATCTTCCGCCATTAATAGGAATAAGAAGGCATGCATCAGTTTCTATCGGTTTGTAGTGATACGTTTCTGAACTGAATTTGTAAAGACCGCCAACCGCGACGCCTATAAACTGAAAATCGAACTTTTCCAGTTGGATTATTATCTCCCAGTTAGATTTTGCCGATATTTTTTCCGGCAAACTGAATCCCCAGGTTCTCTCCACGTTTTTATCCCGTACAAAGACTTTGAATTTTCCATCGACTACCTGTCCATACCCCCAGTTTGCCTTCTCTACGCCGACCGAGGCGAAGTCAAAAGTGACCGTCTCCTCTCCCTCGTGCCCCACGACTTCGGGAGCGTCGAACACGCCGCCCCCGGAGGCCTTTGAAGCAGTCGAGCAGAACGCCGAGCTCGTCGTAAGAGATACGAGAATCAGAACTAATGCGCACGTCAGTAGGTTCCATTTTGAGGTTGATTGATCCATAGTTTTCATCCTCCCCGAAGTAGTACCGTTGCGTGACGATACTCTCCAGACAACTTTGTATCATCTGGTTCGAATTAGAAAAGCGATTTTTGTTCCCTTCTGCTTTGTACTTGAACACGAGGGATCACGGCATGAACCAACGAGCCCGTGAAGCTAAACAAGGGCACAGCCAAAGGGGCTACCTAGTGGAAGAGGTCCCTCCTCGCTGTGCTCGTTCGGGACGACATAAGCAGGCGACCGAACGGGCGTCTTTCTCGCTCGCGTCGGTCGCTCAGGCTGCGCGCCCCTGGTCGCCCTTCTCTCTACCGCACCAGCGTCACGACCAGATCCACTATCTGGCGGAGCTGTTCGGTCTTGATCCGGCCTGTGACGGTGTAGCACTCTCCGTCCCACTCGCCCTTGAGCATCTCCACGTTGCGGATCAGGCCGTGGACCTCGGAGCGGACCATGTCCTCGGCCATGAAGTCGTCCATCGTGGTGCGGGAGTCTATCTGCACGCCGCAGACGAACTCGAGCATGTTGCGCTGAAGGTCGACTAGCGCGCCCCGTCGGGCAAGGGCCTTGGCCTGGGCGCCTGTCGTCCCCTCGGGGGCTACGGCCATGCCAGTGCCCTCGATGTAGGCCTGCCCCCAGTCGATGAGAGGCTTCTCCTTCTCGACCCCCGTATCGGAGGCCGAAGCGATCCCCGCGCCCAGGAGGGCGCAGGCCAGGGCCAGCGCGATCAGGACGCGCGCCGTTCGCGACATGGTCCGCGAGCAGTTGGCATTGAGCAATTTCATTGAAATTTCCTCCTCCATGGTCGTATGTTCTTTCAACGTCCTGTCTGGAATACGGCACCGCCCCCGCCGCTCGCGCGGCGAGGGCGGTTCGGTTTCTACTTCTTCAGCTTCTTCGACTTGTAATCGGATGCAGGCTCGTACTGCGGGTTGACGGCAAGGGCTCTGTTCATCCACTGGAGGGCCTCGTCGTTCTTTTTAAGCCTGTGGGCGGCCACCCCCGCCCAGTACATCGCAAGGTAGTGCCCCTCGTACTTGCCCGCCTCCTCGACGAGCTTCTCGTAGGCAGCCTTCACCTTGCCGCTTTTGAGGAGGTTCATCGCCTTGACGTGCTCGATGCGGAGCAGGTTCGTCCTGCCCATGTCGAGGTTGTATGTCTGGATCACCTTGGCGTCGGTGGACTTGTTCTGATCGAAGCCGGGGATCTGCCTGGGTCCCGTGGGAGAGGCGGCCGGCGCCGGCTTCAGCAGTTCTGACGCGACCGAGGTATCCACCTCGGGCGCGGGCTCCTCGGCCTTTTTCTCCACGGGTGCTGGTTTATCCTCCGCCACCTCCGCTACCTCCACTACCGGCTCGGGCGTCTCGCGGACAGTTGAGGCCGGGGTCCCGCCTCCTGACCCGAACAGCTGGTCGAACGTCTCGCTTGAGGCGGCGGGCCTGCTGGACACGAACTTCATCCCCTTGGCCTTGGCCGCCGTTACCGGCTCGATCTTGTCGCCCCGCCGCACCAGCTTCAGGCTGCAGTTGGACGCCACCACGCAAGTACTGTGCGAAGCGGCAACGTCTCGCACTTTAATGACGGCCAGCGGCATCTTGTCCCTGCCAAGGGATTCTCCGCTCATGCCGACGATGGTCTTGCCCTCGGCGTAGATCAGGTAGAGCTGCCCCTCCTTCACGCCTATGTTGGAGCCGATGTCTATGACGACCTCGTTCCCGGCTATGCTAAGCACGTGGGAGCTCTCGCCCCCGAGCTCGGAGCGGATAGCGTGGGCCAGGCGATTGACCGCGTCCGCTATCGCGCGCGCCTGGAGGCCTCCGAACTCGGCCTCGGCGAATGCGAGCCCCATCACCATCACAGCCGTCGCCTCGTTCGAGGATGTGCCGGTCTCCGACAGGGCCAGCCTGGTCTCGCTGGTCGTAGTGTCGATCAGGCGCACGTCAAGGGTGGCCCTCGCCTCGTGCCCTCCTCCGCCAACCGCGACGGGGACGAAGAACAGGGGGACTGCGCCTCCCGATACCCTTTCGCTGAGCTCGGTGACGGAGCCCATCAGTATGTACTGGACTCCGGCGATCCTGCCGACCTCCACGGCGGTGTTCATGTCGACGAGGCCGGACATGCTCAGCTTGATCTCCTCGCCGACCTTCGCCAGGCGCTCCCGTTCGTAGACTGCTATGCTCCTGGAGCTGGCGAGGGTGCGGGTGAACAGGTCCGTCACTATATTGGCCTGCTCCTGCGAGACCCCCTCGGCCTTGCTGTCGAAGCCTATCACTCCAATGCGGATCTTCTGCTCCGCGGCCTCGACGATTGTACCGGAGCATGCGCACAGCGCGCACAAGAGCAGCAACGCAAGGTATTTCTTCACGATAAAAACCTCCCAAGTCTGCAAAATCTACCGATCCCAGTTCACCGTCTTCATCGTCTCCACGTGCTTGATGACCGAGTTGCGGGTCGCGGTGGCGAGCAGGCCGCCGCTCTTGCCCGCGCCGAAGGCCGCTATCGGGAGGATTATTCCCCCCGCGGTCTGATTCGCCGCCCCCTGTTCGGCGGCCGCGTAGACGACCTCGCTTGTCGCCGTGTCGATTATCCGGATGTCGAGGGTCACGTAGGCGGTGTGCGACAGCAGGCCGCCGACGACCCCGGGGAGGTAGACCACTCCCCCGGAGTCGTTGTAGAAGAAGAGCGTCACGGCCCCTGTCATGGTGTACTGGGCGCCCTTTATCTTTCCGAGCTCGGGCGCGGTGGACTCGTCCACCAGCCCGGACTGCCCCAGCTTTATCTCCTCCGCCACGTAGTTCAGCTTCTCGCGCTCAAGCAGGTTGAACAGGCCGGACTTGAACAGCTCCGTAGTCATCATCTCCGTGATCGCGGCGGCGGGGATGCCGCAGCCCGCCTTGTTGTCGAACTGCCGCACGGAGAGCCTCGGCCTGTCCGCGGGGGGCGCGGCGAGCGCGGCTCCCGCGAGTAGAGCTATGCATAACGCCGCCGCGAACACTGCAAATCCTTTCTTCATGCGGTACTCCCCCTTTCGCCCCTTTCTATTGCAGCATCTTCTGCACCGCGAGCTTCGCGGCGGCCTCTATGGACTTCTGGGCGGCCTCGTCCGGCGTGTAGCCCACCTGCTTGCCCATCACCGTGTCCGCGTAGACCACCTGTCCGGCGGAGGTCGTGGCCATGACCGCTATCGACGAGGTGCCGGTGTAGAGCTGGAACTCGTTAAGCACCGGCTTCCCCGCCTGGAGCTGCGCGGTTATCATCGTGCTGAAGCCGTACTGCTTGCTCAGCTTTATTATCGCGTCCACGTTGCCCTCGAGCGCGAGGGCCGCGGCCTTGCTGCGGCGTATCGCGTCCAGCCGCTTGGGGTCGACCACCTTGTGCCCCTTGGCTATGAGCTCGCGCGTGATGATGGAGGCCACGGACGCGGCGTGCTGGGCGGAGGGCCCCTTCGTCAGCACGGCTATCGAGCCGTCGGGCAGAGCCGCCCTGGCGCTGGAGGCCGCGAGGCACAGCAGTACGGCGAGGCACGCCGGCGCGCAGAATCTCGCAATCTTATTCAATCGGAACATCCCCCTTCATAAGCCTGTCCAATGGGACATCGACCTTCAAGAAGTACAGGTCCCCCTCCACCCTCTCCGAGTGAATACTTACCTCGGCGATCCTGCCCGACACGGACCGGGGGTCGAACTTCCCGTCAACCAGCTTCTGTCTCAGCAGGAGCAGGTTTCGCCGCGCGTCGGTCAGCGCGGCCCTGCGGGCCAGCAGCCTCCCCTGGGCGGTGTCCTCGGGGATGCGCCCCACCCCGTCCGCCGTCGCCAACCCCTGCTCGCGGAGCAGAAGCCCCGAGCGCAGGGTCTCGGGCAGGTCCGGGTCCCGCGGAACGTCAAGGCTGACCTCCGCGTACTGGGCCTCCGGGGGCGGCTTCGCCTCCCCGGAGGACAGGGCGGTCCTGGCGGCGGAGACCATCCCCGCCGCCGCGGTCAGGACGCACAGGACCATGAAGAATCTGAAGGGGCGCGACTCTCTCCTACTCCGATTTTTCGGCCGGCTTCTCATTAAGCGTTCCCTCCACAGTCGCGGACGACAGGTCCTCTATGTCGTACCCGAGGTCCGACAGCATCGACGCTATCTCCTCCGAGGTGAACTCGGACACCACGTCGATCTCAAGCCGCTTGTCCCTGAACAGCCTCTGGTACACCGCCGTCACTCCGTCCACGTCCTCGAGGACGCTCTTCAGCCCCTTGGCGTCCTTGAACGTCATGTTCGAGATCTTCACATTGACCGTCCTGCCTGGTATCCCCCCGGCGGAGCCGGACACCAGCGCGTAGGCTATCTTGTGGACTATGGATTTGCTCGCCTTCGACGCGGCGGGCTGCAGCCCCTTGATCGCGCCGTCCTCCACCGAGACCCCCTTGGTCTTCTCCTCGACCGCGTCCGACCCGAGCTGGTAGGCCGTGTTGGCAAGCACCGCCTTGAGCTGCACCGTGCTACGCACGCCGTAGATCCTGACCCCGCTGATCACCTGGTCGGCGAAGGAGCTGGCGTAGGCCTTCCCGTATATCAGCACGTCCGCATGAAAGTCGCGGGCGAGCTGGCGGAAGAACTCCGGGTCGTTGTTCGCCCATGCCTCGTAGAGGTCTATTCCCTTGATCATGCCGGCCTGGGTCAAGTCCACCAGCAGATAGCCGGCCTTCTCGAACACGCGCATGACCTCGCTCTCTGCGGTCGACAGGAAGGAGGGCGTGTCCCCTATCCTCTCGTCGAGCAGCACCATCACCCTGGGGTTGCCCAGGGCGTCGAGCACGGCGGGGCCGAGCACGCCGTCCAGCGCCACCCGCGCCACCTGGCAGATCGCGGTCAGATACAGTATCCCGTCGTCCCCGACCTTCTCCCTTACGATGTCGAACTGCTTCACCAGCCCAGTAGTCTGTGAGAAGACCTTGTCCTTGACCACCTCGTAGTTCTTCATCTCGGTGATCCCGGTGACATGGGCGCCCAGGGCCTTCTCGAGCGCGTCTCTGTAGGCGGAGCGCTTGGCCGCCTCCCTAGCCCCGCTCATGTCGCCGCCCTTTATGGGGGCGAACCCCTCTGCCTCGACCTTGATGAGCTCGCCCTCCGCCTGCGCCCCCGCAGGGATCGCAGGGAGCGCGGACAGGACGAGCATCGCCGTTGCGAGAAGAATCTTGAACGATCTCATATCCTATTTAACGACCAGCAGCACCTTGCACTCTTTGCGGAAGTCGTAGGAGCTGCCCCTGATCATTGCCGCGGCCGAGTTCGGGATGACTATGTCGACGTTGCCGGTCGAGAGGCGGACGGCCTTCGTCTTGATGGGGTTGGGGGCGACCCGCAGCTCCCCCTGCGCGTAGTTGATGTTGTTGTAGTAGGAGCAGATCCCCGACTGGAGCAGCCACTTTTGCTCGGCGAACTCCACCCCGTACACGGCCCGGCCGGCCTCGTCGAACACCCGGAATGTCATCGAAGGTATCAGCGGCAGGTGCCTCACGTCGATGACCAGCCCCGTGTACCTGCCGGAGGTCTTGGGCGGCGGGGCCTTCTTCTCCGTCTCGATTATCACCTTGTCCACGGGGACCCTGGGGCAGACTATGGAGCGCACCTCGGCCAGCTTTATCCTGCCGGTCACCGTGTACGCCTCGCCGTCCCACTCTCCCTTGAGCAGCTCCACGTTCCTGATGACGCCGTGCACCTCGGAGCGAACCATGTCCTCCGCCATGAAATCGTCCATGGTCGTCCTCGCGTCGACCTGAACCCCGCCCATGAACTCGAGCAGGTTGCGCTGGAGGTCGACGATCGCCCCTCGGCGCGCCAGGGCCTTCGCCTGGGCGCCCTGCGCGCCCTTGGGTGCCACGGCCATGCCGGTGGCCTCGATGTAGTTCTGGGTCCAGTCGATAAGCCCCTTCTCCTTCTGGGTGGTGATGGGTTGCAGCTCCACCTCGACCTCGACCGCCGACGCCGCGCCGACGGGAAGAAGGACCATCACCATCAGTGCGAACACGAGCAGACGCTTCAAAGCCTCATCCCCTTTCAAAGTAATGTTGCCTATTATGCATATGATACTATGAAATCAAATATCGGGCTATGGCGTCGCCGAGATCGGCGAAAGCCCGCTCCAGGTCGGGCATGATGAGCAGAAGCGACTCCAGGTCTCCCTCCTTCCCGGCCATTTCCGCCCTGAAGGCGAGCTCCCTGACCTCCTCGCCTCCGACGCCCCCCGCGGCCCCCTTCAGGGTGTGGGCGTGCCTGGCGGCTCCAGCGGCGTCCCCCGCCTCCACCCGCTCCCTGAATCCAGCCACATCCCCGGACAGGTCCTCCGAGAAACTCGCCAGTATCTCGGCGACAGCTTCGGCGTCCCCGTCCAGGTTCTTCATCAGAAGATCCGGGGTGAACACCCTGGCGGATTTTTCATCCGCCCTCTCCTCTGGCATCCTGTCCGGACGCCTTCCCCTCGAGAGCAGCCTGTAAAGGGCTTCAAGAAAGACTTGCCGGTCGATGGGCTTCGAGACGTACTCGTCCATCCCGGCCTCCATGCACCTGTCCCGGTCCCCCGGCATAGCATGTGCCGTCAGGGCTATCACGGGGATCGGTGGAAGTCCCCTGGCACGCTCGCTCCGGCGGATCTCTCGGGTTGCGTCCAAGCCGTCCATCACCGGCATCTGCACGTCCATGAAGACGGCGTCGTAGTCTCCATACTCCATGGCCGCCACGGCCTTGGCGCCGTCCTCGACGAGGTCGGCCCTGATTCCCGCCCCCGACAGGATGGCGGCGATCACCCTGCGGTTGATGGCGTTGTCCTCGGCAACGAGGACCTTCAGACCGCCGGGCTTCGCATCGCGCGGAGCCTCCAGCCCTGCGACGGTGCGATCCTCCGGCTCCGCGTCGACCTCCAGGCAGGAGATTACAACTACTTTGACCGTGAACCAGAACTCCGTGCCCGGGCCGCCCCCCTCCAGTCCGGACGGGCTCGACGCGCCTATCTCGCCTCCCATCAGTTCGGCAAGCTCCTTCGAGATGGCGAGGCCCAGGCCGGTACCCCCGTGCTTCCTGGTCAGCGAGGGATCGACCTGGGAGAACTCCGTGAACAGGTGACCCAGCGCCCCCTCGCTCACCCCGATGCCTGTGTCCGCCACGCTGAAGCGAAGGGTCGCCCGGCCATCCTCGTCAATCCCCTCGCTGGTCGCTGCAACGGTGATTCGACCGGCGGCGGTGAACTTCACGGCGTTGTCCAGCAGGTTGGTCAGTATCTGTCTTATCCTGAACCTGTCCCCCACGACGCAGGACGGCGCCGAGTGCGAGACGGTCCCGCGGAACTCCAGTCCGTTTATCGAGGCCCGGGCCGCGCCGAAGGCGAATATCTCGTCGAGAAACTCGCGGAGGTCGAACTCCTCCTCCCTCGTCTCAAGCTTGCCGGCCTCCAGCTTGGAGAAGTCGAGCACGTCGTTGATGAGCGCGAGAAGGTGCCTGCCGCTCGATTTCAGAAGGGCGACATACTCCCTCTGCTCGTCCGTCAGGGGGGTCTCCTCCAGTATGTCCGTCATGCCTATCACCCCGTTCAGCGGGGTGCGGATCTCGTGGCTGACGTTCGCCAGGAACTGCCCCTTGGCGACGTTCGCCGCCTCGGCCATCCGGGCCATCTCCCGCGCTTCGTCCAGGGCCTTCTCCAGCGAGGCGTTGGCCGCGGCGAGCTCCTCCCCCGCCCTCTCCAGGGCCATCTCCGAGAGCTTTCGCTCCGTTATGTCGTGCACCATGCCGACCGAGCGGACGACCCTGCCGACACTGTCCTTGTAGTGCCTGCACAGCTCGTGGAGGTAGATGGTCCTGCCGGTCTCCCTGTTGATCACCCTGTGTTCGAACTCGTATCCGTCCAGTCCCTCGGCCACGGACGAGGAGTAGGCCGCGTCGAGGGCCTCCCTGTCGTCCGGGTGCACCGCTTCCAGGAACACTTCGTAGGTCTGCGGGGAGCCGACCGGGATGCCGAACAGGGTGTAGACCTCGTCGGACCAGGCAAGCGCACCCGACGGGACGTCGAGGACCCAACTCCCCAGCCGGGCGATCTCCTGGGCCTCCTTCAGCATCTTCTCGCTGTCGCGCAGGGTCCTGGTCCTCTCCCTCACCAGCGATTCGAGCGCCTCCCCTCTGCCGGCCAGGGTCGAGACCAGGAAAAACACGGCGAATGCCAGGAGAAGTCCGGCCACAAGGATGCCCAGGCCCGAGTCCGAGGGGTAGACGGCGTCAAAGAAACGCCCCTTGTGAATTACCACGATGAAAGTCTTCCCGAAGACCCGCAGTGGAAGTGTGAAGGCATCCTCGTCCTTCAGCACGCCCCCCTCGAGGGAACATATGTG
>Ga0255346_1003475_pt1 | contig 18434 bp, 17 predicted proteins | sample wastewater_treat_FD_194410 | JGI IMG/M metagenome (GOLD analysis project Ga0255346, IMG submission 194410) | Wastewater microbial communities from Lulu Island WWTP, Vancouver, Canada - plant22 | ecosystem: Engineered > WWTP > Wastewater > Unclassified | place: Canada: Vancouver, British Columbia... | reverse complement strand
CTGGGTGTGGCGGCTGAGCTGTTCGATCACAAACTGGGGCTTCAACCTCCCGTCCCTGCAATAGGTCAGAGGATACTGTGCCTTGAGCTCCCGGATGCGATCCAGCCAGGGCGACCGGTCAATCTTTTCCAGACCCTGCAGCAGCGCTCTGAGAATGAGCTTCACGTCACCCACCAGGGGCACATGGGTGATAACGTTCTTGCCGATTTCCGCCGGGTCGATGTCAATGTGGATGACGGTAGCTTCGGGAGCGAAAGATTGGAGGTGCATCGTTACACGATCGTCAAACCGCGCTCCCAGGGCAATCAGCATATCGCATTCGGTTACCGCGAGATTGGCATAGCGGGTGCCGTGCATCCCGAGCATGCCGAGAAACAGCGGGTGGTCGCCCGGAAAGCTGGCAAGGCCCATGAAGGTGTTGGTCACCGGGGCTGAAATGAGCTCCGCCAGTTGCAGCAATTCCGCAGCGGCGTTGGCACTGAGGATCCCACCGCCGGCGTAGATCACCGGTCGGTGCGATTGCTTGATCAGGCCGGCAATTTCGTGAATCCGGGTGGGATGGCCGCGATAGGTCGGCTTGTAGCCGGGCAGACGGACACTGGCAGGGTATTTGAACTCTATCATGGCCTGGGCCACGTCTCGGGGCAGGTCGATCAAGACCGGGCCGGGACGACCCGTGGCAGCAATATGAAAGGCGCTCTTTACGATACCTGGCAGTTTCCTGGGGTCTTTCACCAGGTAATTATGCTTGGTGATGGGCAGGGTGATCCCGGTGATATCCACTTCCTGAAAGGCATCGGTGCCGACCTGGGAGGTGGAAACCTGCCCGGTCAGGGCCAGCAGCGGGATCGAATCCATGTACGCGTTGGCGATCCCGGTAACGAGATTGGTCGCTCCCGGTCCCGAGGTGGCCAGGCATACGCCCACTTTCCCGGTAACCCGGGCATAACCGTCCGCGGCATGCACCGCACCCTGTTCGTGGCGCACCAGGACGTGGTTGATCCGCGTAGAACGGTAAAGCGCATCATAGACCGGCAGGTTCGCCCCCCCCGGATACCCAAAGATGATTTCGACGTTTTCCTTTTCCAAACAACGGATCAAGGCTTCTGCTGCGGTGATCTCCAAACCCGGTCCTCCCTTCTCATGCTGCTCACCCCCATCCTGGAATCATCAAAGGTTCCCGGATCTGTTTCATTCATCGTCGCTGCTGCTTCGGGTGCCGCTGCCAACGCCGGCAAATTTGCTGCCGCGCAGCATGGCGACTTTGCCGGTGCGCACGAGTTCTTTGATCCCATAGGGCCGCAGCGACTCCTCGAAGGCGTTGATCTTGCCCTCGTTGCCCGTGCATTCCAGGGTCATGGTCTTGCGGCCAAGATCCACCACCCGCGCTCGAAAGATCCCCGCCATCTGCATGATCTCGACTCGCTGGCTCGGTTCGGCAGCCACCTTGATCATGACCAGATCCCGGTCCACATATTCTTCCCGGCTGATGTCGCTGATCTTGATCACATCGATGAGCTTATGGAGCTGCTTGGTCACCTGCTCGATCAACCGATCATCACCGTCAACCTCGATGGTCATGCGGGAAACATCGGGGTTTTCGGTACGTCCGACCGTCAGACTCTCGATGTTAAAGCCCCGGCGACTGAATAGCCCGGCCACCCGCACCAGCACTCCCGGCCGGTTTTCCACCAACACCGCAAGGGTGTGTTTCATCCGTCCAAAACCTCCCTCAACCGCCACGACGCCCAGGAGTTCACGCGCCGGAACCACCATCGCAGATCTCGCGGCGGTTATCACGATGATCCACCACGTACAGCATCTTTGCCCTGGCTTGCATCTCCGCCTGCAAAACGGGCAGATCTTCCCGCGGAATGTCATAGATTCGCAGGTAAACATTGCGGAATCCAGCCGGGACTCCTTCGTAACTGCTCAGGATGCTGGCAAGTTTACCATTGTGGTTGCGGATGACATCGGTCAGCTCTTTGATGGTTCCCGCCCGATCCTCGACCTGAAAGGCGAATTGAATGCCGTGCTTCCCGAGCCCGCTCAAGGCAATCAGCACCTTGAACAGATCGTCCCGGGTGATCATTCCCACCACCCGGCCGCCCTGTTCAACCACCGGCACACCGGAAATCTTGTGTTCCAGGAGAAGCTCCGCGGTTTCTTCCACCGTGCAGTCCGGTGAAACCGTCAGCGGGTCTTTGGTCATGATGTCCTTGATCTTGATCTTGGAGATCAGGTAAAGCATTTCGTGGACATCGAGCATCGTGGCATCGGATGCGGAAGCCCTCTTGAGGTCCGTATCAGAAACGACCCCGACCAGTTTGCCCCGCCGCAATACGGGGAGCATGCGAATCTGGTGCTCTCGCATGAGGCTCACGGCGTGTTGCATTGAATCCTTTTCTTCAATGGTGACCACCTTCTTGCTCATCCAGTTCCTAACCAGCATCGTCATCCTCCTTGATTCTGCTTATTGCCTTCCGGTGTCGGCGGCAGTTGGAACCTTAAACTATACTTTTTCTTCAGAAAATCCATAAGAATTTTGTATTCGTTGCAGGCCGGATGCTCCAGCACGTACTGATAGAGGGTCTGCAGCAGCTGGCCGACAAACGGCCCCGAAGGCAGGTGGAAGGCCTGCATGAGATCCCGACCGGTGACGGCGAGGTCCTGCCGCTGCAGGGGCGGGTTGCGTTCCAACTCGTCAACCACTCTCCTCTGCAGGTCACGCAGCACGGCCAATCCCCGTCGCCGATCCCGCCGCGCCATGCGATCGGCACGGGCCAGAGCCAGGACATCGTCGAGCTGATCTCGACCGACTTGTGCCAGAAAACGTCTCACCTCTCCATCACGCCACGCTTCAACGCCCTCTGGTACCTGTTCGGCCACCAGCGCCACTACCTGCCGCGTCAGGTTCCGGGAGGCACACCAGCGCTTCAGGATGGTTTGCGCCAGCTGGGCGCTCTCGATAGCGGAAGCCGCCAACTCCGCCTCCTCTTCTCCGCTTCCACTACCCGCCCCTTCCGCCAGATGATGGAACAGCGCAGCCAGCCGCACCTGGATGCGGCGGGGACTGTAAGCCACGCTGTTGATGAGGTGTTCGAGCGCTTCTTCGCGATCGGTTCCTTCCTCCGCGTCCTCGGTCAATTCAGGAAGAATCACGGGCAGAATACCGCCCCGGATCAGGACTGCGAAACCCTTGCGGACCTGCCTGCCCAGCAGCATCTTGAAAAACTCGTCGCGAATCCGTTCCCAGGCCACGCCCTGGAGTCGGGGGGCAGTTTCCTGGAGGGCGGCAAAGGTCAGGGGCTCGATCTTGAACCCATAGACACTGCTAAAGCGGCCAGCCCTGAGCGTCCGCAGCGGGTCTTCACGAAACCGTGCCGATGCGTTCTCGACTGCTCTGAGAGTCCGCGTCGCGAGATCCTCCCGGCCCCGGAACGGGTCCAGCAGCAATCCGTCGGGATAGGTGAGGGCGAGGGCATTGATGGTGAAGTCACGCCGCTGAAGATCCGCCCGGATGCCCTGCAGCCCAGCCCCGGCACACGAGGTGACTTCAATGCTCCTCACCCGGGTATGAACCTGCACCGTGCCGTGGCGGAAACCAATGGGAACCACTCGTGGAAAGAGGCGCATGACTTCCTCGGGAGAGGCACTCGAGGCCAGGTCCCAGTCCTGAGGAGGCAGCCCCAGGAGCATATCCCGGAGCGCTCCTCCCACAAGCCAAACCTCAAACCCGCCAGTCAAAAACCGCTGCATGACCTCATGCAAATCATCCGGGATAATGTTCAGTGCGATCCCCGCCGTTTTCAACTTTTCCCCCAATTGCCTCTTGATCTTTCCACCCGGCTCAATAATAATGCAGGACGTGATGGATGCCGACATCAAAAGTGGGCACAAAGATTCAGATTTTTAATAAGGAACGATCCATGCAGCAGACCACCATGATGCTTTCCCTCCTGCTATTGCTATTGCTGGGGTTCCGGAACCCCGCCGGGGAAGCTCACGCCGTTCTGCTGCGAGCGCCATAAATGCTTCAAGCAGGATGCAAATCAAGGCCATGGGTTCCCTCCCATGGCCTTTTTGTTTTTAGGGCTGCAGTTCGGTCGGGTCAGCTTTATCGGATAGGGGGCTTTACACCCGGTTCCCGGACTCCATCCGGGGAGTCGCCGGAATGCCGGAGCACTCGGATCGCGTAAGGCTGATGGCCGGATCATCACCATGCATCATCCAACAACGAGGAGAGGAGAAACCATGAGCCGGAAGATCCACATTTTTGACACGACCCTGAGAGACGGCGAGCAGGTACCGGGGGCAAAACTGAACAAGAAACAGAAGATTGAGATCGCCGAGCAGCTGGCGCGCCTGGGAGTTGATGTCATGGAGGCGGGCTTTCCTTGTTCTTCCCCCGAGGATCTGGAGGCAGTGAAAGCGATTTCAGAAGTGGTGAAGGGACCGATAGTTGCCGGCCTGGCACGGGCTGTCAAGGAAGACATTGACATTGCCTGGGAAGCTGTTCGGCGGGCGGAACGACCGCGCATCCATACGTTTCTCGGGTCCTCCGACATCCACCTCCAGAAAAAACTGCGCCGAGACCGGGACAGCGCCTTGGAGATGGCAGTAGAAGCGGTGCGCTACGCCAAGCGCTATTGTGAGGACGTGGAGTACTCGACGGAGGATGCGTCCCGCACCGATTTCGACTATCTGTGCCGGGTCATCGATGGCGCCGTCAAGGCGGGAGCAACCGTAATCAACATCCCCGATACGGTCGGATACGCCATTCCTGACGAATTCGGCGACCTCATTCACCGGCTCAAAGAACGGGTGCCCGCCCTGGATCACGTGATCTTGAGCATACACTGTCACGACGATCTGGGCCTTGCCGTCCCCAACAGCCTGGCCGCAATCAAGAATGGGGCCAATCAGGTGGAATGCACCGTCAACGGGGTCGGGGAAAGAGCCGGGAACGCCTCCCTGGAAGAAATCGTCATGATCCTCAAGACGCGCCATGCTGTCCTCCAAGCCCATACCGATATCAATATCCAGGAAATTTTCCGCACCAGCCGGCTCGTGAGCCGTGTCATGAACATCCCGGTCCAACCCAACAAGGCCATCGTCGGCTCCAACGCCTTTGCCCATTCCTCCGGCATCCACCAGGACGGCATCCTCAAGGACCGGGCGACCTACGAGATCATCAAACCGGAAGACCTGGGCATCCGGGAACACAAGATCGTCCTGACGGCACGTTCGGGCCGCGCCGCGCTGCGTCACCGCCTCATTGCCCTGGGCTATGACCTCTCCGGGGACAAGTTCGAACGGGTCTATAAACGATTCCTGAACGTTGCCGACCGGAAGAAAGAAATCTCGAGCCGCGATCTCACCTCGATTGTCGAAATCGAAGTGACCAAGGTATCCGAGACCTTTACCTTTCATGACTTCCAGATCATGAGCGGCAGTTCCATGACGCCCCTCGCTTCGGTCACCCTCCTCAGGGAAGGCACCAAACTGACCGACGCCGCAACCGGCAACGGCCCGGTGGATGCGGTTTTCAATGGTATCGAGCGGATTGTCGGTCGCCAGGGAATACTGCGCGACTATGACCTGAAAGCGGTCACCATGGGGAAGGATGCTCTCGGCGAAGCCATGGTGCGGGTGGAAATCGACGGTACGGTTTATTCGGGGATCGGCACCAGCCCCGATGTCATCGAAGCCAGCGCTCGTGCCTATTTGAACGCGTTCAACCGCTTCTTCGCCAATTCCCATTAGCGGTCTTTGTTCGGGTTCTTGACAGCCAGCGGTCATAAGGTATGATTTTGTTTAGATAGGTAAAAAAGAGCGATCAGGGTTCGCGCGACGGCTGGCCGCACAACCTCCGCAGCTGTCCTCCGACCCACGCTGGTGATCAGAATACTGCCGGTTTGAAGGGATGGGCGAGTCCGTTCCCCGAAAGCTCCGGATTCCTCTGAGGCGATGACCATGAGGCTTGGCGAGAAAACCCTGATGGTTAGCCAGATCCCGCTGTTCGCATCACTGCCGGCGAGCGGCATCAGATTCCTCACCAGAACACTGACCGAGCAGGCCTTCCCCTCGGACGTTCTGTTGCTTCGCGAGGGAGATGAGGGAGATCGCTTCTATATTGTGCTGGAGGGCCACCTGGAAATCATCAAGGGGCTTGGTACGGACGAGGAGAAGCTCCTCTACGTGCGAGGCCCGGGCGATTTCATCGGCGAGATGAGCTTCTTCCTCGCAAGTGGCCTGCGCACTGCCAGTGTGCGCACCCGAACGCCCGTGACCCTGTTGGAAATCACTCGAGAGCTGTTTGAGGCCTTGCTGCATCGTTTTCCCGGCATTGCGGTGGAGATGGCGCGGACCCTCAGCCGCCGCCTGCGCGACGCTGACAATGCAAGAATTCTGGAAATGCGGAGACGACGGCGTCAAGCTGCGCGCTTGCTCTCGGCCCTTCAGGCTACCCTCATGCGCATCCACAAAGATGATACGGAGCGGGACAGTAGGCGGGTTGAAAGCATCCGGCTGCTCTCAGAATTTGCCAGGTTCCAGAAGGAACTGATCAGCGAGGATGTCGTTGCCGACGCCCACCGCAAGGTTATCGAAGTCAAGCAGGCGATCCACCGCTCCGTTGTGCCAAGACTGGCCATTCAAACCTTTGGCACGTTCCAGATCTATAAAGACGAAGTTCTCATGGCAGAAAACGCCTGGCAAGCCATCCAGCCCAAGCTGCTCCTGAAAGCGATCATTGCCCATCGCCCGCACGGCGTCCCGAAGGATGTCTTGATCGAAGCGCTCTGGCCCGAAGTGTCGCCCCTTTCGGGAGAACGAAACTTCAAGGTCATCCTCCATCACCTGCGCAAGAGCCTGGAACCGCAAATGGACCGAGCGTTCGGCTCGTCCTACCTGCACCTGAAAGCCAATCTGCTCTTCGTGGATGAGGAACTGTGTCATATCGATCTTGACGACTTTCTCACCTTCTGCCAACAAGGGTACAAGAAACGGGAAGAGGGCGACTTCAAGAGCGCCATCGCCCTTTTCAAACAGGCTGTCGAGCTCTACACCGGTGATTTTCTGGCCGAAGATCTCTACGCTCCCTGGGCCGAGGCAAAACGGAACGAGCTGCGGGATCGCTGCCTTGGCGTTCTGTTTCACCTGGCAGAACTCCTCGAAAGACAGGGACACCTGAAAAGTGCCAATGACTATTACCAGAAGGTCCTGCGGATCGATCCCACTCTGGAAGCCGCCTACCAACGATTGATGGGCAACTATGCCAATCGTGGAATGAGAAATTCGGTTTTGAAAACCTATGACGACTGTGTTTGGATTCTCCGTCAGGAGCTGAATACGGATCCCGACACCCTCACCACTTCCCTCTACCGAAAGGCTCTCGAATCGGCCTGACCGGCGCCACCCTCAGCTCATTGGCAGCGCCTGCTCGGCCGCCGTCATTTCTCCCCTCGACCACCCCACCGGTTCCGCACCGGGCACGGCTATCGCCGGTGCTTCCGTTAACTTTTCCACAACCACCAGGATGATAGACAGGAACCAAAGGCTGGAGAGAGGTCAAATCCCAGATGGCGCTCGCGTAGAGAGCGTCGAAGCAGGAGGTGCAATCATGTATCACGAATCAACAGCAGATTACCCGATGGCAATGGAGCATCTTGCCGGGGGCAACGGCGGCAGGATGACAATGGTTGAGACGGTTGACGACAGTCTCGTGAACCTGTTTCGGGACGAGGCCAGCATCACCAGGCTGAAAGAACCTCTTTATGGGAACAGCCGCCTGCCCTACGATGCGCTCATGCATCACACCCTGTGCGAACTGGTCTGGTTCTATGATGCTTCACGCGAAGAGGAAACTCCATGCTGGGACCCCTACTCGGTCGAGAAAATGCGGCAGCCGGTGATCGGCTACAGTCATTATCGGACGACCCCGGCAACCCTGCCGCTCCTTACCAACTTCGCATGGTATCATAATGGATTGCTGGACTCCGAGTGAGTCGGCTGGGAGATGAAGGCGAGCCGCGCCCCCATCCCAACACCCCCGGCCCCAGGCAAGTGGGTCATTGTCGAAGACTGAGGCAGCATCAATCGACCCGAGGCACACGAAGAATCCCGGCGGGACTCTTCGTGTACCTGCGCGGTTCAGATCGGATCACAAAGCCTTCCATCGTGCCCGTCAATTGGGTAGAATGCGCGGTGTGTCGCCAGCAGCCGCCTTCTGCCGTTCTCAGACTGCCAATCACTGTACATGGGCCAGAGCCATGCACCAACCGGATGACCTGGATCTCAGTCGCTTCCGCTTTCGCGGCCTTCATCCCGATATCCTTCTGGGAACGGCCAGTGACCGCTATGCCGGCTGGATCGGCCAGATCTATTCGGGAGAGCGCTACCTCGAGCGCCTGCCCAGCCGTTCCCACAAGGTCGGGGGGAAATCCTACCGTGAAACGTTACTCCCGGTTGACAGTCTGGAGGAGTACTTCGACCATTTCGGCGTGATCGAGATTGACTACACCTTCTATCAATTTCTGCTCGATGCCGATGGCCGGCCCACACAGGCCCGCCACGTCCTGGCGAGCTACTGTCAGCATCTGAAACCGGGCGACGCGGTGATCCTCAAGGTGCCGCAGCAGATCTTCGCCCAAAAGGTGCGGCACGGTAGTGGCTACCTTGCCAACGAACAATACCTCAACCCGGAGCTTTTCACGCACCAGTTCTACCACCCGGCGGTGGCGCTGCTGGGAACACATCTCACCGGCTTTATCTTCGAACAGGAATATCAGCGCAAGACCGAACGAGTCCCTTCGCCACAACTGGCCCAGGCCCTGACCAAGTTCTTCGAATCCATCCCGCCCGACCCTCGCTATCACGTGGAACTGCGTACGGAAGCGTACCTGGACCGGCCCGTGGTCGAGTTCCTGGCGGCTTTTGGGATCGGCCAGGTACTCTCCCACTGGACTTGGCTGCCGCCCCTCGCCACGCAGTTCGCCAGGGTGGGAAGGCGCTTCTTCAATGCGGGACGCCAGGGGATTGTTCGCCTGATGACCCCCCGCGGTACCCGTTACGAGGATGCCTATGCCCGAGCGTTTCCTTTTGACAAGCTGGTGGAAGGCATGCTGCAACCGGGCATGATCGATGAGACCGTAGTCCTGATGGAGGAGGCAATCCGGCAGGGCATTCGCCTGCACATCATCATCAACAACCGCGCTGGCGGCAACGCCCCCCTCATTGCCCAACTCCTTGCCGACCGCTTCCTTTCAAGCCTCCCGACTCACCCCCGCTGACGATAACCGAACTCGGAGCGGGCGCGAGGGTCCTTCCGCCAGTTCTTCTGCACCCGCACGAACAACCCCAGGTAGACATGGCAGCCAAGCAGCACTTCCATGTCGCGTCGCGCCTGTTTACCGATTTCTTTAAGCATCTGGCCCTTTCTGCCGATGATGATGCCTTTTTGGGAATCGCGTTCCACGTGAATGGTGGCTTCGATATCGATCCGGTCCTGGTCGGGCCTTTCGGCAAATTTCTCCACCGTAACCGCCACCGCGTACGGAACTTCCTCCCGCAGCAGGTGAAACACCTTCTCCCGCACCAGTTCCGCCACCAGGAACCGTTCCGGCTGGTCGGTCAGATGGTCCTCCGGGAAGTAGCGCGGTCCCTCTGGCAGGAGTGGCCTGAGCTCGGCGAGAAGATCCGCCACGCCCTCGCCGGTGAGGGCGCTGATGGGAACGACGGCGTGAAACCTGAGGACCTGCCGGTAGCTGTCGATCACGGGCAGCAGGTCGCCCTTGTTGCGGACCAGGTCGATCTTGTTGATGGCCAGGATCACCGGCGCCCGCACCCGCTGGAGGCAATCCAGGGCAAGCTCGGCCTCTTCCCGGCTCGCCTTGAGGGCATCCACCAGAAAGCAGATGACATCGACCTCATCGAGAGTGGCCAGGGCAGCATCCACCAGGAGTCGGTTGAATTCATCCCGGGCTCGCATGATCCCGGGGGTATCTACAAACACGAGCTGCAGGTCCGGTTCATTCAAGATGCCGAGCAGGCGATTGCGGGTGGTCTGCGGCCTGGGGGCGGTAATCGAGATCTTTTCCCTGAGGAATTGATTGAGCAGGGTTGACTTGCCGACGTTAGGGGGCCCAATGAGGGCGATATAGCCTGATCGCATGACGCTGCTTTCTTTCAGTCTGGAATAGACTCAAGTTCTCCGGGAAGGAGGTCCGCCCTGCCCTTCACCGCGACCGCGGTGAGGTGCCACTTGCCAAGCCAGTGTCGAACATTGGCACGGTTCGGACCAATCACTTCACTCACAGACGGTTCGGCAACCAACAGGGTCATCGCTTTCCCCGCAAGTTCATCCTGATGGTCTTCCAAATGCCGGTCCACCCGCATCTTCCACCACTCCACCCGAACCAGATAGCCGAACGCCGGGTGATGCGGACCGGCAATCACGGTCCCGGGCTTTGCCAGCTCGGGATCGGCATGAAGCCCCAGGCGCGCAATGGGGATCTGCGCTCGAAAGAAGGCTTCATAGGCTGCTGCGCACCAGGAGACGGCGTCGGCAAGCGCAAGCGGCACATAGGAGCCAGCCCGGTACCAGTCGGCGAGTTCGGTCCCGGTCATCACCAGCGTGGGATAGATCCTCACAAAATCAGGCTGCAAGGTCAGAGTCCCGGCAACCGTTTCGGCGAACCGCCGCGCTGAATCTCCCGGCAGACCAACCATCAGTTGGAGACCCAGGCGCCATTCATAGCGGCGGATGAGGCCGACCGCCAACTCGACCGCGGCGCAGGAATAGCCGCGCCGGCTCTGCTGCAGGACGGCGTCTACCAGGCTCTGCACACCCAGTTCGATGGTGGTGATAGGGTACCGCCTCAGCCACGAACAGAGCTCCTCGGAAATACCGTCGGGACGGGTGGAAAACCGCAGTCCACTGAATATCCCCCGCTCCACCAGCGGGGCAACGGTCTCCAGAATTTGCCTGAGGACGGAGGGAGGCAGAGCGGTGAAGGTCCCTCCATAGAAGGCCAGTTCGCCGGGGCGCCCATGCCTTTGGGCATCCTGCTGCAGACCATTGAGCTGCCTGCGAACCTGCGGGATCACCCCAGGTTCCCGGCTGGCGGCGTTGGCCGTCATGGCGCGCTGGTTGCAGTACACACACCGGAACGGGCAGCCGGCATGGGCCAGAAAGATTGGATAGATCCTCTTCCTAGGTGCCATGGTGAATCATCACCCCATCAGCCTCCGCCAACCTTGAAAGAGCGATCGCCTCCCCTTCACCTTCCTCCCCTTCTCTTTGGATGCAGCACCTAATTTCCAGCCGTCCGTAACCGCGAGAGAAGGCAAAGCCCAACATTTGTTCTTGATGTACAGCTAACCATATCATATGCTAACACACTTCAGATAAGTGGATTTTTATACGAACAGGAGGATACCACAGCATGGTCGATCTCATGGGAAATCGTTTCGCATCGCTGCTCCAAAGCAAAATGTCGGCCGAAAGCTTCGAGAAGTTGTTGGCGCTAGAAAACGAAAGCCTTTTTGAGTTTGTAGGTGAATACGTAGCGTTATGCCAACCGGCCTCCGTCTATATGTGCGATGACAGCGATGAAGACGCGGAATATCTTCGCCGCCGAGCAATCGAACTGGGAGAGGAGACCCCTCTGGCGCGGCCCGGCCATACCGTTCACTACGACGGCTATGACGATCAGGGCAGAGCACCGGGAGCTACCAAGAATCTGGTTTCCAAGGCCGACCTGCCCCTCATGAAGAGCCTGCAGGCGATGGATCGCGACGCTGGCCTGGCCGAAGTGCGGGAGATCTTGAAGGACATCATGGAAGGCAAAGAGGCGGTCGTCAAACTCAGTTGCGAAGGACCGACCCTCAGCCCCTTTTCCATCGCCTGCGCTCAGATCAGCGATTCCTTCTACGTCTGCCATTCGGAAGAACTCTTGTATCGCCGAGGCTATGAGCACTTCATGAAAATGGACCGGAAGGACCGCTTCTTCCGCTTTGTCCACAGCGCGGGCCGTCTGGACGAACGAGGCTGTTCCGTCGATCTCGATAAGAGAAGGATCTACCAGGATCTTGAGGAGATGATCGTTCTCTCGACCAACAACCAGTATGCGGGCAACAGCGTCGGCTTGAAAAAGCATGCCATGAGACTGGCTATCAGACTGTCCGGCAAGGAAGGCTGGCTCTGCGAGCACATGTTCGTCATGGCTGTTCAAAACGAGCAGAAGGCCCGAGCCACCTATTTTTGTGGAGCCTTTCCGTCAGCGTGCGGCAAGACCGCGACGGCCATGCTTCCGGGCGAAAAGATTGTGGGCGACGATATTGCCTATTTCCGTAATATCAACGGTGAATTCCGGGCGGTAAACGTCGAGAACGGGATTTTCGGCATCATCAAAGACGTCAACGCCGAGGACGACCCGGTGATCTACCAAACCCTCCAGACGCCGGGGCTCGAGATCATCTTTTCCAACATCCTCACCGGTCCTGACAACCTGCCCTACTGGCTGGGAATGGGCATTCCTGTTCCGACCCGGGGCAGGAATCATTCAGGGGACTGGACCGAAGGCAAACGCGACACCGACAGCGGCCTCATTCCGCATGCGCACAGCAATGCCCGCTACACCATTCGCCTGGGCTATCTGGAAAACATCGACCCGGTTTTCAACGACAAGAACGGCGTGCTCGTCGAGGGAATCGTCTACGGCGGTCGGGACAGCCACACCTCAACCCCCATCGAGGAATCGCCGGACTGGGAAAGCGGCATCATCCTCAAGGCCTGCACCCTCGAATCCGAAACCACTTCCGCCACCATCGGCCAGGAAGGACTGCTCGCGCCCCAGCCGATGGCAAACCTGGACTTCATCAGCTACCCCATCGGCCGGTATTTCACCAACAACATCCGCTTCGTTCAGGGGCTCAAAAAGGTTCCTCCCATCTTTACCGTCAATTACTTCCTCAAGGACGACGACGGCAACTTCCTCACCAGCAAACTGGCCAAGAAGGTGTGGCTGCACTGGGCGGAACTGCGGGTCCACGGCGAAGTGGGCGCCCACTCGACGCCTCTGGGCTACATCCCGCGCTACGAGGATCTCAAACCCATGTTCCGCGAATACCTGGAGGAAGATTTCTCCAGAGAACTCTATCTAGAACTCTTCAAGTTCCGCATCGATCCCTGGGTCGCCAAATTGAACAGGGCCGTCACCTTCTATGAAAGAACCGCCCCGGACTGCCCGGAAAGCTTCTTCACCGTCTGGAAGAACACCATCGAAACCTTGCAACGTGCCAAGGCCGTATACGGACCGTTCATCGAACCCGGTACCTATCGCCAGCCTTGAGCCAGGCAATGTGAGCCCGAAAGCGGACTCACGCAGCAAGAGAGAGACGGGGAGGCGCAGCACCGCGCCTCCCCGCCGCTAATCGTCGCTGAGCGCCTCGAGTGCCTGCCGGGCCGCCTGCTGCTGGGCCTCCTTCTTGCTCTTGCCCGAACCCCGCGCCAGAATCCGCCCATCCAGAGCCACACTCACCTGAAAAGTCTTGTCGTGATCGGGTCCTTCCTCAATTTCCAACAGATACACAGGTGCCATTCGAAACCGCCCCTGGGTCAACTCCTGGAGCTGGGTTTTATAATCCTTGTCCCACCTCTTGAGCGGGTCGGCGTCCCTTTCAGCACCCAGAAAGGCCTCGAAAAGGCGTTCCACCAAATGGATGGTCGCCTCCATTCCGCCGTCCAGGTAGATCGCAGCCAGCACCGCTTCGAAGGTATCGGCCAGGAGCGACGGTTTCTGACGGCCACCGGTGAGTTCCTCTCCCTTGCCGAGCCGCAAAAAATCCCCGAGATTCAATCCCTGTGAGAGCTTTGCCAGTTCCCTCTCGTTCACGATCGAAGAGCGCAACCGGGAGAGCTCCCCCTCATTGAGGTGCGGGAAGCGTTCGAGGAGGAGGTGGCTGACAGCCAGCCCCAGGACCGCGTCGCCCAGGAACTCGAGGGTCTCGTTATCGGTTTCCTCCAGGTGCGGATTTTCATGGGAAAAGGAGCGATGTATCAGGGCCTGATGGAGCGTGCGCGGGTTCTTGAAGGAATATCCCAGTATCTTTTCCAGCTTTTCCAGATGGCTTGCTTCACTCATCTCTTTTTGCTAACCTCAACGTTGAGATTCCATGGACGAACGATGCCCAGTCCCCACTCAAGCAGCAATTCTTCCGCGGTCTTTGGGCGATGTCAAGCCGGAAACCGCCACGCCGGCTTCGGCTCCGGAACCCCTGGAGGACTGCATTGGGGCTTTGCTGTCACGTTGCCAAATGACTGGGTGAAACCCAGGAGTCCCGAGGAGAACTCGATGCTCATTTGGGTCAGTACCGCTGACTGGCAGTCCCGGCATTTTCTGCTGCTCGACCGGGATGGCGTCGTCAACGCGGACCACCCCGACTATATCAAGCATCGTGGCGAATTCAGCTTCTACCAGGACTCACTCGAGGCCCTGGCATGGCTGCATCGCCATAATATCGGTACGATTCTGATCAGTAATCAGTCGGGTTTGAACCGCGGCCTGATTTCTTGGGAGGACTTCTGGGACATCCACGCCTGCCTGATCGAAGGGGTCGAGCGAGCGGGGGGGGCCATTCTCGGAGCGTTCTACTGCCCCCATCGTCCCGACGAAGGATGCTCCTGCCGCAAACCACTGCCGGGAATGCTTCAGGCTGCTGCGGCACGGTTCCGGATCCCCCTTGCCGAGACCTGGTTTCTCGGGGATCGCGAATCCGACCTGCTGGCGGCAAGCCGGGCGGGATGCCGGGGTGTCCTGCTCGATCGGGTTGGGGATACCGCTGAAAGTCTGCAGCGCAACCCCGCATGGGAGCGGGTCAGGACTTTCAGGAGCCTCACCGAGGCGGTTCTGACGCTTTCTGCTCGTGCCTTGCCATAGTGCTTCACCCAACTGAAAAGGATCCGGCATGTTTTTTCCTCCGTTCCTCCTGTTCTTCTTTTTTGGCTTCCTCTTCCTGCTTTTCTTCGTCTTTGCCCTCGTCCAGTTTGGCCTCTTCGCATGGGCCTTCAGTCGGCTCGGCATTCCTCCCGAACACCTCTTCTCTTTTCTCTTTCTATGCATAGCGGGGAGCCTGATCAACGTGCCGCTTCACCGGATTCGGCTGGAGAATGAACCTGAGGAGTTGTCGACCATCGGTTTCTATGGCATGCGGTTCCACCCACCCCCCTGGTCCAATCGGCGGGAAATGGTGCTGGCCGTGAATCTGGGCGGCGCCATCCTGCCCTCGTGCCTGTCGCTCTACCTCTTGAGCCACGCTGAAAACCCCATCCGGATGATGATCGCCCTGGCCATTGTGACTTATGTGGTCTATCGGCTCGCCCGGCCTGTGCCCGGGGTGGGGATCGCGACCCCCATGTTCATTCCACCGCTGGTGGCAGCCCTCGCCGCCCTGCTCATCAACCCTCATTGGGCCGCCCCCACCGCTTACGTGGCAGGCACTCTGGGCACGCTCCTCGGGGCCGACCTGCTGCACCTGGACGACCTGAAACATCTTAACGCCCCGGTAGCTTCCATCGGCGGGGCCGGGACTTTTGACGGGATCTTTTTAACCGGCATCCTGGCGGTTCTTCTGGCTTGAAGACCTGCCCGGGAGGATTGGAGCAGACCATGGCAAGCTCAGTCTATTTCATTGATTTGAAAACGGATCACAAGCACAGCCTGCTGGGCAAAATCGGGACGCTGGTCGATGCCACCGGCATCAGGAAGGTGGTCAAACGACGCGGGCTTACCGCCGTCAAGCTGCACTTTGGCGAACGGGGAAATACCGCCTTCATCCGCCCGCTCCTGATCAGACCGATTATCGATGCCATCAAGGCGGCTGGCGGGAAACCCTTCCTCACCGACGCCAGCACCCTTTACGTGGGCACCCGGGGCAATGCCGTGGACCACCTGCAGACGGCTGTCTTGAACGGCTTTTCGTATGCCGCCCTTGACGCTCCCCTCATCATCGCCGACGGCATCGACGGCCGCGACGAGATTGCGGTCCCGGTCGGACTCAAGCACTTTCAGGAAACCTACCTCGCCTCGGCAGTGGTGAGAGCGGAGGCGCTGGTTTCCGTTGCCCACTTCAAACTTCATGAAATGTCAGGGTTCGGCGGCACCATCAAGAACCTCGGGATGGGCTCCGCCTCGCGCCGGGGCAAGATGGCGCAGCACTGCGAGGTTGCGCCCCAGGTCGACCCCGAGAAGTGCATCGCCTGCGGTACGTGCGCCGAATTCTGTGCGCACGGGGCCATCACCATCGTTGCCCGGCCGCCTGACACGCCGCGGCCCAGCGCCAAATTGAAAAAGCTGGCGCATCTCAATCTTGAGCGCTGCGTTGGGTGTGGTGGCTGCGTCCATGCCTGCCCCCAAGGGGCCCTGGGGATCAACTGGGAAATCGATCTGCCGGGCTTTATGGAACGGATGGTGGAATACACGGTGGGAACTCTCAAAGGGAAAGAAAAGCGCTCACTGTTCGTCAACGTCCTCACCCAGATTTCACCCGCCTGCGACTGCTATCCCTTTGCCGATACCCCCATAGTCGCCGATATCGGGATTATGGCCTCACGGGACCCGGTAGCCATCGATCAGGCTTCGGCGGACCTGCTGCAAGCCCAGCCGGTTCTCGCCTCATCGTGCCTTGCGGGCAACCCTGAGGCCGGAATCGACAAAATCAGGGCAATCTATCCCAAAGTCGACTGGCAGCACCAGCTCAAGTACGCAGAGCAGATCGGACTCGGCAAACGGACCTACCACCTGATAACCCTCTGAAAACGAGCCATTGGCGCTTGGCGCGACACTACGAGACCAAGGCCGGACAGTGGACCCCGCCGGCAGCGGCCCGTTGGGGCCATCCCTGCCTACCTCGGGGTTGTTGCGGGCACAGCGGAGCGCTCCCTTTTCGGGCAAAACGAGAACCCCGGAAAGGGCTGAAGAACGGCTTGCCAAGAAGGGCGGGATCGAGTACATTGCCGGTGGAAGCGCCAAGCTCACTGGTGGGGCTCCCGGACTTCAAATCCGGTGCAGGGGCGTGAAGGCGTTCCTGGGTGGGTTCGATTCCCATGCGCTTCCGTAGAGTTGTAAAGGCGCCCTCGCAAGATGCCTCGCAGGAAATATCTCGTGTGCGCGTCATGTGCACGAATCCCGGCCGAAAACGCCAAGACCACAAAAGGCAGGGTTCCCCTGTGCGGCCAGTCCCGCCTCGGGCCACAACGATATTTCGTTGATCGGGTCTGGTTGGTTGCGCTGGCCCCGTCCTGCCCGGCCCGGGAAACCCAGTCAATTGTCCCCATGATCGCTGTCAGACGGCAGAAGGCAGTCACACAAAACCGAGCCCAAAGTTGTTGAACCGATTCTGTTGAGTATGGGCAAAATGGCTGTGGAGGACTATGGCATAATGCATTTCCCGGAACGAGCCACCCTCAGCCCAGGCGCACCCCGACTCATGACTTTTCGCGGGAATGAAGTCCAGGACCATGGGGTCGCTTTATTCTGTGGAGCAGTACTTAGAGGTGCCTTCAGAATGACCTTGCCGGCGACAAGATCACGAGTCATGGCCAGCTCAAGTGAAAACGCTCCCGAAGAGCAATTGAAAGGGCCTTGACGCTTTGGAAGGCTCGCTCCACGGTCAGTTCGCCGTCCGGATTGATCAGACAGCAGGTAGCAGGAGAGAGCATGCTGCGGGATAGGAGGAGTTGCCGGTCGATTCCTTTCTGCTCCAGTACCCGCCAATAACTCGATAGACGCTGTTCCAGCGACTTCCGGTCTTCTTTCGCAAACGGTTCGAAGTTCGTCGGAACGATCCCCCAGATAAGACGGCCGCCTCTTTCCAGAAAGCGCGAAATCGGCTTGGCGTAGGAAACAAGAATCTCCCCGTTGGAATAGACATCCAGCGAAAGCACGTCGAGATCCAGTCCCAGCAGGAAATCCCAGTCCGGGTTTCAACAGAGATGCACGCCCCGCGGCCGCTCGATCCCGGCAAAGAAGCTCTCCATGTCCCGCCTCGCGGTAATGCTGTCATATCCCGACAGGGCGCTGAAAATGTACTGGAGGCCGGGTTCGTCCACGAACATTTTGAGTTGAGTGAATAGAGAGCTTTCGTAATACGAACTGGGGCAGGCGGGATGGCCAATGGAATACTATAGAGCCATTTGATGGGATTCTGAGCGTCGGCCTGTGAGCATAGAGAGGCCGGTTTGGCAAAATTATTGAGCTTAGAGGAGTAGGTTTTCATGTCGGACAGAGCGTTCTCTTTCGTAAAGCTCATCTTCTACAGTATCTGTAAAAAGCTTCTGCAATATTGGATGGTTAGGCATGACAATATCATCCTTGGCACTACAAATTGACGATCTGTTCATGGGGGAACTACCCGCCAATCTCACGCACGGT
>Ga0255346_1003466_pt1 | contig 18466 bp, 4 predicted proteins | sample wastewater_treat_FD_194410 | JGI IMG/M metagenome (GOLD analysis project Ga0255346, IMG submission 194410) | Wastewater microbial communities from Lulu Island WWTP, Vancouver, Canada - plant22 | ecosystem: Engineered > WWTP > Wastewater > Unclassified | place: Canada: Vancouver, British Columbia... | reverse complement strand
CTTCTAATAAAATCATTTGGTGATAGTGATGCGTTTATTTCGGATGAATTTGATGAATGCATTATTTCTGATATAATAACACCTACACCACCACCAACACCATCAATTTCGACACCTATACCATCAATTTCGATTCCAATACCTTCAGCTTCACTTCCTACACCATCATCACTGCCACCTGATTATGTTACAGTTAATATATTAAATAATGCGTCATCATCACTATCAATATCTGAATTATGGATTGGTGGAGAACAACAGCATCCGGATCCACCATCACCAGATTTCCCATATTATCCTGGTGATAGTGGTGTGTTAATGTATTATGGTGGTGGGAGATACACAATTGTGGTGGTTATAAATGGGGTATATACAATACCATCATATTTGTCATTAGTCGATAGTAGTGGTGATGTCATTAATACGACTATAACTAATGAAGCATCTTTCCCATATAGTATTGTTCATTATGGTAGATTAGTAGTTAGTTCTGCACCTGTCACAATATCACTTAATGATGGTTATCAACCAGTACCATCACCAACACGAACACCATCAATAACAGTATCACGCTCATCTGGCGCGCCACCACCCTCGCCGACACCAACAGTAACACCGACTCCGACACCTATTAGTGGGTATATATATGAGGTTATATCTTATGGTTGTTATGATGGTACTAATTGTGATCCACCATCAATGGAAACAGAATATATTATAAATGAAAATCCTTTAGATGAAGGAATGTATTATAAAGACGGTATTGAACAAAAAGTTTATTATATAATAAAAGAAGAAAGTGGTTTTTTAAATCCTAAAGTTACACATATTTCTGGATTTGGATATTCATCGTGTAATGGGGCTTGTCAAGAATTACCTGATTAAATTATGTAAATGAAGAAAAAGAAGATCATATTACCAAAGCTAAGGTATGAAAACGCACCTGAAACAGATAGTCAAATTTCGATTGGATTCGAGTCTGATAAATCTCTTTTGAGAGGGGATGATAGGGATGTTGTTTTAAACTTATCTGAACAATTTACAGAAGAACGTGCAAATTGTAAACGATATAAGTTATATGGTAAGATGAGAATGGTTTTTAGAAACCTATATGCTGGTGCAACATCATATGATTATTTACGTGAAAGATTATCCTTAGTTAGTGATGGGTCGGATAATAATTTCTGTGGTTATCTACCATATAACGAATTTGCGTTTTTAAGAGATGATATATATTATGAAACCACCGAATCATTGTCGGTTACTTCATTGAGTGGATTTACAGGATTTACCATGGTTACAAGTGGTCCAACTGAACATCAAACAATCACATCAGTTACAGCACCATATCACAACTGGAATCTTTATACGAGTTATATTTCGGGTCAAGTTGATAATTTTCCAATGAAATATACATTGTCTGGCCGAACAAAAATTGAGGGTGAAAATGTTATAACATTTACTAGTGGTGATGGTATACCATTTAGGGTTGAAGAGACTGAAATACATTATGTTTTAACAAGTCCGGTACGACATGGAATTAGTCAGGGTGAATACATCTTGATTGATGGAAGGTATTATTATGTGAATTCAGTTGGTGACAACATATTTGATTCTGAATATTATGTTATTAATATATTAAAATCACAGTTAAGTGGTGTTACTTTTAATCCGTTAGTTATTGGAAAACGTTGTATAGACATTAAAGATACTGAAAATTCCACGTCAAAATATTATGTACATAAACATACAATATTAACATCATTGGGTGATTGTATTATTGATAAAGTAGGATTTGAATCACCAATTTGGGAAGACGAGAAAAAAGTTTTATATGAAAATAGTGTGGGGGATAATGATGTTCTTGTTGTTCGAAATAGGATGGAAGCCGTGTTATTTGATTCATTGGAACCGTTTATTTTAACTGGAATAACAAATAATTTAGGATATACGCCATTAGATCTCTATACTACAATTATTTTTAGAAACGGTAATGGATATTTTGAATATCCGCCAAAGGTTGGATATTCATTTCATATGCACGATTCTTGGATGGATGATCATTTTTCAGGCTCGACAGCGATTGAAACAGGATTAACATCAACTTCATTTACGAGAGAAGGGTTTGCATATCCATTTTATTCGGGGAATTCATTATCTGAAGGATCTGAATTATATGGCGCATTTGTTGAATACAATCCAAAAGAATTAAAAGAAAGAATTATATCTGAATCTTTTCATAAAATCGTAAGTAATAAGAACGTATTTAATCATGGACAAGATCTCGATGAGGTATATTCAGGAGCAACAGAAACAAATCAAATCGGGCTTTTATATCAGCCACATTATAGATTTAAATTAAAAGAATTATCACCATATATTGAGATTGCTGATGACACCACTCCAATATATAATCTTCCTGAAAATGCCGTGTATTTTCCTAATGAAAAGATATGGAGATGGAGAGACATATATGAAGATGGATATATTGATCCTGATGGATATGGAACTGATTACCCATATTTAAATGATATTCACTTTATACATAAAGATATTAATTTTTATCTAAGAAACGAGAAAATTTACAAAAATAAAAAGGATGGAATAATTGATTTCCACAGAAGAAAGAATACAGAAGATTGTGTAGATGGTTCAACGACCATTTTACGCGGAGCCGTCGTGGTGCCAGATCCATCTATATCAGTTTCGCCATCGATAACTGCCAGCGTTACGCCAACAATAACATTAACTGTAACGCCAACAATAACTCCAACGATATCTTTATCACCATCCGAAGGATCGTCTCCATCGCCAACACCATCAATAACTCCAACGATATCAAGTACTCCAAGTATAACTCCGTCAATTACTCCTACAATAACAATGAGTAGAACGATGACTCCAACGCCATCGATATCTATTACTCAAACACCAAGTATATCACTATTCGTCACACCATCTACAACTACATCAATAACGCCATCTATATCATTATCGGCAACACCTGGATTATCGCCATCGATAACGCCATCAATAACTTCAACAATATCAATAACTCCGACCATAACATCAACGATAAGTACAACACCTTCAATATCTAGAACGCCAGATATTTCATCAACGCCATCGATTTCGGTCTCAGTATCAAGAACGCCTAGTATTTCGTTCTCAAGAACACCATCGATGACTCCAACTATATCGTTCTCTAAAACTCCAACGCCAACGTTAACGATGACTCCAAGTATAACTGTAATTTCATATCCAGTTTCAGGATATTTCATATCCCCGACAGGAAGTGATACAACGGGTACTGGAACAATTGATAATCCTTGGTTTACTCTTAATAAGGCATGGGAAGTTGCCGCTCCTGGCGTAACAATATATATGAGAGGCGGATTATATCAATATAATAGTGCTCAGTTATTATCATCTAAGAGCGGAACTGTAGGTAATCGAATCAATGTGTTTGCATATCCAGGTGAAAAACCGACATTTACAAAGTCATCAACATTTACATATCCAGGATGGCCAGCAACACTAGTACGTACTAGTGGAAGTTATCAACATTGGAAAGGACTTGAAATTTCGGGTGCAACACAAACACCAACTAACAACCTTGGAGGGTTTACTGGATATTTAGCTCATAATTCGATATTTGAACAGTTTGATTGTCATCATAATGGTGGAGGCTTCCAATTACTTTCAGCTGGGGATAACCTAGTGTTAAATAGTGATTTTCATCACAACTGGGATCCATATGATATAGCACATCCAGGTGTTGATCCATATGGCGATGCTGATGGTTGTGGAATACAAGATGATGGATATGGAACAGAAACCATTGTAAGAGGTTGTAGGTTCTGGAACAACTCAGATGACGGTATTGATCTTTGGTATAGTCGCCAGAAAGTTACATTGGAAAATTGTTGGTCATGGAATAATGGATATAGAGAAGATGGTGTAACTGAAGGTGGAGATGGTAATGGATTTAAACTTGGACCTCTTGTTCCTTCGCCATATACTGGATACTCAACCGAACATAGAAGAACAATTCAAAATTGTATCGCATTCGATAATAGAACAGCTGGATTCACCGAAAACGCCGCATTATGTGTTATGAAATTATATAACAATATTTCATATCGTAACGGAACGTATGGATTTGCTATGATGAATTGGGGTAATGGTACAAATGAGGTAATGAATAACATTGCATATGCTAATGTTTCAGGAATTGGCGCGTTCAGATCAACTGATATATTATCAAATAACACATTTTTATATAATAATGTCAATAATCCAGCATATTCGGTTTCGGATGCCGATTTTGTAAGTGTTGTGGCAACTGGAGTTGACAGTCCTAGACAATCAGATGGTAGTCTTCCAATTTTATCATTCTTACGACTTGCCGATAGTTCTGATTTAATTTGGAGTGGTATTGCAATTAGTGGATTGACATCAGATTGTAATGGTGTACCATATCATGATCCACCATCACTTGGTTCGTATGAATGGGTTCCAGCTCCGTCATCAACGCCTTCAATAACGCCATCAATCAGTAGAACACCAAGTGTTTCATTCTCAAGAACGCCTTCTATTACACCAAGTATATCGTTGTCTAGAACCCCATCTATAACATTAAGTAGATCATTGTCTGTAACACCGACAATATCATTATCAAGAACGCCATCTAGAACACCTTCGGTTTCTATCGGAACGCCTTCAACATTGATACTTGCTGATCATACAGTTGCTAAACTTAGTACGTTGGAGAGTATACCATCAGAATATATTTCAGCGGCTAAGTCAAATCTTCATATTGTCTATGAACATACCTCACATGGAAGTCAAATTATTGATGGTATGACAGGTCTTGTTTCATGGAAAGGATCTACATATGCTTGGAATAATGGCGGAACTGGAGGCGCGTTAGATATTCATGATCATGGTATAACAGGATGGTCAGATTTAGGTAATCCTAGCTGGACAGATTGGGAAGTACAAACTAGAACATATCTAAATAACCCACTTAATAGTGATGTTAATGTGATTATGTGGTCATGGTGTGGAGAAGTGAGTGATGCACTCGAATCCAATATTGACACTTATTTAGCACTGATGAGTCAGCTCGAAGCAGATTATCCATCAAAAAGATTTGTTTATATGACAGGTCATCTTGATGGTACTGGCGTATCAGGTAATTTACATTTAAGAAATCAACAAATACGTAACTACTGTATTTCAAATAATAAGGTCTTGTTTGATTTTGCCGATATTGAATCATATGACCCAGATGATAATTATTACTTAAATCTTGCTGCCAATGATAATTGTGATTATACTGGTGGTAACTGGGCAATTGAATGGCAAACGGGTCATACCTTAAATGTTGATTGGTATGATTGTATAACGGCACATAGCCAGCCGCTTAATGGAAATAAAAAGACTTATGCCGCATGGTATATGTTTGCTAGATTAGCTGGATGGGATGGTACTCCAGCACCAACACCAACACCATCTCCAACACCAACACAATTTATCTTGTCAAATCGATATGTTTCCAATAGTGGAAGTGATTCAAATAATGGTTTATCACCATCATCTCCATGGCAAACAATAAATAAAGTTAATACCGAATTTGCAAGTTTACCAGCAGGAACTGGGATCTTATTTAAACGTGGTGATACATTCGATGGAACGATAACGGTATTGAAATCAGGTAATAGCGGAAGTCCAATGACTCTTGGAGCGTATGATAGTGGCGCCGATCCTATCATTAATGGATTTACAACAATTACAGGTGGATGGACGGATGAAGGCGGAGGAATTTATTCGCACGCAATAACATCAGACGCACAAACTAATATGGTTCTTGTTGATGGCGTTCAGGTTGCGATGGGTAGATGGCCAAATACTGGATATCGTACATTCGAAAGTCACAGCGGCTCAGTTTCAATTACCGACACAACATTATCAGAAGAAAGTCCATATAACTGGACTGGAGCTGAAGTGGTCATACGAATGACATATTGGCTAATCGGAAGATTTCCGATCACAAATCATAGTGGCGATGTTATTACATACGGTAATAACACAATAGATTATCTGTATGATAATTTTGGATATTTTATTCAAAATGACATAAGATGCCTCGATACTGAAAATGAGTGGTATCATGATCAGTCAAATGGAAGATTTTATATATATGGAGATCCAACAGGTAAAGTAGTACAAATTGCCACTAAAAATTATGCAATACGAAACCATAATGGATACGATTACATAACAGTTGAAAATCTATCAATGAGAGGTACAATTAGTGATGTTGTAGCGTTTAATGATGGTTTATACACAGCTGTTAATAATTGTGTTATACAAAATTGTGTAGTAGAATATGGTGGTGAATGTGGTATGAATTTATGGGGATCTAATGGTACTGTTCATTATAATACGATAAGAAATTGTAATGGAACTGCAGTAAGATCAGGATCATATACAACTGTTAGACGTAATACTATTCAAAATATTGGTTTAATTCCAGGCCAGACATATTCATTAAATAGTGAAGGTATTAGAGCAGGAGGATATGGTGAATTATACGAATATAATAGAATAGAAAACATTGGATATAATGGAATTGGATGTGGAAGTATAACTGGTGGTATCATTCGATATAATTACATTAGCAATTATTGTAGAACAGTCAATGATGGTGGAGGAATTTATCATGGTCATAATAAGACTAGCAATTCCGACTTCATAATCAGATATAATTTATGTCTAAATGGATATGGGAATACTGAAGGTACTAGCAGTCCAACAACGTATCTGGCTGAAGGTATATATCTTGATAGTTGGGCAACTGGTCAAACTGTACAATATAATGTCTGTGCTAATAATAGGGGTGTCGGTATAAAAGTCGGATCAGGTAATTCTAACATCTTAGAGAACAACCTTTGTTTTAATAATGAAGAATCTCAAATATATTTCCTTGGAAGTTGGTCATATGCATCGGTGTTTAATAATATGATAAGAAATAACCATTTTATTGCAAAAACCGCTTCACAAATAGCATTAAAGGTATCACTTACAACATTCGATAATATTGCAAATTACGGGGATTCAGATCTTAACTACTATGCAAGGCCAATAAATCAGGGATCTAATGATAGTACGATCTTAACCAACGGAACGAGTAGAACGTTATCAGGATGGAGAACATATTCAAGTCAAGATGCTAGTTCAAATATGTCTCTTGCTGGACCTGTTGCTAGTGAGAGTAATATTCATTTTATATATAATGATACTGATGTAAATCAAAATTATTCATTATCAGTAACAATGTATGATGTTGAAAATAATTCATATTCAGGAACAATTATTCTTAAACCATATACTGGATTAGTTCTTTTTGGTTCAGGTACAGTAACATTAGTTCAATCGCCACTTGTGAGTTTAAGCCCATCAGTAACGCCATCAATATCATTTAGTAAAACTCCAAGTATTACTCCAAGTATCACTTTAAGTGTATCACGTTCACGAACGCCTCTTGTAACTCCGACAATCTCATTGTCAAGAACGCCAACAATAACCCCGTCAATAACAAGCGGCTTAACGTTTTTAACATATTCAGGACAAAGTTACTATTATACAACGACGGGATCATCGATAAGCTTATCAGTGCCTAAATCCGTACCAACAGTATTTAAATTTTTAGATAATTCGCTCAGATCGGTTAACCTTTATGGGTATATGATTGAGGCTGGCGCTGAAGTACCAAGTGTAAATGATCATCATCTCGACGGTGAATTAATATGTGGAAACAAATTTACATGGGATGGGAATTTTAGCGGTATTACGGATGGATATGGTGTATGTACCGCAATGACAATTACTCATGGGCTCTTTACTGGTCATATGACCGATGTTGATATTTGTCACAATTATCTTTGGAGAGTACCAATGGGAATTATTCGAAAATCAGGTAATAATATGACCAATAGCTCAGGTGGTGTATATTATAACATTCTCAGGACATTTAATGTTGGCGGAGTTGTTAAAGGAATGAGTGATGTGGTCTGGTATAATAATACATTTTATCAAGACAGAACAACATATAGTAGTAATATAGGGGCAGGTACATGGCGCGGAGCAATTGATGTTTATACCAATACTGATATTGTTCCAAATTCTATGGCATACAATACAAAAATAAAAAATAATATATTCTATAGTGTTTATAAAACGCTTGCCATAAATGTTATGGATAATGATAGCCTTACGGGTTTTGAATGTGATTATAATTTGTATTGGTGTGAAGCAGGAGATCATACGCCCGTATTTAGAATTGCTGGGACAAACTATACGTGGTCTCAATGGACTGGTATGGGATATGATCAACATTCGATTGTAGTAAATCCTAATTTCAATAACACTACCGATTTAGTGCCTGGATCTAAATCTATCATACAATTTGGAACAAATTTAGGTACTACATTTAATACAGGATTATCAACTTCAGCAACTTGGGTTGTCGGAACGTCACCACAAAAACAAGTTCAGAGTGGAACGTGGCAAGTAGGCGCGAGAATTTTCGCTCCATAAATAATTATAGATGTATAATCATTAATGAATATTGTATCAAATAGCTCAGACAAAAATCTCCTTTTAAATAAGGAAACTCATTTCCGAATGGATTTGGGATGGGAAGAGAATTTTCAAGAATTTGAACGTGAAACATTAAGATCTATTATAAACCCAATAGATAATTTTGAAACTGTTCGTTATATTCATAATGAATATATTGGTATAAATGGAATATCTCAAAATGATATTTGGTATCATTTTTATTTTTTTAATAGTGATAATCCACCAACATATTTTGGTGGTTTAAATTATGAGTATGTCGGGTTATCTCCTGAACAAAACTCAGTAATAACAAAGTCGGAAAACACTAGTTTTTTTAGCCTTGAATTTTATAAAGCACCGAGTGGTGAGATTATTGATAGCAATAATAGGAAATTAGTTTTCACAAAACATCTACCAATTCCATTAGGTGAAAAAGTGTTTTATACACCAATAGGCCGGGAGATTTATTTACCAATTTTTACAGGAAACAATTATAGAAATAAAGAAAATATGTTTTTATTCTGGTTTCAAGATGATACAGTTTTGAAGGGTTCAATTTATAAAGGTGATACTTTTTACGTAACAGCAAAATATTATAATGCTATAGATGGTACGATATTAAGTTTTTTGAATTCACCTAAATCATATTATGATATTGTAAACGAATCTACAGACATTTATCATAGAATGGTGGTAGATAAAAATGATTATTCGTATATTATTTATTCTGGAAATACTAGTGAAGAAAGAATAGGTTTAGACAATCAACCAGTATCATTTTATGCCTACGGATATTACACAAAATCTTTAATATAAAAATGAAAAAAGAAGTATATCAAATATTAAGAAAGACAATACCCGAAGTTGAATTGGTGTCACTGGATAGTCAAAATTGGTATGATTCAAATCACAATTTAATTCCGTGGTCTGGTGGTACAAATTTGGCACCTCAAAATGGTGATGTCATTTATAATATAAAGGGTACTGTACAGATTGGTTGGTATATGTGGTCTGGAAATACATGGATAACAATTAATAAATCACAAGCATATGATAGTTATCAAATACCAATATTTTTAGTAGATACAATTGATGAAATGGGTATTATGGTTGGTTTTGATGGAGAAATTGAACAGGTTGAACAATTTTCTAATTTTACATATACCATAAATAATCAAACAATTACCATTTACAATACGGTTAACACAAATAAATTAAATACACTAGTTGATTCCATATATACGATTTCGTGGGGAGATGGTGAACCTGATAGTAATTTATTATCACCAACAATTTATGATACAGTATTACCAAATGTTACACACACATATGATGTTCCTGGTAATTATGTTATTGAAATTACCATTGACTCACCATGGAAAATAGAGAAATTAAAACGAACAATTGAGGTACCATTTAACGGAGCAATAATGCCTACAGATCTAGGTACATTACAATTCGAAATACCCTATTCTAATCCATTAATCATTGAAACTCAAGATTATTTACAGGATTACACTACGTTAACTGGTAACACAAATGATACAATAATATCTTTTATTGCAATAGGAAAAAGTCGAATTGATGAATTTAAATTATATGGCTTATCTGCTTATAGTGGTATAACAATTACTTCTGAATATACGGGATATACCATTGATGGATTATATTATATGGATTATCCTGATGGGTACACATATATAACGGGAAACACATCGGATTATAATCATGAAGAGGTATACAATGGAATGATAACTAGAAATGAACATTTAATTGGTTTTCTTGATCAGCCAGCGATATATTCTGATATTTTTGTGGAAAGGGGTAAACTTGGTGTTATGGAGCGGAATCTTAGACTTGGTGAAATTGATAACGTTGGTGAATTAGAAATATATGGGGGTGGCTTTTTTAAAGTGAAAAATCAATAATTTCATATTTATATAAATAAAAGAGATAGAAATGGCAATTGGATCTTATGGGACAATAAGGGCGGCTGACGTATCGCCAGAAGATGTAGAAATTTTATATCATTTTACACCCGATAGAAAAACTAGTTCACCTGTTACATTAAGAACATTGAACGCAACGTCAATTTTAACACCTGTTTTTCATAATGCAGAAACGGCATTATCATCTGAATCCGATCGGCCACCTGTTGCAGATGTGGAAATTCTAGGTGGTATGTATAATTTAAAATTAGAGTCCGAAGATTTTTCTGATTTGGGATACTATACATTACATTTAAGACCAAAACAAATCAGAACTATTATTAGCGATTGTGGTGTGTTAGCATCATTACCATCGGTTAGGGGTCTTATAATTGATTTGTCTAATGTTGTTACGTCAGATAGAAATAAATTTTCACCACAAAATCTTGTTGGTTATCGTATAGAATATATTAATCCAACAGATAATAAAAAAATTCCTAATTTTTATCGAATGATAACATCGAATTTTTATTGTGAACCAATTACAACTAATTTGGTAAATACAAGTCAAAAAGCTATTCGGTATAGGTATTCTGATAATGCAACGAATCTGATGTTTTTAACAATAACACCAAGTGCAGCCCCATCAACAAGACCGACAACAGTACCGTATATTGGCCAACCAAATCAAACGATTATTATATCTAATACATATTTTAATCCGACAACGATTGAAATTGAGATGGTTGAACATGATATTTCAACGTTGGCGTATGCTCTTTATGGTAATCAGAGCAAGGCTATGTCAAGTGGTATTTATACCATTTATGATAAGAATAATAATATTTATAAACAATTTAATTTATACGAAATTAAAGACGAATTTAATGAAACATTATACGAAATTAGAGAAAAAAGAGATGATATTGATGAATCATTAAATTTTGATACAATTACAGAATAATGGCACGTTACAAAGTACCTAGTCAAGCCGCAAGCGGCGCGGATTCATTTAGTGACGATTTAGTTGGTCGTCAAATTACCGAAGGTTCAAGCCTAATGACAGGTACTAATTTTACTATTGAAAAAACCATACCTGAACGTAATACTAAAGAATTTCGAACACAACCATTTTCTGATTTTTTAACACTTGATGATATTGTTGACGAAAAGCATGTTATTGAGGATTTTGATAACACAAAAAAAGAAATCAAATTTAATAATGACAAAAAGAATGCAGATCGTTCACTTTATGGTTCATTAAAACAGAGAATTAGGGTCGCTATTAATAATATTATTTCTAAGTATCCGGCAGCAATACAGGTTAATTCAACATTTATTGGTGGTGTTAATTATACTGCAGAGAATATAGTATATTCAAGTCAAACAAACACAACCGAATTTGATGTTCCATATAAATTAATATATAATCCTTTAGAAATTATATTAAAAACACCAAAAAGTGGTATTTTACCAGAAACAGATAACAATATACGTAATTTTTATTCTTCCTTTACAAAGTATGTTATTGATTTAACTGGTGAAACTTTTAATATTATATCGTATTCTGAACCCGATTCAAATAATAGAATAACATTAAGGGTTGATGGTAATTGTTTTAATGGATATTCTGCATTTACCAAAAACTATCTTATTAGGCCAACAGATGGAATTGTTGAAAATTTTTATGAACAATTAGATGATCTTGAGCGGGTTTTAATTAATAGAGAAACAAATCCAAAATTTACTGCTGCGTTTAATGTACCAAGGGATAGTAGTGATGGTTCATCAACTGAAACTGTTACTATAAATGTAAATTGGCCAATATCTAATGACGGTTGGAACATATCAATTGTTGGTTTATTATTTGATTATTATATAGATAAGATAAGTTCTTTGGCTGATGAAGTCGATAATTATAAATCTAATTTAATTGTTAGATTTTTAACATCACCTCAATTATATGAATTTGATACGGATGATAAAAAAATCGAAGCCGTTTTCCAAATTTATGGTCGGGCATTTGATAATGTGAAAAAATTTATTGATAACATTGCGTATATGAGAAATGTAAGCTACGATGGTATCAATAATGTTCCTGATATTTTATTAAAAAACCTAGCTGAAACATTAGGATTATCAACAATAAATTTATTCACTGAAAAAACACTTGAAGAGTCACTTTATACGCGACACGACACTCAATATGATGGTGTTTCATTAGGAACTAATTTGATTGAGGCCGAATATGAATTTTATAGAAGAATATTAGTTAATCTGGCGTTTCTTTATAAATCAAAAGGAACTAGAACAGCAATTGAATTTTTCTTAAAATTTATTGGTGCACCGGAGCCAATGATTAGATTGGATGAATATGTTTATAAAGTTGATGGATCACTTCCATCGCAAACAATCGAAGACGATATTAGAAATGTAATTCAGAGTCAGGTGTCGTCTAGTGTGATGACATGGGATGAAAATCTTTCTGGTTATACATTAACGCGGTTTTCGGGTGAGACGAGATTAACGAGAGACAAATATCCGGTTGATGAAGACACTGGATTTCCAAGAGGTATTGAATATCCTGATGGCTCGATGTTTTTTCAAAAAGGTGCGGGGTGGTATAAACGAACACTACATCACAGATCATCAGAGGTGATTGATTATGATAATTCCAATTTAACTGGACGAACCAAAGTAATTAAAACCAAACCCACCCCATTTACATATGGGGAAGATTATTTCGATGTTTATAGACAACTTCCAGGATTAAATTATGGGTATTCGTTAGTTTCCAATGTTGATAATAAAAAAATTGAGTTAGTAGATGATGAGGCAATATCAAGGTTAACATTAAATAGAAAAAATGTTAATGTGTTTTTGTCTGCCGATAGAGCAATTGATTATGACATATATCGAAAATCCAGAGATTTAATGTTGAATTTTGGTGTGTTAACACCACAAACAGGGGTAACATTTGCTGAATTTTTGAGTAATGTAACAAATGACATTATAAGTAATTCCCATGTTGTTAAATATCAGAATACATATGATAGTCTATTGAGAGTATATTGGGCTTATCAGAACCAAATATTATTTACACCATATAACTATATTTCGGTAAATGAATTTATTAACAGATTAAGTCCATATTGGGTTGATATTATCGAACAATTTATTCCTGCAACAACATTATGGCTGGGTGGAAATTTAATTGAAAATAGTATATTCAATAGATCAAAATACAAACATAAAAGACCAGTGGGGTCGACAGCATATATTGAAGTTTTATATCCTGATTTTGAAACAGTAATCGTTGAAGATCTAAGAACATTTATAGGCGGTGGAACTGTAGATAATACTAGTTATGAAAGTTATTTTAGGGGTTTAACATCGTTTTATGGTGTTTCATATACAATTACATTAGAGATTAATGGAACTGTTTATAGTAGACAAACAGGTAATTTAAGAACATTCACCGGATTTACACCAACAAGTCCGTGTACAAGGTTAACACCAACAACAGAATCAATACCTCTTATATGTGATTATGTGGGAAGTACTTTATTTAGTGAGATTAACGCAATTGAAAATATGCGAGATGAGTGGAAAGATATAGTTAATACGTTAGTCGAAGAAATAAGTACCGATGAAAATAGTGAATATACGGTAACTGCAGTGTATTGCAATACACCGGATAATGTAGAATACGTCGCATTTACTGTCACACCAAAAGATAACACTCGTATAATCGAATCGTTTGATTATTACTTTACACCATCATATGGCTTATATCATGATGAAACCAATATGGAGGCAAGAGTTGAACCTATTAACACATTAATTTTTAGTGGTGATAGTAATTGTGAGTTATATACTGATATTAACATATTAACAAACATATATGGCTATATACCAACAATTGTGGGTGATGAAAGTGGCAATAGTATGCCGGCATATATACAATTTAATTGTGATGAACCCATTAATGTTCTTCCGATGCAATCTGAATGTAGTTATTCGATTAGTGGTTTTAGTGAGACAAGTTCACATGAATTAATTTTATCAGATGCGGCAAACACCGAAGTTCACTTGAAAATTAACGGATTACAATACGTTGTTACAGACTGGACGGATACTTTGAGTGGATTTACGGCATGGCCAAAAGTTGAATATCGGCCAAGTTATGATTACGGACTAAAAAAAGGTACATATGTGTTAAAGGTGAATGGTGGTGGTGTACCTACTACATACCAAGAACTTGAAGTAGCGATAAGTAATGGTAATATTATCGAAGAGTTAGTTGAAAATATTGTGAGCGGTGATACATTATTATCAATGACATTAAAATCCGCGTCAGAACTTACCGCGTCACAGTTTCAACTAGCCCCTGTTAATGGTTATCAATTTGCTTTTGACTATCGTTTTGTTAGTATTGAAAATATTGTATGTTTTAGCTCAATTAAAACGTATTTAATTAATAATAAATTTAAGGTTTTACCAACAAGTAAAGTTTTGGTTTATAGTGTAATCGAATGTGTTCGTCCATCGTTTCTTTTTAAATATCCCGAAGATTTGTACGTAGAAGTAAGTGGTTCAACAAGCGCAGAATATTTGATTACTGAAACAGGCTTTCCAATTAAAGTAACATCAGTTGAATTTACTAATTGTGATGTTCATGACATTTATTATCAATTAAATACACACGAAGATACGAGTAATGTTGTGTTATTTGATGGTATGTTAACTGGTGATGATAAAATAATTGTATCGTATGTTAAAGAAGATATCACCATTTTTGATTTTCAATTACGTCAGTACTGTATAGATTCTGCTCGTGGTGTTGATGAGGACCATCCATTAAATAGTTTAACAAATAGACCATCAACGTTTACTGGGTGGTGTTATAATGGCATTCCACCAACACCTTCAGCAACTCCAGTAATAAGTCCGTCAAATACACCGATGGTGACTAGAACACCAACTACAACACCCGTAATAGTTTCATCTACTTTATCAGTAACGAGCACACCAAGTGCATCACTAGTTCTTTCAGCAACACCAACGGTAACACCTAGTGTTACGTTTAGTGGTGTTCCATCCGTCACGCCAAGTATTTCGGTTAGTAGAACGCCAACAATAACACCTAGTGTTACGTTTAGTGGTGTTCCATCCGTCACGCCAAGTATTTCGGTTAGTAGAACGCCAACTATAACACCTAGTATTTCGGTTAGTAGAACGCCAACTATATCAGTATCGAATACTCCTGGTGTATCTATAACACCATCAATAAGTGTTAGTCCTAGTATTTCAGTTAGTAGAACACCAACCAGAACACCTAGTATTTCAGTTAGTAGAACACCAACACCTACTATTAGTGTTTCATTATCGCAAGTACCATCTGTCACGCCTAGTATTTCAATTAGTAGAACACCAACAAGGACACCAAGTATAACAATTAGTAGAACACCGAGTGCGACAATACCGATGTACACTGCTTGTGGTACATATAGTTTAGGGTTAAATGGTGTTAGTGGTGGTTCTTTTTTAAGTGCTGGTGTTTTAACAGGAACAACAACACCAACAGATTATATGGTTGAATGGAGATTGAATTCGACTTCAGGAACTGTAGTCTTTACGACGGGTTCACGTTATGAGTATGATGTTGCAATTCAAAGAGAACATCCATTTGTTGATGAAATTGTCGAGTCAGGAACGTTATATCCGGTGATAAGAAAGATATTAATTGGTGGATACACCTATACACCAACTTATGAATCCGGAAATAGATTAAGTTCGGATTTATTAACTTGCTTACCGTCAGTGGTTATTACACCAATAACATGTGATAGTACATATGGTGTTGATCCAGATAATGTTTATCCGTTTAATTTAATTTATGAAAACAAAAATGATGGTGGATTAAATAAATCAAGAATATTCACATATCAATTATATAATGATACCAAATATATGGCGGTTGAATTTTTTGGTTTTGAAGTTTCTGAACAATTAAAAATATATTATTGTACAACAAACAATCCAAATGGAACTTTAATTGAAAATTGGGTTCATGGTTTATATTATACGGGTAGTACTCATTTAACTACTTATGTGTATTTAAGAACATCAATTTATAGTGGTATGTCTTGGAATGGTGGTGGTTTGTATCCAGTTAATTATCCAACAAATCCTCGAATTGCATATATAAATTATTCAAATTGTAATCCATTAAGATTTGTTTTTAAAATGACAGATTTTACGTGGACTAACGGTGATTATTTAAAATTTGAAATTATTGGTAGTGTATTTGAACCAGACAAAATAAACACGAACTGGAGACTTAGACTTGATTGTGTTGACGAACTTGATGTGTTGTCATGTGATTATAATCTTAGTAGTGATGTAAATAAAATAAATTCAACACCGATAATGGTTTATTCGGGAGATCCTGAATGTAATTATATTGTTTATTATAACACGTTATCAGGTTATACACTACCAGACAGAACGAATCCAAATACTCCATGGATGCATAGATACATAACATCTAATATTCTTTCATCTGGAAATTCTATTGGTGGATTTGAAAATACACAAATTGGAATATTATGTCCTTGGAAAATATCATCTGCCTATTCTTTAGTAATATATAACACAGGATATAATACCTGTATGAATATGGCTGCGGGGCAAACAATTACAATCACAAAAGACACAACATCAATAACATTTACATTTAGTGATATTGCTGATTTTAATGATGCACAAAGTGATTATTCACAAATAACTGGTTCTACAGAATGGGCTGCGTGGGCATCATATCCCGATACGAATGTGAGTTATTATGGTTATTATAGAATAATGTCGAGAATAGCTTCGTCATGTGGTGATGACTATGTTGATATTGATTGGTGTTTCTTTAGAACAGCACCTGTAGTGTTTAATTCAGTTAATAAAACAATGAATATTGTGTTTGTAATTCCAACAAACAATATAACACCAACACAATGTGATAATAGTTATCAGATGGTTAATTCTGTAATAACTATGTTAACACAGACAAAAAATAGAGTTATACCTACCGGATCAAATGTTACATCTTGTAGGTATGAAGGGCTTTTAATTGCATATCGTCTTACTAAAATTACATCACAAACAAATCCAACAGCACGCCGTTATAGAATAACAACAATAGAAGATGTGTTTGTAAATGGTTTATGTGATTTGTCAAATTATGGTTTTTGTAAGGGTATTGACACTGGTTATCCGACAGCTTGGGTGATGTATAAATTTTATGATAGAATTAGATTTGGTGATGTTTCCACACATGAAACACGAATGAATACATGGTGTCTCGATAGGGCTAAGGGATTACGAACAGATAATTGTAATGATTTTGGTGAAAGTAATTGGGAAACTGTGTATTGTGCATCGGGTTCAACACCTTCACCAAGTATCACTCCGAGTGCATCAACACCAACACCAAGTGGGGCTGGTGTATATCAATATGATATTGTGACACACACCACACATGCTTCTAGTGATGGTGCTTGTGCATCTATGAATGCACCTGATGATACAATTTATATGACAACATCTTCACCTATTATTGGTTATTATGCATATAGTGATGCTGCGTTGTTGTATCCTTTCCAGGGTGATCAACGCTGGTATTACACAAAAAGTAGTACTATTGAATATGCTGTACAAATAATGATTGATGGTTATATAAATGACGTGGTTAATTGTAGTACAATATTACCATCACCATCACCTACCACATCTTTAAGTAAAACACCGTTTCCGTCACGATCTATAACACCAACACCATCACCTACGATATCATTTTCTAGAACACCTAGTACGACACCAACAAAGGCTATTGTTGCTGTAACAAATAATGCTAG
>Ga0255346_1003464_pt1 | contig 18473 bp, 8 predicted proteins | sample wastewater_treat_FD_194410 | JGI IMG/M metagenome (GOLD analysis project Ga0255346, IMG submission 194410) | Wastewater microbial communities from Lulu Island WWTP, Vancouver, Canada - plant22 | ecosystem: Engineered > WWTP > Wastewater > Unclassified | place: Canada: Vancouver, British Columbia... | reverse complement strand
CCCCCATGAACAGATCGTCAATTTGTAGTGCCAAGGATGATATTGTCATGCCTAACCATCCAATATTGCAGAAGCTTTTTACAGATACTGTAGAAGATGAGCTTGAGACCGTTCGCAACGTCTCCGCGCCTTCGGCGACCGGCGTTTACCCGGGCGCGATCCAACAGGCGATCGACGCGGCCAACCCTGGTGACCTCATTTTGGTGGCACCCGGGAAATACGAAGAGTTACTGATCATGTGGAAACCGGTAAAGCTCCAGGGTTGGGGTCCCGGTTCGGTCAAAATCAATGCCGTGAAAGCTCCCGCCGAAAAGCTCCTGAACTGGCGGCAGAAGATCGAGCAGCTTTACGGCGCCGGTGCCTTTGACCTGCTTCCCAACCAGGGTGTCGGTTTCGGTGGTATTGAGCCGACCACTTTGTTCAACGAGGAGGGGCCGGGCATCATTGTGTTGGGTCGAAACCGGAACGTTGCGCAGGGCGGATTCGGGCTCGTCGGATCCGGTTCCATAAGGCAACCCAATGCCCGCATCGATGGTTTCACCATCACCGGTGCCGACCATTCCGGCGGTCTGATTGTGAACGGCTACGCGCGGCGCCTCACCATCAGCAACAATCGGATCATCAACAACAATGGGGTTTTCAGCGGCGGTATCCGCGTGGGTCACCCGACGCTCACTGCCGCCAACGGACTGGACTATGTGGACGCTCAAAACGACAACCTTCGCATCCATCACAACCACATAACCCAGAACAGCGGCCTAAACGGTGCCGGGGGTGGTGTTTCCCTGTGCACGGGTTCTCAGTCCTATGAGGTGACCGACAATTTCATTTGCGGGAACTTTGCCCAGGGCGGCGGCGGCGGCATCGGGCACTTGGGCCTGAGTGGCGGGGGGGTAATCGCCCGCAACCACATCCTCTTCAATGAGTCCTTTCAGCAGGGTTTTACCGTGAACGGTGGCGGTATTCTGATCTCCGGGGGCGCGCCCCTTGGCGGACCGGGAAGTCTCAGTCCGGGTGCCGGCCCGGTAATGATTGATGCCAATCTGATCCAAGGCAATGCGGCCGGCGCCGGTGACGGCGGCGGTATCCGCACCACCCGTGTGAACGGCCAAGATGTATCCAGAAGAAGGAACAATCCCGACCGCTGGTACGCTGTCGATATTCTCAACAACATGATCGTGAATAACGTGGCCGCCCTGGCCGGTGGAGGCATTTCGCTCCAGGACAGCGCTCGGGTCAACATCATCAACAACACCATCGCCAACAACGACAGCACCGGGACGGCGGGAGAGGCGTTCGCGCCCGGACACCCCAACCAGTCCAATGCCCAACCGGCAGGGATCGTGGCGCGGGCGCACACGCCGGAGCTGGCTGCCGCCTTCGGGAATAATTCCAGGGTGGAACCGTACCGGGTGTTCTCCAACGCCCTCCTCAAGAACGATATCATTTGGAACAATCGCTCGTTCTTCTTCCAGGTTGACACGGCGACCGATCCACCGACCTACAGTCTGGTGGCCGGAAGTCCGGATGTCTGGGACCTTGCAGTTCTTGGGTCGCCCGGGATACTGAATGCCCAGTCTTCCCTTCTCTCCGGCGGGCCATCCCCCGCTTTTGTCGCCAGCTACCTCAACGGCAATCGGGGTTCAACCGTGCTTCAGCCTGAAATCACCACGGCTATCCAGGTGCCGCCCGCCTTCGACGAGGGCGGCAATTTCATCCGAATGCGCTTCGGGCCGCTCACTCAGACCCTCTTCAATGGAACCAGTTGGATCCTGCGGGGCGACTATCACATCACGGCCGGTTCGCCTGCCGTGGATAGCGGCACAACCCCCGACGTGGGGATCCTTCCGGAACTTGCCCAGGATATCGACGGTGAATCCCGGCCTTTCAGCGGTGGGACCGACATCGGCGCCGATGAACTGCACTGAGCCTTGACTCCCGCCCGGCCGACAGACGATCCCGGCAGGGCGGGACCCATGAAAGGAGTGTCATGATGGAACTGATCAAGAAATGTTTTGTCCCGTTTGTAATGGGACTGGTGCTTCTGGCGGGCGCGTTGCCGGTGTGGGCGGCGATTCTCGTCCAGTGCCCCGGTGATCTGAATGGGGACGCCGTTCCCGACCCGTTCCTTTTCAGAAACAATGGGACACCGAATCCCAACCGTCCCAACCCCGAGTTCGATCCCAAGGTGAAATGCATGCACCTGGGGGCGGGCGACGGTTTTGTGACCATGGCCGACGGCCATCTCCAGTACATCTTCAGCTTCAGTGATCTCACCGGCATCAAAGACAGCCCGGCCACCGCGTACGATGAAAGAGCTGATGCCGGTATGCTCGCGGCAACCTTTCCGGCTCCAACCATAACGGTTGACGAGGGTGACGAGTTCTATTTGAGCCTGAGCAATGTGGGCATGATGATGCGACCGGATCTTTTCGATCCGCACACCGTCCATTGGCACGGTTTTCCGAACGCCTCGTCGGTTTTTGACGGAGTTCCCGATGCCTCCGTTTCCATCAACATGGGGTTCACCTTTACCTACTACTACAATGTGATTGAGCCCGGCACGTACATGTACCACTGCCACGTGGAAGCCACCGAGCACATGCAGATGGGCATGCTTGGGAATCTCTACGTGCGCCCGAAGCAAAATAAAACCGGAGTTCCAAGCGCCGGCGTCCCCATCGCCCAGTTGGGAGGGAATTCAGATCCAGCAGCACCTTACGGCTATGTTTACGGGGACGGCGACGGCGCCACCGCCTACGACAAAGAGTACCCCATTCAGATCGGCTCGTTTGACAGCTTTTATCATGATCAGCACCTGGCGGTGCAACCGCTGCCTTTCTACTACATGCGGGACAATTACCCCATGCTGAACGGTCGGGGATATCCCGACACCGTCAATCCCTCATCGCTTCCAGTACCCATGGATGAAGGCGGTATGCCGGCCAATGCCTCCATGAACTACATGGACGGGCATCCCTCACAGAATGTGAGCTCGTTGATTACGGCGGTGCCGGGCGACAGGGTTCTCCTGCGCATCTCCAATTTGAACGTGACCCGGTTCTATACCCTGGGAACGCTCGGAATTCCCATGAAGATCGTCGGCATGAACGCCAGATTACTCAGAGGACCAAGCCCTGATGGCGGTGTCACACCCGGTAAAGACCTCTACTACACCACCAATTCCGTAACCCTTGGTGGTGGGGAATCCCTGGATGCGATCGTGGAGATCCCGACAACGGCCACTCCCGGCACCAGGTACTTTCTCTACACGACGAACCTGAACTACCTGAGCAACGATACCGAGGATTTCGGAGGCATGATGACTGAGATCAGGGTCAACTGAGGAAAGGATGACTGTCATGAAAAGAGTTCAAAAAGCAATCCGGGATGCAGGCCTCCTGACGATTTTCGCCACGGCCATGCTCCTGGTTTTCGGTGGTAACAGCTCGGAGGCTGCCATCAAGGGTGTCACCGGGACAACTTTCAACCTGACGGCCAAGGCCGATCACCTTGCTACAGGGGACGGCGGCAGCGTCTTCTTTTGGGGCTATGCGCTTAATGGCGGCCGAGCCCAGTACCCTGGCCCCACTTTGATCATCAACCAGGGAGACACGATCACGATCAATCTCATAAATGAATTGCCTCAGCCGGTTTCCATTGTATTCCCCGGCCAGGAAGGGATATCGGCTTCGGGGGGAACGCCGGGTCTTCTTACCAGCGAAGCTCCTGTGGGTGGAAACGTCTCCTATTCCTTCACCGCCATTCAAGCCGGCACTTATCTTTACCACAGCGGAACCAGTCCCGAACTCCAGATGGAAATGGGGCTGGTCGGTGCGATCATTGTGCGGCCTTACGGCTACAGTGCTGCCGCCCCCAGGGCCTATAGCCATCCGGACTCCGCCTATGACCGGGAATATCTGTTTCTTTTGACCGAAATGGATCCTCGGATTCATCAGGCAGTGGAGTTCTTTGGTGTCGCCGGAGTACATCCCGACTGGTTCTCCGACTACTTCCCCGGATGGTGGTTCATCAATGGGCGCAACGCCCCCGACACCATGCTCATGGATGCCGCCTGGCTTCCGACTCAGCCATACAACTGCATGCCGCGGATGCATCCCGGCGAGAGGCTGCTCATGCGCATTGTCGATGCCGGACGGGATTTGCACCCATTTCATCACCACGGCAACCACGCCCGGGTCATTGCAAAAGACGGCAGGGTGCTCGACACCGGCGCCGGCTCCTCCAAAATCGATTTAAGCTACATGGTATTCACCGTTCAGGCCGTTCCGGGGGAAACCGTGGACGCGATCTTCGAGTGGACCAGCAAAGGCCTGGGATGGGACATTTATGGCGATCCCTCCGATCCGGCGTTCGCCCACCCTTGCAACGGAGCCGGTCCTGACAATATCGATCCCGCCACGGGCGAGGACTGCAATTATCACGGGAAGACCTTCGGCGACCCGACCAAGACCCTGCCGGTCGTCCTGCCGGAGTCTCAATCCCTCACCTTTGGCGGGCACTGGAGCGGCAGCCCGTTCTTGGGTTCCCTTGGTTCTCTGCCGCCGGGTGAAGGCGGTCTCAATCCATATGGCGGTCTGGTGTACATGTGGCACTCCCATACGGAAAAAGAGATGACCAATTATGACATCTTTCCGGGCGGCATGATGACTATGATGATTGTCGAGGCCCCCGGCGTGCCCATCATGGATTGAGGAAAGGAGGGAATAGCTATGAATTACATTAGACTTAGAAAAACCTTCATGCGAGCCACTTTGGTGCTTGCTGTCGTGGCCCTGGCGGCGGGCCCCTCCTTTGGCGCGGTTGTCAACCTGAAAGCGGAAAGCAGGCCGCTGACCCTGCCGGACGGCACCGGTGGCACGGTGGCAATCCCCATGTGGGGCTTCTTCGACTCCGCCGACACCGGTCCAGAATGGAAACCGGGTCCAACCATCACGGCTATGGAAGGTGACACCCTTACCATCAATCTGACCAATGGTCTGTCCGAGGCCACCTCCGTTGTGATTCCGGGCCAGACGGCGGCCCTGGCTCCCACCACCTTCACCGACTCCAAGGGAAGATCCCGGGTGCATTCCTTCACTACCGAAACAGGCGCCGGTCCACCCGGAGTCTACACCTGGAGCAACCTCAAGGCAGGAACCTACCTTTATCATAGCGGCACACACCCAGCGAAACAGGTCCAGATGGGCCTCTACGGAGCGTTGATTGTGGTTCCGGCAACCGCGGGAACGGCCTATACGCCCACCGCGACCAATCCCACCACGACGTTTACCCGTGAAGTGGTGCTGCTTTACAGCGAGATCGATGCGGCACTGCATGCCCCGCCTGCCGGCGCTCAACCCATGAACTACGTTCCCGACTACCACCTGATCAACGGCAAGCCGTATGTTGCCGGTGGCCCTGTGGGTCCGGCGGGCAATGTCGGCGACAGCGTCTTGATCCGCTTTCTAAACGCGGGCTTGAAGACCCGTGTACCTACCCTTCTGAACGCTCCATACCTGAGCGTGATCGCGGAAGACGGCAACCTTGGGCCCTACCCAAAAACCCAGTATTCGGTGATGCTGGCGGCCGGGAAGACCATCGACGCCCTCTGGACTCCAACGGCCGCAGGTGCCTATCCTTTGATGGATCGGGCCGGTGGCTTGACGACGGCAGGAGCTACCGGCGGCGGCATGCTTACCAAGCTGGAAGTGGGAACCGTCGCCGGATCACCGGTGGCGGTAGACGATGCATACACGATCCTGGAAGACTCAGGGCCGGCAGTCCAGGCCTCTGTTTTAACCAACGACAGTGGAACCGGCTTGCTGACCGCCGTGCTGGTGAACGGCACCTCGGTTGGATCTCTGGTCTTCAATGCTGATGGGACCTTCACCTATACCCCCGGTGCCGACTTCAGCGGCACGGACGTTTTCAGCTACAAAGCAAGCGACGGTCTGCTCGCCAGTAATGCGGCAACGGTCAGAATCGTGGTGACCCCGGCAAACGATGCCCCGGTGGCGGTGAATGATGCCGCCACTACCTTGCAGGGAGTACCGGTCATGATTGATGTACTGGCGAACGATACCGATGCGGATGGCGATCCGCTCACGGTGACGGGGATCAGCGATCCTCGGGTGGCCATTGACATGATGGGCATGCCGGTCTTTACTCCTGCTCCAGGCGATCTGGGCGACCAAACCTTCAGTTACATGGCCTATGACGGTACTGCCAACAGCAACACCGCGACAGTGACGGTCACCGTCAATGCTCCGGTCAATACCGCCCCATTGGCAGTCGCTGACTATGCGACCACCAGAAAGAATATCCCGGTATTCATCGATCTGCTGGCCAACGACAGCGACGTGGAAGGAAACATCAACCCGAACGGCATCGCAATTGTCTCGCCACCAACGAAAGGGGGCAAGATCACCGTGCTGACCAATGGGGTGAATTATACTCCCAAGAAGAATTTCAGGGGTACGGACCTTTTCACTTATAGCGTCAGCGATACCGGTACGCCGCCGCTGACCTCAAACACCGTGACCGTCAAGGTGAACGTAACCCGATGAAACCGGTGGGGCGGGAGGCAGTGTTGCAATCGACCCCTCCCGTCCCGCAAGTCGGTGCCGTTAACCGTCATCCCGGAGGCAATCGGGATTCAGCGGAACTTGTGCCACCTCGGAAAAGGGGGCACAGCCGAGCAATGCGGGAACCAATGATGAGAACACAAACAGCAGGCGATTCTGTTTCCAGGGACCATACAAACCAGGTTTTGCGCGGATCATACGCGGGATCCGGAAAGCATTGCCTGAAACCTTGGCAACTCCCGCTCTTGATCTTTGGTTTGGTCATGATGCTTTACACGACTTCGGGGTGGTGCCAGGCCTCCGTGACCTCGCCCCAGAACGAAGCTACAGATCTTGCCGAGAAATGGGGGATTGAAATCCTCGGGGTCAGGCAGTCCGCTGCAGGGCATATGCTCGACTTCCGCTACAGGGTCGTCGATGCGGAAAAGGCTTCCCCTTTGTTTGTCCGGCAAACCAAACCCTATCTCATCGACCAGGCGAGCGGCAAGGTGCTGGCGGTGCCTAACCTCGCCAAAGTCGGGCCCCTGCGCAGTTCCAATCAGCCACAGGCGGGACGCACTTACTGGATGTTCTTTGGCAATCCGGGAGTGGTTAAAGCGGGAGGCAAAGTCAGCGTGGTGATCGGCGATTTCAAGGTGGAAAACCTTACGGTGCAATAACGCCTTCCACCTGATAAGGTCTTTCGTCAGGCGGAAGACGTGCGGCTTTTCTGCGTGCCCTCAACCCAGCAACAGCATAAGCCCCTGGCGGGACACCCTTGAGATCAAACCGGGTGCCACTTCGGAAGATAGCGATGGCGAAATCGACTCTCTGCATGGTATTGACCCTGTCACTGATCCTCGGGACAGGAGGGGCGTCCCAGGCGGGGGTGATAACCTCTGACCTGGAAAGAATCCTTAATAGACTGGACGCCGAGGATGAAGTATCGGTGATCGTCACTCTGAACGACCAACTCGATGTCAAGACCTTCAAAAGGAAAGACGGGAATCGGCACCGGTCCGGTTTGATCAGAGCCCTGAAGGGGAAAGCCGATGTCTCCCAGCAATCCCTTAAGGTCTTTTTGAGGGCGAAAAAGACCCGGCGGGTTTCGCCGCTTTGGGTCATCAACGGTATGGCAGTTACCGCTCCGGTAAAAGTGGTCCGCGAACTGGCGAGGCAATCTGGGATAAGAAACATCCGGCTCGACGAAACCCTGGTGCAACCCGAACCTCAACCTGCAACTGCTGGACTGTCCGAGTGGAACCTCGAAACGATCAACGCCCCGGAACTCTGGGGCCTGGGATTCAGAGGGGCGGGAGTCGTGGTCGCAACCATGGATACCGGCGTCGATCTGAACCATCTGGATCTTGGCAGCAAGTGGCGTGGTGGGAATAACAGCTGGTTCGATCCCAATGGTGAGCACCGCACTCCTTTCGACAGCACGGGCCATGGCACCCAGGTTATGGGCCTGCTGGTAGGGGGAGATGCGACGGGAACGGCCATCGGGGTGGCCCCGGATGCCAGGTGGATTGCCGTGAAGATCTTCGATGACGCGGGTGTCGCGGAACTGAGTGATATTCACGCCGGGTTCCAGTGGCTGTTAGACCCCGACAACAATACCGAAACCGACGATGTCCCGGATGTGGTCAATAATTCCTGGGGCTTCCGAGCCCTTGTCAGGCAATGCTATACTGAATTCCAGCCCGATGTGCAGGCTCTGAAGGCAGCCGGCATTGCCGTTGTTTTTTCCGCCGGCAACGAGGGGCCGTCGCCGGAAACCAGCGTCAGCCCCGCCAATTATCCGGAAAGCATCGCGGTGGGAGCGCTCGACGAGACGGTGACCGTCGCCCCCTTCAGCAGCCGAGGCCCGACTCCCTGCGGCCGGAGTATCTACCCCGAACTGACCGCCCCCGGGGTTAACATCAAAACGGCCGATCTTACTCTTGGTGGAATTTTTCCAACCGCATCCACTTCCGTCTCGGGGACTTCATTCTCGTCAGCCCACCTGGCGGGGTCCGTGGCCCTACTTCGAGGTGCTGCTCCCGGAGTGCCGGTCAACCAACTAGAAACGGCCTTGCAGGAATCCGCCCTCGATTTGGGCGCTATTGGTCCTGATAACGACTACGGCTATGGCTTGCTCGACGTTGCAGGCGCCTACGCCCTTCTTCAAAATGCAAACCCCTGTGTCGATTCCGATCACGACGGCTACTTCCCAGACGCCGAGTGCGGTACCCACCTTGACTGTGACGACGATGACCCCGCAGTCCATCCGAGTGCGCCTGAAATCAAACACGACGGCATCGATCAGGACTGCGACGGCTATGACCTGACCATCGATATCCTCAGAGCCGTTTATACCCCGAAGCGAGACACCCTGAACGTGGAGGCGACCAGCAGTCTGGGCCGGGATGCTCAATTGCAGGTGGTAGGATATGGAAGGATGAAATGGGCCGCCAGGCGCTCCAAGTGGACCCTTTCGGTGAAGGGTGCTGGAGGTAACCCCGGCCGCATTACGGTCTCAGGACCTGAAGGGTTGGAAACAGCAAAAGTGAGATCTTCATTGAGTTCCAAGAACAGAGAACCTTTCATTCTCTATCTCAACGGCTCAAAAGGAACCTGGCAAAGACAGAGGTAGGGTTGCGAAAGATATCTCCGAAAATAGACGGGGGCAGGCGGGAGACGCAAGGGCTGGTGTATGTAAACTAGTAAGCAACGGAGGCAAAGAGCAATGAAGCCAATATCACGGTGCTGCTGGTATGCGGCAGTGCTCCTCATGAGTCTGATGCTGACGGCGCCGTTTTTGGGAAATGCCTCAGCGCAACCGTCGATCAACTCAACCAGCCAAAATCGCAGCGATCTTCCCGCAAGTACGGTTTCCCTCAAGCCACGCGTCAGTCTCAATGATTTTCGCATCGTGGCGGCCAATGACCTCGGCATGCACTGCGGCGATTTGGACTATCGGGTAGCGGCCATTTTGCCCCCCTTCAACGTGGTTCACTCCCAGGTCATCAGGCGCGCCCCTGGGCCACGAATCGTTACGGGGGATGAAGCGAACGTCTCTTATTCGGCAGCGTCAAACCCCAAAGATCCCGCCCTGCAAAGGCCCCCCACGGCACCGATCTACAAGACCAACTTCTGGGATCAGAACCCGCGCACGGGGAACCCCCTCGCTTTCGATGCCTACGATTCGTTCTATCCACCCGGCATCCTGTCGCTTTCCCCCCTCAAACCCGATATCGGATTACCGGCGCCTGATCTCGAACGACTCCATCTCGGAGATGGGCAACTGGCGGTCGAGCAACAGGCCATGCCGAGCGTCAAGCAAATCACGCCCACCACCAGCAACCCTTACCTTGCCAACATTCGCCAGCGGTTCCAGCAATTCAACCTTAACTATCCGTTTTTCAACTCTCTTGCTTTTGGTTATGTGTTGTCCGATCGCAAATGGTTTGCAGCCGACGGCATCCCCATCACCCCCTTCGATGATTCCGGCAGGAAGAATTCTTATCCCCTGCTGCGCATTCAGGCGCAAGACAAGAACGGGGTCCTGACCGGTATTCCAGGTCAGGTGCTCGCTTCCGTGGACACGGTGGTCCCGGTCTCCGCGGAAGCCGACTGCTGGCGGTGCCACACCTCTTCCATCGACGGCGGCAACGGGCAGGCGGCGTGTCTCCCGGGTCTTGACAACAACTGCCCCAAAGAAGGCTCCCCCACCAACCGCTCGGGAGTGGCCTTTGTGGTGACCAGAGCCGATCAGGACACAGCCGGGATGCCGTCTGCGGTGAGCAAAGAATGGGCCGCTGATTGGAACATTGTCCGCCTGCATGATGCCAGGCACCAAACCAAGCTGGCGGACGCCACACCCGTTGCCTGCCAGAAGTGCCACTATTCCCCGGCTCTGGACCTGGCGCAACTCGGCCCGCTCGGCCCGGGCGCGAACGCCAACGGCAGAGAACAAACCATACACCGCTCCCATTCCAGAGCACTTCACAAGTTTCATGGAAACCTTGATCTATTCAAAGTCACCATGCCCAAACCCAATAGCGCTGCCAGGACGAATCCAAAGACCGGCAAACCAACGGTGAATGCCAGAGTGGTGCAGGTCCTGAACCAGACGTGCTACCAATGCCATCCGGGTAGGGACACGAACTGCCTGCGCGGGGCGATGTTCAGCGGTGGCTTGGTGTGCCAGGACTGCCACGGAAACATGAAGCAGGTGGGCAATGATTCCTCCGCAAAATTCCCGACCATTCCTTATCCAACAGGAGCCGATGCCACCAAACGCATTCCCTGGCTCAACGAACCGGGATGCCAGTCCTGCCATACCGGAGATGCGCTCTCCACCATTGCCAAGTCCGACCCGAACGTCATCCCGGCCAAAGACGGCATCCGCCTCCTGCAGGCCTACCGCACCAATGACGCTACTGCCACCCCTATCCCTTTGCCTGCCAGTCGTTTTGCCGAAAACCAAGTCGATGGCAAGCGGGTCCTCTATCGCCTCAGCAAGGACAACCATGCGGGAATCTTCTGCCAGGGCTGCCATGGGAGCGCTCATGCGGAATGGCCGGTGAAGCCGTCAGCGGGTGCTTTCATCGCCAATGACAATCGTTCAGCCATTGAATTGCAGGGACATCCCGGGAAGATCATCGAATGCCAGACCTGCCATCTTGCCGGCACGCTTCCCCTGTCGTTGAATGGACCTCACGGCCTGCATCCGGTCAATGACGCACGCTGGGTCGGAGGCCACGAAGACTACTTGGAGACCCATTTCAAGGCCGACTGCCAGGCCTGTCACGGTGCCGCAGGAGAAGGGACGGTGCTGGCCAGAGCCGCAGCAGCCAGGAGTTTTTCGGTCAAAAAGAGCACGGTGACAATCGCCAACCACCAGCTCGTAGGGTGTGGTCTTTGCCACGGGAACCCCATCGGGCGATAAGCGTTTTCGAAGACCGCCCCCCCGGTCAGAGCGTGCGGGGACGACTTGAGTATAACGGGATGGGACTTCAAAGCGGGACGCATTAAAGTTCTGGAGGTTCCAAGGAGGCTGTCGGGATCAGCCACTGCCGAGACCATATTTCTTGATGCGGTAACGCAATTTGTGAGCGGGCATATTCAGCAGCCGAGACGCTTCCAAAACGTTTCCGCTGGTTTTTTCCAGTGTTTCCTGGATCAACCTCTTGACAGTCTCTTCATATTCGAGGGGGCTGTCGGACGGATTGATCTCCAAGGGAGCACGTGCCTCCGACTGCGATGTAAGGAAAGAAAGATGCTGGGAGAGGACGGTTGTCCCATTTTCCAGCAGGATGATTCTCTCCAGAGTGTTTCTCAGCTCCCTCACGTTCCCCGGCCAGGAGTACTCTTGCAGAGCTTTTCTCGCTTCAGACGCGATGCTGCTGAACTGCTTGCCGTACTTCAAATTGAAGGAAGCGATGAAATGCTCGGTAAGCGGGATGATATCGTCCACGCGCTCGCGCAGGGGTGGTACGTGGATCTTCACGACGTTCAACCGAAAGAAGAGATCGCTCCGAAACTGGCCGGAGTCAACAGCTTTTTTGAGGTCGGTATTGGTGGCCGCAATGATTCTGGCGGATACCCGGCGGGGTTTGTTTCCTCCCACCCGATGGAAGACTCGATCATCGAGGACGCCAAGGAGTTTTGACTGGGTTGAGAGCGCCATGGAACCGATTTCATCGAGGAAAAGGGTACCCCCCGCAGCCTCCTCGAAACGACCGATCCTGCCTTCGCTCTTGGCGCCGGTAAAGGCCCCGCGGTCGTAGCCAAAGAGCTCGCTCTCGAACAGGTCATGGGTGATGGCGGTGCAATTGACAGGAACGAACGGACCGGGGAGTTCCGAGAAACTGAAATGAATGGCACGGGCCAGAACTCCCTTGCCCGTGCCCGTTTCGCCCGTGATCAAAACCGGGGTATCGACATTGCGGCCCAGCTTCCGAGCAGTCTCGATCATCGCCTTGACCTGTGGGCTTCTGCCGATGAGCTCAAGTCGATATTGTTCCACTTTGGGTTTCTGAATGCGTCGGATCTTATCCTTCAAATTCCTGGTTTCGAGGCCGTTTTGAAGCGTGACGCGCAGCGCCTGAGCATCGATGGGCTTTACCAGATAGTCGTAAGCCCCGAGCTTCAAGGCTTTTACGACCATTCGCGTCTCTTCAACTGCCGTGACCATGATGATGACGACTTCCGGGTCGATACTCGTGAACTCTCCAATCAGGTCGATACCGCTGATGTCCGGGAGTCCAATATCGAGCAGAACCACCTCGGGCTCGCGCTCGCGCATAGCCTTGAGCGCCCCTGCTCCGTTCTCCGCGGTGCACACCGCATAATCCCCTTCGAGCGTCATTCTCAGGGCGGTCAGAATACTCTTGTCGTCATCGACGACAAGGACAGCGGTTTCAGGCATTTCACTCTCCTGATGCAATTGGAAACTCCATACGAAAGGTGGTCCCCGTGGCGGTTGTGCTCTCGCAAAAGATGGTTCCGCCATGCCTGCTGACAATGCGGTGGGAAATGGCCAGACCCAGACCGGTACCTGTGGGCTTGGTGGTAAAGAAGGGGTTGAAAATGCTCCCGCGATGTTCAGCGGGAATCCCTGAGCCGGTATCCTGAAGGGCGATGATCAATGCCTGACGGTTCTCGTCGAGGGAAAAAACGCCCTGGCGCGCGGTAAGGTTGAGAGATCCTCCCTGGCCCATGGCGTCGAACGCATTTTCCAGCAAATTGTTCAAGACCTGCTGAAGTTCAATGGCATCGCCATGAAGGCCTGGAAGGTTTTTTTCCACGGAAAGGTGCAATACGATGCCGGCCTTAGTCATTGCCGAACGCCACAGGTTGACGGTTTGGTTGATGAGTTGCCCCGCATCCAGTTTGTCCTGGATTGGGCTTTCCGATTGCCGCGCAAAGTCCAGGACCCGCTTGATGATGCCATCCATCTTTTTGATATTTTGTTTGATTTCTCCCAGAATTTCCAGCTCCAGATCGGTTCGCTGAAATTTTTCTTCATCGGTGAGCACATCCACAAAGAGGTTGATGCCCGCCAGAGGGTTTCTGATTTCGTGGGCAATACCGGCTGAGAGTTGTCCCAAGGATGAAAGACGGTCCACGCGCGTCATGTGCTGCTCAAGCTTCCTGGTTTCGGTAAGGTCACTGATGCGGATGATGGCGCCGGAAATCTCGCCGGTTGCCTCGTCGAGGGGATAAACCGTGACCTGCTCGATATGATCAGGGTCGAAGAGTCCTCTTCGTTCGAAACTGGCCGTCTTGCCCTTTGAGATTGCGAGATTGAGCGCACATTGGTCGCAATGCTGGCATCGCCCGTTAGTCAGATCGTAGCAGGTTCTCTCAATTGCCTCGTCCGTAGTGTTGACTTGAAAATAACGGAGAGCAGCCTGGTTGAGCACTTTTACTCGCAGATCCTTCTCAACCATCATCAAAGGCTCCGAAATGCCGTCAAAGACTGATTGGAGCAGGATTTTGGCCTGGTTGACCTTTTCCTCCGCCAGTTTGCGCTGGGTGATGTCCCTTGCCGCGGCGAAGACGCCGAGAACATTGCCGCGGGTATCTTTGTAGACCGAGGCATTGTAGAGAACCTCTGCCAGACTCCCGTCTTTGTGCCGGATTGTGAGGGCATAGTCGGTTACAAAGCCCTTTTCAAATACCTTCCGGTACCCCTCCGTCGCCTTCTCGGGCTCCGTATAATACTTCGAGAAATCGCTGCCGATAAGCCCTTCCCTCGGAACGCCTGTGACCTTGATAGTCGCCTCGTTAATGTCGGTGATCTTTCCTTCGGGGCTGATGGTGACCAGCGGGTCCAGGCTGGCCTCGATGAGGCTTCTCGAGTATTGAGACGCCTGGCGCAACTTTTCCTCCGCCCGCTTGCGCTCGGTAATGTCCCTTGCTGCCGCGAAAACGCCGAGAACCTTGCCGTGAGTATCTTTGTAAACCGAGGCATTGTAGAGAACCTCGACCAAGCCTCCATCTTTGTGTCGGATCGTGAGGGGATAGTCGGTTACAAAGCCCTTTTCAAATACCTGCCGGTACCCCTCCGTCGCCTTTTCGGGCTCCGTAAAATAGTTCGAGAAGTCGCTGCCGATAAGCCCTTCCCTCGCAACGCCCGTAACCTTGATAGTCGCCTCGTTCGTGTCGGTGATCTTTCCTTCGGGGCTGATGGTGACCAGCGGGTCCAGGCTGGCCTCGATCAGGCTTCTGGCGTATTGAGACGCCTGGTGCAACTGTTCCTCCGCCCGCCTGCGCTCGGTGATGTCCCGCGCAACGGTTGAGGCACCAACAATTCGCCCTTCGGCGTCTTTCACTGGAGAAATGGCCAAAGAAACGGGGATGCATGTCCCGTCCTTCCGAACACGAACCGTTTCATAATGCGCAATGGAGTCCCCGCTCTTCAGCTTCGCCAGGAGTTCCGGCAACTCATCCCATCTGTCGTGGGAGGCAAGCAACGAGACGGATTGCCCCGCAACCTCCTCAAACGCGTAGCCATAGATTCGTTCAGCGGCCTTGTTCCAACTGAGGATATGCCCTTCCAAAGTCTTGCTGATGATCGCGTCATCAGACGATTCCACAATGGCGGCCAAGTGACGAAGTCTTTCCTCAGCCTCTTTGCGCTTGGTGATGTCACGGTTGATTTGGAGAACCCCTGTCGGCTCTCCGTCAAGATTTCGCTGTAGTGCGTGGCGACTCTCCACGATAATGGGGGAACCGTCGCGCGCGATGTGGTGCAGCTCTCCTTCCCATTCGCCTGCTTCCAGGAGTTCAGCCCTAATTTCGTCCAACGGTGCCGGGAATCGGGTTTGCAGCAAGTCATGGGTGACCTTGCCTTGCGCCTCATCTTGACTCCATCCATAGGTCTTTTCGGCTCCTCGATTCCAGTATACGACCCGGTCATGCAGATCACGGACAAAAATTGCGTCGTGGGCAAGATCAAGCAGATTGGCTTGCTCCTGCAATACTTCATTCGCTCTTAGCAGCTCTCCGGTGCGCTCTTGAACATGGATTTCCAGTTCGTCCCTGGATCTTTGAAGCTCTTCGATGAGTCGTATCCGTTCCATGGCAATAGCAACCTGGTCGGCTATCGTCCTCATGATCTCCAGTTCCTGGGGAGAGAAACCGGTTCGCGTCTTGGTGCCGAAGGAAAGCGTCCCAATGAGTCGGCCCTCGACTCTGAGGGGATGGCAGGCGTAGGCTTGGATTCCGTATGACTTAACCAATTCCGTTCGGACGTCGCGAGTATTGAAAATGTCCTCGGCAACGATCCGTGCCCCGTCACGCGCGACGCAGCCGCAAACCGCCACCCCATAGTCCAGCCATTCGATCTTTTGGGCCTCTTCTTCCGGGATGCCGCCCCAAGCATTGAGGTGGAGCTTGCCGGTCGGTTCGTCCACCAGGAAATTGAAGAAGGTGTGGCAGCCCAGGTGTTCCATGACTTGTTGGCAAAGCTCGTTGACGATTTTCTGAGGATTCCTTGATGCCAGCAGCCGTCCGGCTGTCTCCGAGAGCAGTCTAAATCGCGCCTCGCTCCTCCGTACCTCCTCCTCGGCAGACTTACTCTTGGTGATGTCATGCCAGACGGTGACCGACCCGATGATCCGGTCTTCAACTCGTATCGGTCCGGAAGAAGTCTCAACCACCGCCTCGGAACCATCCGCTCGGGTGACCTGGAAGCAGGCGCCGGCGACCCTTTTCCCGCGCAGGGCCCAAGGTGTGGGCTGATCGGCCAATACCAGGGGGCGTCCGTCCAGCTGGCGGCAGGAGACTCGAGACATGATTTCGCTAAGATAGAGACCCACCGGGTCGAAGCCGTATTCTGTCAGGAAGGATGGGGTGACACGTTGCACGGTCATCCCGGAATCGTAGATGAGCACGGTGTCGCTCATCGCTTCGAAAGTCGCCTGCAGTTGGGCGGCCCGGTTCAAGATCTCTGTTTCCACCCGTTTGCGCTCGGTGATATCAATCCCATAGACGTGTACGTAGCTCTCGGCCGGGAACGGCACCAGCGAAACCGAATAGATCCTTTCGCCCAGTTCCAGGTCCAGCTTGACCACCCGGGTCTCGATCACGGCCTGTTTGAGCGGAGCAAGGAGGGAATCCGGAACTGCTTGTCCAATTGTCCATGTCCAGCCGGGCACCTCCGCGGCAGCCTCATTCCGATAGAGAATCTTCCCCTCGGCCGACACCCGCACCACCGGATTCGGATTCTCCTCGGGAAAGCGGTCCAGCCACCTCATCTGTTCGTGCGACTTTTGCAGAGCCTCCTCATTCTTCTTTCGATCCGTAATGTCGCGCACCACCGACACAGACCCCAGGATATTGCCGGCGGCATCTCTCACCGGCGCGGCAGAGACCTGACGGTGCTGCAATTCCCCGCTGACAGGGAGACGAATGATCTCTTCCAGATTTTTGACCGACTCTCCCTTGAGGGCGCGCAACGGGGGGGCTTCCTCGATGGGACGGGGGCTGCCGTCGGGGCGATACACTTCCAGGCTTGCCGCAAGCTTTTCCACCTCGATGCCACCAGCCGAGGCAAGGTCGAATCCATGAAGCGCGGACAGGTTCATCAGGGTGAAGCGCTTTCGGGTGTCGGCGAACCAGATTTCGTCGTCAATACTGTCTATCACCGCAGACAGCAGTTCCGCTCCCTGACAAGCCTCGACAAGCCGCTGCCGGGGTTCCTCCGCTCGCCCGCCTGCAGCCAAACCCGAACCAGCGGGATCCGGATGGCCGTCTCGGATCGCCTGTATCGTTCTCTTTGCTTCTGAGAGCTGCTCTTGAAGCTCTTTCATCTCTCGCAGGAGTTCCTGTTTCGACTTATTTCTCATGCCCACGACCTTCAAGGCTTCAATGGTATGGAAAGCTCTGCCACGATCATTGAATCGGCCAGAGGCTCAAGGAAGTCCGGCAAAAATGCGGGTAACGGCTGCCGTTTGTCATTTCCTGCCCCGAAAATTGGGCCGATACCACCCGGAATCACGAACGATCAGGAGTGATTAAAAATACCATGAATCCTCCGAGGTATCGAAAGCATTTTTTAAGCTCATCTTCTACAGTATTTGCAGAAAGATTGTTCAATATTAGATAGTTACACATGACAATATCATCCTTGGCACTACAAATCGACGATCTGTTCATCGGGAAATTACCCGGCAATCTCACGCATGGTCGGGGGCACGGCAACACCGACAGCCTGGAACACCTTGCCGCAGGTTCCCTTGGACTGGGTGCGGATGGCAAGCCGCTTGCCGTCTTCATCGAGGGTAACCTCCTGAAGGGATTTGAGGTCCTGCTTGATATCCGACTACTCGAAGCTGTTGCCGGCGGCATCGAGTCGCCGGTAGAGCTCCTTCTTGAGGACAAGGGCGAGAAAGCTGCAGAACACACGGCCGCGGATGGTCTCGTCGCATTTGTGAAAGATCGGCCGGGTCTCAAGACGCGACTTGGTGTCCCGGAAGAGGTGCTCCACCTGCCAGAGCTCCTTGTACTTCAGGGCCACTTCAGCGGCCTTGAGCCTGGTGTTGGTGGTGAGCACCCATTTGCCGTCAAAACGGGCATCCAGTTTGACTTTTTCCTGGTCGATGGCGAAAGCGCCCTTTTCGCTTTTGAGGTAGCGCCGGAAGCCACGGTTTCCGACAAGAGAGGTGGCTCCTTTCTTGAGTTGCTCTTCGAGGGAAGCCAGGATGGCCTCGCGGTCGGCCTGGTCCTTCCTGGCCTCTTTGGGATTGAGGCACACAATGTAGCGTCTGCCGTTGACGGTAACCTCCTTGACCTGCAGGGGAGAGGGATCCTTGGAAGACCTCCCCTCCGGGCGAACCTCCCTGAATTCCTGGGTGTCGGCGAGAACCTCCTCGCGCACTTCCCTGACCTTGCGCATCCGCACGCCCAGAATGT
>Ga0255346_1003463_pt1 | contig 18481 bp, 10 predicted proteins | sample wastewater_treat_FD_194410 | JGI IMG/M metagenome (GOLD analysis project Ga0255346, IMG submission 194410) | Wastewater microbial communities from Lulu Island WWTP, Vancouver, Canada - plant22 | ecosystem: Engineered > WWTP > Wastewater > Unclassified | place: Canada: Vancouver, British Columbia... | reverse complement strand
CCGTACCCACCAAACCGCCGCATTCAACGCTGTATTTGGCCCAGAGCTTGAGGGCTTCGCCCGCGGCGGTGAGCGTGGGGCCGATGAACACGGCCGGTTCCAGATAATGCACCGCGCCGCTGGCATCCAGGATGTAATCGCCGTAGGTGTCGCGCACAGTTTCGCCGCTGTTGGTCGGACGGATGCGCCCGGTGACTTCCTTCACGCGCTGAATGGCGTTCTCGCCTTCAAACAACAGCATCATCACGCGGCGGCGCGCGCCCGTGGCCGGGTCGGGGCCATATTCGCGCTCCACGTAATCAGCCAGAAGAGGCCGAATGTGGTCATCCACCTCCAAGTCCGCGCGAATCAGTTGCGCGTAGGCCTTCGCCAATTCCTCGTTGGGCGCAAACATGCGCGCCGCCACAAGGTCCAGCCCCGTGCGGCTGATGTAGCGAGCAATGATGCCGCCGGTGCGCGACTTGGCAATCGTGTACGGGTTAATCAATACAAAGGCGAGTTCCTTGACCATCGGGGGTTCCTTTCTTTCAAGCTCATCTAGGCGTCAGGCGTCGGTGCCATGGCCTCCATCAGTTTCATAATTTTATCGCGCCGCTCCTGCAATTCGCGTTTGCGGGTGCGGGCCTGCTCGACCACCTCCGGCGGCGCGCGGGTAATAAAATCCACGTTCTCCAAGCGCTTGGCGGCATTGGACAAATCCTGTTCCACCTTTTGCAACTGCTCATTCAGGCGCTGGCGCTCCGCCGCCGGGTCCACATGGCCGGCCAGCGACAAAAACAGCGTGCCCAGCGGCGTAATGACGCTCGGCATCGTCTTCGCGGGCACAAAATCCGCCTCAATCTCCAGTTGTGTCGCCTTCAAATACGGCAGATAAGCGGCGCGGTCCGCGCGCACGCGCTCGCCGATGGCGTCGTTGGCCGGACGGAGAATAAAGTCCGCCTCCTGTTGCGGCGGCAAGCCATAATCGGCGCGCAAGTTGCGGGCCAGACCAATGGTGGCATGCTTGGCATCCACATACGCCACGGCCGCCGGCTGAATGCCCCACTCGGCCAGCTCTTCATCCTCCAGCGCCTTGGGCCACGGCGCCACCATGACGGACTCCGCCAAAGACGTATAGCCCATGCCCTGCCACAGCTCTTCCGTCAGGAAAGGCATAATCGGATGCAGCAGGCACAGCGCCCGCGAAAGGACGTAGTGCATGACCTTGAGCACCTCGGCCTTCCGCTCTTCGTCGGAGTCGTTCAGCGGCTGCTTGGCATATTCCACATACCAGTCGCAAAACTCGTGCCAGAAGAATTCGTAAATGGCCTTGGCGTAATCATTGAAACGGCAGCGTTCAATATGGTCGTCGCACGCCGCGATGGTCTTATGCAAAAGGGCCAGAATATGCTGGTCATCCGCCGTCAGCAATTCACGCTGAAATTGCGGCTCGCCAATATCCACGGAAGGCCCCTCGGAATAGCGCTGCATAAAGCGCGCCGCATTCCAGATTTTGGTGCCGAAATTGCGGCCCAGCTCGAATTTTTCCTTGGAAATATAAACATCCTGCCCCGTCGCCGTCAGCGCAATCAGGCTGAAACGCAGCGCGTCCGCGCTGAAGTCGCCGATAATCGAAAGCGGGTCAATCGAATTGCCCAGGCTCTTGCTCATCTTGCGGCCCTGGTTGTCCCGCACCGTCCCGTGCAAATACACGCGGGTGAAGGGAACTTCCCCCATGAACTCAAGGCCGGCCATAATCATGCGCGCCACCCAGAAGAAAATAATTTCCGGCGCGGTGACGAGGTCATTCGTGGGATAATAAAACTTCAAATCCTCATTTTCCTGCGGCCAGCCAAACACGCTGAACGGCCAGAGCCAGGAGCTGAACCAGGTGTCGAGGACATCCTCATCCTGATGCCACGCCGTGGAGCCGCACGCCGGACACTGCGTCGGCTGCCCCCGAGCCGCCCATTCGTGGCCGCAGTCGGGGTTGTCGCAATAAAACACCGGAATGCGGTGCCCCCACCAGATTTGGCGGCTGATGCACCAGTCGCGAATGTTCTCCATCCATTCGAGGTAAACCTTGCTCCATCGCTCCGGCACAAAGCGAATCCGCCCATCCTTGACAGCCTCAATGGCCGGACGCGCCAGCGGCTTCATCTTCACGAACCACTGCGGCGACAAACGCGGCTCCACCACGGTGTGACACCGATAGCAGTGTCCAACCGCGTGCGCATGATTTTCCGTTTTGACCAGCAGGCCCGCCGCCTGCAAATCGTCCACGATTTTTTTGCGGCATTCCTCGCGGGTCAGCCCCTGATACGGCCCCGCATTTTCATTCATGGTGGCCGTGTCGGTCATCACATTCACGCTCGGCAAGTTGTGCCGCCGGCCCATGTCAAAGTCGTTCGGGTCGTGCGCCGGCGTCACCTTGACCGCGCCGGTGCCGAATTGCGGGTCCACGAAATCATCTTCAATGACGGGAATCTCGCGATTCAAAATGGGCAGAATCAGCGTTTTGCCCTTGAGCTTGGCGTAGCGCTCATCGCGGGGGTTCACCGCCACGGCGGTATCGCCCAGCATGGTTTCCGGGCGCGTGGTCGCCACCACCACAAACTCATTGCGCCGCCCGTCCTTGACGGGATAGCGAATGTGATACAGGTGCCCGGCGTGGTCTTCGTGCTCGCTTTCTTCATCGGCCAGCGCCGTGCCGCAGCGCGGACACCAGTTAATGATGTATTCGCCGCGATAAATGAGCTTTTTGTTATACAGCCGGACAAACACCTCGGCCACGGCCTCGCTGAGGCCCTCATCCATCGTGAAGCGAGTGCGGTTCCAATCGCACGACGCGCCCAATTTAGCCAACTGGTTCAGGATGGTGCCGCCATACTGTTCCTTCCACGCCCACACGCGCTCCAGAAACTCTTCGCGCGGCATGTCCCAGCGGCTCTTGCCCTGCTTCTTCAGGTCTTTTTCCACCGCGTTCTGCGTGGCGATGCCCGCATGGTCGGTGCCGGGCACCCACACGGTATTGAAGCCCTGCATGCGCTTGCGACGCACCAGCACATCCTGAATCGAATTGTTCAGCGCGTGGCCCATGTGCAGGATGCCCGTCACGTTGGGCGGCGGAATCACAATCGTGTACGGCGTTCCGCCCTGCGCGGGCTCCGCGTGGAAATATCCCTTCTCCTGCCACCAGGCGTACCACTTCTCTTCAATGGCCTTCGGATCGTAATTTTTCGGGAGTTCAGACATAACGACTACTTCTTTTCCTTCTCGGCGGCAGAACGCGTCTTCTTTTCAGCGACGGGCCGCGCCTTCTTCCCGGCGGATGACCGCCGTTTCTTCTGTTCATCCAGCAACAGCTTGTATTCCACGCTGTCCAGCAGCGCTTCCCACGAAGCCTCGATGATGTTTTCACTGACCCCCACCGTGCCCCAGCGGTTGCTGCCGTCAGACGACTCAATCAGCACGCGCGTGGTCGCCCGCGTGGCGGTTTCGGGATTCAGAATGCGGACGTTGTAATCTTGCAACGTCACCGAATCAATGGACGGATAAAAACGCCGCAGCACGGTGCGCAAGGCGCTGTTGAGCGCGTCCACGGGACCGGCCCCTTCCCCGGCCGCCAGCTCCGTCTGGCCCTTCACGCTGATTTTGATGGTGGCCAGCGTCATGGCCTTGCTGGACACATCCTTCTTCTGCACGGCAACATTGAAGCCAAGCAACTCAAAGTAAGGGGTGTGCTTCTTGAGCACTTTTTGCACCAGCAGCTTGAAGGAAGCATCGGCGGACTCAAACGCATAGCCGTTCTTCTCCATGTTTTCCAACCGCGCGAGAATATCCTTCACCGCCGGCGAATCCTTCTGGAAGGAAAGGCCCATTTCGTCGGTTTTCAGGCGCACATTGCTCGCGCCCGACAACTCGCTGATTAAAATACGCCGCTCGTTGCCAACGCTTTCCGGCGGAATATGCTCAAAACTGCTCGTCAATTTGCTGACGCCGTCCACGTGCATGCCGGCCTTGTGGGCAAACGCGCTCGCCCCCACATACGGCTGGTTTTTCACCGGGTTCTGGTTGGCCACGTCATCCACCAGTTGCGAAATCCGCCGCAACTTGTGCAGGCGAACGCCGCACGACAGCTTGTGATTCATTTTCAGCGCCAGCGCCGGAATGATGGAGCACAAATTGGCGTTGCCGGTGCGCTCGCCGTAGCCGTTGATGGTGCCCTGCACCATTGTTGCGCCGCATTCCACCGCCACCAGCGAATTCGCCACCGCCAAATCCGCGTCGTTGTGCGTATGAATCCCCACGCGCATCTTGGGAAACCGCTCAACAATCAGCTTGGTGATGGCCGTCACCGTGGACGTCAGCGTGCCGCCATTGGTATCGCACAGCACCAGCGCATCCGCGCCGGCATCCGCGGCGGCTTGCAGCGTCTGCAGGGTGTAGTCCGCGTCTTCGGCATATCCGTCAAAGAAATGCTCGGCGTCGTAAATGACTTCCTTGCCGGCCTTTTTCAGGAACTGAACGGAGTCGTAAATCATGTCCAGATTGATGGGCAGCGTGGTTTTCAGCACTTGCTCGACATGCAACGGCCAGCTCTTGCCGAAAATGGTCACCGCCGGTGTGCCGGCCTCCAAAAGCGCGGCCAAGCCGGGGTCCTTGGCGGCCGTGAAACGCGCGCGCCGCGTGCTGCCAAAGGCAACCAGCCGGGCATGGCTCAATTTTTCCTTTTTCATTTCCTGGAAAAATTCCATGTCCTTGGGATTCGACGCCGCAAATCCGCCTTCAATGTAATCAATTTTGAATTCGTTCAGCGCGCGCGCAATCCGGATTTTGGCCGGCAGGAAAAAACTGATGCCTTCACCTTGCGCGCCATCGCGCAACGTCGTGTCATAGATTAAAATTTTGCTCATGACTTCCTTTCGGCGCCCAGCCCCGCCGCGGCTACTTCCGCTGACGGGCTTTGGCCGGAGCCTTGGCTTTCTTGGGGGACTTGCAGGCTTTGGCCGAAGCCTTGCCTGCCTTCTTCGGGGCCGCCTTTTTCGCGCTCTTTCGGCCCAAACCGAATGCCGCGTGCAACGCGCGCACCGCTTGGTCGGCATCCGTATCGCGAATCACCACCGAAATTTTAATTTCAGAAGTGGTAATCATCTCAATGTTGATTTTATTGGCCGCCAAAATGTCGAACATCTTGTACGCCACGCCGGAATGACTCCGCATGCCCACGCCGACGATGCTGACCTTGGCAATGCTCTCGTTGAAGCGCAGGCCCGCCGCCTGGATGTCTTTCACCAGCGGCTCCATCACGCGCCTGGTTTTGGCGATTTCATCCTCCGGCACGGTGAACGAAAGGTCCGTGATGCCCGCCGCGCTCACGTTCTGCACAATCATATCCACATTGATGTTGGCATTCGCCAGCGCCTTGAAAATACGCGCCGCCACGCCCGGCTGGTCGGGAACGCCCACCAGCGTTGCCTTGGCTTGATTCTTGTCTGCCGCGATTCCGCGAATAATCATCTTTTCCATTTGCTTATTCTCCTCCCGCACCAGGGTTCCGGGTTTGACTTCAAAACTGGACATCACTTCCAACACCACGCCGTAGTTTTTGGCGTACTCAACCGCCCGCGACTGCAAAACTTCCGCGCCGCAACTGGCCAATTCCAGCATTTCCTCGTAGGCAATTTCATCGAGCTTGCGCGCCTCCGGCACCACGCGCGGGTTCGCCGTGAACACGCCGTCCACATCCTTCAGGATTTGGCAGCGGTCGGCCTTCAAAGCCGCCGCCAGCGCCACCGCGGTCGTATCCGACCCGCCGCGGCCCAGCGTGGCAATGTCTTCCGACGGATTCATGCCCTGAAAGCCCGCCACCACGACCACATAACCTTGCTCCAAATGCCGCTGAATGCGCTTCGGGTTAATCGCCTGAATTTTAGCCTTCAGGTGCGTGGCATCCACGCGAATCCCGGCCTGCTGGCCCGTCATGGAAATGGCCTTCACGCCCAACGCATGCAGCGCCATGGTCAGGATGGCGCTCGACGCCATCTCGCCCGTGGCCATCAGGCTGTCAATTTCGCGCTCATTCGGCTCCGGATTCACCTGCTTCGCCAGCGCGATTAATTCATCGGTCGTATCGCCCATGGCGCTGACGACCACCACCACCTGATTGCCCGCGCGCCGCGCGTCGCGAATGCGTCCGGCCACCCGGCGCATGCACTCCGCATCCGCCACGGAACTGCCACCATATTTTTGTACGAATAACGCCATGATTCAGAGTCTCCTGTTCAAACGCGAGGATTAGTCAAAATCCTCAATCCGGTATCGGACCGTCGGGCGGTCCGTCACGCCCGCGATATGGCTGATTTCCGCCAATGCCGCCGCAATTTCGCGGTCTTTGGCTGGGCCCGTCACGATGATGACCGGCACATATTCCGCGTTGCGGGGCGCTTCCTGCTGCATGACGGAATCAATCCCGATGCCATGCGCGCCCAGCGCCGTCGCCACGCGCGCCAGACTGCCGGGTTCATCCCGCATGGAAAAACGCAGATAGTTGCGCGCCACGATGTCGCCGGGGTTCCGCAGCGGCACCGGCGATTGCGCGTGCGCCGTGCCCAGATCGCGCCGCCGCCCGCCGCTGCGCAGGTTCAGCGCCGCGTCCGCCAGGTCCGCCACCACCGCGCTGGCAGTTGCGGCCCGGCCCGCGCCGCGCCCGTAATACAGGGTCGTGCCGACCACATCGCCCACCACCAGAACGGCATTATACACCCCCGCCACCGCCGCCAACTGGTGCGTGTGCTCCACCAGCGTCGGCTGAACGCTCACTTCAACGCCATCCGGCCCGCCGCGAATGATGGCCAGCAGCTTGATGCGATAGCCCATCTCCGCCGCATAGGCAATATCCGCCGCCGCCAGGCCGCGAATCCCCGCCACATTCACCTTGTCCAGCGGCACCTCGCAGCCATACGCCAGCGACGCCAGCACCACCGCCTTGTGCGCGGTGTCATGCCCGTCAATGTCCAAACTCGGCTCCGCCTCCGCGTAGCCCGCCGCCTGCGCGGCCTTCAGCACGTCGTCAAACGGCAGCTTTTCATCCTCCATCCGGGTCAGGATGTAATTGCACGTCCCGTTCAAAATGCCATACATGCACTCAATGCGATTCGCGCACAGCCCTTCCCGCAGCGCCTTGATAATCGGAATGCCGCCGCCGACGGACGCCTCAAACAAAATTTCGGTCTTGTTTTCTTCCGCCACGCGGTGCAGCTCCGCGCCATGCTCCGCCAGCAGCTTTTTATTCGCCGTCACCACCGGCTTGCCCAGCTTCAGCGCCTGCAACACAAAATCCTTGGCCACGCCGCTGCCGCCAATCAACTCCACCACCACCTGAACATCCGGGCGGGCGATTAAAGCCGCCCCATCGGTGGTCAGCAGGCCCGGCTCCACGCTCACGCCCCGGTCCGACGTCAAATCAAGGTCCGCAATCCCGCGCAAAACCGGACGCACCCCCAGGCGCGCCGCCAGCAGCGAACCGTTTTTCTGCAAGGTTTCCACCACACCGGCTCCGACGGTGCCAAAACCCAGCAAAGCGACTCCTATTTCCTTCGTATTCACACGTGACATGAAAAATAACTCCAGAATTCAAAACATAAATGGCCCCACGATACCGCCAACTGGCCGAAAGACAAGTTCAAACCAGTCTCGCGCAACTCTCCCCCGCGCCCCTCAAAATGGGCAGCAACTATTCTTGCGGAGGGCTTGCGGGCGCGTCCAGCATCCCGAAGCGAATCAGGAAGCGCTTGAGCGTGGTGCCCTGCACCAGCATGGTGAACAGAATGACCGCCAAGGTCAGTTGAATCACCAGCGAGCGCTCCGCCGGGGAAATCAACAGCGGGCTGATGGAAAGCGCCAGGGCAATCGGCAGCGCACCGCGCAGACCGCCCCACCACATGATAAACAGCGTCGGCTTGTTGAGCTTTTGCTCCGGCTTCACAAACGGATTATAGCCCAGCGCCGTCAGCGTCAGAATCAGCGCCCGCGAAACCAAAACCGCCACAAGCGCAACGCCAATCGCGCCCGCAACCGTGTACAAGCGGCCCAAATCCTTGATGAGCGAAGCCTCCGTCATGCCCAGCATGAGGAAAATCACGCTATTCGCCATGAACGCGGCAAAACCCCAGAATCGGCGAATCGCCACGAGCATGTTCTCCTTGATGAAACGCCGCCCGTAATAATCACCACCATGCCCGCGCCGCAAGCGGCCATCACGCCGGAAACTTTGACGTAATGATTCGCCACAATGAAAGCCGCGTAGGCAACCACCGTCGTCAACCCGACTTCAATCAGCGGGTCGTGGTTGGCAAAACGAATAATCTGCATCAACACCCAGCCAACCGCCGCCCCCACCAGCGCGCCGCCGAAAAATACCAGCAGGAATTTCCCCGGAATGTTCAGCAAGGTGGAAGCGCTCCACGCATCAGCCGGATTAGGCAGCAACAAGCTGGCCGCGACAATCGCCGCGATGATGTCAAACGTCACAATCGCCGTCGCATCGTTGAAGAGACTCTCCCCGTCCATCAACATGGAAAGACGCTTCGGCGCGTTCAGCTCATTGAAAAGGGCAATGACCGCCGCCGTGTCCGTGGTGGAAATCAGCGCGCCAAAAAGCATCGCCGCGTTGAGACCCAAAACCGTGAACTTGGCAACCAGCAGCCCGGTCACCGCCGTCGCCAGCAAAACACCCGGCGCCGCCAGCAGGAAAATCGGCACGATATTGCGCATCAACTCGCGCGCATCCAGATTGATGGCCGCGTCAAAAATCAGCGTCGGCAGCAGAATATAAAGAATGAAATTCGGCGTCAGACGGATCGTTTGCAGAATGCTCAGCGAAGGAACCATCCCCCCTACCTTAAAGAGCGCCAAGCCGACAAAAATCAGGCCGATGGTGCAGGGGAAACGCAGCCGGCGGAAAATAATGTTGGCGAACAGCGCCACCAAAACCAAACCGACAAAACAAGCGACGACTTCAATGGATAAATCATTCATGCGCGGCATCATGTTGAAACGGCCCGGCAAAGTCAAACGGGAACACACAGCCCCAAGCGGGCCCAAGCGGGTCGTCGGGACTGACCGGCGAAGGCCAGTCCCGGCGACCCGCTTAGCGAATCTTTCTCTTGCATCGGGATAAGAAAATAGCTGTCGCTCCTGCGCCGAACAGAATCAGAGTGCTGGGCTCTGGAATAGCTCCGGCTATGAGGCCCATTCCCGGCGTGCTTTCATAGCCCCAACCTCGAATCACGGCATCGGGGCCCGATGTGCCGCCTTCTACATCAAACCATCCGTAATGAATCCCGTCATCGGATTGAAACTCTACGCCGATATAGGCACGCCGTCCCCAGAATTCACCAGCTTCACCGGGATAGAGATTGAGCATCAAGCCGCTCCAGTAGTCATAGTTATCTCCGAACCAGTCTAGGCTATCGTTGCCGCTATCAGCACCTATATAAAAACCTAGTTCTAATGCCGCAACTGGCCCCCCGGTGTTGGGTGGTGGTGAGGGGCGAATCAGATAGCGATTTGAGCTCTCTGAACGGAAATCCACCAACACATGCCAAATACCGGAGAAAGAGAAGTCAATCGTTCCGTTCCCATCCATGTCAATATCATATAAGTCCGGTTGGCCGATGACGGGAGGTGGATCAGCGTTGAGCCAAATGGGCTCGTTTAACCAGTTTACGATGAGAGCGCCCCGGCACGCAAGCAGCGTACAGCACAGCAGAACTATCACTAAAAACAACATGCGTGTCGGGGCGTTCACAATTACTCTCCTGTCTCTCGCCTAATGCGCCAGAATTCGACATTCCCGCCAGAACTGGCAAATACTACGTTGGTGCTCCCTTCGGCGGTAAAGATGCCGTTGGTTTGCCAAGCGCCGGCAAGGAGATTGGTGGTCGTTTCCAACAGCATGTTCGCGCCGGGGTCGCATTCCACTTGGAGCAGAAAGGTGCCATTGGTCGCCGTCTGCTCGATTCCCGCAATCGCGGGACTCAGCGGAGTATCTCCGGACGTGGCCACCGAAACCCACTGAGTTGTTGGCGTCTGGCCCCCAGCCGTTCCGCCGGTGTGGGCAATGCAGATGCGGTAGAGACCAGAGGCAGGATTCTTGATTAAGACTTGTTCAACGTTGTTGCGGTCGTCGATTCCGGTAGTGGCAAATGCATTCCGGTTGGTTTCCCGCTCATTCTGGAGGTCGGGATCGAGAATCCACGGACGAAACACCTGTGCTCCATCTTCCGTTTCGATCCACAAATCTATATCGTTCACCAGCATAGGGGTGGGATCATCGGCATAACCCGTGGGGACGCCCGGGGGATCGTTCCATCCGATGGTTACTTTGAATTCTGACCCATTCACACCGACGAGCCATGAGTTCGTGACTCCGACGGCCATTTCCAGTTCCTTGAGGTGTGTTCCGCGGCCATCCTGTGCATCCAATTCTACCAGTTCGACCGCGGAAACGGCGTTGAACAGCCCCCAGCCAGTCTGGTAGTCAGGGCCAGGATTGAGCACATCATCGGCGGTATGGATAGCCAGCACTTTCAACGTAGAGCTACGCCATGCGTCAAGCGAAGGATCAAGCCCCGGAAAGAGCTGATTGCGGCGTTGCAGGCATAACCCCAAACCCGCCGTCACCGATGGCGCGGCAAAGCTGGTTCCATCAGCCCCGTTTGTATAGCCGCCGTCGGCGATAGGCGTAACGAGTCCATATGAACGCACGGACGAATCGGCCTCCCCAACGGCCATGATGTCCGGCTTAATCCGGCCATCATCCGTTGGCCCGCAACCGCTGAAAGCGGAGACTGCGACTGTTGAATTTGTGGCATAGCCCCAGCGCAAGTTGCCGCCATCATCATGGTACACGTCCAGCACCGAGCCGACCGTAAGCACATTCTTGGTCGTTCCGGGGGGCTTGACGGTATCGAACCCATATGTATCTCCATCGCCAATGCTCCAGTCTTTGTCATTGACCGGAGGGTTGTATACCAGATGCCACTCGCCACCGGACTTATAGAAATACGAGACATTGGTGCCGGGGCCATAGAACCGATCATTGCCCGCAGAATAGACGAGGAGATGACGTGTTGCGTTGGTGGATAGTAGCGCATCCAATTGTGCGCTTCCATAGCCGTTGATGTCCGGAAGGTAGAGGCCGCAGAACGGGTCTTCGTAAAGCGCAGGATTCTGGTTCCATACGATGCCCAAGTTGTTGTTGGTGAACAACTGTCCTCCGTACCAGAAGGTATCGATATACTCGACATCCCAAACCGATTTCCATCCCCATGAATGATTGGAAATCCTGAGACCCAAGGCATTGGTTTGATCTATTGACGCATCAGCGATTTCTGATGCAAAATTCCATGTGTCATAGGCATCAACATAAGCGTCAAATGCCACGCCACGCGCAACAGCGCCTGTGGGTACGCCGGGGAGCGCGATGGTTTCCCCATACGCTGCCATTGTCCCAACTACGCCGGTGGCATGGTCGGCCAAGTTTGTGACGGTATCCACCTGAAGGACACGCCCGCCAAACTCGGCATGGTTGGTGTTTACACCTCCGCCAACTTCCCATACACCAAGAACAATGTTGGAGCCTGTCAAGTCCTTGCCGGTGGATGATGACGGCCATGGCGCCGAATTGGTCGGCCAGAGCTCATCTGCGCTGACCCCTGCGGCAGCAATTTGGCTGTGGCTTGATATCCAAACAGGATAACCACCGAGTTCACCGACAATCTGTTCAAACCGTCCATCATCGCGCTGGCGAACAACCGGCATCCCGTGCTCACCGGCGATTCCTTCAAGATGGGTTTGGACTGCATCGCGGTTTGCCCATGCCTGATCTGCAAATCTGCGCAACCCCTCCTGCTCCTCGCATGCGATTTGCGAACGTGCATCATCCGGTTGCTTCTCGCCCATCGGTACGACTTTCCGAATGTAGGGTTTAAGTTCTGCAAGCCGCTGTTGCCAGCGCACCTCGGTTTTCTGTCTTGCGGCGGCTTGAGCGACTGCCGCATCTTGCTTTGCCTTCGTGAAGCCGACGAAGTCCTCTCGCCGAGGCTCATTGCCGAGAGGCGGTAGCCCGACTTCTTCATTGACCTTGGCTATGTGCCGCCAAGAAGCGAGGGCTTCCTGATATGCCTGCTCATCTTCGGCCGCCAAGACCGCGCGCTCTTGTGCCCGTATCGAACCGGCCATGCCTGAGAACAGGCCTGCGGCCAGAACCAACCTCGCGACGCCAGCGATCATTTTCGTCTGCATTGTCCTTTCCTTTCAGGTTGAGGATACACCCACGACAATCGCGGGTACATCCGTATTCTTCTCTTCTTCGTCAACGGGCCTTTCACCAGGCGCGGTCAAATGGCAATCACCGCGCCCATGTTGGGCAGGCTGCAGGAGAGGCCGAATTCTTTGCGGATGACGGCTTCCAGACCCAGCCGGGATGCCGATTCACCGTGGGTGATGACCACCTTCGGCTTGGCGTCGGCAAAATGGCCCATCCAATTCAGCAGGTCGGTTTGGCCGGCATGGGCGCTGAACCCGCCCAAGGTGTGCACGTCGGCTTTGACGGCGATTTTTTCGCCGAAAATCTTGACGTATTCCGCGCGGTCCACCAGCAGGCGGCCCAGCGTGCCTACGGCCTGATAGCCAACCATGAGCACATGTGTTTCCGGCTTCCACAGGTTCGCCTTGAAGTGGTGCAGAATGCGTCCGCCGTTGCACATGCCCGCGCCGGCCATAATCAGACACGGGCCGGGCTGGTCGTTGATGGCTTTGGAGTCCTCGGCGGTGACGCACAGCTTCATCGTTTTGAGTTCATCGCGCATGGTTCCCTTGGCGATGAATTTCAGCGCGGCGTCATCGAACAATTCGCGATGCTGGGCATAGATTTTCGAGGCTTCAATCGCCATGGGGCTATCCATGAATATCGGGAAGGGGGTCGCCTTGCGATTGCGGAACATCCAGCCCAGCAGGCTGGCAATCAGTTGCGCGCGGCCCACGGCGAACGTCGGCACGAGAATCTTGCCGCCGGACGCGATGGCGTCATTCACGATGGTCACAAACTGTTCGACGGTTTCATCGAAGGGCCGGTGGTTGCGGGAGCCGTAGGTGGATTCGATGAAAACCATGTCGGCTTCATGGAATGGCTCGTAGTCGCGCAAAATGGGCGCGCTGCGCGGGCCGAGGTCGCCGGAAAACACAATTTTCTTTTCGCGGCCGTCTTCGGTCACGGTGAGCTGGATGGAGGCGGAGCCGAGCATGTGGCCGGCTTCCGTCCAGGTGGCGCGGATGCCGGGGGCGATTTCCACGGGCTCCTGATAGGGCACGGGGCGCATCATGCGCAGCGCGCCTTCGGCGTCTTCCGGCGAATAAAGGGGCGTGATGGGCGGTTCGCCGGCGCGCGCGAGTTTCCGGTTTTTGCGGGCGGCGTCAGCGGCCAGAATATGCGCGGAATCGCGCAGGATGAGGCTGGTCATTTCGATGGTGGCGGGTGTGGCGTACACCGGCACGCGATGGCCCTTTTGCGCCAGCAACGGCAGCCGCCCGGTGTGGTCCAGATGCGCGTGCGTGATGGCCACGGCGTCGAGCTTGATTCGTTTGGGCGGTTTCCAGCGGTTGAATTTTTCAGACTCGCGCTTGCCTTGAAACTGGCCGCAATCCACCAGGACGCAGGCACGGTCGGTTTGCACGTAGTAGGCGGAACCGGTGACTTCGCCACCGCCGGCGCCAGCGATATGAATGTTCATGGGGTTTCTCCTGAGGTTGGGGTCTCGGTCTCGGCGGGGGCCAGACCGCCGCCAAGGGCTTTGTAAAGCTGCACGGTGGCGTTCAACAACTCGTTGCGCGTCTGCACGGCGTTCAGTTGCGCGCTGAATTGATAGCGCTGGGCATCGAGAACATCGCTATAGCTGGCCACCCCGCCCTCATAACGGTCCTCGGCCAGTTCCAGGCGGCGATTTTCGGCGCGCAGCGTGGTTTCATCGGCGGCCAATTGCTCGCGCAGAAAGCGAATGCCGGCGAGCGCGTCGGCGACATCGCGGAAGGCGGTTTGCACGGTTTTTTCGTAGGTGGCAAGCGCTTCGCGTTGCTGGGCCTGGGCGCGGCGCACGTTGGCGCGCAGTTTGCCGGCGTTGAAAATCGGCGCGGTGATTTGCGGCTGGAAGTTCCACGCCTTGGAAATCGAGGTGGTCAATAAATCGTCCAGCTCGGCGCTTTGCAGACCAAGCGCCCCCGTGAGGGAAATGGCGGGGAAGCAGGCCGCGCGCGCCGCGCCGATATTGGCGTTGGCGGCGATGAGGCTTTGTTCCGCGGCGCGCACGTCGGGCCGGCGCAACAGCACGTCCGCGGGCAAACCGGCGGGCAGGTCTTCGGGCTGCCATTGCTCGGCGAGGCTCAAGCCGCGCGGGATGTCGCAGGGATAGCCGCCCAGCAGCAGGCTCAGCGCGTGCTCGGTCATGGCAATCCGCCGTTGCAGGCTGGCAATGGCCGACTCCGCGCTGGTCACCTGCGTTTGCGCCTGCACCACATCCAGCTCCGAGACGATTCCGGCGCCATCGGCGAACTTGATGCGCGTCAAGTCCAGCGACCCCTGACGCGAGGCCAGCGTTTCGCGCGCGATGTCCAGTTGATGGTCCAGCGAGCGCAAATTGAAATAGGTGGATGCCACGCCGGCGACCAGCCCGATTTGCACGGTGCGCCGCGCCTCCTCCGTGGCCAGATATTGCGCGCGGGCGGCTTCGTTCAGACGGCGAATCCGGCCCCAGACGTCCAGCTCGTAGGACAACACGCCGAACACGTCAAATTGATCGCCTTCCGCGCCGGGCAGCGGCGGCAAATGGCCCTGGCGGGCGCGGGTGTAGGCGGCGGAGCCCTGAATGCCGGGCCAGTGGTCGGCCCGCTGTATCCGCAGGGCGGCGGCGGCCTGTTCCATGCGCGCCTGCGCCACGCGCAAATCGGGGTTGTTCGACAGCGCCGTCGCAATCAGCTCATGCAGCACGGGATCGCGATAAAGCGCGCCGCAGGCAACATCCGCGAGCGAATTCGTCGTGGCGTCGCCGAATCGCCAGGCCGTGGGCAGATTCAAATCGGGACGCTGATAATTCGGCCCCAGTGTGCAGCCGGCCAACAGCGCCGTCGCGAGCGCCATTCCCGCCAGCCACCCCGTCCGCTTGCTCGGCTGCCTCATGACGGGTCTCCTTTCCGGCGGCGCATGTTTTCGATGGCAATGAAAAATGCCGGCGTGAGGAATACGCTGAAGAGGGTCGCCACCAGCATGCCGAACAGGACGGCCAGCCCCATCATCTTGCGCGCGTTGGCGCCCGAACCGCTGGCGAGCACCAAGGGCAGGACGCCCAAAATAAATGAAAACGCCGTCATCAAAATGGGGCGGAAGCGTTGCTTGGCCGCAGCCATGGCGGCGGCGAACGGCGACTGGCCGTCATCGCGCTGCAATTTGGCGAACTCCACAATCAAAATGGCATTTTTGGCGGCCAAGCCAATCAGCATGACCAGCCCGATTTGGACGTAGATATTGTTGTCAAAGCCCAGAAGCCATACGGGCAGGAACGCACCCAGCAGCACGGTCGGGGAGATGAGCAGCACGCTCCACGGCAGCGCCCAGCTTTCGTACAGCGCCGCCAGCAGCAGAAACACAAACACAACCGCGAGAATGAGGGTGGGCGTGGAGCTGGGCGCAACTTTTTCCTGATACGACAGGCCGGTGAAGGCCAGCCCCATTTCGCGGGGCAGCACATCGCGCACAACTTCTTCAAGCGCGGCCAGCGCCTGCCCGGAGCTGTAGCCTTCCGCGGCCTGGCCGGTGATGGGCACCGAGCGCATCAGGTTGTAGCGCGTGGTCACTTCCGCGCCGGAGGAAGGCGTCACCCTCACCAGCGCCGACAAGGGAATCATGGCATTCGTGGTGCGGCTGCGCACATAGAATTGGCCGATGTCTTCAGGTTTTTGCCGGAAATCGGCATCCGCCTGAACAAACACGCGATAGAGACGGCCAAAGCGGTTAAAGTCGTTCACATAGGCCCCGCCCAGCGAGGCTTGCAGGGTCGTGAACACATCGCTCAGCGGCACGCCCAGCGTGCGCGCCTTTTCGCGGTCCACATCCAGTTTGACCTGCGGCACGGTCGGGTCAAACGAAGTGAACAGGCCGGTCAACTCGGGACGCTGACGGGCCGCCGCCATAAACGCCTGAGTGTGTTCAAATAGCTCTTCCACCGACAAGTTGCCGCTGCGGTCCTGCAAGAGCACGTCAAAGCCGCCCGCCGCGCCAAAGCCCGGCAGCGAGGGAGGCACCACGGGGAAGACAATCGCTTCGGGAATGGCGGCCATCCGCCGGCGCAGACTGCTGACCACCCCGCGCAACTGCGTTTCGGGCGTCTGGCGTTCATCCCACGGGTCCAGACGTATGAAAAATGTGGCCGTGTTGGGCGCGAACGTGCCGCTCAACAGCGACATGCCGCCAAGGGAGTTATACGACATGATGCCCGGCGTGGTGGCCAGAATCTCTTCCACCTGCCGCGCCGCCGCGCTGGTGCGCTCCAGAGACGCGGCGTTCGGCAGTTGCATGTTCGCCAGCAGAATCCCCTGGTCTTCAATCGGCACAAATCCGGACGGAACTCTGGACGCCACGCCGCCGCCGAGCACCGCCACGATGGCAATGACAAACAGGCTCCAGAGCGCCCGCCGCCCAACCGCATTGACCATTCGCATGTAGCGGTTGGTGGTTCGCGAAAAGCCCCGGTTGAACCCACGGTAGAACCAGCGCAACGGCGAGCGCTCAATTTGCGGCGGGCGCAAAATCAGGCTCGACAGCGCGGGACTGAGCGACAGCGCGTTAAAGGCGGAAATCGCCACGGAAATCGCAATGGTCAGCGCAAACGGCGCATACATCCGCCCCGTCAGGCCGCCGATGAACGCCACCGGCACGAACACGGCCACCATGATGGCCGAGGTGCCGATAATCGGCCCCGTCACTTCGCGCATGGCCTTGCGGGTGGCCTCGCGCGGGGACTCGCCGCGCTCCATGTGCGCCATGACGGCCTCCACCACCACAATCGCGTCATCCACCACAATGCCGATGGCCAGCACCAGCCCGAACATCGTCAGCGTATTGATGGTGAATCCCATCATCGGGAAGAAAATAAACGTGCCGATAATCGAAACCGGAATCGCCAACAGCGGAATCAGCGTGGCGCGCGCGTTCTGCAGGAAAATAAACACCACCAGCACCACCAGCACGATGACCTCAAAGAGCGTATGCACAATTTCCTCAATCGAAGCCGACACCGCCGGCGTGGAGTCGTAGGAAATCGCGTAATCCACGTCCTCCGGGAAGTAGGTTTTCAGCTCTTCCATGGCGCGATAAATCCCGTTGGTGCTTTCAATCTGGTTCGCGCCCGGCAGCAGATAAATCAGCAGCAGGCCGGCTTCCTTGCCGTTGAAGCGGCCAAAGGACTTGTACATCTCGCCGCCCAATTCAATGCGCGCGACGTCTTTCACGCACACTTTGCGGCCATCTTCCGTGGCCCGCACGATGATGTCGCCGAATTCTTCGGGCGTGGTGAGGCGTCCCGGCGCGCGCACCGTCAGCGTGAATTCCTGATCCGCCGGCGAAGGCGCGCCGCCCACCTGCCCCGCCGGCGCCTGCGTGTTCTGGTCGCGAATGGCGCTGATGACATCCGCCGGCGTGAGGCCCAGCTTGGCCAGCTTGTCCGGCAACAGCCAGATGCGCATGCCATATTCCGACCCGCCCGCCACATCCGCCTGCGCAATCCCCGGCACGCGCAACAGCGCGTCGCGCAGATTCAGAACCGCATAGTTGTTCAAAAACAGACTGTCGTAGGTTCCATTGGGAGAATACAGGGCAATCACCATCAAAATGCTAGGGTTGACCTTCTTAATCGTCACCCCTTGCGCGGTGACTTCCGACGGCAGGCGCGATTCCGCCTGGGCCACCCGGTTTTGGGTCAGCATGTTGGCGTTGTCCATGTCCACGCCGACCTGAAACGTCACGTTCAGCATCATGCGGCCGTCGCTGGAGTTGAGCGACTTCATGTAGAGCATGTTGTCCACCCCGTTGACCTGCTGCTCGATGGGGGTGGCCACGGATTGCTCCACAACTTCCGCGCTGGCACCGGGGTACGTGGTGGTCACCTGAATGTTGGGCGGCGAAAGCTGCGGATACTGCTCGATGGGCAGCGTCAGCAAGGTTTGAATGCCAATCAGCACCAGCAGAATGGACAGCACCATGGCCAGAATCGGCCGTCGAATGAAGAACTCAGCCATCGTCTTACTCCGCGGCCGGGTGAATCATGCTCACAGGCGTCCCGTTTTGCAATTTTTGCCAGCCCTCCACGACCACCTGCTCCCCCGATTGCAGCCCCTCGGCAATAACGTATAAACTATCCACCCGCGCCCCCACCTTCACCGGACGCAGCTC
>Ga0255346_1003460_pt1 | contig 18493 bp, 14 predicted proteins | sample wastewater_treat_FD_194410 | JGI IMG/M metagenome (GOLD analysis project Ga0255346, IMG submission 194410) | Wastewater microbial communities from Lulu Island WWTP, Vancouver, Canada - plant22 | ecosystem: Engineered > WWTP > Wastewater > Unclassified | place: Canada: Vancouver, British Columbia... | reverse complement strand
GTAGGCCAGCGATCGCCAGAGTTCGATGTCGCGCGGCAGCCTGCTTAAGGTCTTGCTGTCGATCCTGCCGCGACTGACCATGCCGTCTTCCCATATGATGAAGACACTTCCTGCAATCTCGCGGGCCATGCGGGCCGGACGATAGTGGCCGCACAGCTTGCTGTCGTCCATCCCCACATCGACTGAACAGACTGAATTCACGACGAGCCTCCACCCGCGGGCCTCGCCGAGCCTGCTCGCGAGAGCTTCGGCGGTTTCGACTGCAGCGGACATGTCATACTCCCCCGATCGTTATCTCTTCGTTCGCGTCGATGACCAGGAACATGTTCCCGCCTCCGCTCGACGGCACGCCCTGCCCCGCCTTGCCGCACGTGCCCATGGCGTCGAGTATTGGTAGACCTATGCCGGCGATAATCGAGCCGAGAGCCGACAGAACCTTACCGCTGAATATGGCAGGCTGGCACAGACGAATATCGTTGGGCGTAAGCTCGTATATGGCGGAGCAGTTGAACACGAAATCGCCCTTGGCGGGGTTGACTTGGCCGCCCTTGTAGCCTGACAGGTATAGGACAGGTGCACCCTCCAACAGCAATCCTGCACGCGCCAAGCAGTCGCGCACATCTTGCGGCGTGACATCTTCGAATGCCAGATCCATCGGGAGAGGGTCGTCGACAGTGATCCGTATGTTGGACATCCTGGGAACCGGAACATGGCGGAAGCTCTCGGCCCTTCCCGCGCCGGTCACGGGCACTCCAGCTTGCTGGGCGGAAAATACGTCTGCAAGCGCACGCATGAGAACGCCGCCTTTGACGATCTCGACCGTTTCGCGCATAACCCCATTGGCCGATATGGGCTGGTACGCGTAGTCTCCCTCAAGCGGTCCATCGACTATGGTGACAATATCTGCTGCAACCCGCTCGCCGGCGCGGAGCCTGCCTTCACGGGCCAGAATCGAAGTCTCCATACAGTCGGACTCGGCAGCGTGTCCGAAAGCCTCATGGGCGAGGCCCTTCGCCAGAGCGTAGTCTATCACTATCCGGTAGGAACCGGCCCGCGCCCTTGGAGCGCCGAGCAGGGCTAGGGCGGTGCGGGCTGCCTTGGCGGTCCGCTTGTGCAGGCGCAGGCGGCCCTCAGGCGATGCGATCACCGAGGCGTCCTCTCCTGACAGCGAAGCATTGACGCTCGCTGCCTGACCATCGCTTCTGGCCGTGATCATGTTCATCACCGCAGCGCGCGGCATCGAGAACATGACGTCGCCGCCGTCGCTACGCACTATTCGCCACTCTTCATCGACTATCCGATAGAAGGTGCGAACCGCCAAGCGCGAGTCAATCTCCATCGTCATCCTGCAGATGCCCGCTACAAGCCCGCTTTCTTCGTCATGGCCGATTGCGTCCATACCCATGGAGACTGCACGCTCCACGTGAGCGACGAGCGGACGAACCCGCGCAATGCCCTCGGCGGGTTCGGGCCCGTGCGCCCTGGATTCGCGAGCCAGCCGGGCCGCCGACTCCACCAGGTCCACCAGCGAGCCTGGGGTGACAATGTCGCTCGACGCGAAGCCAGACAGCCAATCCTCGGTGAAAACCTGGACTCCGACGCCAGACACCTCTTCTACGCTTTTTAGGTCGGTGCGGCCGTTCACAACGCCTATCGCCCGCTCAACCTTGTCCTGTAACCTGATCACAGCGTACACCCCGAGCGCCTCAGCACGATCGACAGCTGCCCGGCACGCTTCGGTACAGGCGCTGACTCTCAGACTCAATCCTCACATCCCCCCGTCGTGTCTGCCTCGCAAAGGGCTGCTTCCCAAGCATCATATAGCTTCTCAAGTTCCTTCATGATCGCACGATGCCGAGTTACGACTTCTCGAGCCCGCTCGCCATCGGAGTAAAGACCCTCTGACGCCAGAAGCTCTTCTACTGCGGCCAGGCGGGCCTCGGCCTGTTCGATCTCCGCCTCTATCAGGCCTGCCTGACGCACGGCCTCGCGTGAGGCATCCCGCGTCCTGCTCTGCGCCCTGGACGCGCCTCCTCTGGGCGTGGTGGCACGCGTCGCTGCCGCGACCGGAGCAGCCTCCGACGCGGCATCTTCGGCCATCTCGGCAGCCTTCTTCTCACGGTAGTAGCTGTAGTTGCCGTCATACAGCCGCCACCGGCCCTCTGCGATCTCCAGGATCGCAGTAGCCACCTGGTCGAGGAAATACCGGTCGTGGCTTGCGCATATGACAGTCCCATCGAACTCGGATACCGCTTGGTCCAGAGCATGCCGTGATTCTATGTCGAGGTGATTCGTGGGTTCGTCCAGCAGCAACACATTGGGCGCCGACAGGATCAGTTTGGCGAGCGCCAGTCGGTTGCGCTCTCCGCCCGACAGCACGCTCACACGCTTGAACACGTCGTCGCCTCGGAACAGAAAACGCGCGAGGCAACTGCGCGCCTCGCCCAAGGTCCAGTCGCGCATCATGTATACTTCGTCGAGCACCGTCGACTCCTCGTTCAGTCCCCTAAGGTCCTGCCAGAACACCCCCACCGACACGTTCTCTCCCAGAGCTACGTGGCCTTCATCAGGCAAAATGTCGCCGGCGATGATCCTGAGCAGAGTGGTCTTGCCCGAGCCATTGGGGCCTACTATCCCCAGGCGCTCGCCTCGTTCCACAGCCAGTTCCAGTCGATCGAACAGGCGGCGCTCACCAAAAGCTTTGGATACCCTGTCGACCACCACGGCGAGCCGACCGGTGCGCGCCGATCGGCCGAAGCCGAGCTTCATAGACGCACTCTGCGTGGGTTTCTCGATGCGCTGTATTCGCGCAAGCATCTTCTCCCTGCTCTGAGCCATTGTCGTACGGTTGCCCGCCTTATAGCGGCGCACATACTCTTCGAGCCTGTGAATCAGCTCCTGCTGGCGCTCGTACTCCTCCGCCTGGCGCTCACGAGCCAGTTCCTTCTGTGCAACGAAGAACGTGTAGTTGCCGGGGTATTCGGTCACCGTCCGACCGTCAAGATCCCATGTCCTGTTGGTAGTGGCATCCAGGAAATAGCGGTCGTGCGACACGACAACGAACGCACCGGCAAATGAACGAAGATAGCCCTCGAGCCACTCGCACGCATCCACGTCCAGATGGTTAGTGGGCTCATCGAGCAGGAGGATATCCGGGGCCAAACAGAGCATGCGCGCCAGCGCAACGCGGACCTTCTGGCCCCCGCTCAGAGTGTCGATCACGCGGCCCAGATCGTCTTCGCGAAAGCCCAGCCCAAAAAGGGTTGTTCTGATGCGCACGTCGTAGTCGTAGCCCCCGCACATCTCGAACTCAGTGGAGAGCCTGGAGTACCGCTGCATGACCCTATCCAGAAGTCGCTCGGATCCGGCGACCCCGGGGTCAGCCATCTTGGGGTCGGCCATCTGGCGCTCCAACTCGCGCATTTCATCGGCGACAGCGAACGCGCGGGCAAAAGCGCCTCTCATCTCTTCGTACAATGTGTTGCCGGAGTTGTACCCGATTCCCTGGGCGAGATACCCCACTGTTCGGCCCGGTGCCCACGTCACAGAACCGGAATCGTAGTCTAGGGCTTGGGCCATGATCCGAAGCAGAGTGGTCTTGCCTGTGCCATTCCGCCCCACCAGGCCTATGTGGTCACGCTCTTCTACGGAGACGTTGATCCCGCTGAGCACCAGGTCAGACCCGAAGTACTTAGTGACTGAACCTAATTCCAGCACCGGCACCGGCGGTTACACCGTCCTCTTCTCTTCGACGTGGCAGGCAAAGGCCGAATGGTTGTGGATCGACTCATGGCTCTCGCACTCCACCTCAAACCAGCGCACACGCGGTTCGGCCCTGAGCGATATGACCACGTCTCGCAATATGTCTTCGACGAACTTGGGGTTGGCGTAGGCCGCTTCGGTGACGAACTTCTCGTCCTCCCGCTTGAGCAGCGGATATATCTCGCAGCTGCCTTGGCCCTCCAGAAGCGCTATGAGATCCTCGAGCCACAGAAACCCTGCGGCGCTGAAGCGAACGCGCGCCCGGATCATTGTGCGCTGGTTGTGGGCCCCAAAAGACGAGATCTCCTTGCTGCACGGGCAGCACGAGGTGACCGGCACCTCAACCCCCATGATGAAGGTATGGCGCGAGCCGTCCACCGCCCCGCTGAACTCGCAGTTGTAGTCGAGGATGCTCTCCTTGCCGCTCACCGGCGCACTCTTAGGCACGAAATACTTGAACCGTATGGAGATGTGCGCCTTGGTGGCCGATAGAGCCTCGCATGTCTCCTTCAGTATAGACGTTATAGACACATTCGATATCGGCTTCTGGCTCCACGACAGCAGCACTTCTATGAACCTGCTCATGTGAGTGCCCTTAAACTGCATGGGAAGCTCCACTGAAAGTGAGGCGTTCCCCAGCACAGACTGCCAGCCGCCTTCCTTGGTGGCAATCTGCAGCGGAAGATGTACGTTCTTCACGCCGACCTTCTGTATGTCGATGCCTCTGGAGTCCGGACGGCTCTGCACATCCTGCATAGAAAGCTCCTCCCCCTGCTACTCGGGCCACGGACTGACCCATTTCTCTTCTACGCATGCGACGAATATCCCTGCATCCGCCCGGTCGGCCTGCACACCCTCGCCTCGCGCAGCACACTGAGCGCACTCGGGGCAGAGGACAACCACCGGTTCCCGTCGAAATGCACAGACAAGTGGAGCAGAGCAAGGGAGGATCTGAAGCCATGAAAGCAATGCTTCTCGGGGCGGGCGAAGGAACCCGTCTTCGACCGATCACCGCCACGCGGCCCAAGCCCATGATCTCCATAGCCAACCGACCCATCATGGAGCACATACTTCTCCTGCTCAAGGAGCACGGGGTGCGCGATGTCTACTCTAACCTGTACTACCTAGCTGACCAGATTGAGTCGTACTTCGGCGACGGCTCGGCGCAAGGTCTTTCTGTCAAGTTCAAAGTGGAGGAGAAGTTGCCCGGCACCGCGGGCGGAGTGAAGAACCTAGAGCAGCACTTCGACGAGACTTTCATAGTGATCTCCGGCGACCTCTTGACCGATTTCGACCTCACAAAGGCGCTGGAATTCCACCGACGGCAAGGCGCCATCGCCACCATCCTGCTCACCAAGATAGATAATCCCCTGGAATATGGTGTGGTCATCACCGACAAGAGCGGTCGCATTCAGCGTTTCCTGGAAAAGCCGGGCTGGTCGGAGGTGTTCTCCGACACCATAAACACCGGGATCTACATCCTCGAGCCAGAAGTGCTTAAGTTCATACCGCCGGGGCAGGACTTCGATTTTTCGCGCGACCTCTTCCCTCTCTTGCTCCGGGAGGGGCAACCCCTGTTCGGGTACGTGGCTGACGGCTACTGGTGCGATGTAGGCAATATCGAAATGTACATACGGGCTCAAGTGGACGCGCTCTCGGGCAAGGTCCGACTGAGTGTACCCGGCGAGCAGGTAATGCCCGGTGTATGGGTGGCCAAATCGGCCAAGATCAGTTCACGAGCCGACCTCAAAGGCCCCATGGTGCTGGGGGAGAACTGCGAGATCGCCCCGGGAGCCCGCCTTCGCGAGTACTGCGTGGTGGGCGACAACGTCATAGTCGCCGCGAACTCCTTTGTCGTAAGGTCCACCATCTTCAGCAACTCCTACATAGGCGAAGGATCGGTAGTATCGGGCTCCATCATCTGCAAGAATGTGGTGCTCAAAGAGAGTGTGCGAGTGAGCGAGGGGGCCGTGGTGTCAGATGACTCCATTCTGAACACCACAGTTACGGTCAAGCCCGGAGTGCGCGTTTGGCCGGGCAAGATCATCGACGAGGCCGTTGTGCTCTCATCGAGCGTAGTGTGGGGGCAGCGCCTGCAGCGCGAGCTGTTCCATGCCGGCGCCATATCCGGCCTGGTCAACTTCGAGTTCACTCCGGAGTTCGCAGTACGCCTGGGCAGCGCGATCGGCAGCAGCATGAAGAAGGGCGCCAGCGTGATCGTGAGCCGCGACCCCAGTCGCACGGCGCGCATGATGAAGAGGGCGCTCGTCGCAGGGCTATCCAGCGCCGGGGTATCCGTTTGCGATCTGCAGGGGCAGCCTCTGCCGTTGCTTTCGTACATGACATGTCGCAACGGCTATGCATATGCCGTGCATACGCAGACTTCCGAAGACAATTTTGAGATGGCGGATATAAAGGTGTTCGACCGCGACGGGCTCGCTCTATCACGCGGTGACGAGCGGAAAGTCGAGACCTTGCTCGCCCGCGAGGAACCGCGGCGCACCAGCGCCCGCGAGGTCGGAAGCATCAGCTACTATCCGAGAGCAGTGGAAATCTACACAGATGAATGCCTTTCTCACATCAACGTGGAAACGACGAAGGCCAACCGTATCAGGCTGGTAGTCGACTGCGGGCATGGCTTTACAGGGAGCGTGCTCCCCCCGCTGCTGGCAAAGATGGGCGCCGAGGTGACCTCGCTCAACGCCATTGAGCAGGAGACGAAGATGCCCAAGACGCGCCGCGAGTCGGAGCGCGCCCGCGAAGATCTGGGACTGATAGTCAAGACCATCGGAGCGAACATGGGAATCCTCGTCGATCCGCAAGGAGCGCGGATGTGGGTGGCCGACGATTCCGGCCGAGTGCTTACCGACATAGAGCTTGCATACATGATGGCGCTGTTCAGCGTGCGCTCGAAGTCGTCTCGCGGCGTCACGGCGCCCAGCTACATCCCGACCGTGCTCACCGAGGCTCTAACGAGCAATGGAGCCACAGTCTATAGGGCCAAGTCGCACGCGCGCGAGCTTTCGGACCTCGCGCGAACCAGCAAGTCGGGGATAGCCTGTGACCTTGCCGGCGGCTTTGTCTTCCCCGAGCTACACAACGGCATGGACGCGATATTCGCTGCCGCCAAATTGGTGGAATGGGTATCGGCCGACTCGGCGCCGCTCTCCCAGCTTGGGCAGCTAGTGCCGGAGCATCACCTGCTTCGAGACACGATGCCGTGCCCCTGGGAGCTCAAGGGCCAGGCCATGCGAGAGCTCCTGGGCAAGCTGGATCAGCCCGGAGTAGATACATTCGACGGTTACCGGAAGGCGGCGGGCGATGGGTGGTACATGGTTCTGCCTGATGCAAAGCACCCGTCGTTCACTATCTACGCTGAAGGACCGACGAGGCTCGACGCGGAGAAGATACTTGCGGAAGCCCGGCGAGAACTCGCCGCGCAAATCGACTGAGGGGGGCGCCTCCGTCATACACTTACTTTGAGCGAGTATGAAGGAGGCGGACCGCGTGGCCAACTTGAGCGGGCTTTCCATATGTATCTTGGGCGGCGACCGCCGCGAAGTGGAGCTAGTGTCGTGCCTGATCGATTCCGGGGCGCACGTGTCTTGTTTCGGAACGCCTACAGATGGTCTGCGCAGCGAGGCGATTGTTGCTCCGAGTGCGCGCGACGCCTGCTCCGGGGCGGATGCCGTCATACTGCCGCTCTCGGGAACCGATATGAGCGGAAACGTCAAGATCACCTCAAGACCTGTGAGCGTGACTCGAGAGCTTCTGGCCGCGGCCAATCCGGCAGCCATAGTGCTGAGCGGCGTCGTCCGGCCAGGCCTAGCGGCCGACTGCGCCGCTTTGGGCCTCAGAATCGTGGATACAGGCGAAGATGATGAACTGGCCATCCTCAACTCAATCCCGTCGGCCGAAGGCGCCATACTCATGGCGATGCAGGCCACGCCGTTCACCATACACAACAGCAATTGCCTCGTCCTCGGGCCCGGCCGCACCGGCCTGACGCTCGTGAGAATGCTTCTGGGGCTGGGCGCGCACGTGTGGGGAGCCGCGCGACAGGCCTCGGGCAGAGCGAGGCTCTTCGAGATGGGCGCCATGCCCGTGGACTTCGCCGACCTGCCCAATTGCCTCCCACAGATGGATATCGTGTTCAACACAGTGCCGACGCTGATTCTGGACCGAAGTCTCGTGTACGTGCTCCGGCGCACAGCCTGCATAATCGATCTGGCTTCGGCGCCCGGCGGCGTCGATTTCGTGGCCGCGGCCGAGCGCGGGATCCATGCCGAGCTGGCTCCGGGGTTGCCTGGGAAGGTCGCTCCGCTCACCGCGGGGCGCATTCTGGCACGGGTTATCCCCAGGATCATCGAAGACGAGCTGGGGCACGAGCAGGGCAGATGAACACCGTGGTAGTCATTGTCGGCGGCGGGTGGGCGGGGTGTGCTGCGGCTGCGGCTGCGGCGCAGGCCGGAGCGGACGTCGTGCTTCTGGAGAAGAGCAACCTCCTGCTCGGAACCGGCCTGGTAGGAGGCATAATGGACAACAATGGGCGGTTTACGGCCGCCCGAGAGCTTGCCGCGATGGGCGCCGGCTACCTGTTCGAGGTGATCGATCAGGTGACAATCCACCGGCGCGTCGACTTCCCCGGCCATTTCCATGCGAGCCTGTACGATGTAAACAGGGTGGAAGCCGCAGTGCGCAGGGCTCTGGCGGACCTCGGCGTCCATGTGATGTTCGAATCTCGTGCAGTGGACGTGGAGAAGGACGGCGAGCGCATCAGTCGGCTCGTGCTCTCAGACGGGCAGAGAGTGCCTGCCCACTGCTTCGTCGATGCTACAGGAACCGCAGGGCCGCAGGGCAACTGTGCTCGCGTAAGCGGCGGATGTGTCATGTGCGCTCTGCGGTGCCCAGCCTTCGGCCCGCGTACCAGCATCTCGGGAAAGGCCGGAGCGAGGGAGATGTCGGGCAGCCTGTTCGAGGCCATGAGCGGCTCCTGCGAACTGCAGAAAAAATCGCTCGCCCCGTGGCTCGCGCGCAACCTGGAAGAGCGCGGCGCGCTGGTGATTCCGATACCCCGATACATGCCCCGCGATGACCGGTCTGCGCCCAAAGCGTGTCAGCAGTACGCGTTGCCCGAGTTCTACGACAACATAGTCCTTCTCGACACAGGCCAGGTGAAGCTGATGGCGCCTTTCTTCCCCATGGATCGGCTGCGGGCCATCCCCGGCTTCGAGTCAGCGCTCTACCACGACCCATACGCAGGAGGCAGGGGGAATTCCATCAGGTTCACAGTGATTACTCCACATGATCTGTCAATGAAAGTGACCGGCGTGGATAACCTGTTCTGCGCAGGCGAAAAGGCAGGCCTGATGGTAGGGCATACCGAGGCTATCTGCACCGGCACTCTGGCAGGGCATAACGCAGTGCGAAAAGCCGTCGGCAAAGAGCTTTTGATCCTCCCCTCATCGATCGCCTGCGGCGACCTGCTCGCCTGTATCGAGCGGTCGCTGGGCTCTCCATCGGGGCTGCTCAACAAGTACACCTTTGCCGGCGGCGCATACTACAGCCGAATGTACGACTCGGGATTGTACACCACCGATATCCGTCGCATCTCGCAGCGGGTCAAGGATGCCGGCCTCGCGGGCATCTTCTCACGGCGGTTGCTCTGAATGCAGACCGGCGCAACTACCACCCGCCCTTCGCGCCTCCGCCGCCCGAACGCCCGCCGCCGAAACCTCCGAACCCCCCAGACGAACTGCCCCCTGAGCGACCTCCCGTGGATTTGGGCAAGGTCATTGGGGCACGCCACGTGCCGCCTCCGCCGCCGCTGCCGCTCCCCGGCCCTTTTCCGCGCGGGCCGCGACGGCGGCTGGAAATGGCTATGATGACCATGACGATTATCAGGAAGACAATCACACCGGCGGCCTCGCCGACCGAATCCGAAGACTTGTCGCTTCCCGGTCCCTCGCCGGCGCGGCCCTTGAGACGGTCGGATATCATCTTAATCGATGCCTCGATACCCGCCGCCTGATTGCCCGCCCGGAACTTGGGAACCAGAGCTTGATCAATCACTTTCCCGAGGAAAGCGTCGGGCAGTTCACCTTCGAGGCCGTAACCGGTCTCGAACTTCATCTCCCTCTCTTCGGCTGCGATCAGAAGGAGCAGGCCGTTGTCTTTGCCCGCCTCGCCGATGCCCCACGCCTCGAACAGCCGGACAGAGTAGTCCTCAATGTCATCGCCGCCAAGATCAGGCACGGTGACCACTGCAAGCTGGACGCCGGTATCTTGCCATAGCGAAACCAGCTGGCTCTCGATTTCGTCAGCGGCTGAACGTGCCAGCATGCCCGCAAGGTCGGTCATCAGACGTGCCGGCTCCGGCCGGGCGGGCAGCGCCGTTTTGGCATAGGCCGGATAGGCCAAAGCAGCCACGGCCAGTAAGGACATCATGACCGCGGCAAGAGCGACGAACCGAACCAGGAGACGCCTGCGATTTACGCGATTCACGTAAGTAGCCCTCCGCCTGCTAGAACTTAACCTGTGGCGCCTTTTCAGCGCCTTCGGCCGCCTCGAACATCTGCTTGGCAATAACGCCCTTCATGCTCGCTACTATCGAGTTCGGGAAGACCCTGATATACACGTTGTACGACTGCACAGCTTCATTGTACCGCCTTCTGGCGACGGCTATCCGGTTCTCAGTGCCTGATAGTTCGTACATGAGCTCCGAGAAGTGTGCATCTGCCTTGAGCTCAGGGTAGTTCTCGATCACGACTAGCAGGCGCGACAAGGCGCCCTCCAGCTGGTTTACAGCTTGAGCCGTCTCGTCAACTGTTCGCGCCCCGCCAAGCCTCGCCCGGGCCTCGGCGATCGCGGTGAAGACCTCTTCCTCGTGAGCAGCGTAGCCCTTAACTGTTTCCACAAGATTCGGAATCAAGTCATAACGCCGTTGTAGCTGATTCTGAACCTCAGACCACTGGACGTTAACATCTTCCTCTGACCGCACTATGGAGTTGGATATTCTCACAAATCCGGAAGCGAACAGAACAACCAGCGCCAGCAGCACGATGAGCACCACAAGCCCAGTCTTCTTCATGACATGCGCCCCCTCTCATTCCCTTCGGATATTCCCACAATGGCTGTCGGACGGCTATAGATTAACACGTTTAATGCCGGGCGACAACCGACCATCAATTGTTCCTAGCCTTCCCGGCCTGCTCAGCCTGCTCAGCCTGCCCAGCCGATACGCGTTTCTTCTCCCTGGAATACAGGTAGAGAGCTGCTATTGTCGCGATGTACGGCACCATCTGGGTCAACTGCGGCGGTATCTTGGTGCTCTGAAGGCTGAGGCCCAAGCCGTCGAAGAACCCGAACACCAGCGACATGGTGAGCAGCCCTAATGGGCGGCCACGGGTGAGTATGATCACCGCCAGCGCAATCCAGCCGCGTCCATTCGACATATTCTCCGCAAACAGTGTCACGTAGCCCAGCGACAGATACACACCGGCCAACCCGCACAGAGCTCCCGAGATCAGTATCGCTTGGGCTCGTATCCGGTCTGAGCTTACACCCACCGAGTCTACTGCCCTCGGGTCCTCGCCGGCCGCGCGAAGACGCAGGCCGTAGCGTGTGCGGAATATGTGCCATTCGATCAGGATCGCCAGAGCCAGCGTTACATAGACGAGAAACGGGTGCCCGCTCACTATCGGCCCGACGCCGGGCAGCGCGCCGATGAGCGGAATGCGAATGCGCGGTATGGCGCGGATCAAGGGCGACATGAACGCGCCCTTCACGCGGAACATCTGCCTCAGAGCATAGGTCGTGCCGCCCAGAGCGAGCATGTTGATGGCCGTGCCTGTCACGAACTCATCTGTTTTGAGGTACACGGCGAATACGGCGAACACCAAGGCGGCCGCCACACCTCCCGCCATGCCGGCCAGCATGCCCACAAACCATGAACCCGAAAGGTAGCTGCCGGCCACTGCGGTGAACGCTCCGATCAGCATCATCCCTTCCATGGCTATGTTGAACACATTAGCGTAATACGTGTACGTGCCCCCGAGCCCAGCAAGAAGCACCGGCGTGGCGGCGAGCACACTCGAACGGAGCATCTCAATGACCAGATGCACCGCGCTCACCCCCCTCCCCCCGGCCGCGCTCACGCGCAGCGCCGACTGCAGCAGCCCGCGCCCTGAGGTTCGCAGCCAGATTGTTGATGAGCAGTCGAGTTGATTCCCTGCTGGCAACGACAAAGAGCACTATGATGGCCTGCAAGACCAACGCGAATTCGCTGGGAACCGCTGTCTCCAGTTCCATGCCCATGGCGCCGGTCTGTATGGCGGCAAAGAACAGAGCATAAAGCCCTGTAGGCACCATCCCATTGGCCGCCACAATGGCGATCATCACGCCGTCCCAGGCGTAGTTGGCGCCCATGCCTTTCACGAACCGATGCTGCATGCCTCCCATGATCATCAGCCCGCCCGCAAGCCCCGCCAGGGCCCCGCTCAAAAGCATGGCGCGGGTGAAGTTGGCCTCGCTCGGGCACCCTCCCACCCTGGCGAACACCGAATTCTGGCCCATCACCCTCCATTCATATCCCAGCTTGGACCTATCCCATATGACCCACGTAATGACAAACGCGACGCACGATACGACAAACGCTGCGCTGAGCCCATCCCACATCGGCAGCCAGCTGCCCGGATTGGTCATCTTGGTCATCGGCGAGTAAGTTGCGCGATCCCACATTGGGCCAGATATCAGGTAGAGAGTGAAGTAATCGGCGATGAAGTTGAGCATCAGCGTCGTGATGAACTCATCCATGTTGAACCGTCGGCGAAAGCCCGCGGCGATCCCCGCCCAGAGCGCCCCGGCCGCCAGCGCGACCATGATCGCAAGAGGGATCATCACAGGTGCCGGCAGGTCGCAAGCTATGCCAAACCCCGCAACCGCCATGGCGCCGATCAGGAACTGGCCAGGTTGGCCCAGGTTCACACAGTTGCTGCCGAACCCCACCGCAGCCGAAAGGCCGGTCAAGACAAGCGGCGTGGCCTTGTTGAGTGTAGATACGATTGCGAACTTGGAGAAAAGACTGTAGGAGAAAAGCGCAGCATAACTGGGCAAGGCCGGGTATCCCTGCGCCCACAGGATCACAAGGCCCGCGAGGAGCGCCACCCCTACCCCGGCCAGGGCCGTAAGTGCATTCTTGCTCACTTCGCGCGCGCCTCCTCTCCGCCCGGATCTGAGGCTGAGGCTGACGCGGCCTGAGCCCGCGGCCAGTGCTGGGATTGCGACTCACGAACTCCCAACATGTACTCGCCCACTTCCTCACGAGTAGTATCGGGCGGCGCCAAGTCCGCCACGATCCGGCCCCGGTGCATCACCAGAATCCGGTCGGCCAGGCTGAACAGCTCATCCAAGTCGGCGGAGATCAGCAGGCAGCCTGCGGCCGCGGCCGCGGCCGCCGTCGCGTTTTCGCCCATGTTTGCAGTCGCGCCCTCGGTCGAACCCCTCTTGCGGATGATCTCGCGCTGGATAAACTCCACCGAGCCCACGTCCACACCTCTGGTAGGCTGGTCGAGCAGGACGAAGTCGGCATCGAATAAGAACTCCCGGCCGACCACAACCTTTTGCTGATTTCCTCCTGAGAGAGACGATATCGGGGTATCGACGTTCGGCGCCAGAACGCCGAAGGTATCGACCAGGTTCTGTGCAAAGCGCCGACACTTTCCGGGGCCGAGGAGCATCCTCCACCCCGACTCGAGCCGCGGATTGAGGCGATGGTGAGTCATTATGGCATTATCCACAAGGCTCATCTTCTGCGCGCTGCCCGACGCCTTGCGGTCCTGCGGCACGTAGCACATGAGCTTGCGTCGCTCGATGACCGGCACGCCGGTGACGTCCCGGCCGCAGATCTTGACCTCGCCCGACTGGACCGGCGCCAACCCCGTAACCAGCTGTACCAGCTCGAACTGGCCGTTGCCTTCCACCCCGGCTATCCCCACAATCTCGCCCCGCCGCACCGCGAGCGACACCCCGTCCAGCCTGAGCCTACCGCCTGCGTCCATGTAGCTCAAATCGCGGGCCTCGAACACCACATCGCCGCAGTGCGCAGGGGGTTTGTCTACTGAGAAGACTACGTCCCTGCCTACCATGGCCCGGGCAAGATCCGCCTTGCCAAGGCCCCGGTTTTCCAAAGTAGCGACGTGGCGACCTCGGCGCATCACAGTGATAGTATCCGACAGCTCAAGCACCTCGTCGAGCTTGTGGCTGATGAAGATGATCGTCTTGCCGGCGGCGTTCAGATCGTGCAGACGCCGGAACAGCTCCCCCGTCTCCTGAGGGGTGAGCACAGCGGTAGGCTCATCCATGATCAGCACATCGACATCGCGGTATAGCAGCTTAAGGATCTCAACCTTCTGCTGTGCGCCCACGGATGTGTCGCGTACCCTGTCATCGATGTTGAGGTTCAGGCCGTAGCGGTCGATGAGCGACTGCACGCGCCGGCGCGCCTCGGCATTTCGCAGCGCGCCTAGCCGCCCTACGGGCTCGGCTCCGAGTATCACGTTTTCGTAGATGGTATAGGAAGGCACCAGCATGAACTCCTGATGTACCATTCCGATTCCGGCGGCCACCGCCTCGCGCGGGCTGGCGTACCGCACGCGGCGGCCCCGGAGACTGATCTCACCGCTGCTTGCAGGGATCATACCATACAAGACCTTCATCAAGGTCGATTTGCCCGCCCCGTTCTCGCCGATGAGCGAGTGGATCTCGCCCTCCTTGATTGTCAGATCGACGTGGTCGAGGGCGAGAGTATCGGGAGGATACACCTTGATGAGCGAACGCATCTCGATGAAGTGATCGTCCAAGTGACTTGGCACCTCCAGGATATCAGACAAGGCGCAGAGCAGGGCCTGCTGCGCGCTGCCATTGGTCGGCCCTGCCCCACGCCGGATACACTTCGCGTTGGCTCACGAGCACTCGGCTGACCTGCGCGCCGCAACTTGCCCGTGTGCCCCAGATTATCGGCTATTGATACTTCTTCACCTTGATCTGCCCCGACTTGACCTTCTCCTGGATTTCCAGGACGCGCTGGAGAGACTTGGCGGGCAGGATCTTCTGCGTATGCTCGTCGATGGCGAGCCCCACTGCGCCTTCCTTGAGGCCGTATTCCAGCACCACGCCCGGCTTGTACGTGCCGTCGACGATGGTCTTGAACACGCCGTAAATGGCGTCTCCCACATTCTTCAGGTCAGAGGTGACCACATGCCCCGGTTGCAGCGGGTTCTGGTTGGAGTCGACGCCGATGGCGTACTTGCCTTCCTCCCGGGCCGCCTCGAGCACGCCTGAACCGGTGAGCGCAGCTATCTGGAAGACGATGTCGGCCTTCTGCGAGTAGAGCTGCTTGGCAGCCTGCTTGCCACGGACCGGGTCGTCCCACGTTCCGGCAAACACTGTTTTGACCTCGATATCCTTGTCGATGTATTTCGCGCCCTGCTCATAGCCGTAGATGAATGAGCGTATCACAGGGTCGTCCTCGCCGCCCACCGCGCCGATCACCTTGTCGGGGTTGACGCCGCGGATGGAAGTATCCGTGGTCACCAGGCCCGCAACAACGCCGGCCATGAAAGCCCCTTCCTCTTCCACAAAGTCCACGCTGGTGATGGTCTTCTTCTTGTTCTCGACTACGGTGTCGACATTCACCCAGTACTTGGACGGATACTGGTCGGCATATTGCATGAGGAGATCCTCATAGCCGTAGGAGATAACGAATATGGCGTCCGCGTTCCATTGTATCGCAGCCTGAAGCGCCTGCGGATACTTGGCGGGGTCGAAGTTGCACTCGATAGTGCGAGTCTGGACCTTGAAATCCTTCGCTATCCTATCGATGCCCGCCTGCCCCGAATCGTAGAAAGACAGGTCGCCCAAGGCGCCGTTGATGATGTACGCGACCTTCTTGGGCGCCGCCGACGATGCGCCAACCGCCAGCGCCGCGACGATCGCAAGCGCCACGAACACAACTGCCAGCCGGTTCTTCATTGTTCACCCTCCGATAACCGCGCCGCATAGGCACAGCGCGGGTTTGTAGTTTTCGGCGCACTGCATCAGCCGTGCGCCGCAGTATACTGTGTTTACTTCGTCGCCAATGCCAGTAATCCTGTGTTCTCCACCGCCTGCCAATTTCGTCGAACATGCGGCAAACAGTCGCAGCAGATCTTCCCAGTATGTTCTAGCGTGCAGAATTCTGATAAGCAATGTATATGAACCCCACCTCGCAGGGTGTGTGCAACACCTGTCGGCCACACGACAAGTTGCCTTCGGTACGCGTCCCTCGATGGCTTTCGCCATAATCGCTACGCGCACCCTCGCCTCGCCTCTCCTTCGCGGCTATCGTTTCTAGCAGCGCCCAGGGTACTGTTCAGCTTCAGGTTCGTTCAGCTTCACGTTCATTGACTTCCCATCGTTCTCCGCATATAATGAGTTTACCGAACATATGTTCTATAGCGGAGGCGTATCAGAATGCGCTCTATCGCTTACATACATATCCCGTTCTTGCATTCCGCCGCTCACACGCTGCTCGATCCCAATCTTCGGGGCAAATCTTTCGCGGTGGTCAACAAGAACACCGTCATAGGAGTATCGCCTGAATTATCGGCAGCGGGAGTGCTCTCGGGGGCGACGCGCAGGCACGCGCGGCAAGCATGCCCGGGGGTGATCTTCATAGACCAGGAACCCGATGCCTACCCGCGCCTCGTCAGCAAGGTGTGGGATATCTGCTACGAACATACTCCACTTGTTGAGCCCATCGCTGTAAACGGCGCATTCGCCGACTTCACCGGGTGCGGCGACACCCGGGCAATAGCCAATTCCATCGTGGTTGAATCTAGGGATAAGGCGGGTCTAGAAGTTCGAATAGGTCTGGCGGGCAATCGGCTCACGGCTAGGGTTGCAGTAGAAGCGGATGTGGGGATGGGCGTGAGCGTCGCTGCCGGCGTAGCTGTAGGTCCCCATCCAGAGCAGGTAATCACAGTCGCGTTCGGTTCGGAAGAGCGGTTTCTGTCGAAGCTGCCGGTTAGTTCGCTCTGGCCACTATCGCCGGATACTGTCGACAAGCTCATAAAGCTGGGGATCAACACAGTTGGCCAACTACAAGCGGTTCCCTTATCCATGCTCACCTCCCAGCTGGGCGAAGCAGGCCTTGCGGCTCACTTGTTGAGCCGGGGCATCGACCGATCCCCGGTTCGTGCAGCATACCCAGAGGAAACGATTGAATGCTCCATGTCGTTCGACTTTCCCGTATGCGAGTGGCCCGACCTGGAGCAGTGCCTGCGTGTATGCGCTTCTGAGATCACCGCTAGGCTCAGTGCTTTGGGCAGTCGCGCTGTATCCTGCATCGAACTCGAGCTAGAAACGGGGCAGCCCGTGAGCGCCGCCGGCGGCGCATCCTCAAAGGGCGCCGGGAACAGCGGGGGTAGTACAGATAGTGCGGGCAGCAGGGATAGCAGGAACAGCGGCCCGGCATTGAAGCGCCATTACTTTCGCCGCCCCACCGACTCTTTGCAGCAAATCACGCGAGCTGTGATACATGCCGCCGAGGGCAGAGTGTCCGGGCCGGTGTCGACAATACGCGTCCGCGCTTCCGGTCTAGTAGCGCCCGCGGCGGTACAGCTGTCCATATTCGGCCCGGCAGCACAACCCGAACCCGGGCAACGTGAACTCGAGAACGCGGTGGAGTCTATACGGGAGAAATTCGGCGTGAAAAGCGTAATCACCGCAAATACGCTCGTAAAGTCGCGGCGCGACCGCATGCTGGCGGAATCGTTGCTCTAGTCTCTCCCACTATGTAGGCAACAACATGGCAGCGATAGTCTTGTTCGAGGGTGACCACTAGTGAGGCCCCCGGAGTTTCTGGGTTCGCGGGGCCCTGGGTTCGCGGGGCCCTGGGGCATCCTCGCAGAAAGGGCCTTTTAGCTGGGCTAGCTACGATGGTCGTGGGCAAACATGGCCTGAGCTGCGATAGTGTCATTTTTCATCGATAGTTTTGGAGATACCATCAGTTTTTGAGTACATCGATTTCGGAGGAGTGCCCAACCGCCTCCGAAACACCAAAACGGGGGGGTATCCCATCGGTCCGGGCGCGAAATCGGGCAGCCGGACAGACATGATATCCCATAATGCGGATATGATTGGCGGATCGACACGGGCGATGGCTCTTCCTTCCCGCATGTTTCCATATAATAGGCGCCAGATGCCCCTGAGGGTGCCTCTGGCAATGCCAATCCGCCCCCTGGAGGCCCGAGTCCAAATGCATGTACTCAAAAACTGCGCCTATCGGCAAAACTATCGTCAAAATCTGACGGTATCTCTGTTTGGATACCCCCAGGGGTATGCGGTTGGGCTACATTGATCGCCTTTGCGCCCCGATCCATCCCTGGATCTGTCATCGGATCTGCCCCTGGGTCTATCCCCGGGTCCCATTCTGCCCCAGCTGTCTTCGTTCTGCTCCTGGCGGGGCTGCGTACCGGAAGCCAGATCCGAAATCAGATGATGCCGGCAGATGAGCTGACAAGAGCGCGCTCTCAGTCCGGCAGATAGGACGTGATTTCTATGGCCAGGAAAGTAGATACCCGCGTTCGTGTTGTAGAAGGGCCCGCCGGTTCGCCATCCCGGTTCTACTGGCCGGACAAGTGGCGCCCGGTCGTACAGGTCATCGATTACTGGCGCGAGTCGGGTGAATGGT
>Ga0255346_1003459_pt1 | contig 18496 bp, 15 predicted proteins | sample wastewater_treat_FD_194410 | JGI IMG/M metagenome (GOLD analysis project Ga0255346, IMG submission 194410) | Wastewater microbial communities from Lulu Island WWTP, Vancouver, Canada - plant22 | ecosystem: Engineered > WWTP > Wastewater > Unclassified | place: Canada: Vancouver, British Columbia... | reverse complement strand
GGGGCGGAATTGGGCGGGGTCGGTGACGGCCAGCGCCAAGCCGGGGAGTGTGCGGCCGGTTTTGTCGGGGTATTCGGTGGGGGTGACGCGCAGGCCGGGCAGGGGGGGCAGGGCCAGTTGCGAGATGTCGGCGTGGGCGGAACCGATGCGTTGGAAGGCGAGCGGCGTGCCACGGGCATGGTCCAGCAGGGGGAGGGCTTCAAGAAAAACGGTGACGGGGAAGCACAGGGCGTTTTCGAGGGTGACGATGGCGGGGGAGGTGGCGCGCCACTGGGGGAATATCTGTTGCAACGTTTGTTTGCGGGAGAGGTTCCGGCAGGGGGCCACCCGAAGGTCCAGCGTGGACAGTTGGAGGGCGTCGCGAAGGAATAGCGCGGTTTCGGCGGGTGTCAGGCCGTAGCAAAACGGGGTGGGCACGAGGCCGACAAAGGAGGCGTGGGCGGGGACGAGTTGGGGGCCGTCGGGCGGCGTGAGCATGAGCGGGTCGGGGCGGTCGGCCACGATGAGTGTGCGGCCGGCGGTTGCGCAGGCTTCCATGAGGAGGCGGAGGGTGGAGACGTAGGTGTAGGCGCGGCAGGCGATGGTTTGGATGTCGAAAACGAAAACATCCACCTGCTCCAGGATGGCGGGGGTGGGGGCTCGGGTGTCGCCGTAGAGGGAGAAAATGGGGATATTCCAGTCGGCGTGGGTGGCGTCGGCGATGTCTTCGCCCGCACCGCCACGGCCCCAGAAGCCGTGTTCGGGGCCGAAAAGGGCGGCGAGGGGGATGCCGGCGTCCCGCAGGTGCTGCGCGGAGTGGCGGCCAGCGGTGGTGATGCTGGCGGGATGGGCCACCAGGCCGACGCGTCGGCCGGCCAGCCAGTCGAGGGGGATGTTCTCGATGCCGGGAATGGGATGGACAGGTGATGTCACGGAGGCAAGTATATCACGCCCGCCGCGGAGTGTGAGAAATTTGTGCCGGGGAAATTGTGCCGGGGTTGACAGGGGGGCGCGGGGCTCGCATGATGGCCACAGGTGGTGATGGGGTGGGGAGAAAGGAAATGATGGAGCAGGTTTTATTGCAGGCGGCGGAGCGGATTCGGGTGGCGAAGTATTTAACGGCGTTCAGTGGAGCGGGGATTTCCGTGGAGAGTGGCATTCCGCCGTTTCGGGGGCCGGGCGGCATTTGGAACAAGTATGATCCGGCGATTTTGGATTTGGATGTGTTTATTCGTCAGCCGGAGCGGGCGTGGCCGGCGATTAAGGAAATGTTTTTGGGTTTTCTTTCCACGGAAGGGGAGGGCGGGGTGCAGCCGAATGCGGCGCATAACGTATTGGCGAAGTGGGAGGCGGCGGGGCGACTGAAGGCCGTCATCACGCAAAATATTGACGGGTTGCATGTCGCGGCGGGCAGTCGCGATGTGGTGGAATATCATGGGCATTGCCGCTCGCTGGTTTGCCTGGATTGCGGTGCGCGACTGCCGTTGAACGAGGAAACCACGCAAGCGCCGGTACCGCGATGTTCGTGCGGCGGGTTGCTGAAGCCGGATTTTGTATTTTTCGGCGAAGGGATTCCGCCGGAGGCCATGGCGGCGGCGGAGCGGGCGGCGCGGCGGACGGATTGCATGATTTTGGTGGGGACATCGGGCGTGGTGTATCCGGCGGCGGCGCTGCCGATGCTGGCGAAGCAAAACGGCGCGACGATTATTGAGGTCAACCCGGGCCGTTCCGATTATACGGCGTCCATTGTGGATATTTTCATTCCCCTCAAGGCCGGCGAAGCCTTTGAGCGCTTGGAACAATTGGTCGGGTGAGGGGAATGATGGCACGACAAAGGTGAAACGCGGGACGATAGAATAGGGGGCTTGACAGGCGCACAAAATATTGTACGTTTTATCGTACAAAAGGAGACGGATGATGACGCGCTTGAATTTGGACGAAGACATCAAGCCTCTATCTGAATTTCGTGCGAATGTCACTGCGTGTATTCGCCAAACCCGGAAGACCAAGCGCCCGATGGTGATTACCCATCATGGCAAATCAGCCGCCGTTCTTCTGGGGGTTTCAGAATATGAGGGGCTCATGCAAAAAATGGAGATTCTTGAGGATATCCGCTTGGCCGAAGTGCAGCTCGCGAAGGGGGGCGGTGTTTCGCACGGTGCGGCGCTTAAGCAGGCGCTGGCCAAGGTGCGCCGATGAAGGTGCAATGGGCGCCTCTGGCGATTGAGCGGGTTGCGGAAATCGCGGCCTATATTTCGGAAGACAATTCAGTCGCCGCTGAAAAATGGATTCATGACGTTTTCGCTCGCGTTGGACAATTGAGGCGGTTCCCAGAAAGTGGCAGGCAAATACCCGAAACCCCGCGCAAGGACATCCGCGAATTGGTCTGGGGCAATTACCGCATTATCTATCGGATTGATTCCCGGCAGGTGGCGATTTTGACGGTTCGGCATACCAAGCAAATCTTGCCCTTGGAAGATCTGACATAGGCCCAACCGGGCGTTGCCCGCACGCCCAAAATGATTGACCCATCTTTTGGCGAGATTTACTCTATCGCCAGTTCGGTTAGTAAAAAGGGGGAATGATATTGAACGATGGGGGCAGGCTATGACGACAAGTTGGGGCAGTCTAATCTGTGATGGCGGCGAGTTGAGGGGGACGTTGCGAGGGGGCGAGAGGGAGCCGGACAGCCATTTAACGCGAGGGGCGCAAGGGCGGGGGAAAGGGTTCAGGGTTCAGGGAAGGCCCCGAAGGGTGGGCAATGGTTTTTCCTGAAACCTGGAACCTGGAATCTGAAACCGAAATGAACAGCCCACGGACGGACACGGACAAACACGGATGGACACGGACGGTTGGGGAGAGCAGAGTTCAGGGGTCAGGGAAGGCACCGATGGGGTGGCTACAGAGTGGGGATTAGGTGAGGTGGTTGAAGAGGGGGGTGGAGAGGTAGCGTTCGCCGGCGTCGGGGAGGATGGTGACGATGGTTTTATCGGCAAATTCGGGTAGATGGGCGAGGCGGACGGCGGCGGTGACGGCCGCGCCGCAGGATATGCCGGCGAGGATGCCTTCTTCGCGGGCGAGGCGGCGGGCCATTTCGATGGATTCGTCGGAGGTCACTTGTTCCACGCGGTCCACGAGGGGGAGGTCGAGGTTGTCAGGGATGAAGCCTGCGCCGATGCCTTGAATGTTATGGGGGGCGGGCTGGAGGGTTTCGCGGGCGAGGCGCTGCGAAATGACGGGGCTTTCCCGGGGTTCGACGGCGACGGAGAGGATGGCTTTGCCTTTGGTTTTCTTGATGTAGCGGGAGATGCCGGTGATGGTGCCGCCGGTGCCGACGCCGGCGACCAGCACATCTATCGCGCCGTCGGTGTCGTTCCAGATTTCGGGGCCGGTGGTTTGTTCGTGGATGGCGGGATTGGCCGGATTCTTGAATTGCTGGGGGAGAAAGTATTTTTGGGGTTCGGCGGCTTTCATGGCTTCGGCGCGGGTGATGGCGCCTTTCATGGCTTCGGCGCCGGGTGTGAGAATCAGGTTGGCGCCCAAGGCGGCGAGGACGCGGCGGCGTTCGAGGCTCATGGTTTCGGGCATGGTGAGGGTGAGTTTGTAGCCGCGCGCGGCGGCGACATAGGCGAGGGCGATGCCGGTGTTGCCGCTGGTGGGTTCGATGATTTCCATGCCGGGGCGGAGGAGGCGGCGTTTTTCGGCGTCCCAAATGATGGCGGCGCCGACGCGGCATTTGACGGAGTAGGAGGGGTTGCGGCCTTCAATTTTGGCCAGGATGGTGGCTTTCGCGCCTTGGGTGACGCGATTGAGGCGGACGAGGGGGGTGTTGCCGATGGATTCCGAATTGTCCTTGAAAATCCTGCTCATAAAAGTTCCTTTGGGGTCCAAAGTCTCCATAGAGATACTGCCCGATTGGGGGTGTGTCAACTTTTTGGCGGATGGGGCAATGGGGCGGGGCGGTGGGTGGTGGCGGGGAGGGGGCGATGGGGGGGGAGAAGAAGAGAGGATTTCTTTTGCATTGGGGCGGCGCGAAAACCAAGGGTCTCTTTTTCGTTCTGGCGCGTCGCTGCCGACCCTCGCGGACAAGAGTCCAGCGAGGGTCGGCTTCAACGCGCCATCTTCGAAAAATAGCCGCCTTATTTTCGCGTGGGAACCCCGCCCCAATGCAAAAGAAATCCTCTGCACCACGTCCTGCGGACGGCGGGCACGACACCGCATGGTTTATAAAGGGCCTTGCTGTCAACCGTGAGGGGGTGGCAGGGGCGAGCGTAAGGCACCAAAGGGGCGGCAATCGGGTGGAGCAAGGTCCTGTGGGAGAGGAAGGGAGGGTTCAGGGTTCGGGGTTCAGGATGGAAAGCCCCCAAAGGGTGGGCAATGGTTTTTCCTGAAACCTGAAACCTGAAACCTGGAACCGATGTGAACAGCCGAACAGCCACACGGACGGACACGGACAGGCACGGACGAACACGGGCCGCGAAGCGGGGGGCGATAGGGCGAGCAGGGGACGGGGGAGGCATCGAAGGGGTGGCAAGGGGCGTGTTGGGGTGAATCGAGTTGACAGCGGCGGGGGGGTGCGTGACATTTGGGCTGTCCAAAGGAAGAGGAGGCAGACATGAGCCAAGGCATCCATACCATTTCCATTCACGCGGGGCAGAAGCCGGATCCGGCGACGGGTTCGCGGGCGGTGCCGATTTATCAAACCACCTCTTATCTGTTTCGCGACAGCGAGCATGCGGCGAATCTGTTTGCGCTGAAGGAGTCCGGAAATATCTATACGCGGCTGATGAACCCGACGACGGATGTCTTTGAGCAGCGGGTGGCGGCGATTGAGGGGGGTACGGGGGCGCTGGCCGTGGCTTCGGGGCAGACGGCGATTTTTTATGCGCTGCTGGCGATTACCCGGATGGGGGATGAAATCGTGGCGGGCAATAATTTGTATGGCGGGACGTATCAACTGCTGAATCATCTGTTTCCCAAGCTGGGGCGCCGGGTGACGTTTGTGGATTCGCGTTCGCCAGAGGCTTTTCGGGAGGCGATTGGCCCCCAAACGCGGGCGGTTTATGTGGAGAGCATCGGCAACCCCAAGCTGAACGTTCCCGATTTTGAGGCGATTGCCAAGCATGCGCACGACAATGGGATTCCGCTGGTGGTGGATAATACGATTGGCGTGGGGCTGGTGCGGCCGTTTGAGCATGGCGCGGACATCATCGCCAGCTCGGCCACGAAGTATATCGGCGGCCACGGCACGTCTCTGGGCGGGGTGATTGTGGATTCCGGCAAGTTTCGTTGGGACAATGGCAAGTTTCCGGAGTTCACGGAGCCGGACCCGAGTTACCACGGCGTGCGGTATTGGGAGGCGCTGAGTGATGTGCCGGGCGTGGGCAATGTGGCGTTTGTCACGAAGATACGCCTGACGCTGTTGCGCGATATTGGCGCGGCGTTGAGTCCGTTCAACGCGCATGAGTTTTTGCTGGGGCTGGAGACGCTGCCGTTGCGGCAGAAGCGGCATTCCGAAAATGCGCTGACGCTGGCGCGGTGGCTGAAGAAGCATCCGCTGGTGAGTTGGGTGACGTATCCGGGACTGGAGGATGACCCGAATCACGCCGTGGCCGCGAAGTACTTCAAGCAGGGCTTTGGCGGCATGGTGGGCTTTGGCATCCGGGGCGGGCGTGAGGCGGGGCGCAAGTTTATTGATGCCGTGCGGCTGCTTTCGCATGTGGCGAATATCGGCGATGCGAAGACGCTGGTGATTCATCCGGGTTCGACCACGCATCAGCAGTTGACGGATGAGGAGCAGGCGGCGGTTGGCGTGACGCCGGATTATATTCGTCTGTCGGTTGGGCTGGAAGACGTGGCTGACATTCAGGCGGATATGGAGCAGGCGTTGAAGGCGGCGCAGGCGTAGGCCGGGGGGGGGCGCGGGTGGCGCGTGAGTGTGTTTGGTGGGGCGGTGGGTGGTGAGTGGGGCAGGGGGGGAGCAAGGGAGAGGCTTTCGTTTGGATTTTGCCGGCGCAAAAACCAACCGCCGTCTTTTCCGCGCTGCCGCTTCGAGGCCGGTCACGGACGGACATGAGTCCAGTCCAGACCGGCCGCAAAGCGGCATCATCGAAAAATCCGGCGGTTATTTTTGCGAGGGAGCCCGACAAAATCCAAACGAAAGCCTCTGCACCACGTCCTGCGGACGGCGGGCACGGGGAGGGCGTTTGAGGGAGGGGCCTTGAGGGGAGGCGGTGGGGGAGCAAGGTCCTGTGGGAGAGGAAGGGAGGGTTCGGGGTTCAGGATGGAATGCCCCCAAAGGGTGGGCAATGGTTTTTCCTGAAACCTGAAATCTGGAACCTGGAACCGATGTGAACAGCCGGAACAGCCACACGGACGGACACGGACAAGCACGGACGGACACGGACGGTGGGAGGTTAAAGGTTTAAGGTTAAAGGTTGAAGGTGCGCAAGCGGGAGGGGAGGGGCTGTAGGGGCGAAGCGCAGCCTTAAGCACACCGGCGCAAGGCCGGTGGATGGGGCGGGAAGGGGCGGGGGGGAAGGCCCAAAGGGTGGGTGATGGTTTTTCCTGGCACCTGGAACCGATGTGAACAGCGGGAACAGTCTTTCGGCGGCGGGAGGCCGCCGGTCCCTTGTGAAAACCGGACAGCCGGGGGGGGGGACGCCAGCGTTTTATTCTTCGCCGGTGATTTCCTGCAGGACGTCTTCGAGGGTGATGAGGCCGATGACCTCATGCTTGGCATCGGTGACGAGGAAGAGGGGCAGGCGGGTGATGCGCATGCGGGGGAGCAGGTGGTCCACGGGGGTGTGGGAGGCGACTTGTTGCGGCGGGCGCATGTAGTCTGCGGCGGTTTTGCCGTTGGAGTGGCTGTCCGAGAGGATGTCGAAGATGTGCACGACGCCCACAAATTTCTTTTGCGCGGGGTCATAGACGGGGAGGCGGTTGAAGACTTTTTCGCGGGCGACGTCGAGGATTTCGGCGGCGGTGGCGGTGACGGGGACGGTGACCATGTGGTTGCGCGGCGTCATGATTGCGGCGCAGGTTTTGTGGGTGAGGGCGAAGACGCCGTGAATCATGTCGGATTCGTGGCGGGTGAGGATGCCGGTTTGGGCGCTTTCGCGGGCGAGATGCAAGAGTTCTTCACGGGTGACGAGCAGCTTGTTGTCCGTTTGGCCGTTGCTGTTGTTGGGGAAAATCCAGTGCAGGATTTTGATGATGACAAAGCTGATGGGGTAGAGCGCCCAACTGGTCATTTGCAGGAGGCGGGCGAAGGGTAATGTGCGGCGGGCGGGGGCGGCTTGGAACCAGGCTTTGGGGATGTACTCGCAGAATGCCAGAATGATGAGCGCGGTCAGCACGCCGGCGATGGCGGTGCCGGTGGCGCCGTAGAGCTGGCGGCCGATGGAGGCGGCGAGGACGGCGCTGATGACGTGCAGCAGATTCGTGCCGACCAGTGTGGTGCCGAGCAGGAGATTGGGATGCGCCAGGAAATTGCGGATGATGGCCGCGCCGGGGACCCGGCGGCGCACCAGATGTTGCAGGCGCAGGCGGTTGATGGAAATGACGCCGGTTTCAATGCCCGCCAGAAATGCCGAGCCGAGCAGGGTGGCTATGAACAGGATGAGCTGGGAGGCAATCACGGCGCGGCCTCCTCTTCGGGTTCGGGCGGGAGCTTTTCGACGTGTACGAGCGTGACGCGCAGGCGGATTGTTTGCATGACGCGCACCCGTATGCCTTGGTCGCTGACGACATCATTTTGCCGGGGCACGCTGCCGAGGCGTTCGGTAATCCAGCCGGCCAGGCGGTCCGAGCTTTCTGCTTCCAGCTCCAGATGGAGCTTGCGGTTGACTTCTTCGAGGGAGATATTGGCGTCCATCAGCCAGGCGTTGAGGCCCACGGATTGAAATACGGGGCGCGGTTTGGAGAGTTCGTTGTAGATGTCGCCGGTGATTTCTTCGAGGATGTCGCCGCGGGTGACGAGGCCGGCGACGCCGCCGTATTCGTCCACCACGATGGCGATATGAATTTTATCCTTTTGGAAGCGCACGAGGAGGCGGTTGAGCGCCACGCCTTCGGGCACATAAATCGGCGGCAGGGTGGCGGCGGCCAGCGAATGGGTGGGGTCGAGCAGAAAACGGCGGACATCCAGGAAGCCGGCGATTTTGTCGAATTGGCTGTGGTAGAGGATTAAGAAGGTGTGGCGGGAGCGGCGGGCGGTGGCGACCGGGTCGGCATCTTCGTCGTCCAGGTCCAGCCCGATGAAGTCCACGCGCGGGGTCATGACATCGGAGGCGTGAAGGTCTTCGAGGTTCACAATGGCCTTTATCATGGCCAATTCGTCGGCGTTGAGGATGCCTTCTTCGCGGGAGATATCGAGGACGGTTTCGAATTCTTCTTCGGAGAGGGTTTTGCCCATGGGGCGGAAGAGGTGGGCGAAGCGGCGGCTGACCAGGTCCAGCGCGTAGCGCAGGGGCGTCAGCACGCGGCTAATCGTCCGCAAGATTGGGCCATAGAGGCGGGCGAGGGTGGCGGAGTAGAGCAGGCCGACGTTTTTTGGGCCGATTTCGCCGAAGAAAATCAGGAGGATGGTCACGGCGGGGATGGCGATTAATTCGCTGTAGGCGGGGGCATAGCGGCGGGCAATCGCGTAGCCGACGTTGGAGAGCGCAATGTTCACCAGCGTGTTGCCGATGAGGATGGTGGAGAGCAGGCGGGTGGGGTCGGCCAGCATGGCGCGTATGCGTTCGCCGGTGTTGGGACGCTGGGCGGTGATGCGCCGCAGTTGAATGGGGTCCAGCGAGAAGTAGGCGGTTTCCGCGCTGGAGAAGAAGGCGGAGCAGGCCAACAAGCAAATAAAAATGATGGGCAGGATGAGGAGACTCACAGCGCGTGTGATGCTCCCCGAAGAATCTGACTGGGCGTAGGTTTCACTTTTCGCAATTCAAAACAGCGGGTATAGTAGAGACTCATGATAAAAATATCCATCACAACTTTACGTCGCACGCAATTGGCGCCGGTGACGCGCGAAATTCAGGCGGCGCTGGCGGCGTTGCCGCCCTGGGATGGGCTGCTGCATATTCATTCGCCGCACACCACCGGCGGCGTGACCATCAATGAGCAGGCCGATCCGGATGTGGCCGCCGATATGGAAAAAGCGCTGGCGAAGCTGATTCCGTGGAATGACCACTACGCCCACGCGGAAGGCAATTCCGCCGCGCATATTCAAACTTCGCTGGTGGGGGTGTCCACGTTGGTTCCGGTTCGGCGCGGGAAGCTGGCGCTTGGCACCTGGCAGGGGATTTATTTTTGCGAATTCGACGGCCCGCGTTCGCGCGAGCTATGGCTGACACCGATCCGGGAGGCGGAATGAACACGCACAAGTTGGAGAAAATGATGCGGGGCGCGGGCGTCGCGCTTGCGTTGCTGGTGGCGGGACTGGTGGCGGGTTGCGGCGGCAAACAGACGCCTGAAAAGCTGTATCAGTCCGGCCTGCGCGCCTTGCAGGAAGGGGAGTTGGCGGCGGGGCGGGGGTATCTCGAAAAGGCGTTGGCGGCCGCGCCAGAGGCGGCATTTGCTGTTGAGGCTCACAACTGGCTGGGGCTGGCGAATTGGCGGCTGGGGGACACGGCAGCGGCGGCGGAAAACTTTGACGCGGCCATGAAGTTGAATCCGGCGGCATTTGAGCCGGTGTACAATTTGGGCGATTTGAAGCTGGAACTTGGCGAGATGTCGCAGGGGATATCGCTCTTGCGCCGGGCGGCGGATTTGGAGGCCAAGGACACGCGCGCGCTGTTGCGTATTGGCGATTGGACCACGCGCAACGGGCGCTGGGACCTGGCGCGCCGCATGTATTTCGAGGCGCAGAAACGCGACCCGCGTTCGTCGGTGGCGGCGACGGGGCTGGGGCGGGTGGAGCTGCTGGAAGGCAACCTAGCTCGAGCGGAAACTTTTTTCATGCAGGCGCTGGAGATAGACAAGGACTATCCGCCCGCGCTCTACAATTTGGGGGTGTTACATGCCCAAATGGAGGGGCATGGTGAGCAGTCGCGCGAATATTTCCGCAACTATTTGGCGGTGGCCCCGCAGGGCGCTCGCGCCACTGCCGCCGCCGCGCGCGTGGGCGGGCAAACGATTGAGCAAACATCCTTCACCCCGCCGGCTTCCGAGCAGCCGAAAATGACCGCCGGCCGTCTGTGGGCCGAAGCGCAGGGGCTGCTCCGCAGCGGCGATCGTGAGGCGGCTTATGGCAAGGCGCTCCAAGCTGTTGAACTGGCGCGCGAGGGCGGGGACCCTGCCCAGGGCGGCGAAATTTTGCGCCGCGCCGTGGAGGCTTTCGGCGACCGCGCGGCGATTCAACTGGCTATGGGCGAGTACTGGCTGAGTCAGGGGGAGCCTCAACAAGCGTATGACGCGCTCATCAAGGCGCAGGCGCTGGAGCCTAACAATCCGATGGTGTTGCTGGAGCTGGCGCGCGCGGCGACGGATTTGGAGGAATATGACACCACCGTCATTGCGTTGCGGCGATTGGTGGAGCTGGAGCCCGGCAATCCCGATGCGCTTTGGCGCTTGGCGGAAACCTACGGCGACAAATTGGGTATGATTTCGAAAGGGTCGGCTGCCTATCGTGATTTCGAGCGTCTTTTCGCCTCCGACCCGCGCGCGGGGGAGGTGTCCGCGCGCATTCGCGCCTGGGAGGAAGCTGCGGGAGTCCCGTAACCGGTTGGTTGGAAAGGAATTGGCATGAGTACGTCATCAGAAAACCTGATTGCCGGCATTCCCATGCGTAAAGTGGGGCCGGTGGTGTTGGCCGGTCCGGATGTCGCCGGGGAGATGTTGGTTCCGTTGGCGACCTTCGAGACGCCGTTGTGGCCTTCCGTGGAGCGCGGGGCGCGGGTGACCGCGCGCGCCGGCGGCATTCGCGCGGTGATTTTGGATGAGCGCATGACTCGCTCCGTGCTGGTGGTTGCGCCGGATGCCGCCGGTGCGCGCGCGCTGGTGGAGTTTGTGCGTGAGCAGCGCGCCGCCTTGGCGGATGTGGTGCGGGGTACGAGCCGGTTTGCTCAACTCAAGGATATGCACATTGAGGTGGTCGGCCACTGGGTGTATATCCGTTTGGAATTTGATACGGGTGATGCGTCCGGACACAACATGGCGACGCGGGCGGCTGATGCGATGCTCGCCTGGATTCTGGAACAGCGGCCAGAGTGCGCCTATGGCTCCATTTCCGGCAACTATTGCTGCGACAAAAAGCCGGCGGCGGTGAACGGGATTTTGGGGCGCGGCAAATATGCCGTGGCGGAAACCATTATTCCGGCGCGGCTAGTGCAACGCTATTTGCATACCACGGCGGAAAAAATCGCCGCGCTGAACCAGCGCAAGAACTGGGTCGGCACCGCGCTGGCCGGCGGGTTGCGGGCGGCGAATGCCCACTTCGCCAACATGCTGCTGGGGTTTTATCTCGCGACGGGGCAGGACGCGGCTAACATCGTTGAAGGCTCGCAGGGCTTCACGCTGGCGGAGGTGCGCGGCGATGGCGATTTGTATTTTTCCGTCACGCTCCCCAACCTGATTGTCGGCACGGTTGGCAACGGCAAGGACCTGCCTTTTGTGCAGGATAATTTGCGCGAACTGGGCTGTCTGGAGCCACGCGAGCCGGGCGCGAATGCCCGCCGCTTGGCTCTGATTTGCGCGGCGACTGTCTTGTGCGGCGAATTGTCGCTACTGGCGGCGCAAACCAACCCCGACGAACTGATGGCCGCGCATTTGCGGCTGGAACGGAGTTAAGGATGGCGATGGAGCAAGTCATTTTGGTGGATGAGGCCGACCGCGAAATCGGCAGCATGGAAAAAGTGGCCGCTCACAAAAACGGCGGCACGCGCCATCGCGCGTTTTCCGTGTTTATTTTTGATGAGCAGGGGCGATGGCTGTTGCAACAGCGCGCGGCGGGCAAATACCATTTTGCCGGGCTGTGGACGAATGCCTGTTGCAGCCACCCGCGACCGGGCGAAACCACGGAGGCGGCGGCCCATCGGCGCCTTGTGGAGGAGTTGGGGTTTGATTGTCCGCTGACGGAGCATTTTTCGTTTGAGTATCAGGCTGTGTCGCCGACGGGGGATTTGGCGGAGCACGAGATTGACCATGTGTTTACCGGGGTGTATGCGGGCGAGATGAAGCCTAATCCGGATGAGGTGGGGGCGGTGCGCTGGGTTGCGCCGGATGAGTTGGCGGTGGAGATGCAGCAGTATCCCGAGCGGTTTACGCCTTGGTTCAAGATTGCCAGTGAGCGTGTGCGCGAGTTGAGATAGGGGGGGCTGGGGAGGGGGGCGAGGCGGGAGGGGCGGTGGGGTGGTGGGTGGAGGCGTGGCGGGGATGGCTGGGCGGGGGCTACCGAGAGAGGTTTTCTTTTGCATTGGGGCGGCGCGAAAACCAAGGGTCTCTTTTTCGTTCTGGCGCGTCGCTGCCGACCGCTCGCGGACATGAGTCCAGCGAGGGTCGGCTTCAACGCGCCATCTTCGAAAAATAGCCGCCTTATTTTCGCGTGAAACCCCCGCCCCAATGGCAAAAGAAATCCTCTACACCACGTCCTGCGGACGGCGGGCACGGGGAGGGCGAGAAGGGAGGGGCCTTGGGGGGAGGCGGAGGTGGTGCAAGGTCCGATGGGAGGTTTAAGGTTAAAGGTTGAAGGTACGCAAGCGGGAGAGGAGGGGCCAGGGAGAGTGCTGGAGGGGGGGGGGAGGGGCAGTGCGGAAACCTTAATTTTTGCGCAACAGCCCCGCCCCAATGACAAAAGAAATCCTCTACTCCACGTCCTGCGGACGGCGGGCGTAGGAGGGGGAAAGGGTTCAGGGAAAGAGGTCAGGGCGAGAGGAATGCTGGAGGGGCGAGAGGGGGCGGGGGTGGTGCAGGGAACAGCCCACGGACGGACACGGACAAACACGGACGCCGAATGGGGAGAGGAGGGGCGTTGCGGGGGTGGGGTGGGGAAAGGGGTCAGCGCAGAGGTCAGGCCAGAAAATCGGGAAAATGGCATTTTTGGGGGCAATGAAAAATCCGAAAACCATCAAAAATAAGGGAAATATGCGCGAAATTTTCCGAAGTTTGAAAAAGCGGATTTTGGAGTCGTGTTTTGATAAAGTTGTAAGTTTCTGGGCGGCAATTGGTTATGGTGAAAAATTACAAAGTTTGTTAAGTATTAAACGGCCCCCCATGTGAAGAAAACCCTTTAAAATCAGGCATTTCAACTCTCAACATTCCATGGTTAATTAACCATTAGAGTGTTTTTTGGAGGCGGGGAAGGGGGAGGAAAGGCTGCTTTTTAGCTGTTTTTCGGGGATGGGGTGGGGTAGAGTGGAACGAAATGATGAAAGGGTTGCCTTCAGTTGGTTGGGTGTGGGTTGTTGCCATGCCCTGAGTGGCAAACATCATGGCGGAACGTATTATTCATTTTGAAAACGCGCGCGAGGCGCAAGAAATCGTGGGCCGACGCGAGGAGTACTTGCCGGCGTTGGAGCAGGATTTCGGGGTGCAGGCGGTTGCCCGTGACGGCTGGCTGAAGCTTCAGGGCACCTCCGCGCAGATTGAGGCCGCGCGGGATTTTGTGAATGGTCTGGTGCAGGCACGTCATGCGGGGATGGCGCTGAATCGGCATACGGTGGGGGTGTTGCGGCAGGCGTATGTGGAGGGGCGGGGGCCGGCGGAGGTGGAACGGCTGGCGAGCTTGCGCGTGGATGTGGCTCCGGGGCGCGCGCCGGTGTTTCCGCGGACGCTGGGGCAGGCGACGTTTCTGGAGACTATTCGTACGTGCGAGCTGACGTTCGGGCTGGGGCCTGCGGGCACCGGCAAGACCTGGCTGGCCATGGCGATGGCGGTTTCCTCTCTGCTGAAAAACGATGTGTCGCGCATCATTTTGACCCGTCCGGCGGTGGAGGCGGGGGAGGCTTTGGGCTTTCTGCCGGGCGATTTGCAACAGAAAATTCTGCCGTATTTGCGGCCGCTGTATGATGCCCTCTACGAGATGATGCCGCGCGAACAGGTGGCGGATTTGGTGGAGCAGGGCGTGATTGAGGTGGCGCCGCTGGCTTATATGCGCGGGCGGACGCTGAATCGGGCGTTTATCATTCTGGATGAAGCGCAAAACACCACGCGCGAACAAATGCTGATGTTTCTGACCCGGCTGGGCATCGGTTCCAAGGCGGTGGTGAACGGCGATTTAACGCAGGTGGATTTGCCGCAGAACAAGATGCCGGGGCTGTTGGAGGCGGAGTATTTGCTGCGCCGGGTCCGGGGGGTGGGGATTGCGCGGCTGACTTCGGCGGATGTGGTGCGCCATGCGCTGGTGCAACGGATTATTGATGCGTACAAGGACCGCAACCGCGATGCGGACCGTGGGCCGTATGAAGGGAGCGCGGGGCGATGATGGCTCGTTGGCGTGGCAAACGGAGATGGCAGCCGGATTCCCACCGGCATGACAAGGCAGGACCGGCGACGCCCCGGAAGCGATTTTGGTGGGGAACCGGCCATACGCTGATTTTGCTGCTGGTTTGGCTGCTGGCGGTGGCGCTGATGAATTATCGCACGCCGCAACGATATGCCGGACTGGCCGAGGGCCAGCGCGCCACGGCCACCGTGGTGGCGGCGGTGGATTTCGAGTGCGTGAACATAGCGGCCACCGAGCTGCAACGGCGTCAGATCGGCGAACAGGTCGCGCCGGTGTTTACCATCCGCACCGGGCAACTGCAGGCGGCTTTCCGCACGCTGGAAAAATTGGCGTCGCGGGCGGCCGAGCTGCGCCAGTCGGCGCCTGCTGAAGCTGCGGACAACGAAGGCGTTCGGCAATTGCCGCGCGATTTGGCGGCGGAGCTGTCCGTTGCCGCCGACTTGCTGGATGTGGTGATTGCCGGCGAGGCACTGGTTGAACTTTTCCCGCCCGCGCGAGAAATGGATGTGCTGGCCACGCTGAACGATTGCCTTGCCGAGGTGTGGATGCGCGGCATGGTCGCGTCGTCGGAGCAGGCGGAGCGCTGGCTTGGTCTTTCGGCCAGCCCGACGATTGAATTGGCGACCCCGCAGGCGGATTCTGACGAGCTGACTTTTCGCGCCGTGGCGCCCGCGGAAATTCCTACGGTGGAGATGGCGGCGGAGGCTTTTCTGAGCGAAGCCTCCCGGCGCTTCAAGAAAATGGGGATTACCCAGGTGGATGACACTCTGGCCGCGTTGGGGCAGGCGCTGTTGAAGCCCAATCTGGCTTATGATGAGTCCGCCACCCAGGAACGTCGTCAGGCCGCGTGGCGCGGGCTGGAACCTGTCCGCATGACCGTGCGCCAGGGGACCACGCTGATGGAAGAGCGCACCACCGTTACCGCGCAAACCATCGAGATGATTACCGCTCATCACCGCCGGTTGGCCGAGTTGGAAACCACGTATGACCGACGCCTGAAGCAGGCTGGGGATGCTGCCTTGATTCTGCTGACCTTGATTATTTGCGTGGGCTGGCTGCAGAGCACCTGTCCCGGCATCTTTGCCGATGTTCACCGCCGATGGTTGCTCGTGACGCTGGCGCTTTTGGCGCTGGCGCTCAACACGCTGTTTCACTATTTTTCCGTGGGCCTCAACTGGATTCCCCCGTGGCTGGTTGCCTTCGCGATTCCGCTGGTATTGGCCGCGATGCTGAGCGCGCTTTTGCTGGGCGCGTCCGCCGCGCTGGCGATGGGTTTGTGGAGCAGTTTTACCGCCGCGTTAATTTTTGACCGCAACTTTGAATTGCTCTTGCTGGGGCTGGGCGGAGCCGTGCTGGCGGTGATGCTGCTGCGCGGCGCGCGCAAACGCTCACAAGTGATGCGCGCCGGTCTGGCAGTGGGCGTGCTGAAGGGTCTGGTGGCGCTGGCGCTCGCCAGCCTGCATCAGCATTTGCCGGAGATATTTTTAACGCAGATGGGGATGGGCCTGATTAGCAGCCTTCTCGCCGCTCTTGCCGCTCTGTTGCTGTTGCCGCTGGTTGAATGGATGTTTAACCAAACCAGCAACATCTCTCTGTTCGAGCTGACGGATATGAGCCATCCGCTCCTGCAACGTCTGGCGTTGGAAGCGCCGGGGACGTATCACCATAGCTTGATGGTCGGCGCCATCGGGCAGGCGGCCGCCACGCGCATCGGCGCGAACGGGCTGCTGGTGGCGGTCTGCGCCTATTACCATGATATCGGCAAGCTGACCAAGCCGGAATTCTTCACTGAAAATCAGCGCGGCGGGGAGAATCCGCACGACACGCTTGCGCCCAGCATGAGCGCGCTTGTCATTCAATCGCACGTCAAGGAGGGCCTCACGCTGGCCAAGCGCTACAAACTGCCTCGCATCGTCAGCGAAGGCATTGAGGCCCACCACGGCACGACGCTGACCTCCTACTTTTATCAAGTCGCGCGTCGCGCCGTCGAAGAGGCGGGCGGCATGGAGGACGCCGGCCTGGAGCACAGCTTCCGCTATGACGGCCGCAAGCCCCGCACCCGCGAAATGGCCGTGCTGATGCTGGCCGACAGCGTCGAGGCCGCCTCCCGCTCGCTGGAAAAAGCCATGCCCAACCGCGTGGATGAAATGGTCACGCGCATCATTCAAGACAAGCTTCTCGACGGCCAGCTTGACCGCTGTCCCATCACCATGGCTGATTTGTATGCCGTGCGTAAGTCCTTTGTCTTTTCCCTTACGAATATCCTGCATGGAAGGAATCCCTATCCCCGTGAAACTACGCCTTATCAACCGCCAACAAGCCCTGACCATTCAAGCGGCCAACCTGCGCCGGCTGACCCGGGAGCTGCTGAATCTGGCGTGGCCGCCCCCTGACGCTCCGCCCTTCGCCGAGTTGATTATCGTCCTGACGGACGCCGCCGCCATGCCCGATTACAAGGCCCGCGCCTTCGGGCAGCGCCGCCAAACGGATGTGATTGCCCAAAGCTATCAGCCCGTTCCCGGCGCGCAAGCCGCCGCCGCTGAAATCATCATCAATGCCGAGCTTGCCGCCGCCGAAGGCCGCCGCCGTCGCGGCGGCCCTGCACGCGAACTGGCGCTTTACCTCGCGCACGGGCTGGATCACCTCGCCGGCGGGCGCGACGACACCCCCGCCCGCAAGCAGCGCATGTCGCAACGCGAAGAGAAATGGCTGGCCCAAACCGAATCCCTCTGGGCGGAGGTGATTGCGCCATGATTCTGAAGGACGACGCCATCGTCCTGCGCATTTATCCCTTTGGCAATACGTCGCGCAGTGTGGTCTGGCTGACCCGGCAGCACGGCAAAATCGTCACGCTCGCCAAAGGCAGCCAGCGGCCGGGCAGCGCCCTGCTTGGGCAGTTCGATTTGTTCTACACCTGCGAAGTTCTTTTCTACGCCCGCGAGCAACGGCAGGTGCATATTCTGAAGGAAGCCCTCCCGTTGCATACCCGCGATGGCTTGCGCCGCGATTGGCGGGCCTGCGCCGTGGCCTCCTACAGCGCCCATCTTTTTAATCGCGCCTTGCCGCTCGGCCCGGCGCCCACATCCGCCTTTCAACTCCTCGCCAGCACCCTGGACCATGTGGCCGCGCACAGCCCCGGCCCGGCATTTCTCCTGCGTCTGGAGGCCCTATTTCTCCAAGAACTGGGCCTCGCGCCGGACTGGACCACCTGCGCCAAATGCCGCCGCCCTCTGGCCGATGAACCCAGCGCCTTTTTCGAGGCTGCCCAAGGAGCGTTGCATTGCCCGCTCTGCGCAAACGGCCACGAGCGGCCGATTGCCCCGGCATCCATCGCCGCGTTGCAGACCGTGTCCGCCCAAACACCCCTGCCGGCGGCACTGCCCAGGCGAGTGTTTCTGGAGCTTCAGGCCCTGCTCGGCGACCTGCTGATTCACCATGCCGACCTCGCTCTCGACTCCCGGAAATTGGCGTTTGAGGTTCTCCGCACAAAAACCACCCCCGATGGGTAAAACGGTTCGGCAAAAAGTGAGATTTTAGTGAAAAAAAACTTTACAAGCGGTGACGGTGTGCGCTATAAACATAGGCGATGATTGGAAAGGAAATTCTTTCCATTTAAGTTAAATTAAAAACCAAAAACTAAAGGAGACAGAAATGAAGAAACTGTTAATCGCGTTGGTGGTTGTTGCCGTGGCTTCGGTGGCCTCCGCCGAAGTGATAGCGACTTGGACCTTCCCAGTTAGCAGCTTGGCCTCCGCCAATGCGGACAGCCAGAATGCGAACTTTGCGGGCACGCTGGAACTCACACGTGGCACGGGCGCTCCGGCCAGCACCGGTGCCGGCTTCCGCACGACGGGCTTCCAGAATGACGGCATTAACGTGGCCAACACGGATTACTACCAGATTGTGATGCAGGCGGCTTCAGGCTATCAGCTGTCGCTGGCGGGCATTTCAGCGGCCTTTAACGGCACGGCCACGTATTCACAGGGCGCCGGTGTCACCCACCAGTGGGCGTACAGCATCGGTACTGGCGACACGTTTACGTTGATTGATAGCCCAGTGACTCGCATTAACAACGGCACA
>Ga0255346_1003445_pt1 | contig 18573 bp, 19 predicted proteins | sample wastewater_treat_FD_194410 | JGI IMG/M metagenome (GOLD analysis project Ga0255346, IMG submission 194410) | Wastewater microbial communities from Lulu Island WWTP, Vancouver, Canada - plant22 | ecosystem: Engineered > WWTP > Wastewater > Unclassified | place: Canada: Vancouver, British Columbia... | reverse complement strand
GGGCGCGGATACAGGGCGGCGTGTTTTTATGTTGTGGCGGGGGGCGAGTGCAGATGGTCGAGAAGTTGTTGGCAGGCGGCGCGTGTGGCGGTTGAGCGGATGGCGGCGCGTGAGCCGTCGAAGTGGTATGCCTGGACGTTGATTCCCGTCGGCGTGGTCGTTGCGATATATACGAGGCCTACTGGTTTTTCCGGCGTGCCGCCGGTGGGGCCGGCGATGCCCGTGACGGCGATGGCGCAATCGGCGCCGACGGCTTGGGCAATTCCCTGCGCCATGGCTCGCGCGGTTTCGGGGCTGACTGCTCCGTGGGCATCCAAGGTTGCTTCGAGGACGTGAAGGAGCTTCATCTTGACCGAATTGGCGTAGGCGATTACTCCGCCCAGATACCAGGCGGAGCTGCCGGAGAGGTCCGTCAGGGCGGCGCCAATCATCCCGCCGGTGCAGGATTCCGCCGTGGCCAGCGTCCAGCGTCGGGCGAGAAGGGCGTCGGCGATTTTGGGGACAAGGCTTTTCATGCCGCCATCCTACGCCTGCCATGCCGTTTTGCAAAGTTTTCCATGACATTTTTCCATGACATTTACGGCGCTATTTGAGAAAATGCCCGGATAATGAAAACAGCTATTGTGACAGGAGCCGGCGGATTGGTGGGGTCGGAAACGGTGCGGCATTTTGCCGGTCAGGGGTTTCGCGTGATTGGGGTGGATAACAATTTGCGGGAGTATTTCTTTGGGCCGGAGGCGTCCACGCGGTGGGCGGTTCAGGAGCTTCAGCGGGCTTTTCCTGAGTCGTTTCAGGCGGTGGATGCGGATATTCGCGACTTCGAGGCGGTGCGCAAGGTGTTTGAGGATGCGGGCAACATTGATTTGGTGGTGCATACGGCGGCGCAACCTTCGCACGATTGGGCGGCGCGTGAGCCGTTCACGGATTTCAGTGTGAATGCCAACGGCACGTTGAATCTGCTGGAGGCGACGCGGCAACTGGCGCCGGAGGCCGTCTTTATTTTCACATCCACGAACAAGGTTTATGGCGACACGCCCAATCGCCTGCCGCTCGAAGAGCAGGCCACCCGGTGGGAGTGCGTGGACGGCCCCTATGCCGAAAAGGGCATTGATGAGAGCATGAGCATTGACCATTCCACGCATTCGCTGTTTGGCGCGTCCAAGGTGGCGGCGGATATTCTGACGCAGGAATATGGCCGCTATTTCGGGCTGAAAACCGGCACGTTTCGCGGGGGATGTCTGACCGGGCCGAGGCATTCCGGCGCGGAGTTGCACGGTTTTTTGGCGTATCTGATGAAGTGCGCCGCCACGGGCCGCGAATACCGGATTTTCGGTTATCGGGGCAAGCAGGTGCGCGACAACATTCACAGCGCCGATTTGGTGGCTTCCTTTGAGCATTTCTATCATGCGCCGCGTCCGGGCGAAGTGTATAACATGGGCGGCAGCCGCTTCAGCCATTGCTCCATGCAGGAGGCCGTGCAACTGTGCGAGGAAATCACCGGACGCAACATGAAAACCACCTACGTGGAAACCAATCGCATCGGCGACCATATCTGGTGGGTGAGCGATGTCAGCAAGTTTCAGAGCCATTATCCGGATTGGAAGCTGACGAAAAACGTCCGCGATATTCTTGAAGAAATTCTGGAGTACAATCTCCCGCGCTGGAAGAAAGAGGCTTGAGCCGCCGGATCATGCGCGCGGGCAGCTTCATATTTTGCGACAGCCAATTACTGGTGCGCGCCGACGCGCCGTTCACGCCAGCCGAGAAGGACGCTCTGGACTTATTTGCGTCGCCGCGAACCGTGGCGGAGTCGTTTGTGATGCGCCCGGAGGGCGTCACGGTCTATGCGCTTGCGGGCGAGCCGGGGGCCGCGCCCGATGGCTACGACTGGGTGCGATTGCGCATGATGCTGGGGCTGGGTCTTCCACACACGGCGGCGGCGCTGCGCGCCCTTGGGCTGCTGAATTGGCGCGAGTCTCATCGTTTCTGCGGCTGTTGCGGGGGGCCATTGGAGGAGCACGCGGTTGAAGTTGCGCGGTTTTGTCCCGCTTGCGGCCATCTGGAGTATCCCGGCATCGCGCCGGCGGTGATTGTGCGCGTGGAAAAGGACGGGAAGATTCTGCTGGCGCGCCATGTGCAGCGGATTCCTCATTTGTGGACGTGTCTGGCCGGGTATGTCGAGCTGGGTGAATCTCTCGAAGACTGCGTGCGGCGCGAGGTGCGCGAAGAAGCGGGAATTGAGGTGGGCGAGGTGCGGTACGCGGTCAGCCAGTATTGGCCGTATCCCAATCAGATGATGGTGGGTTTTGTGGCGCAGTGGCAGGCGGGGGAGTTGAAACTTCAGGCGAGTGAACTGACGGATGCCCGCTGGTTTCATCCCTCGGAGTTGCCCGCCACCCCGCCCAAGGGCACCATGGCGTGGCGCTTGATTCACGGGGCGTATTGAGCTGTGTTGGCGCGTTGGGGCGGGGGCGCTCAGAACTGCATGAAAAAGTTTTCGCGTTTTTCGCGGCCGATGGTGGTGGGTTCGCCGTGGCCGGAAAACACGCGTAAATCGTCCGGCAACGCCGCCAGTTTGCGCAGGGATTGGGTCAGGGCGCGAGGATTGCCGCCCGGCAAATCGGTGCGTCCGGCGCTGTCGCGGAACAGGGTGTCGCCGGCAAAAAGCGCGTTGGCGGCGTCCAGTTTCCAGCAGATGCAACCGGGGGTGTGGCCGGGTGTTTCCAGCACCGTCCAGCTTGCGCCGGCCAGTTCAAACACCATGCCTTCGGTGGCATCCACCAGCGGGCAGTCCGGCTTGCGGGGGGCGGGATACAGGCCCAGGATGGCGTTTTGCTCCGTGAAACACCACGCCGCATCCGCCGGATGAATATGGATGGGCGCGGGGAAGTCCGCGCACAAATCGGCCAGCGCGGAAATGTGGTCCACGTGCCCGTGGGTCAGCAAGTAAGCGACGACTTTGAAATTTTGCCCGCGCAGGCGGGCGGCCAGGTCGGCGGCGTCATCGCCGGGGTCAATCACGACGACCTCCTGCGTGTCGGGGTTGCTGACCAGATAACAATTTTCTTCGATAAAACCGGTGACTCGTGTTTCAATGTGCATGGCATGAAAGCTACCCATTCAAACGAAGACGTCAAGGCCGGAACGGACGTTGTTTTGACCGTGACGAATTTAGGGGTTGGCTTTTTCCCGGATTCGGCGCGGCGCTATGATGTTGTTCGCGGGGTTCATTTGACGTTGCGCGCGGGACAAACCACGGCGCTGGTGGGCGAAAGCGGCTGCGGCAAGAGCATTACGGCGGCGGCGCTGGGGGGGCTGCTTCCGCGCGGGATGGTTCAGGATGAAGGCGAGATTCGGTGGGCGGCGGGTGTGGAATCGAGGCCGGGGCGGGGACTTGCCTATGTTTTTCAAGACCCCGGTGAGTGTCTGAATCCGGTGTTCACTATTCGCAATCAAATCCACGAGGTCTTGCCGACGGAGGAGCGCGGCAACGCGGAGGAGCGTTTGGTGGAGCTTATGCGTCAGGTTGGCTTCGCGGAGCCGGCGCGGGTGCTTGCCAGTTATCCTCATCAGCTTTCCGGCGGGATGCAGCAGCGCGCCATGCTGGCGATGGCCCTGGCCGGGCGTCCGCGGGTGTTGGTGGCGGATGAACCCACGACCGCGCTGGATGTCACGGTTCAGGCGCAGATTTTGCAGCTTTTGAAAGACTTGCAGAGGCAAGAAAATCTCGCCATGTTGCTGATTACGCACAATCTCGGCGTGGTGGCGGCGATGGCCGATTACGTGCATGTCATGTATGCGGGGCAAATTGTGGAAGCGGGTCCGGCGAGTTTATTGCAAGCGCCGCGCCATCCCTATGTGCAGGGGCTGTTGCGGGCGTTGCCCCGATTGCGCGGCCCGCGCCAGAAGTTGCAGGGCATCGAAGGAAGCGTGCCGCCCCTGGGGCAGCGGCCGGAGGGCTGCCGGTTTCATCCGCGGTGTCCGGTGGCGCGTGATATTTGCCGCCAGCGGGAGCCGGAATGGAAAGCTGTTGATGACCAACACGCGGTGGCTTGCCGGGCGATTGGCGCGGATGGGTGGGAATGAGCACGCCATTGTTGCAGGTTGAACATTTGCGGGTGACCTACCGGGTGGCCCGCCGCAAGGTTGTGGCGGTGCAAGACGCCTCGTTTGTGGCCCGTCGCGGGCGTTGTCTGGGGATTGCGGGCGAGAGCGGCAGCGGGAAAAGCTCGCTGGCGCGCGCGATATTGGCGCTGGAAGATCAGGTGAGCGGAAAAGTTCTCTTCGATGGGCAGGATGTGTTGCGGCAAACGCGCGCGGCGCGTCGTGAGTTTCGCCGCCGCGCGCAAATGGTTTTTCAAGACCCGCTGGGTTCTCTTAATCCGCGCCTGAAAGTGGGCGCGGCGCTGGGGGAGGTGCTGCGGGTGCATAAAATCGCTGATTCGCGCGCGGATGTGCAGGCGCAAATCGCGCGTTGGCTGACCACGGTGGGGCTGGATCCGGCCTATGCGGACCGTTTTCCGCATGAGTTGAGCGGCGGGCAACGGCAGCGGGTGAATATCGCCCGCGCCTTGTGCGTTGGGGCGGAGTTTTTGGTGGCCGATGAGCCGGTCAGCGCGCTGGATGTCAGCGTTCAGGCGCAGATTTTGAATTTGTTGCAAACGCTGCAAGCGGATTGCGGCATTACGTGGGTGCTGATTGGGCATGATTTGGCGGTGATGCGTCACATGGCCGATGACCTGCTGATTATGCAGGCCGGTGAGATTGTTGAATCCGGCCCGGCGGCACAAATTCTGGAAGCCCCCCGGCATCCGTACACCCGCGCGCTTCTGGCCTCCGCCAGCCATTTGGAAAGCGCGCAGAATGGGTTGTGAATCATCCCCGGCGCCAGTTAGACTGGGCGTGACTATGATGACAATGTGCGATATTGTATCCTAATGCCAAAGGAAAGCCGACGCTCATGACAAACGAACAGTTTTTATCCGCCCTGCAGTCTGAAGCACAATCATTTGCAAAAGCTGTTGCAAATGACGAAGGGGAGTGGATCATCAAAGGATTCATTGATATTTACAAGAATGTTTACACCATATCCATTGACACCAAAATAGTTTCCAAGGTTCTTGAGCTTCTTTTGTTCCCCATGCTTGCCGAATTTGGCCATAAGCACGACCTGGAGCTGGAGCTGTCGCCCCAACAAAACTTCTATCCCGATATTTCGTTCGTCCATCGCCCTACAGGGCGAAAGTTTGCCATGGACATAAAAAGCACCTATCGGGTTAGCGAGGAAACGGTAAACGGGATGACTCTTGGCGCATTTACCGGCTACTTTCGGAGTCGTGCCAGCACAAAAAATATCCGCTATCCCTATGACGAATATGAGGGGCATTTTGTTCTAGGCGTTATTTACTCACAAAATCAAGCGGCGAAGGATGAGCGCAAGACATATACACTTGCTGATCTGGACAAAATTCCATCTGTCATTCATTCGTTTCAGTTTTTTGCTCAACCCAAGTATCGTATCGCCACAGGGCGTCCGGGAAGCGGCAACACAAAGAACATCGGATCTTGCTTGAATATTTCCGATTTGGTTAATGGCACAGGGCCCTTTCATCGGCTGGGCGAAGATGTCTATGATGATTATTGGATGTATTACCTGACCAAGGATATGGCGCTGGCACTTGAAATCGAGCGCCCCTACACCAGTATTCGCACGTATCTTGAGTATAAAAACAGAGGTGTTGATGTGCTACGGGCCTACGAAGAGGACCTAAAGAGCCTTGAGGCAGATGACGCCTCTGAACCAGAGGATTCATGAAGGTATTCATTCCGCCATTAAAGTGTCAGGGCATCAAGACCAAGCTTGTCCCTTGGATTCTGGATACTGCGGGGCGTGATTTTTCAAGATGGGTGGAACCATTTATGGGGAGTGGCGTCGTTGGTTTTAACGCGGCCCCCCAAAGGGCTCTGTTTGCCGATTCAAATCCACATATCATCGCATTCTATTCCGCCATTCAATCGGGCAGGGTTACCGAGCACACGGTCAGGCGGTATCTTCAACGAGAAGGCGCACTTTTGCGGACAGCAGACGATAACGGATATGCTCATTACAGGCTGGTGCGCGATCGCTTTAACGGCGCGCACGACCCACACGACTTTCTCTTCCTTTCGCGGGCCGGGTTCAACGGCATGATGCGTTTCTCAAAAACGGGGAATTGGAATATTCCCTTTTGCAAGAAGCCGGACCGTTTCGCTCCCGCCTACATCACAAAAATATGCAACCAAGTGGCCAACTGTTCTCTCGCCATACAAGACACCTGGGTTTTCAGGCACCAAGACTTCCGCAAAACCATCTTATCCGCGGGGGCGGATGACATGATTTATTGTGATCCACCATATCTAGGCCGTTATACCGACTATTACAATAACTGGACGGAAGAAGATGAGCGGGAACTTTCCGGCTTGCTCAAAACAACCAAGGCACGCTTTGTATTGTCTTCCTGGCATCATAATGACTATCGCGTCAATGTGAATCTTGAAAAATACTGGTCCGGGTTTAACATTGTGACACGAGACCACTTCTACCATTCCGGCGCACGCGAAGAAAACCGAAACTCGATGGTTGAGGCGCTGATATGCAACTTTGACATTGCCCATATCGCCGAACATAACCATGGCGTTTACGTCAAGCCTCAACAGCAATTTCTTTTTGATGAGAACGGATATAAGGATCAACCAAGCGTTGCATCCTGCGCGCCAAGAATTGCGCAAGGGTGACGCATCTGTTTGTGAATTATCCCCAAACATTAGACACAGGATGAAATGATGCGTGCGGCAGGTTTGACGGTATTTCTTTTGATGTTGAGCAATGTGTTCATGACGTTCGCGTGGTATGCCCACCTGAGGGAGTTGAGCGCGAAGCCGTGGATGGTGGCGGTGCTGGTCAGTTGGGGCATTGCGTTTTTCGAGTACATGTTGCAGGTGCCGGCCAACCGGATTGGGTATCATGTGATGTCACTCGGGCAGCTCAAGATTCTGCAAGAGGTCATCACGCTTTCGGTTTTTGTGCCGTTTGCGGTGCTCTACATGAAAGAGCCGCTGAAGCTGGATTATCTCTGGGCGGGGCTTTGTATTTTGGGCGCGGTTTTCTTCATTTTCCGCAGCAAGTGGGCCGCCTGAAAAAAACAATCCCCGGACGTGCCATGAGATGGCGCATCCGGGGGCGTGGGGCGTGATATGTGTGCCGCTATTGGGTTGCGTCGGAGTTCGATGAGGGGAGGCCGGGCAGGATGGCCAGGCGGAGCAACACGACGACGGGCCAGATTCCGAGGATGACTGCGGTTGTTATCCAGATGCGCGGGGGCAGTTTGGCCATGAGGTTGCCTCCGACCCACAGCCAGACGAACACCGGCAGCATAATCTGGAGCAGGTTGGCGCCGCTTTTGCCGAGGTCGTGGAAGCGATGCGAGAAGACCAGCAGGCTCAGATAGAAGGCGACAATCATGATGGGGGCGGCCATCCACGCGGGGAGAAGCGGCGTGGCGAGGCGCCCGTTCCAGTAGCCGAGAATCAGAATGGCGAGGAGGGGCACGATTCGGGTTACATAGGCGGTGCGCCCGATGCGGCGGCTGAACTGGCTTTCAACGGCCAGGCAGCGTTCTTTTATCCATAATTGGCGGGGGATGGGAGGGGGATGATGGGTCATGGCGGTATTCCTATGGTTCGGTTGATTGGGGTTCTTCCTTTGCGGCGGCTTCCTGGGCTTTTTGCAGGGCCTTGGCCTCCGCGAGGAGGTCGCGGGCGGTGCTTTCGCGGCCTTTGAGATTGATGGCGTTTTGCGCGTGTTCAATTGCGGCTTCTGCGTCGCCGGCGGCCATCGCGTTTTGGGCGGCGGCGACCTGGCGCTCGTGCATGGTGTTGATGATGTGCCCGGCTTCGGCGTGGCCGGGGGCGAGGCGGAGGACTCGTTGGGCGTTTCCGGTGGCCGTCTTGTCCTGGCCTTCTTCAAAGGCGGCTTGTGCGGCGGCGGCGTAGTGTTCGATGGCTATCGGCTTCATGTGGCGATAGGCGCGGGTGCCGACGATGATGCCGCCGATGACGAGCAGCGCCATGAAGCCGATGACCGCGCGGCTGGCGACGGGCTTCTGCTTCTGGCGCAGGAGCAGCGAGAGCATGGCGCATCCGCCGAAGAAGGCGAAGCAGGTCATGATGCCAAACCAGACGGTGTAGTTGCCGGGCAGGGAGACGTCGAGCAGCATGCCGGTGAGGAAAAGGCCGATGGCCGCGCCGTAGTACTGGAAGGAATCAATGACGCCGGAGGCAAAGCCGGCCATTTTTTTGCCGCCGATGTCCACGGGGGCGGCCGCGCCGACAATGGAGTGGGTGCTGTTGGCGGTGATGGCAATCAGCACAAGGAAGAGGCAGCCGAGGAGGATGCCGCTGGTGGTGGGGCCGATGAGCTTGAGGGCCATGACGGTGGTGGCGGTGGCGATGACGGCGGCTTCGCCGTAGTAGAGCACCATAGCGACGGGGTAGCGGTTGCCGCGGAAGAAGCGGTCGGATGCCCAGCCGGAGAGCACGGAGCCGCAAACGGCGACAATGGGGACGAGCACGAGTGTGAAACTGGCGATGGGGGGCAGGTTGGTCTTCATGTTGAAGCCCAGCACGTCTTCAAAGTAGAGGGGCGAGAGCTGGTCGGCCGCGTGGCGAACCGCGCCGGTGCAGCCGTAGGCGACGGCGTAGAACCAGACGAGCGGGTTGGAGAACACGAATTTGAAGGATTCCAAGACGGGGACCGTTGTGCCGGCGGAGTTGTCCACATCGTCCTGAATGGTCTTGGGGACGCCGGCGGCGTCGGGGGATTCCGCGGAAACGAAATAGAACCAGATGGCGACGAGGCCGAGGAAGATGGGGGGGATGCAGAAGAGCATGCGCCACTGGCCGGGGCCGACGGCGATTGCCAGGAAGCTGAAGCCCCCGAGAATCCAGGGGGCGAGCATGGAAATCATGGCCTGGCCGGACTGAATCATGAAACCGAAGATGCCGGAGAAGAGGCCTCGTTCTTCTTTGTTGAACCACGCGGCGTTGATTTTGACCATTCCGGGGGTGCCGGCGGCCTGAATGTAGCCGTTCATCATCCACATGACGGCGAACGCGGCGAAGGAGGAGGTCCACGGGGAAAAGCCGATGAGCAGGTTGACGAGGATGGAGCCAATTGCGCCAATCAGCATGGAGGCGCGACCGCCGATGCGGTCGCAGAAGAGGCCGTTGACGAGCTGGCCGGTGCCGTAGGCGATGGAAAACCATGCGGCGATGTTGGCGATGTCGCCGGTGGACCATCCGAATTCCGCGCGCATGCCGTTGCCCGCAAAGCGGAAGTTGTAGCGGCACATGTAGAACATGGCGTAGAGCAGGCCGACCGTGAACCAGTTGAGGCCCCGGCGTGTTTTGAATCCGAAGGGATGGGTGCGCGAAGCATCCCAGTTACGTTTGATGGCTTGGGTATTTTTCACAATGCGGACTCCTTTGGGGATGGGTGGGCGCGGCGCGTGGATGGGCGCCGGCGCGGTGATGTGAATGCGTCCGTTTGAGGGAAAGCGGGCAACGGGGCAGGAACGGGGAAACGGGACAATTTATTCACCAGCGGTTTTGAGCAGAACGTGAACCGTGCGGTTCGTGAACAGAAATGGGCGTATGCTCATGGGCTGACTCCTCGATAGTGAACAGGAACTTTGTCTTCACTGGAATCTACCGATTGGGAGGCGGCTTGCAAAGCAGGATTTTCAAACCAGATGCGCTGTTTCTTGTAATCGAGGGTGACGATGTACTTGCTCAGGACGTCCAGTCCGACGCGCGCGGGGAAGGTCGGGGGCAGTTTTTTCTCCTCCGGCGAGGTGATGGCGCAGGGGATGGAGAGAGCGGATGAGAGGATTAGCGTGCCGGTGGTTGTGGCGGCGCCGGGGAGGACCACGCCGAATTCGCCGGCGGTGTCCACGACGAAAATCATCGGTTCATTGTCGAGTTGGGCTTGGAAGGCGGGGCGTCCGCGCCAGTCGAGCATGGGGAGTGAAACGGCGACGGCGGCGGGCTGGCGGGGGCGATAATCGCGCGTGGAGGCCAGCGCAAGTTTTCGCCGGGGGAAGTCGAAGCTGACAAATGAGAAATTGCGGAGGGCGGCCGCGCCCATCACCACGGGGATGCGCCGGGCGAGTTCTTCGCGCTTTTTCAGGGCGGGGGCGGCGTGGTCGGCCGGGTTGGCTACGCGCGACAGGGGGCCGAGCATTCCGCCGGCCGGCGGCATGAAATATATCGGTGATTCGATGTGCAGCTTGTCGAGAATCAGTTTGTTGCCGACGCCGGCGTAGCCGGGCAGGGGGAGGGAGACGTGGTCGGGATATTCGCCTGTTGCGGGCGCAAACACGCGGTATTCCAGGGCGCGTCCGGATGACATGGCCGCCCAGGTTTGCCGGGCGGAGGTGTCCACCAACATGGGGAAGGGGCTGGTGATGGCGGATTTGGCCATCACGACGGGGAGGCGCGAGTTGCGCGGCGGAGCGAAGTCCAACTGGGCGGAGCGTTCGGGGTGGGGGCGGTTGGCGAATTCGTAGCGAACGCCTGCGGCGTCGCGGTAGGTGGTGATGCCGTACTGCCGCGCGTCCCGCCCGGAGTTCAGGAATTGGTCCAGCGCGGATTGTCCCAGCGGCACCGGGTCCAGCGGATGGCGGTTGGCGCAACCGGCCAAAGCCAGAATGGCGGCGGCCATTCCGACTTTGGCAAATGATGCGCGCATGGGGGCGATGGGGATTATTTCAGGCCCATTTCAATCATTTTTTCGGCGATTTGGATGGCGTTTTGGGCCGCGCCTTTCCAGATGTTGTCGCCGCAGACAAAGAGGGCCAGGCCATTGGGGACGGTGGGGTCTTTGCGAATGCGGCCGACGAGCGTGTCATACTGGCCGCTGACGGCGATTGGCGTGGGGAATTGGGAGTTGTGCAAGTCGTCCACGACTTTGACGCCGGCGGTTTTCTCCAGAATCTCGCGGGCGCGTTCGGGGGAGATGGGGTTGTGAAACTCGATGTGGAGAGCTTCGCTGTGACCATTGAACACGGGGACGCGGACGCAGGTGGAAGCGACCTGAATGGAGTCATCGTCCAGGATTTTGCGGGTTTCGCGGCCGAGTTTGACTTCTTCCGAGGTATAGCCGGGCAAGTCCTTGGATTCGGAGCCGATTTGGGCGATGACGTTGAAGGCGATTTGGGCGGGGTAAACCTCGCGGGGGAGGGGTTCGCCTGCGACCCAGGCGCGGACCTGGGCCTCCAGCTCGCGGATGGCGGCCGCGCCGGTTCCTGAAACGGCCTGATAGGTGCAACACACGAGGCGCTTGATTTTGGCTTCCCGATGCAGGGCGTAGAGGGCCATCAGGGCGGTGGTGGTGGAGCAGTTGGGGTTGGCGATGAAGTTCTGGTGTTTTTTCAGAGCCTCGGCGTTGATTTCGGGGATGACCAGCGGCACGCGCGGGTCCATGCGGTAGTCGTCGCCGTTGTCAATGACGGTGCAGCCGCCTTCCGCCGCGCCCCAGCCCAGTGTTTTGGAGGCGCCCTTGGCGCCTTCGGTGCCGGCAAAAAAGGCGAAATCGTAGCCGGCAAAGGCTTCGGGGCCGTTGGCGACTTTGACTTCGACGGGCTGGCCGTCAATCATTTCCGTGCGTTCGCGGGTGGCAAACGCGGTCAATTTGGCCAGGGGGAAATTACGCTTGCGCAGGAGCCGCACAATTTCGGTGCCGACGGCGCCAATGCCGACCATGCAAACATTGTATTTTTTCATGTTGAGGTTCCTTCCAGTTAAAGCTGTTAAATCAGGCTGGCAATCAGGTCGCCGACTTGCGTGGTGCCCAATCCCATTTGGCCGGCGGCCAGCAACTTGATTTTTCCGCTGTTGAGGGCGGCGAAAATCGCCTTGTCCACGGCTTCGGCGGCGGCGGTTTCGCCGATGGTGTCGAGGAGCATGCCGCCGGCGGCGATGGCGGCGATGGGGTTGATGACGTTTTGGCCGGTGTATTTCGGCGCGCTGCCGCCCATGCATTCGAACATGGAGACGCCTTCGGGGTTGATGTTGCCGCCGGCGGAGACGCCCAGGCCGCCTTGAATGATGGCGGCGAGGTCGGTGATGATGTCGCCGAAGAGGTTTTCGGTGACGACCACGTCGTACCATTCGGGCTGTTTGACGAACCACATCGTCGCGGCGTCCACGTGGTTGTAATCCTGTTTGATGTCGGGAAATTCGCGGTCGCCGATTTCCTTGTGTGCGCGCACCCAGAGGTCGCCGCAATGGGTCAGCACGTTGCATTTGTGGACCAGCGTGAGGAGTTTTTTGCGGTTGCGGCGGCGGGCATATTCGTAGGCGTAGCGGATGCAGCGGTCCACGACGGGGCGGCTGTAGGTCATCACCTGCGTGGCGACTTCCAGCCCGGTGCCTTTTTGGGAGACGCCGCCGATGCCGGTATAAATGCCGCCGGAGTTTTCGCGCACCACGACAAAGTCCACGTCCTTGGGTTCTTTGCCCTTCAGGGGGCAATCTTCGGTGCGGTAGAGTTTGACCGGGCGCAAATTGATGTATTGGTCCAGCGCGAAGCGGGTTTTCAGCAGGATGCCGACTTCCAGGATGCCGGGTTTGACATCCGGGTGGCCGATGGCGCCCAGATAGAGGGCGGTGTGCTTGCGGAATTCGTCCAGCGCGGAATCGGGGAGCGTTTCGCCGGTTTTCAGGTAGCGCTCGGCGCCGAAGTCGTAGGGGGTGTAGTTCAGTTTGAAGCCGAATTTTTGCGCGGCCGCGTCCATTACCTTGACGGCTTCGCGGGTGACTTCCGGCCCTGTCCCGTCGCCGGGAATCAATCCGATGGAATAGGTGTTTTTCATAGGCGGGTTACCGTAGCGTTTTCTGCCCCGAAATCAAGGAGGAATGAGCGGGAAATGAAAAAAGAGAATTTTTCTAAGAATGGGCGAAAGAACATGCCGCTGTCGTGCTGCCGGCCGGCATCTAACGTTTCAGGGCCGGGAACGAATGGCCGTGCCCGTCTGTTACTCTTTTCCGAGCATCAAATCCGCGTTGTCGGGATCGAATACCGCCCGTTGCATTTCCGGTGTGAATTGCCGGTCAAACTCCTCCTGAGTCATTTCTCCCGCGCGGACTTTTTTCTCGGCTGCCATATAGGCTTGCTGCAACGGATTCATGTGCAGGCGGAAGGATGACCTCCGTACCCCTATGGTGTCATCGCGGCCGGTCAGCGTCACTCGTTCGCCGATGGTTTTCAGCTCGGCAAAATCATGCCGGTTCAGCACCTCGGCCACCAGCCAATAGCCATCGGCGTGACGAGTTAAAGCCCAGTATGCTTCTGTGCCTACCGTCACCTTGTGGAAGTTTCTCTTTTGCTCGTATCTGTCTGTTCGGGTGGGTCCATATCTGATTGTATAGGCGGGCAATACGGCTTTCAGTGATTGCCCTATGTCCTCGACGCTCACTTGAGATAACACTTGAAATGTTGCCATGTACCCCCAGCGCCGATATTCCTTTCCGCCAATTTCGTAGCGAATCGGCTCGGTCTCGTCCAGCGCCTCCATCTTCGCATGGACATACGCTGGATAGCGCGGATACAGCGCCTTTGATTGTTGCCGGACCTTGGGCGGGGGCGGAAGAGGTTGTGAGTACACAATGCCCGAAACGGCATATAGCAACCCTCCTGCGAACAGGATGCACCAAGCACGATTCGTCATTTTTATTCCTCCTCTTTTACTTCTTCTTCAAGAAATCCCCAGTCAATCATCTGGTATTGGCCGACCCCCGGTGCATAGTCCATGTAATTATATTTCTTCTCATGTTCGTCGTCGAGGACTCAAAGCGCCTTTCGATATTCTTCGAACGCTTCTTCATATTCTTCCGGCGAAATGTCGCCAAGCCTCATCGCCACTCGAGCTTCCCACACTTTATCTGAGAGTATTCGTCTTTCCTTGCGTCGTTGTTCTGACCAATAGCGCCATTCCTGCCATTTGTTCCGAAGGTCCTGCACATATTCCGCCCAATCACGCGCCACCACCGAATGCAATTCCCAAATCTTCTGAACCGGACTGAACGAGCAGATCAAGATATAGGAATTTTCCACCTGCCACTTCCAATCATTTTTCTCGTACTGTGTTTTAACCCACGCCGAGTATGCGTCGTGATCAGAAAATGCAGACAGGTTTCCGCAAGCCGGCCAGAGCAAGACATGCAATCCCTATTCTTGTTTTCGTATAGCTTACAACCCCAGCATCCTTCTTATTTGCTCGCGTTCGTCCACTGCTATCGGCCATGTCTGATTCGGCTCGTCCATGTCCATATTGATGATGAAATATGGCTCGGCCTTATCCTGTACTTGGATGAAAATCTCCGTGCGACGGGTGTTGAGGATATTCCTGCGCGCTGCTTGTTCTTCCTGCTCGATATCATCCCGTTCCATGATTTCATCTATTTTTTCTTCTACTTTAGCGTACTCCAGCTTTTTTTGTTTTACATATGCTTCGAACCTCTTGCGCTCTTTTTCTGCGTTTGCCTTGAATGCCCGCCATTTTTCCCGCGGCACGACCCAATCCACCATTCTAATCCCATGTGATTCATTCGACAGGCAAAGGATGCCGTACGTTTCGGCCAATTCCCATTTCCACTCGCCTCGATCAACGGTCATTTTCATCGGGTTTCGCATGTCGTCGGGTATGGTGAGGGTGTACTCCCCGGGCGCTCCCCTCAACATGTCCGTGAACAGGAAGGTAGCCACAACGCCCTGTTCGTTTGTTTGCAATGGATGAAAGGACAAAAGCTTGGCCGCGCCGATTACATCGATGCCGGGAAATCTGCACCGTTGCCACTCTGATACATCGCCCTCCATATCCCGCAATCCCAAACCGCCCCATTCGGTTGCATGAACAAACGGGGCGAATGCGACCGCCAAGGCCCATGCCATCAGGAGCGGTTTTCGTGCTGAGAGTTTTTTCTTTGTGTTCATTTTATGTTGCCGGGAGGGTAGGTGTTGGGGGATGAACGCAAAGATCAGGGCAAAGAGAATAGTTTTCATTTCATCTCTCATGGCGAGCCATTACAGCAAGGGGCATTGTTTTTGTAATCATAGGCCGCGGTGGGGGTTGCGTCGAGGCTGGAATGGCGGGGGGGGCATTTGGGGCTTGTTTTGCGGGGAACTTTTCTTTTTTGGGGTGAATGGTGTATGGTGGCGGGCGTGAAATTGCCGGGAGTTATGCAAGAGTTGTCGCCTGAGTCGCTGGAGGGACTGGTGGAGCTGGTTACGTTCCATAGCGAGGAGACGGGGTTTTGTGTGCTGAAGGTGAGGGCGCGCGGGTTTCGCGAGCATGTGGCGGTGATTGGGAAGTTGCCGAGAATCAATGTGGGGGAGTGGGTGAAGGCTTCGGGGCGGTGGGTCATGGACCGCAGGCACGGGCGGCAGTTTCAGGCGGATAGCCTGGAGGCGGTTGTGCCGGATTCGCTGGCGGGGATTGAGAAGTATCTGGGTTCGGGGCTGATTAAGGGGATTGGGCCGGTTTATGCCAAGAAGCTGGTGGATACTTTCGGGATGGCGGTGCTGGATGTGATTGAGAATCGTTCGGCGGAGCTGGAGCGGGTGGAGGGGATTGGTCCCATGCGGCGGCGGCAGATTAAGGAGTCGTGGCAGGCGCAAAAGACGATTCGCGAAATTATGTCGTTTTTGTTCGCGCATGGGGTGAGCACGGGGCGGGCGTTTCGGATTTACAAGAAGTACGGGGAGGCGGCGATTAATACGGTGCGGCTGGATCCTTATTGTCTGGCGCGCGATATTCACGGGATTGGCTTCAAGACGGCGGACCAAATCGCGGAGCGGCTGGGGATTGAGAGGGATTCCATTTTGCGGGCGCGGGCGGGGTTGACGTATGTGCTGGTGGAGCTTTCGCAGCAGGGGCATTGCGCGTATCCGCGGGAGGAGCTGCTGGCGCGGGCGGCGGAGATGCTGGGTATTCCGCTGGCGACGATGGAGGAGGCGTTGCGGGTGGAGGTGGGTAATCAGCAGTTGACGGTTGGGGCGGGGGAGGATGGGGAGCCGTGGGTGTATTTGTCGGCGCTGGATTTGGCTGAGCGTGAGGTGGCGGGGCGGCTGGCGGAGATTTCGCGGGGGGAGCATCCGTGTCCGCGTATTGATTTGCCGGCGGCGGTGGAGTGGGTGCAGCGGCAGTTGAAGATGGAGCTGGCGGTTGGTCAGCAGGAGGCTTTTTTTCGCGCGTTTCAGCACAAGGTGGTGGTGATTACCGGGGGGCCGGGGGTGGGGAAGACGACGCTGGTGCGGTCGCTGGTGAAGGTGTTGAGCGCTAAAAAACTGCGGCTGATGCTTTGTGCGCCGACGGGGCGGGCGGCGAAGCGTATGGCGGAGTTGTCGGGCATGGAGGCGAAGACGATTCACCGGATGCTGGCGTATGAGCCGGGGACGGGGAGGTTTCGCTTCAATGCGCGCAAGCCGCTGGAGACGGATGTGCTGATTGTGGATGAGACCAGCATGATTGATATTCAACTGGCGGTGCATTTGTTCCGCGCGATGCCGCGTCACGGTTTGCTGGTGCTGGTGGGGGATGTGGACCAGTTGCCGTCCGTGGGGCCGGGTTGTGTGTTGCGCGATATTATTGAGTCGGGTGTTGTGCCGGTGCAGCGGCTGACGGAGATTTTCCGGCAGGATGCGGGGAGTCGCATTGTGCGCAATGCGCACCGGGTGAATCAGGGGGAGATGCCGGAGTTGCCGGGCAAGGATGAGCGGATGGATGCGCATAGCGATTTCTATTTCGTGCATGCAGCGACGCCGGAGCGCGGGGTGGAGCTGATTCGCAAGCTGGTGGCGGAGGCGATTCCGCGCCGGTTCCGGGTGGACCCGATGGAGGATGTGCAGATTCTGACGCCGATGCAGAAGGGGGAGCTGGGGGCGCGGCATCTGAATGTTGTGATGCAGGCGGCGTTGAATCCGCACGGGCGCGAGGTGGAGCGCTATGGGTGGAAGTTCCGGGTGGGGGACCGGGTGATGCAAACGGAGAATAATTACGACAAGGATGTGTTCAACGGTGATGTGGGGCGGATTGAGCGGGTGGATGCGTCGGCGCAGGAGGTGGTGGTGCGCTATGATGAGCGCAGGGTGGCGTATGATTTCCAGGAGCTGGATGAGCTGACGCCGGCGTATGCGGTGACGGTGCATAAGAGTCAGGGGAGTGAGTATCCGTGTGTGGTGATGCCGATGCATACGCAGCATTATGTGATGTTGCAGCGGAATTTGTTGTATACGGGGATTACGCGCGGGAAGAGGTTGGTGGTGGTGGTGGGGACGCCGAAGGCGTTGAGTTTGGCGGTGCGGAATGTGGAGTCGCGGAGGAGGAATACGACGTTGCGGAGGCGGTTGCGTGAGGCGTTTGGGGAGCGGTTGAGCTGAGGGTGGTGGCGGGGGGGGGAGAGTGGGGCGGGAGGGGAGGGCTGGGCGGGGGCTGCCGAGAGAGGCTTTCGTTTGGATTTTGCCGGCGCAAAAACCAACCGTCGTCTTTTCCGCCCTGCCGCTTCGAGGCCGGTCACGGACGGACATGAGTCCAGTCCGGACCGGCCGCAAAGCGGCATCATCGAAAAATCCGGCGGTTATTTTTGCGTGGGAGCCCGGCAAAATCCAAACGAAAGCCTCTACACCACGTCCTGCGGACGGCGGGCACGCTACCGACTGTTTCAGGAAGGGCTTTTCTGACCGCGCTAGCGGAGCAACGTCCGATGGAAAGTGGAAAGGGTTCAGGGTTCGGGGTTCAGGATGGGACAAACTGAACAGCCGGAACAGCCGATAGGGCGGACATGAGTCCAGCGAGGGTCGGCTTCAACGCGCCATCTTCGAAAAATAGTCGCCTTATTTTCGCGCAACAGCCCCGCCCCAATGACAAACGAAATCCTCTACTCCACGTCCTGCGGACGTCGGGCACGGGGAGGGCGTTTGAGGGAGGGGCCTTGCTGTCAATCGTGAGGGGAAGAGGAGGCAAAGGAAGGCACCGAAGGGGCGGCAATGGGGCGGAGCAGGGGCGGTGGGGGCGAAGCGCAGCCTTAAGCACACCGGCGCAAGGCCGGTGGATGGGGCGGGAAGGGGCGGAGAGGGAACGGAACGGCCGGAGCAGCCAACGGCCACACGGACGGACACGGACAAGCACGGACAAGCACGGACGGGCACGGATGCTGAAGGGGTGGCAAGGGGGGGGCGGAGTTTCCATGGTATGGAAAAAAGTTTTGCCGCTGCGCTCGCAGAGCCTCGCTGGCTCGTCCGGCTGCGCCGGCCGCTATAGACCTCGCGTTCGCTCTGCGCCTTCGGCTGAGCTCGGCACTCGGCTATTCCACGGTGTGGAAAATTTGGGGCGGGAGGGGGCGGGGGGGAGGGATTTTTTCCACGGTGTGGAAAAAATGTTGGCAATGTCCGAAAGTGTGTGATTTTTGGGGGTGAGGCATTTGGGAGGTTATGGCATCATCTGGCTTTTGACTAGCGATCTCAACCAAGAAAGGCCG
>Ga0255346_1003424_pt1 | contig 18642 bp, 36 predicted proteins | sample wastewater_treat_FD_194410 | JGI IMG/M metagenome (GOLD analysis project Ga0255346, IMG submission 194410) | Wastewater microbial communities from Lulu Island WWTP, Vancouver, Canada - plant22 | ecosystem: Engineered > WWTP > Wastewater > Unclassified | place: Canada: Vancouver, British Columbia... | reverse complement strand
AAGGCTTATCAAGCTGGGGATAAATCTGCATATTCTCAATTAATGAATATGTATAATGATGAAACGAAATATCAAGAAAAACAAGCAAAATCTCGTAAGGGTGCAACTCTAACTGCCGGACAAAAGAAAGAATTATCTGACTTTGAAGTTTCTATTAAACAAATGGGTTCACTAACTACATCAATAGAACAATTTAAGGACATAATGGGACCTATTCAAGGTAGAGCTAGGGCTGCAAATCCTTATGATGTAGACGCACAATCATTTAATTCTAAAATGACTGCTATTGCTCAAGTAGTCGGTAAGGCTATGGAGGGCGGTGTGCTTAGAAAGGAAGACGAAATTAAGTACCGAAAGATGTTACCGCAAATAACTGATACTCCACAGGTAGCAAGAAATAAAATTAAAAATGTAACCGAAATGCTTAAACTACAAAGACAAACCAAAGAAGATATGTACTCTAGTAGTGAAAATATGGGTGATGTTTATACAGAACCAGTTATAACTGAAGAAAATTATTAACTATGGCAACTTGGGAAGAACTTAGAGGTACACCAGTAGAAAGTGGTTGGAAAATGATTTCTAGTGCTGCGAAATCTTTTGGTACTCCCATAGTAAAGTCTTTAGCTAATATAGGAGCTTTAGGGGCAACAGGTTGGGGAGCTATTCAAATGGCTAGAAATAAACCAGAGTCAGCACAAAATGCTTTTGATAAAGCTTTGGCTGCTAGACAATTTGCTGGTACAGAAGGTAGTTTTGACCAAGGGTTTAAGTCGGGTGGTAAGACATTAGTACAAGGCGGGTTGAGTGCTTTACAAACTGCTTTAACGGGTAAAGGGCTATCCTATATTACCCCTACAAAACTCGCTGTATCTGGGGGACTAGGTGGCGTAATTTCAAAGGTTGGTGGGGGTGATTTTTCTACTGGTGCCGGACAGGCAATCGGTTCACTACCACAGATTTTAGGGTTTGTGGCACAAACTAATCCGTTACTTGCGAAGTATCTTCCAAAAAATACTCAATTAAATGAAAAAGTAGTTGGCTCATTAGGAAATGTTGGACAAGGAATTGCTATGGATTTAGTTAGAGGTCAAAAACCAACGGTCGGGGGTATGTTACTAGACGCTGCAACTGGATACTCACCTTTGTCGCAATTCGATATGCCTAATACTAAAGGTTTAATAGACGATACAAAACAACTTCCTAGTCTTAAAAAAGTAGCTTATAACCAAGATAGTTATAATGCATTACGAAAGTTTTATGGTTTAAGTAGTAAAGCAGATTTACCTGATGAATTAATTGATAGTTGGAAAATAATTGATGATTTCAAACAAAAAACGGGAGCAATACCAAGATTAGCTAAAGACGGGACTTCGTGGATATTTAAAGAAAACGGTGAAAATCTTAACGTTCCGCCACAAGTCAGAGAAGCATTAGAAAACGTAGTTTATAAAAAATCAGCTAAAACTGTTTCTGATGAAATACCTAACTTATTAGCAAAAAATAAACCTATAAGGGCGGAAATAGTTAATGGTAATAAAATAACTTTTGAAGATATTAAAAAATATGATAATTCTTCACAATATAATGTTTATATTGGAGCTAATGAAGACATTGAAACTTATGCGACTAGGGTTAAGCCTGAAAGTCTTGACGATTATTTTAATATACAAAAAGAATTAGATGAAAAAATGAACTTATTAAAACAAAATAGAGAAAAATATTATCAATTAGCAAAACAAAGTGGCGGTCAAGATAATGAAGCAGTAAAAGGATTTGATGATACGTTTAAACAAGAAGGTGAAATAGCTAATTTAAGAAATATGCTTGATAATATAGTAAAGTTTGGGAACGACAAAAAAGAAGTAGTTGATAGATATTTAAGAGATAGTGATACTAAATTATTTAAAGACATTTCTGACAAGATTTTAAAGTTAGACTTTAATTCTGATAGAAAAGAAGTTAGATTAATTAATGGAAGACCAAGTGGATATTTTGATAATACACAAGAGATAGGTAAAAAAACATTATCTTTTGGTGATATACAAAAAATTAAACCAAAAGAAAATCAAGAAATTGTTGATGAAATGATTAGCTCTGGTTGGAAAGGACAAGTAGTTAATCCCGAAAAAAGGTCATTAACAACTTTATTGGCTAAAATCTATAATGAAGATTTGCCAATTAGTGAAGAAAAAAGTATGTTCGGAAATCAGGCTTTTGCTGACTCACAATATAATAAACAAATTAATAATGCTACTAACCCGAAAATTATATCAGCGTTTAAGAGTGCTATTGAAAAAGAACAAGAAACATTAAGAAAACTTTATCCCTCAGGTAAAATAACACTTTATCGGGGAATAGGTGGAACTAAAAAAGTTGTTGAAGATAAATTACTTACAAGTTGGACAGATGATATTAATGTAGCTAACAAGTTTGGTAAAACTGGAACAGTAGTAACAAAAGAAATCCCTATTGAAAATGTAGTTTTATCTCACAATACCCAAAGAACACTCGGTAAAATGGGGGAAAATATGCCTGATGTAATTAAAGGTTTAATGGGTGGAAACGCAGAACAAGAAAGAGAATATATTGTTATAAATAGACCTAATTTATTAAAAAAATAATATGGCTAAAATAACTCAAAATAACACTAAGGAAATAAACAACTTGACGACTAATGTAGCAGTTATTTTAAGTGAGATGAAAACTGTTAAAGAAGATGTAAAAGATATTAAAGATAAACTAGAAAAAGACTATGTTACTCAAGACCAATTCACCCCTGTTAAGAATATTGCCTATGGTTTAGTTTCTACAATTTTATTAGCAGTTATTGGTGCTTTAGTGGCACTTGTATTAAAATAAATTATGAAAAGAATAATTAATTGGATTGCATATTTAACAATCGTATTAGCATTTGGACTAATTAGTTTATTTCTTTACTGGTATCTCAAACCTTACAAACCACTAGAATTGAGTAATGTAACTTTAGACAGAGTTGAAGTTAATCGTGGAGAACATATAGATGTATCAGCAGATTACTGTAAGAATATAGACAAATCAGCAACTCTTTACATTACCTTTATTGATGGAATTATTTATAATACCCAACCTCAAATTATGGATTTAGAAACTGGCTGTCATCATACTACTTTGTCAATATATATTCCCAGAGCATTACCAACTGGTAAATTTATGTTAAAAGGTGTGTTTAGATATAATGTCAATCCAATTAGAACAATAGACGTTAATCATTTATCAGGAGAATTTGAGATAGTCAAATAAAACTATGAAAAAGGTATGTTTACAGAGCGGTCATTTTTCTAAGGGTGGTGGTGCTCCAAAAGAGCTTGAAACGAATAAACGGATTACTGACCGATTAGCTTTTCTATTACGACAACGTGGGTTTGAGGTTTATCAAACAGATTGGTATGGCTACAATGACGTCAAAGTTTCAAAGGTTGATTATGATTTATTTTTGGCACTTCATTGTGATATGGATTATCCTAACGACAATGGCGGTGGATTTGCTGATTATCCCGACCCAAGTACTGATTACGCTACCAAAGAAAGTCAAAGAATTTGTAAGATAATAAATGATTATTATTTTCCGGAAGTTAAAATAGTCTATAAGAACAGAAGTAATGCCAATACTAGATATTATTATATGTGGAAATATCTAACTAAGGCGACACCTTGCGTCCTAATTGAAATGGGACAGAGTATAGACCCTCACGATAGCGTTCTATTAGGGAACACAGACCTGATTGCCAATGCGTTGTGTAGAGCGATTTGTATTGCATTAAAAGTAGATTATGAGATAAGTTCTCCGGTAGTGGTTACCCCAACGCCAGACACTAGCGAAATTGATAGGCTTAAAGCTGAAATAGAAAGGTTAAAGGTAGAGTTAGATAAGGTAAAACAAGATTTTGAGGGTAGACTAGCAGTCAAGGATATTGAGTGCTTAAACAAAATTACGTCCTATAAAGAAAAAATTATCAATGTTATTAATTCATAACAATTATGGTAACAAATGAAAAATTTCGTCCTTTGTTAGAAGCGGTTAAGGAACCGTTACGCTTATTAGTTTTAGCAATTATCCCTTTCGGGTTAAGCTACTTTGAACTTTTTAACACAGAGTGGGCTACTATTATAGTAATCGTGTTGAGATTTTTAGACAAGGCATTACACGAATACGGTAAGCAAAACAGAAGCGAAGTATTAAAACTAGGTATTACAAGGTTTTAAAAAAAAGACCGTCTTTTAACTTCACGTTGCGGTGTGAGTAGACGGTCTTACACAGGTGTAATTAATTATACCGCAGTATAACCGAATATGTCAAAAAAACTATACAATAATCCCTATCAATCAGAATACTGGAAAGCCGAAAAAGAAAAAAATGAGCAAGACAATGAGATTGCTCTAGTTATGTCTAAGATCGTAGCGTTCTTTTTAGCCTTAGGTATTATTTTTTTATTATTTAGGAAATGAAAGAATTATCTAACAGACAACGCTGTGAGGTATTTAATCAAGCTGGTTTGACCAAAAAACGCAATAAAACCCACAATATCCACCATATTATATTCAAAAGCGATATTAAAAGGGGTTTAGTAGATAAACACTTTCCTATTTGTGCTAGAAGTAACTTAATCCCTCTACCAATAATAGTCCACCGAGAATTACACGAATTAGTAGAAAATACCCCAGCGTATAGAGATAATATTGAGTGCCGGATATGGATAGCAAATTATGCTTATAATGGCGAGCTAGATATGCTATAATTATTTAAGCAGGAAAAATAAGAAAGGTGCTCAAAATAGAAAAACCTGTTATAGCTCCTATTCTAATTGATTACTTTGACACTCGGATTGTGTGTTATTGTGTCTAACTGCTTAGCTAAATTGCTTATAAAGTATGGAACTAAAAATAAAATGTAAAAGGTGTAAAAAGGATTTTCTTTTAGAAGAAAAACAATATAACTACCTAAAATATAAAGCAGAAGAACTGAAATCGGAATTAATTTTACCGAAACTATGCCACGACTGTCGGATAATCAAAGAACAAGCCAAGTCAATTCCTATTAAAATGCAAAACATTTGTAATCAGATTTTACAAGTATCTAAAGAGGAAAACGTTAAAAAAGACGTTATGCTATTATTCGGACTTGCTAGAAAACAAATGAAAGAAAATTTAATGGTATTTGGCTTTATTGACAAAACTTCATAATGCATTATACTTATTGCAGGTCTCTTGGTAATTCTTAATTGAAGTGCTAGGGGATTTTTTTTGATACTTAGTGGTTTACATTTTCTAAAAACTCTGTAATATTAAAGTATAAGCATATATGGCACAAGAAAAAAATTTCAAGTATAATATAAGTAAGACCCCGATATTTCTTGTGCCAACAAAAAGTCGGGGTTTTTTTAATCTCAAAAAGCTCTTTAATAATTTGGCTAATCCCAGACCAAGCTAAGACTTGACCGTCGTAGGTAACCCTTGAGGCGTAAGCAATGGGGTTAGGGGAAGCAGTATGAAAAGGGGAAACCCTACTCGGTAAAACTACACCTGGGCGAGTAAAAACATACTGTCCGAAAGGATAATTATACGCTGGGCGCACACCGTCGCTCTAAGTAACGGAGAGGAACAAATTATTTCTAGCCAAATTATAAAGACAATGTGTAGAATATTGCGTATCCTTATAGGAAACCTAAGGGGAAGTAATAACCACAACTACACAAGGAACAATATATATTTATAGACTATAAATAGTAGTCTAATCAAGTATAAATATGATAAATTACTTAGACGATTGGCGGAAGAAAAAACCTAGTACGATAGGCGACTGCTTAGGAAAGTTTAAGATCAAAGATAAACCAAAAAGACAAGAGTGGCAACTAAAGGCTTTTGATATTGCCGATAAACTAAAGATAGATTTTAAGAATAACAGAAAAGAACTACCCAAGTGGTTATCATTATTCCGGAACGCTTATAAAAATGGTCGGTTAGGGAGACTAGAAAGTTGTTATTCATTTTTAGCCGACTACGGAAAGAGTTTAACTGACTTAGATAAGATAAGACTTTTCTTTTGGAAATATGGGAAAAAGCAAGTTTGACTTACTACTTGATATTCTAAACAATATCCTTTATAATAAGAGTATAATAATAAAAGTTATAAATTAAATTAAATAAAATTATGTCAAATCAATATAACGACCAAATTGCAGACAGAATAATGGACGAAACAGAGAAAATCCATTTTATTAGAAAAGAGGACGAATTAGATTATGCCCACAAATGGTATATGGCTTTCCTGGAAAGTGAACAGGGAGATATTTTCAAAGTCAAACCGCCAGTCTATTCAATGACTCCAATGACTGATGAACAACTTCAACAGGCAGAGGACAAATTTATCAATTCATTTTCAAAATAACTGTTGAGACATATTAAATACAATAAAAAGTTTATTTATTAATAAAAAGTATGAAACTACTAACAAAGGAAATCCTTAAACGGTTTGCGGAAGTCGGTTCGCAAGAAAATAATTCCGACCCATTAATTATTTATAAGTTCTTTAACCCAACAGGAGCAGGGACTTGGTACGCTACTGAATATAATCCAGAAACTAGAGAATTTTTTGGATATGTTTCAATTTTTGGTGATTGGAACGATGAATTCGGGTATTTTAGTTTAGACGAACTTGAAAGTATCAAAGGTCCTTTTGGTTTAGGTATTGAAAGGGATTTACATTTTGGAGAACGCTTATTATCAACTGTTAAAAAATAATTATGACCGGATATTACAATATTTACAGATATTACAACAAATTAGGTAAAAAACCAAAACTACAAGCCACAGGGCTAACATTAGAAAAAGCACAAGAGTGGTGTAACGACCCTGAAACTTCAAGTAAAACAGCTACTAAAAAAAGAAGTGGTTGTAGATACGAGTGGTTTGACGGTTATAGTAGATATTAAAAATTTAATGAAATTAGGAGATAAAATGACAAAAGAACAAATAATTAAAAACTACCAAGTACTTTATTCTATTAAGGGTATGGAGGAAATAGCAGATAATGTTATTAAAGCTATTGGTATAGCTTATGATGAGGGATACAAGGAAGGATTAAGAAAAGCAATTGAAATTCAAAACGAAGTTAGTAAGTTGTTTGATAAAGCAAGTTAAATTTTCCTATTGTAAACAATGTTATTTAGTAGTATATTTAAGTAAGCAGGTGAGAACAGTATATTGTACCCCAGTTAATAGCTGGGGGAAGAATAAAAAATTATTTTTCCCTTAGTTATTAATAAAAAGTATGACAAATCTAAAATGGAGTTTCGGACAGATATGGAACAATAGTCTTGAAACTCGTGATAATGAAAGAAAACCAGTTCCAAGAGATTATATTTATGCGTCAGAAATTGGCGGTTCTTTTATAGACCGATACTATAAAATGAAAGGGGTTGAAGTTAGTAATCCCGCCAATAATAGATTGCTAAGAAAATTTGAAGCGGGTAACATTTGGGAGTGGATAATAGAATTAATTTTACGCAGAGCCGGAATACTATTAGATAGCCAAGAACATCTTAACTTCCAATATGAAGGTCTTTTGAAAGTCTGTGGTCGGCTAGACCATTTAGCTGGTGGAAATCCCAACTGGGAAAAAGCCACTCAAGAATTGGATAATCTAATGTTACCAAGCGTAATTAAAAGAGCCACGAATAATATTTTTGACTACTTTAAAGAAAACTACCCAAATGGGTTAGAAACTCTTATATTAGAAACCAAGAGTGTATCTTCATATATGTTTGAAAACTATTTAAGAAATAATGAAGCCAACCCTAACCATAAACTACAATTATTTCACTATTTGAAAAGCAAGGGATTACCGGAAGGACATATTATTTATATCAGCAAAGACGATTGTCGTATGCTAGAGTTTGGAGTATTTAACCCTAGTAATATAGAAGACATTTATAAAAAAGATATTGAAACTATGACTAAGTATTTTCGTGAAGATCTAGAACCACCAAAAGAAGAGTTGATTATATTTGACGAAGAAAATCTAAAGTTTAACTATAATTGGAAAGTTGGTTATTCGCCTTATCTAACTAAGATTTATGGTTTCAAGGAACAAATGGAATATCAGAATATGTTTAGTCCAGTAGCTAGTAAATGGAATAGAGTTTTCAAGAGGATAATCAACGGTGATAAAATGACGGCTAAAAATCTAGAAGTTATTGAAGAGATAAAGCGTGGCTTCCCTAATCTTGATGAATATGTAGAATTAGCTAAGTTAAAAGTTAAACAAAATCCGGAGGTATTAAATGAAGACAGTAAAAATTAAAATAAAAAAGACAGGAGTTGTCTGTGAAGCTACAATAAGCAAAGGTAAGTTTAGAGTTATAGGCGGTCGCAGGGTATTATATTTTGACCTAAGTGAAGTTATTATTTTATAAGAGTATGAAACTATCTGAAAAACAAAAAAATTCATTACTAATAATAATAGGATTATTTTCTACTATTTATGGTTGTTATTTATTAAGTTATATAAAATGAACAAGCAAAAAACAGATTGGGAAAGAAAATTGATGACATTGATGATTATTACTATCGCAGATGCTTTGTTTGCTGGTAGAAGTAGACCAATTACTAAAGATTGTAGTGATGTAACTGTAAAACACCACAAAAAAATATCTAAATTTATCTCCCAACTCTTAAAAACTCAAAGAGAAGAAATTATTAAAGAAATAGAGGGGATAGTGGGAGAAGATGAAAAAATAGAATTAGAACAGCCTAAGTTATTTCAACCAAATCCCGAACCAAACGAATATGGTGGATATTCTAGTGTTCCATTTTATTGTTCTTTGTGTGGTGAAAGTGAAATGACTATCCAAGATAACGAAGTCAATGGAAAATATCACTGTAAATGTTCTTGGTGGACTAATAGTTGTGGTGGTAAATGGATTAAGTGGTATGACAAAGACTATGCCGAAAAAGCAATACTAGATATTCCATCAGAAGATAATATTAGAAACCAACTTAGAAAAGAAATAAGAGAGAGATTAAAACAAATTACAAATTAAAACACTAAACCAAAAATGAATAACGAAAGAGAAATAAAATTTAGGGCTTGGGATAAAAAAGAAAATAAAATGCAACAAGTTGTACAAATTTTGTATGGTCACGAAGCATCAAACTATCCCTTAAGTGTTGATTTCTTTAGAAGTGTAAAATCAAGATTAATAAAAGATATTGAGTTAATGCAATACACAGGGTTAAAGGATAAAAATGGTGTTGAGATTTATGAAGGAGATATTATTGATTATTTAGGAACATTTGAAAGTGGCGATGGATATAGAGGTGAAATTAAGTTTGACGAGGGTGTTTATTATTTTATGGGTAAAAGTAAAATCGGTCGTAAAGCTGGTGTAATATCTTCTTATGTTGGATTGGCACACGAAAAAGCATATCAACATTGTGAAGTTATTGGAAACATTTATGAAAATCCTGAACTCTTAACCAAATTATAAATTATAAATAAAGGAGAAATAAAAGAATATGAAATACAATAAACAAGATAATAGAGAGATAAAAAGTAAATGCTGTAATGCTAAAGTTATAGTATCTGGTGGTGGTTATGATGGAGAAGATATAGTGCCTATTAGTGAAACTTGTAGTAAGTGTGGAAAATTATGTAAGATTAAACTCTTAAGAGGAAGACCTAAACAATTATTATTTTAAATCATCTAATATGACAGTAAAACAAGATAATAGAGAGATAAAAAAATATTATATTTTAGAAAGTGGAGAATATTCTAGCTATTCCGTTGATTTTATAGAAGTTCCAAACAAATTAAAAATTACTAAAAAAGAAATTGAGTTTGTTTTAAATTTAAACAAATATAATGGTTATTCAATTTCTGGTGAAATAATAGGTAAAATAAAAGGTTGGGAAGCAATGGTATTAAAAACTAAATTAGGTAGTGAAATAGATAAAATGTTTTGTTGTTATGAAAATAGAAAAGTTAAAACTATTTTAGATAGGGTTTATACAAAAGAAGAATTACTTAGTATCTCAACTCAAAATGATAGTTCTGGTGTTGATTATTGGAAAAGAAAAATAGAGAACGACTATTTAGACTATGTAAAAGCATTAGAAATTTACAAATCCCTATGAAAACAAAATCTAATATGACAGTAAAAGAAAAGAAATAAGAGAGAGATTAAAATTATGTTAAATATAAATCAAGTTTATCAAGGTGATTGTTTAGAAGTAATGAAAGGAATACCTGATAAGAGTATTGATATGATACTTTGTGATTTACCCTATGGAACTACTGCTTGTAAATGGGATACAATTATTCCTTTTGAGCCACTATGGGAACAATATAAACGAATTATTAAAGATAATGGTGCGATAGTTTTAACAGCAAGCCAACCTTTTACAAGTGCCTTGGTGATGAGCAATCCTGATATGTTTAAGTATTGCTGGTATTGGGATAAAGAAGTTGGCAGTTCTTCTTTATTAGCAAAGATACAACCTTTAAGAAGTATGGAAGATATTTGTGTATTCTATAAAAAACAATCAACCTATAATCCACAAATGGAATTAAGGAAAAAAGAAAATTATAGACCACTCCCTAAAAAAAATGGAAGTGAAATTTATAACATAAATCCTAAAATAATAGATTATAATAATGGAAAATATATTTACCCCAAAAGTAGAATTGTAATAAATGGTAAGGGGAAAGAATTAAATAGTAAATATAAAATCCACCCCACCCAAAAACCAGTAGCTCTATTTGAATATCTCATCAAAACCTACACCAACGAAGGAGATTTAGTTTTAGATAATTGTGCTGGAAGTGGAACAACCGCTATTGCTTGTCTAAACACTAACCGAAATTACATCTTAATAGAAAAAGAACCAGAGTATATTGAAATTATAAACAACCGAATTAACAATTTACCAACTAGACTACCCCAATGAAAACACAATCTAATATGACAGATAATAGAGAGATAAAACCTATTTTAATATTGCAAAAGAAAGGATAAATAACCTATGACACCAAGAGAAGAATTTGAAAAACTTTTTGAACACGTTGCTTATGAACTAGATGGAAATAAATATCTAGCCTTAAATCTTAATCTCAATCCTGATGAAATCTGGAACTGGCATATTTCCGAGATGGAAAAGTTGTTAGAGAGAGTAGAAGCAATAATTTGGAGCTTTAGTAAATATGAGATTAGTGGAAATAACGGAAAATATATTGATGAAGAGTTGTTAAAAAAAGTTATCCAATCACTTAATAAATTAAAAGAGGAGGTGGAGAAATGAATAATTTTAATTATAACTTTACAGATAAACAAGTTATAGAAATATACAAAAATTGTGATGTCTAAACCTCTTAAAAACTTTCTAACTCCAATACTAGGATTTATCTTTGTAGTTGGGGGGTGTTATTTGTTAAGTTGGAGATAAGTCACTATCCCCTTTATGGCTAGTTTTATTTATTAAAAAATAAAATGGTTTATTTAGATAAAATAATAATCCCAATCACAGAAGAAATGATTACATTAGCTAAGGTTGATGCCGAAAGTTTAAAGTCTAGTATAGGACAAAAGACTAGAAATACTAATGAATTAAGAGATATAACAGGTTCTTTAGCTCATCAAGTTGTTGAGAAGAAATTAGAAGAAATGAGAAGACCATTTGAAAGTTACCGACTAGAGAGAAGAACTTTCGGTGATAGAGGGGATATAAAATACGAAAATGACTTAATAGACGTTAAGGGTCAAAAGAAAGTTTGGAATAATCAATTTTTGATTTTTGATAAAGAAATGGAAAGTATTAATAGAAAAGGGATAACTCATTTTTGTTTTGTAGAAATTAATTATGAAGATCGGGTAGGGGTTATTTACGGAGTAATAGATATTGACGACTTCAAAGAAAAATCTATTCCGGTAAGACTTATGTGGGATAATCACGCCATAAGCATAAAACATTTAAAACCATTTATTAATTATATTAATAGGTCAAATTAACTTATTACTTGACATATTAAAGCATATCCTTTATAATAAGGGTATAATAATAAAAAGTTATTAATTAATAAAAGGTTTATGACAAATAAAGAAATAAAAGACCACAATAAGAAAATCAAGGCAATGGAAAAAAGAAACGCCAAGCGCCTTGAGTATATAGACAGATTTAATAATTTCTTCGGGTTTTCTAGTACTGATAATTTATTCGGCTATAAAGGAGGTAAAAATGACAAATCTAAGTAAAGGGTTTATCGTATCAATAAATTATGCTTTTAAGTATGGTTATTACGACCCGCAAAATAAAGAACATCAACTAAATGCTTATAAAGAATTTGGAAAAATAGCCGAAGATAAATTACGAAGTATGGGCTTAGAATATAAAATACCAAATGGACTAAATGGTGTCTGGTGGGACGAAGTAAAGCAATTTGTAGACAAGGGAGTTATAAATTGGGATTGGACTAAAAAGTTATACATTTAATAAAGTTATGAAAAACATAATTGGAAATAAACAAAAAAGATATTACCGAAGAGAAGTATTTAGATATTACAGAGCAGGATTTGTATTATGTCTTATTCTAGTAGCATTATTGTTTTGTGCCTTAAATGGTAACACTAGTGGCACTACAAGTAACGATATTAAAGAAAAGGTCGCTAACCCCGTAGCTCAAGTATTGGCAGAGGAAGACAAATATACAAAAAGAGGTTATGCCTATTGTTATGACCCATTAGTTTGTATTAGAGATGTAGGCGAAGAAATGGGTTTCTTAAACAAAGATATTTTAATTGCTATCAGAATAGCCAAAGCCGAAAGTGGACTTAGACCGGACGCTATAAATAAAAATTCTAATGGAACATTTGATATTGGTACATTTCAAATAAATGACGTCCACTATAAAAGAATAAGCCGACAAGATAGATTTGACTTTATCAAAAACATTAAATTCGCTTGGACACTTCGTAAAGAACAAGGTAACTGGAACGCTTGGAGTGTTTGCAGGTCAAAAGTTAATTGTGAAATATGATTATATTTATAATTTTAAGAATACTGGACATTATAACAACTTTATTAAACATTAAATTATACGGTGGTTGGGAAGTAGAACTCAACCCCACGATGAAATGGATAGGCAGTAGAGGTCTTTTTATACCTTATCAAATTATCGTTGTTATTCTAGCGGTTTTAATAATTGAAAGATTAAGATTTAAGAAAGTAATTTATATCTCATTATCAATTATTAGTTTATTCGCTGTTCTTATAAACTTATTTTGTTTAGTCAATTATTAGTTAAGACTAAAAAAGGAGAAAAAATATGCCAAGTTTCAATATGGGTGAAACCCTAAATATAGACAAAGGCGGGTTGTTCGTCAAGCTAAAGGCTAAGGGCGACAAACTAAAATTTCGGTTAATAAAAGGTGGATACTATGACGGTAAGCACTTTATCAAGAACGGTGATAAGTGGATAGTAACCGATTGTCCTAAAATTATGTTTGGAAAGGATTGTGAGTATTGTAATAAATATATAGCAATCAGAACCCAAGCTGATTTACTTCAAAATGAAGAAGAACGAAAAAGCGTAATGAAAGAAGCTGAAAACTATAAAGCCAAAATGACTTTTTATTATCCTGTGATAGACCGAGAAGACGGAAAAGGGAAAATTTTAAAGACTTCTCTGGTTGTCCGACAAGAGTTAGAGCAAGAGTACAAAGACGGAATTGACGTTTATGAGTACGACTACGTTCTAACTAGAACCGAAGAGAGTCCGGCTAAGTATTATAAATTAACTAGAATTGACAGTAAGCAAACCAAAGAACTTTCTACTGATGAAGTTAGTGAGATAGGTCGCTTAGGGTCAATGAATTTAGAAGAACTTATAACAGGTGTTAAACCCTCATCACAAACCTTTGAACAGGTTGAAGATATTATTATTCCCGATGAGGAAAAAATGCCTTTCTAATTATGAACAAACCCACTCTTGCCTTTGACCTTTATCAAAAAACAATTTTCTTATTAAAAGAACAAAGAAAACTATTCTTAGATTTAGGTTTTGTATTATCACAAATAAAGAATAATCAGCTCTATAAACAAATGGGTGAGGGTGGGTTTGATAACTGGCGACAATTTTTAGCTAATCCGGAAATTAATATAAGTCCTTCTACCGCAGACGTTTATATCAAAGTCTATGAATATTATGTTGAAGATCTAAAACTACCAAGAGAAGAAATTTTAGAAATTCCATTAGTAAGGTTAAATATGATGAAGTCTAAGCTAGAAAGTCTTGATAATGAGGGTAAAGCAGACCTTTTATCTAAAGCCAAGACATTGTCTTATAATGACTTCAAAATAGAAGCTATTCAAAATGGCGTTGAAACTAAGAGACCAATGAAAATAACTAAATGTGATAAGTGTCAAAAATTAATAATTAAATACGACCCAGACCAAATCTGCGATTGCGGTGGTGGTTTGGATATAACGCCTTATGATTGATTTTAATAAAACAACTCTACTTGAACAACTCAAAAAAGACTTCGGGTGGAAAATAGACTCTGTTACTTTATGGACTTATGAACAGAAAAAGTTTATAGCTCCAAGCTCTTATATGTCTAATGGTAAAAGACTAGTACCTATTTACTATGCTAGTGATTATCAATACATTGTTAATGTGCTACAATTATTGCATAAACTAGGTAAGATAAGAATTAAAGGATATGACAAAAACAAAAATCAGAAAGAAGAGTCTAAGACCGTATCCGAAGCTAAAAGCTGAAGCGGAAAAATGGTTTCATTTATTTATCCGACTAAGGGACTCATTAAAAACGACTAAAACTGTTCATCATTGTATTTGTTACACTTGCGGAAAAGATATTCCGTTTAAGCAAATCCAAGCTGGACATTTCCGGCACGGAAAACTAGACTTTGATGAAGACAATCTACACGGTCAATGTCAGGCGTGTAATAAATGGGGACACGGAAAACTTGATTTATATACAATTCACCTTATAAATGATTATGGTAAAGAATTTGTAGACGACTTGATTTTAAGAAGTAATCAGACTGACAAGAGAACTAGACAAGAGCTAGAAGATATTATCGCTAAATATAAAGAAGAGGTATTAAAAGTTACAGGTCTTCATAATGCATTATGACTTTAGTAATTCAAGTATTAATAAGTTTAATTCTTTTAGCTATTTTAGTAATTTCAATTATTGGAATAATTTATATTCTAAGTATTAAGTCAGTTAAAAATGCTATTAAAGAGGTTAAACCGATTAAAAAACAAGCGGTTATATTTAATGACGAACCCAAGACAGAAGAAGAAGTAGCTATTGAAAGAGAAGAAAGGATATTAAAAGTTATTCGGGGAAATGAGAAACCATAATATAAAAAAATGTTTTATGTGTCGCAAGACGATTGACGTTACTAAGGCGACTACTGATAAAAACCACGAATTTGTAAGATTTGTAATGGGTGATATTTACTTTCACAAAAATAATTGTTTTGAGAAATATGAAGAAGAACTCAGAAAAGAAAAAATGTAACCATTATCCGATTATAGGTATGAACGCTGATGTTAAGTATGGTGGGTGTTGGAAAATAATAGAGCACTCTATGAGTCATATCAAACGACAGTGTGTTAAGTGTGGCGAAATTGATGTATCTAACCTGACTTCTTATAATTCCGAAATGTTTCAAACCGAAAAAGCAAGAATAGAAAGAAACCACCAAAGGAATATTCACGCTAAAGATATGATTCAACCGATAGATTCAAAAACTGGAAGGTTTAATGAAGACTTTGGAAGAGTTTATGGTTACAACCCACTAAAGACTCCGGCACCTATTGTTAATCGTCCTGATGATGAAATTGATAAGCAAATGGCTAATGATAATATAGATAGTAATAAGATTAAACTTCGCAAGTTAAAGAAGTGATATAATTAATCAAATGAACATAACAAGTATCAGAACAAACCCAAACAATCCCCGATTAATCAAAGATGAAAGCTTTTCTAAGCTTGTCGCATCTATAAAAGATTTCCCTAAAATGATGGAGTTAAGACCAATTATAGTTGATAAAGAGGGCGTGATATTAGGTGGTAATATGCGATACAGGGCACTTTTGGAACTTAAATATACTGAGATACCTGATAATTGGGTTAAGAAAGCTAATGATTTGACCGAAGAAGAAAAGAGAAAGTTTATCATTAAAGATAATATAGAGTTTGGTAAATGGAATTACGATATTTTATCTTCTGAATATGAAACTCAAGATTTATTAGACTGGGGTTTATCAGAACAAGATTTACAATTAAACGATTTTTCTCCCAATTTATTACCGTCATTTGGTGGTGATGATGTAACTAAAGAGGAAATTAACAAGAAAGCCATAGAATTAGCAGAACAAATGATGAAAGAAAAACTAAAACTTGAAGTTATTTGTCCTGAGTGCGGACACGAATTTGTCGTGGATAGCAGAAGTTAATGTTTAAGTCTGAAGTAAGAGATTTGCTTGAAAAAGCAACTTTTATTTATGCTAAAACATTACCTCTATTCAAGCACTTTTATACAAAAAGGGAGTCATGGGAAGACTCTGATTTTGTAGAGGTAGTAAAATATATTAGAAAATACGGAGTTAAAGAGAAATTCTTTAATAAAGAGTATATCTACTACTATTTAGGAGATTATAAGTATTGGACTATGGGTAATCCATTAGACGAAACAATACTTATTAATAAGGCTTATGATAAAACAGATAGACAGAAAAGACATAAAACAATTAGAGCCTTTAGCAATAAGGGAAAATCTAGTCTTTTGCAATAAGACTAAATATATTGGATATTTTATTGATAATGAATTGATTGGGTTTAGTGGATATATAGATTATAAGAACAAAGTTATATTTAAAAATCATTTTGTATTACCTGAATTTAGACGACGAGGAGTGTTTTCTGAGATGTTTAAATACCTATTTGATAAAACAGTTAAGCCAGTAGAGGCTACTTGCACCAATTTATCCTTAAATCATTATTTAAAAAATAATTTCAAAGTTATTAAGGTTTACAAAAACGGTCTTAAAAAAGTAAGATATGAAAATATACAGTAAAAAAACAGTTCTAGAAGCCTCACTTGATAGAATAAGAAGATTATTTGATGAGTTTGAAAATATTGTAGTGGGGTTTTCAGGCGGTAAGGATAGCACGGTAGTTTTTCATCTAGCTATGCAAGTCGCTAAAGAGAAAAACCGTTTACCTTTAAATGTAATGTGGATAGACCAAGAGGCAGAGTGGCAAGCAACCGTGGATTATGTAACCAAAATAATGACTAGACCTGACGTTAAACCTTACTGGTATCAAATGCCTATGGTGATTACAAATAACGCCAGTTCTTATAATCGTTATAATTATTGTTGGAAAGCCGAAGACAAAGATAAGTGGATACACCCGCAACACCCGATTTCAATTAAAGAGAATAAATATGGAACAGATAGGTTTCATGAGTTATTTGAGGCTATTTTTAGAGTAGAGTTCAAGGGGCAGAGTGCTTGTTATCTAGCAGGAGTGAGGGCGGAAGAAAGCCCTAAAAGATTTGTATCATTAACAGGTTCGCTAGTTTATAAGGATATAACTTGGGGAAAAAGACTTTATCGTAAGGATAATCATTATACTTTCTATCCGATTTATGATTGGAGTTATACTGATGTTTGGAAATATATAAATTCTAACAAGATAGAATATAATCGTATTTATGACGACTATTATCGTTATGGGGTTCATGTTAAGGATATGAGAGTATCTAATTTACATCACGAAACAGCTATTCAATCACTTCTATTAGTTCAAGAACTAGAACCTGAAACTTGGAACAGAGTTGCGGAAAGAATAGATGGGGCGAGTTCTATAAAGCATATTAGAAAGTTTAGTTTTACTGTCCCTAAAGATTTGCCTTATATGTTTAAGAATTGGGAAGAATACGCTATTTATTTAGGGAATAATATTGTTCAAGAAGAAAAGTATAAAAAAATGCTTTTTAATGTAATTGACCAAACTAAAGACTTATATAACAAACCACCGATACAAACAGCGTATTGGAAAGCGATAATAAATACTATATTATCTTCTGATTGGGATTTTACTAAGTTTAATAATTGGAAGATGATGGCGGATACTGATACTTATAGACGTTTTCACGCTAATCCAAATGGTAAAGATAAGAAGAAACATATTTGGATAAGGTCAATGCTTAATTCAACTAAATATCTATACCCTGAAGAAATTAAAATTTTAGTAGACTATTTCAAAAATGGACAAAATAAAATCTGAAATAAAACAAGCCTTTGATAAGGCGGAAAACAAAATAGAGTTTATTAACGAATTAAAAGAGTTTCTATTTAAAGAGCTTAATGTTATTAACCAACCAATAGATTTAGTAAGGTGGATACCAATAGACCAAGTTCAACCAAATGACTATAACCCAAATAGTGTGGCAATGATAGAAATGGGGTTACTATATAAATCAATCAAACACGACGGTTATACCCAACCTGTAGTAACAATTTATGACCCTGATAAAAATAAATACATAATAGTAGATGGTTTTCA
>Ga0255346_1003411_pt1 | contig 18677 bp, 20 predicted proteins | sample wastewater_treat_FD_194410 | JGI IMG/M metagenome (GOLD analysis project Ga0255346, IMG submission 194410) | Wastewater microbial communities from Lulu Island WWTP, Vancouver, Canada - plant22 | ecosystem: Engineered > WWTP > Wastewater > Unclassified | place: Canada: Vancouver, British Columbia... | reverse complement strand
CCGTGTTCGTGCCTGAAATCGCCACCTTCGCCCCGCCCGATGCGCCGCAACTTAGGAACAGGTTGGCGTGGAAGCGGTACTTGCCCCCGCTCGCAGTCGTGAACGTCAGCCCCGTGATGTTCGCAAGCGTGGTATCGCTGGTCTTTGAGAAGTCCGAACTCACATAACTCACGTTCGCCGTGCCGTAGTACAGCGTGTCGTTGTACTTCTTGAGGTACGCTTTAAGCGCCGTGCCCGTGACGTTCGCGCTTTCCGGTGACCCGCCTGGGTCATCCACTGCGCGGAAGTAATCGCCGTCAACGGGGGTGATTGTAGATAATGATTGTTCTTGTGTGTCTGCCATTATTGCTCCTTAAGTAATCGCGCGGACAACCACCGACCCGCCGGGCGTTCCTGCATACCCGTTCACGCTATCGAATACGCGGTCCGTGCTTGCGAGTGTTTGGTCGGTTAAGGTAGATAGTTTACTTGTTAGTATTGCGGGCGTATGGAATAATAAACCGCGCGTTACACCCGCGCCACCAATACCATCTGTATAAACTTGCATCATTTCGTCTTCTGTTAGAATTACGTTGTGGTGGCGAATATCCGCGAGTTTTCCAGCAAACGGTTTGCCATAATCTGATGGGGGGTTTATTGATCGAATGTTCCCAACTGTATAATTTGCACCGCTATAACTAAGTCGTGTACCAATCGGTTCTATCAATACATTTGTTGTTTTCAATACCCCGTTTATATAAAACTTTATTACTGTACCAGTTATTGATACTCCAAGAAAAACAAAACTTCCACCGCTTGTTATCTCGCTTTCGTAACCGGAAGCCCAATTACCACCCCCACCTGCACAAGGCATGGTCAAAAGCATTCTTAATCCATTTGTTTCGTTTATTCCAACACCCCACTCTAAACCACCGGCATTATCAACCCACATGCAGACAATATCGCACCAAGCACCGATGATTGTAACGTCACACCATGCTGTTATTGACTGGTCTGGTAAATCAACGAGTGAAGGAATTTCCCCGAATTCAATAATGTCCTCAGAAGACGGACTAAACTCAAGCGCGACATTTGAGAATCTATTTTCAGATATTCCAGCTGAATCATCCAAAATCCACGAGTAGGTAATGATATTTCCTTCCGTGATAGCAAACTCAATCCCGTTGATGTAGTAGTAATACCCGTCAAGGTTCAATCCAGATTCCGTAATCTTTACGAGGTCGCCAATATCGCACGCGAGGAACGCCAACATCATCATTTCCGACTTGTTAGCGCAGAAAGTAATCTTGTTGAGTTTTGTTCGTGGCGACGATTCAACTCCGACAATCTTTTTAGCCCAGAGTTTACCAGCCACAACATCGCGCTGGTATTGCTGTTTGATATTCAACTCTGTTTCTGAGTAGGACGCCTGCGATGAAGTGTCTTCTACCACCGCTTTGATGCTCGAATCCTGGTAAACCCCATACCCGCGAAGTTGCAACTTCGTGATTTGGCCGAGATACCCGCTCGTGTTCGTCAGCGTGATCTCCGCCTCCGCCGTCCTGAATACCACACTCACGGTCAAGGATGATGTCAAGTCCTTACCCTTGCCATCCTTGCTCGTGTTCATCTTGTAATCGGTTGTGGCAACGGGGTCAACCATCAACGAGGTAATCGCGTTACAACTTTCCTTTGTGTCCGCGTTCTGATACCTCACGTTGATCGTCTTTGTTTCGCCGGATGATATTCTTATCACCTCGCCCAGCGAGTATAGCGTCTGCTCCTTTGTGTCCGTTCTCTTTGGATACGCGGTCACTGTAACTTTGTTGATGATGTTCTCACCGTGAGAGCGCTCATACCGTTGCGCCGTGCCGTTGATATGCGCGTCCTGCACCTCATTCATCACTACCTTGTCCGTTGCGCTGCCAGCTATGAGAACGTGATCAGTTGCGCTGCCTGCTTTCAATACGAATCCGCAATCCGCGACCAACTTTGGCAGCTTGCTCACCGTGCGCGTGCTGTTCCTTGCGCTCTCCGCCTCGAATACAAGCGTCTCGCCGTTCACCTTGTCGTGGCGGTTGTAGAAGTAACCGTTCTCGGATAGCACAATCTTGTTCAACTCTGTGGCGGCTTTGGTTGTCGTTGTCATCGAATCGAAGGCTGCCGGGAACCCGTAATCGCCCACCGCGTAGCTTGTCGCAAGCGGGGTCTGCCCCACCTCCGTGACGATCTCTGCGCACAACTCGCCGCCGCGCTTGTACGTTTCGATGGATTGCTCGCCCAATGTCTTCTTGTACGCGTAGCCCATCCAATCGCTCACCAGCACCTGTGCGGTGTGTTCGTGCGTGTTGGGGTCGCTAAACTTGAGTGTGTCCACTTTGCCGTAGAAGCGCACGTAATCCACGCCGTCAAAGGTCACCACCATCTTGACCTTCGTGTTGATCGCCCAGCCGGTCAGCGCAGAAGCGTCATCTGGGTCGAACACGCCGTCGGTGTTATCCAGCAGCATCCGCATCTCGCCGGTCGCCGCAAGCCTGTCGGTGTATTTGTTTGAGCGCATCCCCCAATGCCCGCTCACGCCCTGCTTGGTCAGCACGTAGCCGGATATATCCACCCATGCCGCGCCGGTTGCGTTGTAGTAGTACCACTTGATGGTCGGGTAATATGCTGTTGATGTCATCGGACTAAACTTGACCTTTCTAGGGCTTCGATGAACGCGCGCGCCATGCGGTCATAGTCCACCTCGCCGCCGCCTGAATAATCGCTTATCTGCCCATTCGGGATAATAGAACCCGCCGCGTTCGGCTTGAATATTTCAGGACCGTTCTCACCCACCAGGTAAGGCACATTCGGCGCTACTGCGCCGCCAACGGCGCGCATGTTTGCTGGAAGTCCTATATACGGATTGCGTGACCCTTGCCCAGCAAACGCCTGCGCCTCGTACGCTGATTTTTCTATTACTCCGCGAACTGTAATGGTGGCAGTTTTGCTGTTTATTCCATTAAGCATGTTTGCCACATCACCAATAGCACCAGCCGCGGGACCCGCCATGCCAGGAACCCTGCCAAGAGATTCGTTTGTTGTATCAACCGCTGTAGCGGCGCTACCAGCCGTTCCTGCCAAACCAGAATATTTTTCTTGGAGCATTCGAACCTCTTCTCGCGTTGACCCGAGGGATATTTTTCCTTTTCCGTTCAATATATCTATGAATTCAGTAATAACCGGGAGGACTGCCATTCCAACGGTTATCTTGAGTTCGGTAAATGATTGTTTTAGATCACCAAGCGCGCTTTCATAATCTTTTACTGCTTGTGCTTTTTCATCATCCCATACCAGCGCGTCGCTAACTTCTTCCATGTCTGCAATGATTGACTCTGTCGACGCCGCGAATATCGGTTCTAAATCTCTACCTGCCGCACCAAAGTTTTCTGTTAGCCACTTCGCGCGATCCATAGGTGTTTCTAATTTTTTATATTCTTCTCCAAGTGATAATAGTGACTCAATTGACGTGTCAACACCGTTCTTTGTTGCATTTCCAAGACCCGTGGCCAGGTCTTTGTATTCAATACCCATGTCTTGCGCGACTTGAATTAGTCTGCTCGTGTCTTCTAATGAGCTGCCGGTTATCCGAGATAATTCGCTTATTTGTTCGTTATAAGTAACAGTTTCTTTTACGGCTTCTTTTGTGTAATCTACCGCTTTTCCTATTGCAACACCAGCCGCAGCGATTAATCCTGCAGTAGTTAACGAAATTCCTGTAAGTGATTCAAAACCACTTTTTAATCCATCGATCTTTGACTTGGCACCTTTTATTCCGGTGCCAGTATGATCATTTGCATAAATATCAATATCAACTCTATTAGCCATCAGGGTTCGCCCTCAATTTCCTCAGCGTGTAGTACCTGTGCAGCCACAGCATCTTCGACCCTGTTACGATCTCCCACGGAGGCACGCCCCAACTCTCCGCCGCGTCAAGTACGCCAACCCACGCGGGAGCAGATGCGGTCTTGCTCACAATCGCAAACCTTAACTGCTCCCGTTCGTAGGGTTTACGAACGCGTCATTGACCGCCTTGATGAACTCGGTCACCACCTCAAGCCATTCCCCTTTCGGGATGCTCTTGAATACCGCGCGCGCGTCCTCCACCGATAACTCGTTGCCTTCTTCATCGGTCACGAACAGCAACAGTTTTTCGTAAACTTCCTTCTGCGATAGCTTGTCGAAGTTGAACCAATCGTCAATGGAGAAATTACGGTCAAACTTCTCCTGCGTGACTACCAGTTTCACTTTATCCATATCACGCCCACGCCGGTGCGGTTCCGCCCATTACGCTGAAGTGCACTGTTCCGATGCTCAGCGCCCCATCAGGCGTGCCCTTCACTGCGAAGTTGTCCAGGCAGAACTCGCCCGATAGCGTCTCTCCAGCGGTTTCCGGTTTCACGCTCACGGTCTTGCTGGTTGCGCTGTTGAGGATGCCCTTCAGCACCGTGTAAGCGCCAGAGGTGGTGTGTGTGTCGTAAAGGAACTCAAAGGTGATGCCTGTCACCGGTAAGCCAGGGATGAAGTTCTTACTGCCGTCCCCGAATCCGGTTACGTCGATCACGCCCGCGTCCTGCTGGATCTCGAAACTCACGCAATCTGTTGATAAATCCTGCGGGCTACCTGCTGAATCATCAATGGTGATGACCGCGCCTTTTGCTGAAATTTTAGCCATTTGTGTCTCCTTTAGTATTGTGCGTAGTGAACGGTGAAGCCGAAGGAATCCCCCGCGCTCCCTGTCCGTGTCGCCACAACTTTCAAAAACTTGTCAATTGTTCCGGATGCAACCGCTTGTCTCTCGGATAGCACCGCGCTCCCGTCAGCCGTGAAGGTGATGAGGTCGTTATACGACCCGTCGGAAGTCGCGCAGTCCTGTATTTTTACCACGTAGGTATCCGCAGCGCACGAGCTCCAGATGTGCAGCGTGGCTGAACATCGTGCCGTTACCTGCGCCGCGTTGAACTGGTAAGCCGTTGTGGTGGTGGTGTTGGTAATAGTCCCGTGTGTCAGCACCTTGCCAAACTCTACGCCCTCGTTATCCCCGTAGCTCTCGAATTGTATCGAGCCCACAGATAGCGCCGAATCCGGCGTTCCCTTTGGCGTGTAGTTTGCCTGCGTGTAGGGCATGGAGATGCTCGGATTACCAGCCGTGTATCCTTCAGGCAGTATCGTCACGTGGTGCTCTCCAAAGTCGTGCAAAGCCGTGTGCACCGTAGAAGCCGTCGATGACCACAGCATGTCCGCCTGTATCTTTGCAGTTGGCAGTCCTGGTATGAAGTTCTTGCTCGCGTCAGAGAAGCCCGTCACATCAATCACCCCCGTGTCGGTGTTCGCCTCAAATGCGGTAGCGTAGGTTGATAAGTTGTATCCATTTATCAGTATGATCGCGTTTTTCGCGCTTACTTTGCTCATGTATTATTCATCCTTTCCCGGAGCGTTATTTCAAACATGCACCCGAAGAAAGCCTTGCCATCCGGCGCTTCAAGCACCCCCAGGTCACTTACGTTCACGCGCATCACATCCACATCGGTCAAATCCATCTCAGCCACAGCCTCGATGATCATGTCAACTTTCGTTGCCATCGCGCCGATAACATCCTTCAAGCCCCTTGTCGCTCCCGCCTGTTCGTGCAAATACACGTAGCGGTAAGTCCTGTTGAACGTCCACAGCCTGGTCGTTGGTGCGCCAAAGGTGGTTGACCCCGTTTCCGGTTCGCCGTTTCCGCCCAGCACGAACCCATCCGGAGATGGGAACAGGATTGGGCAGTCGCGGGAGTTTACCGTTTCCGGTATCTCATCCACGTCCTTGATGGTCACGCCGCTTACTGTCAACGCCGCGATGCCTGCCGCGATTGTCGCCGTTGATAGGCTCATGCCAGCCTCGCGTAGTTCATCAGGATGGTGCGCACGCTCGCCGGCACATCACGCGGAGTGATCATCACCCCGCCAGCAGTCAGTGTTGATTCAGCCGCCATGTTCTCGCCGAACCTGCGGTGATAGAACGCCGTGGCGATCTGCAAACAAGCCTCGACAATATCAGCTGGTGGTGAGTATGAGTACCCCCACGAGCCCAATATTTCGATCACCTGTTCGTTGTTGCCGTCTGATTCTGCTTCCCACGAGTACGCGCTTGAGTCTTTGATCTTCACGGCGTATTTCGGGTTGGCGTTGGCGGGCAGCAGGATGTATTCCGTGCTTGCCAGCGTGGTGTCGTCGCCGTTCGTCAACGTGGTAATGGCCAGCAGGTCATCATCTTCGATGTAAAGCGTGTTGCCATCCGGCACGTCGTACTTGCGAGTTTCAATGCGGGCGAAAAAGGTGCGCCGTGTTTCCGTGTCGATGAGCCTGCTGGCCCCTTCCAGGATGTCACCGATAACCGCGTCGTCCGTCGTATCGGTGCTCTCGATGCGGGCGTAGTTCTTGAAATCCGTTATGCTTGCGTATGCTGTCATATCATGTCCTCACAGGTCTGCGTGAACAGCGGGTGGTTCTGCCACAGGATGAAATCCATCACCCCTGTTGGATGCGCTCCCAGATGCCCAACAATACAGGAGCGGTCAACGTAGGGCGTGTATCCTTCCTGCCTCACCCGCTTGAAGAAGCGCCTGTCTTCTCCACCTGCCTCGTAAAGCGTGTCCTGCTCCCACCAATCGCCGTATTTCGCCGTGTCCTCAAGCACTTTCCTGTGTATCAGGCAGCAGCTCGTGGAGGTGAAACTGACGGGCGTAAGCGCGTCTTCTGGTCTTGGATGGATCACTTGCGGTCCAGGCAGGATGTTGTCTTTCCTCTCCATGAACCAATCCCGTGTCTCATCTGCCATTTGCGCGTGTCGCTCGTTATGAATCTTCCAGATGTGAGGGAGCGCCGGGTTCTGTTTGGTGAATATCAGCGCGCCGATGGTTGGTTCATTCCAGGAGAGCAAGCGCTCAAGTGTCAGCGGGTGATACACAACGTCATCGTGCACGCTCCAAAGCCACTCAGCACCACTTTCCAGGAACCCACGAGTCAGGTCGTTCCACGTTCGCATCGTGTCACCCGGCGGTGTCAGCTTGAAGTTCAGGCTGTATCCTTCTGGTACTTTCGTGTGCATGTATCCTGATACTTGCAGCCAGCTCTCTGGTCTATTCGACCCGCACGGTATCCAAAGCAGGATTTCAGCCACTCGATTCCTCTCCAGTTCCCCTGAATATCGCGGATTGGTGCCACACCATGAAATCGGGCACGCCGCTTGCCAGGTCACCGTTCAGGTGCCCGGCCACGCAGGAACGGTCAACGTAAGAAGGGAAGCCTGCTTCTCTCGCGTGCTCAAAGAAGTTGCGGTCTTCTCCCCCGCCAGCCACCTCGTCATCGAGTCTGAACCACTTTTCTTCCATCGGTTCGCGCAATGCCTCAAGCACGCTCCTATGTATCAACGTGCAAGAGGTAGAGGTGAAGCCGATTTCCGTTAACGAGTCTTCGGGCGGTTTCTCCATTACGAACGGCCCAAACTTTATCTGGTCGTAATTGCGCAGGTAAAACTGGTACGTTTCCTCGATCTTTTGGATGTACGCGGTTTTGTCATCGTTCAACGCCCAGATATGAGGCAGTTGTGGGTTTTGCCTGTGAAACACAAGCGCGCTGATCAACGGCTTATTCCATGACATCAGCCGGACAAGTGTTTCGGGAGCGTACACAACGTCGTCATGCACACTCCATAGATAAGTTGAGTCGCTGTCCAAGAACTCCTTGATGACCCCGTTCCAGATAACCTCTATGTTTCCCGGTGTACTTCTACGAAAATACAAAGTATCAACGTTGTCAGGTTCTTCGGTGTGCATATAGGCTTCCACCTGTGACCAGCTTTCTGGTCTTCGGGAGCCGCAAGGAACCCATAAAGTGACTTTTTCCATCCGCTAATCCGGGCAGATGATGCTTGCGGATAGGGATGTCGGTTTTGCGTCATTCGGCGAACGCAGCACGCACACCACCGAGTTCGGCCACGCGGTCGAAACCATGAACCCGCTGAAGCGCAGCCAGGGGTAACTCTGGTCAACGTTCACGTCAACCACGAAATTCTGGTTTGACCCCTGCCCGGCAGTGATCTGTGCGCCTGATGCGCCCGTGATGCGTGCATAGGTTGCACCTGAAGTGGCCGCCTGCCAAACGCCCCAGCCTGTCGAGACGTTAGCGGTATTACCTGAAGGCGTACCCAGCGCAAAGATGAATGTTGCGCGATCCCATCCATAGGCGTTGACGCTGGTTACATCCAGTTTGGTAGAGGTGGTCGCTTGAGGCGGGCAAACGTTTTGCACCACCATGTAATCTGCAAATTTTTTGTTATGAGCCATTTTGTTCTCCTTTTTTGTGAAGGGGGTATTGCTACCCCCGTTCATCATTGTGTCGATTAGGCGGTACCCTGAGCCATCTTGTAGAAGGCCTCGCTCTGGAGAACGTCGTATGCCCGGAAAATGTTGGCGAAGATGCCGACAAGTCCGTTTGCCATATACAGGTAAGGATTGCGCTGCACAAGCATGCCCGGTTTCTCAACCACCGCGAAGTAGGTGAAGTTGCCAAACAGCGTTGAGTACAATCCGCTGGTCATGGCGTCCATGTCATCGCTGACATAAGCCGGATAACCAAAGAAGTCAGCGCCCGCAGGGGTAGCGATGAAGTTGAAGTTTGAACCGGTCAACCCCTTCAGGTACCACTTGGTCGCGTTCTTCATCAGGAACCCGCACTCGCCCAGCACGTTGTACCCGTTGGTCAACGACCCGACCAGCCGAGCCAGTTCGGCGGCGGTCAGCGTGGTCGATGAACTAGCTGCGGTGGCGGCAGTAGCGCCGGAGCTGTCAACGAGGGCGGCGGTCGCGACGGCATTCTCTGTCCCAGCCTCGGCACGTGCTAAGGCACCAGCGATCCAGCTTTCCCAGTTGGAATTGCGCACGCCAAGAAATTCTTCAGAAACACGCAACTCTTTGGTGTACTTCTTCAGCACCAGGTCTTTCTGGTCAACCGTTCTGGTTGTGTCATTGTTATAGGCGGCTTCTTCACTCGTTACCACAAAGTCAGTGTGCCGCGTTCCCTCAACCGGGATGAGCAGATGATCTGCATCGGTGCTGAAGTAACTACACGGTGCCTGCCGCACCCATGATGCCAGATCGCGCTTGGCAATGATGCGGTTCAACAGCGGGTCAGGTACAAGGTATCCGCCCTGATCGCCGGTGGTGAGGTTGGTGATTCCGGTTGTCTTGATGCCCAGGTAGGATGAATCAGGAACGATCAGCTCGTGGTTGATCTGTCCGGTCTGCATCCACGCCTTGAACGCGCCAACGCCATCGTCTGAGTCACTACCCTTTTCGGTAGTGTGGTACTCGGAGGCTCTGAGCATTTTCTTTGCTTTCAGTTCCTCAACAGCCTTGCGAGCGCCTTCGGCTTTAGCGTCTTCGATCTCTTGCTTGCGAGCCGCTTCAGCGGCTTCGGCATCCTTCATCGCCTTGATTTCGGCGGCGACCAATGCCTTGATGTCAATAGTTTCTTCCATTTTGTTTTCTCCTTGATGGATTGATGTTTCTTTCTCGTCTATCGGCAACGCCGCCTCGTCGGGAATTAATGATTTCAGCGATACAACCGAGTTTCTCGGCTCCGCTGGTGTCGGCGTGAGCGATACCTCGCCCACGAACCAACTCTTGATGAACGCGGCTTTACCAGCCGGTTCACGCTCTACCAGGTGAGAGAGCGCGCCGGATGAATAACCCAGTTTGCCCGCCTCCACCAGTTTGTAAATCTCTTTTTCGTACTCGTCACGCAGGTTGAGCTGAGCCTCAGCCCACGCCCCCACGTCGTCAATACTGACCGATGCCTTGCCAATCACCCGCTTCTTGATCGTCTTATCAAGCCCGTGGTTATACAGCACGGGCATTTCAGGCGGGTAATGGAGGTCGGTGTCTTTGGTGAAAAAGTCGCCGGTCAGGTCAGGGTCTTCTGCTGTTGAGAAGCGCACCAAATACCCGCCGACCTTGCCTTCACCGAGAGCCTTCAGCTCGCTCCCAAATGCAATTAATGTTTCCTCCATAGTCACCTCGTTAAACGCAAAAATGCCGCCTGTCCCGTTTCCGAGAAGCAGCTGACCGATGACAACGCATCGCGGTCTTACGCCCGGCGCAACGTCCGCGCGTTATTCAGTTTTTCGTACCATCGCTTGATGAAAGTCGAAGGTAATCTCTCCGTACACGTTATGCCCCACCTGCACGGCAACGCCGCCAGTTGGAACATATCCCACGCCAATGTAATAATTCACGCGCTCCTGCAACAACAACTTACTTGACTCTGATACGATGATGTACTCGAGTTCCGGTTGTTTAGGTTTGGGCATATATAGTCCTCACTATCTAATGGTCACAAAAATGGCCTTTTGTTGCGTGATTCGTTATTACGAATTTCCATTGATCCATTCCTGAATCTTGCGCTCCGCCGCCTTGATCGCGCCCTTGATATTCGTGTTCACCACAGCCATCATCGTGCGCCAGCCTACCTTCGCTGGTTGCCGCGCCTGTGTTGCATCCCCCATTACATAACCTGCATAAGGTACAGGGTTATAAATGCTCGCCCCGTATCCGCCTCCTTGCAGTTTATAAGCCCAACCACGCTTCAGCGCGTTGGTACGTCGTGGAGAACCTGGCGTGATCTCACCTTCTCGTATCTTTGCCATCACGTAGCGCCGCTGTTTGTCGCTACTGAATGTCTGTCCGTAAGCTGATTTTCTGCTCACGTACCTGTAACCAACGTAGTGCTTCAGCCCGTGCGCGTCATCACCGATAAGATATGTCGCCACAGCTGGAGCCGCAATCTTGCGCGCTTCCGCTGGTAGTTTCTTGAAGAACGCCTGCAACTTTTCCACACCTCTAACGCTGAACTTTATCATCCTACACCTCCGCGAAGTCCCCGCTGATTACTACGCCATCTACCATGCGTGCCTGTACCCTGTGCGCGCATTTGAAGTCATCCGGAATCTTCACGATCACCACTTCCGGCCTGTCAGTCGCCATAACACGGGATAAGATGGATTTTATGTCGTTGTTCCCGTAGATGCGCCACACCGGCAGTCCGAACGCCAGCGATACCTTGCCAACGTCCGGTAGAGTCAGCCCGCTCTCTGCGTTGCACCCAACGAAGCGCCCGTCGAAGTACCCGCGCTGCGTGTTCATGATCGCGCCGTAGCCGCCGTTGTCTGTCACGATGAACTTGATGGGCAGGTTGAGCCGCTTCACAACTTCCAGCTCCTGAATGTTCAGCATGAACCCGCCGTCACCCACCGGGCACAGCACGCGCTTGCCTGTTGCCAGCGCCGCTCCGATCGCTCCTGGTATTCCCTGCCCCATTGCACCCAGCGCGCCCGCGTAAGTGAACTGCTGCCCAAACTTCACCCGCCACGTCTGGAATAACGCCTGCGCCGGTGTAGAACATTCAGGCGCAATCACGTCATCGTTGCGCGCCAGCCTTGATAGTTCGTCAATCACGCAGTAGTAATTCGCCGCGCGTTCATCCCAATAACTCTCGTGAAATACCGGGTTCAACTGGTTCAGCACCCTGCACGCCGTCAGCCACGGCTTGAAATCGCCCTTGATCCACGAGGAGCGCAGCCATTCGCCAACGTCTTCCTTCACGGTCTGCCAGGATGAATCGAACTTCGCCAGTTCGCGCTCATCGCAATCCACCACCACCTTCTCGGCGTGCGGCGCGATATTCTCCAACTGGTACGCCGTTTGGTCGTGATCCATCTTTGCGCCCAGCACCAGCAGGTAATCGCAGGATTGTAATATCCGGTTCGCCGCCGGCTGCCCAATCGCCCCTGGTCGCCCGCAGTAGTACGGGTGATCATCGCCCATGAGTCCAATCGATTTCCATGTCAGCAGCACGGGTATGCGCGCGCGGTGGATGAACTCGTAGAAGTCCAGCTCGTAATCGTTGCATCCCCAGCCCGCGATGATGACCGGCTTATTCAATTTCAGCCCCCTGCACGTCTTGAGGTATGTCAAGCCACACCGGCCCCTTGCGACCAATTGTTGCACACTCCAGCGCGATCTCAAAGCATGACTTCATCCACTCCGGCTGCATCACCGTGATGGCGTATTTCGTGATAGGCTTCACCAGTTCCACGATCTCAACCTCCTGCGGGCCAACGTACCTGCGCGCCCCGTGGCACATGTGCTTCCTTTGCACCTGCCCGCTGATGAACAGCACCGGCGTCGAGTCCATCCACGCCGCCGCGCATCCCGTGATGGCGTTCGTTCCCCCCGGCCCCGTCGTCACCATGCACACGCCCAAGCCGTTGAGATGCCCGTAAGCCTGCGCTGCAAACGCCGCCCCCTGCTCGTGAAGCATGAACACGGGCGTCAACTTCGACCCGTACAGCGCATCGTTGAGGTGCATCGAGCCACCGCCAACCAGACAGAACACGTGTTTGACGCGCTTCTCAAGTTCCTGCACGATCCAATCAGCCACTCTCATATCACGATGATCTCGTTATCGCACACGCTCTTGATGTGTTCGATGAGTTTCTCCTTCTGCGCCTGCGCCATTACCACAATCGGATGTTCGCTGATCGGCGCTTCGAGTATTGGAATGCGCCCGATGGTCTGGTCTTTGAACGCGGGGTCGTTGCAGACAAAGTATTTGACGTTGATTGGGTAGCGCGCCAGCAGGTGCATGGCAATATCACCCAAGCCCCACACGATCACCGGCGTGTCCGCGAGCGCGCGCAACTTCTCCTGCTTCTCCTCGATATTCCTGATAACGTGCTCTTTGCTCAACCTGCCAATATCGGCGCCTTTCACGAACACGAACATCCGGCACGCCAACCCGCGCTCGTGGTAGGCGCTCGTCTCCGCCAACTCAAACCCCCAGCGCTCCATCAGCCTGAGCATGTCCAGCGTCCTGAAGTGGTTGAGGTGCACCTGGTGGTAATCCAGCATCGGCATTGACGCTGAACCCTCAAGCCCGATCGCCCCCGCGTCAGGAATGTCCACGATAAGCGTGCCGCCATCTTTCAGACACGAGGTCATTTCTCTCATCACCGCGTTCATCGAGTAGATATGCTCGAACACCATCTCCGCGATGATCACGTCAACGTTATCCGGTATATCCTGCCCCGCTTCCACGCAGGCCGTGTTCATGAACCCGTACTGCGCGAGTATCCGCGTCAATCCCTGCTCGCCGCCGCCAAAGTCCACCACCTTCGCGTCCTTCTGGAACTTCACGGCCACGTAATGCGCCCTGTCCCGCATGCGCTGTTGCTGTTCCGGGTCTTCCACTCCGTAACCGTAGCGCTCCTGGTAATAGCGGTCGTAATCGTGCTGCGTCACCGTGTCGTTGTCGGCATAGATCATCCCGCACGCGCACCTGAACCAATCCAAGTATTTCGGGCGCGGCCAGCCGTCAGGCACAAGGAAATCAGACCGCCAAAGTAACTCACGCTTCGTGCTGTCGCAAATAACGCAATGTCTCATTCCATCATCCTCTTGATGCAGTAATCCAGATCAAAGTGCTGGTGCAATCCGATCTCGTGCGCACGTCCGCAGTCCGGCAGGTAATACGGCGCTGGTTCCACAAAATAGCGCTGCACGTGCTTGATGGGATGCCCGTGAACGTAATCGCCCACTCGCTCCGCCAGTTCTTCAATAGTGATCGGTATCTCGCTGCCCACGTTGTACGCTCCCGGCCTGCCAAATCCGATGATGCGCAGCATCCACACGAGCAGGTCAGCAATATACAGGTAGGAGCGCACCGTCTTGCCCGTGCCGTATATCTCCATCGGCTTTCCCGCTTTGACCGCGTTCACGAACGCCGTTATGGCAAAGTAATCGCGCATCCCCGGCCCCGCTGTGGCAAAGATTCTGAGAATGCGATAATCTAAGCCAGACTTGGCCAGCAAAGCCTCTGAGCGTGCCTTCTCGCGCCCGTACTCAGTCTTTGGGATGATTGGCGCGTCTTCGTCAACCTGCTGCGGCGCGCCCCCGTACACCGCGCCTGAACTGGTGTAAAGCACAGTCGCCTTGTGCTTCCTGGCACACTCGATGACCGGCTCAATCGGCGTCGGCGCGAGGTGGAATATGCTGTCGTACTCGCCATCCACAAAATCGCGGGATAACGTCAGTTCGCATTGGTGATCGAACACCTGCGCCAGCCATGAACCGATGAAGCCCGTTGCGCCCGTGATCAGCACGCGCTCCCCCGTCCACAGCCACGCGTTCCCGTGCTCTCGCACAAAGTCAATGTCACACTTTGGATAAGAATTCATATATCCTTTCGCTCGCATAGTCTAATTGGTCGAAGTTCAGCCCGTGCCAGCTCCCAATCCAGAATCCGCTCGAAAACACCCTGTCCGCGTTTGGCAGCGGGTCAGCGTCGTAATCCACGCCCTTGTACGCCGGTTGGCGCGTGATGTTCCCGCCAAACATCAGCCGTGTCGCCACGCCGCTGTCTTCCAGATGGCGCGTGATCTCACGCCTGGTGAAGCCCGCGTCATCCCGAATCGTCAATGGAAATCCAAACCACGCTGTATCAGGTTTGTAGGATACTGGCAGGTAGAACCAATCCTCTGTATCTCTCAAGTTGTTGTAAAGGTGCGCGAAGTTCTGACGGCGCTTGTCCAGGAACGCGGGTAATTTCTTCAACTGCTCAAGTCCCACCGCCGCTTGCAAGTCGGTTGCCTTCAGGTTGTAGCCGATGTGCGAGTAGATGTACTTGTGGTCGTACTGCACACCGTCGATCGTGTAATCGAAACGCCGTCCGCAGGTGTCATCGTGCCCTGGTTCGCACCAGCAGTCGCGCCCCCAATCGCGCATACTGCGCAGGCGCATGAACTCGCTCGTGTCGTTGGTCAGTACCATCCCGCCTTCGCCTGTGCTCATGAAGTGCGCCGGGAAGAAACTGAATGTTGCCGTGCGCGTGTCCTGTCCGGGGAAGCATCCATCGCAGGAATCCACCACCTCGCCCGAGGTACAGAAATTCCCAAGCACGTGACAGCCAACATCGACTGTGTGTTTGGGAAGGTATGAGCCTATTTCAATATCCACGAAGTAAGGCCGCGCCCCGCTCTGGATGATCGGGTTTATTGTGGTAGGGAATGAACACGCGCTCACACGCACGGGGAACTTCCACTCACGCGCCCCGATTGCCAGCAGGTTGGCGGATGAACCGCTGTTCACGAAGATGCCGTGCTTGTAGCCGTGATACTTCGCGAAGGCGTGCTCGAATTCGATGACCTTCTGCCCGCCCGCCCAATGGTTGGTGCGTGCCACGTCGATGAGGGCGTTCACTTCCTCATCGCCTGATACCTGCCCGCTTACCGGTACGTGCACGTCTAAGCCGTTACGCATTATCCAGTTTTGAAGCGATCACGATGTCTTGTATTCTCTCCAATGCGTTATTCGTTGCCCTCTCAGTCGTTGGCACCAGCGCGCAATCACAGCGCCAGCCACCGCACTCAAGCGCCCTATTCGGTGGGTTCTGTGGATGGATGCCTGACCGTTCCCAATCCTCCGCATACGCCACGATTCCATTGAGCGCCGCGCAGGTTGCGCAATGTTCCTCTGTCGCGCCCATTTCCCATTTCAGCTTGACCTTCTTGCGCTTGCCAAACCACACCTTCGCCTGGTTCACCACGTCGGTATACCGGTGCGCCCACACTTCGATGCGCCCCGCAAACTTCGTGCGGTACTCCTCAAGCGTTCCGCCCATGAGCCTCAGCGCCAGGATGTCAGACCCCAACGCCAGCACATAATCGTATTCTGACGCGATGATCTTGTTCAGTTCCTCGTTATCTTCATCGGTGAACTCGGAAGGTTCAACACCAACCGCGCGCGCACCTTCACGCCACGCCTTGCCCATCTGGTCAGCGATGGTATCGGTCATGTCCTGTATCCACGCGAACTCGCCCAGCTCGCCCCTGAATAACTGCAGGCAGTAGGCGCGCAACTGGCGCAGAAACATGGCTTCAGTCTTGATCTCCACCAGTCGCCACAGCGCCGGAATCGCGTCAAGAAGATCAAGCAACCAGTTCATAACCAGATGACCTCTCCAAGTTGCAACCAAAGGTAAATATACTCAGGCGGGATTGTCAATGTTCACCCCCGCGTCCACAGCCCGGTTAATCGCGTCAGCCACCATCTTCAGCGCTTCCACGTTGATGTCTTGATGCGCTGGCGCTCCCGTGACCTCGAACGCCTGCCCGATGTCCTCTTTGCCAGTCACGTATTTCAAGCGCTCTCGAATGTCATCCGCCATCTCGGCCGGCAGCGTCTTCACCTCGAAGTCAGCGCACGCGCCCTTGCCCTTGCGCCAGTTGCGCTCGGCGATCTGTCGCCACAGGTTCAGCTCCTTGATCTGGTCGGAGGATAACGTGACAGATTTTCCAGGATTAATTATTTGGAGATGTGGCAAGTCATTGTCTTCTATCCATCTCTCTCCGTTGTTATACCTTATGGCAAGTTCAACATAATTACTTGGCAGGTGTGGAATAAAAGATTCTTTTATTTTTGACAAGTCGGTTTCAAATGTATCGCTTGTAAAATCATATTGACCAAATTGACCAATATGATTTACTATTGGAGCCATATTTTCAGCAGGTGGTTTCTCCCACTTACCATGTCCAATACTTTGCTTGCGCTCCAAATAGGCTTTTGCTTTTTCTTGTCGCTTCTTCTCAAGCGCATCAATTCTTTGCTGTTCAGAATATGGCAAGAACTGACCACCCAGATAATCCCTTTGGTTTATTCCGAGAGTTATCCCGCCACCCTCAGCTCGCCCACCCGGTTCTTCCTGAATAAAAACATGGTTTCCGTTAATCGTTACCCATCGCCCCTCGTTACCGTCCTTGTCCGTCATCTTTACTTCTTTTCTATCCGGTTCCTTCTCATCCGGTTTCTCCTCTTTCTCTTGTGGTTGGAAACGTGCCGCTTGCGCCTCAGCCAGCAACTGCTCGCGCTGTTGTTTCGCCGCCATGTCAGCGTCGAGGTCAGCGAACTTCACTCCCTGCGGTAACTCGATGCCAAGCATCTCAGCCGCCACGCTCGGTCGCATGCCAGCGTTGACGTAGGTCGAGAACGCGGTTGCGCGCTCCATCTCTTCTTCCTGCATCGCGTCAATGGCGTTCGGGTCAAACTTCAGCTTCAGCCCCCACGGTTTGAGCACCTGCTCGTTGAATCCCGTCTCGATTGCCTTATACACCTTCACGAACGCGCTGGTCGTATACCAAATTTTGATAAGGTGTTTTATCTCGGTTGCAAATGCCATGTCGGACATGAACAGCCCGGATGGAATGCCAAACGCAGTTGCGATGTTCTCTATCATCTGCTTCGTCAGTTCAGGGTATGCGCCCCTGATGTCTTCCATGCCCGCGCCAACCTTGACCACGCTCAATGCTTCGGTGTTGATGATCTTGGCGGCTATGTCGGTCTTGCCCCTGAAGAACCTATCCCACCAGCGCTCCGCCTTCTCTCGCTCAGCCGGACCAGGCATTCCCTTCGCGCCAAGCACCGTAGGCGGGATGAACCCGCGCTCCGCGTAGGTCGCGATTGTCCCGTCCATGTTGAATAGCAACCGCGCACTCAAGAGCGCGTTGCCAGCCGGATGCGTCAGCGCCGGCCCGATCTCCACGTCGGAGTCAGGTAGCCAGAAGTAGATCATCGCCGGTTCGAGTTCTGATTCGATCGGGTAATAACGCGCAACAGCGCCCTTGTCGGTGGTGCGGTCAAACCATTTCAGTCCGTCACGCGTTATCTCCGCTCTCACGGTTTGAGGCGCAACGAACTGCATGTCCACGATCGCCCGGCTCGTCAGTTGCGGAATGAGATACGCGCGCCCGAAGCACAGGCTCGATGCCAGCAGGTAGAACAGCGACTCCGGCGATTCAAGCCCGCCCGTTTTGTTCTTCCAATCGGCGGATGTGTCGTACGGTTCGCCGTTCTCTCTCAGTATGTAAAATGGCAGCGCGCTCACGGCGTTGGCGGTCATGTCCACCGCCTTTGCCAGCCACGGCACCACGCGCCTGAGCTGCTGCGCCTGCGCGATGTCATCACCGCCACCGCCTGAGGTCATCGCCAGAAACCCGTCAATGCCCCCAAATATCTCAAAGTTGATACCTTTGAGGTTTTCGCCCAAGTCCCTGATGCTAACGCCTTTTGTTTTCGCCATGTTTGCTCCTAACTGATGAGCCACGCGTCGTTGCTGATGCTGTACCACGCGAACGCGAGGGACATCACACAGTCGTCGTGCTGCCCCTCTGGTGCTGAATATGTATAATTGCCCGACGGCGTGCGCTTGCTCTCGTAGGATAGCAGCTCGCCAACCAGGATTGGATTGTCAATGATGTGGATAAGTCCGTGTTCAAATGCGCTCTGTAATCTCTGGATAATGTCATGCTTTGTCGTGTTCGTCGTGGTGAAGGGAATGATGTTAATATCGTGCTCTCGCAGGTGGTCGATCACCGGCGCGCCAATGCTGTTCGATTCCACTACCATCCCGTCCAGATGCCATTTGCGGTAGGTGGCAAGAAGCCTGTCCTCCAGCACTGGGTAATCCACGCGGTTGAATCGGTCAAGCGCCACCATTTCGCGCGTGTTCACGTCCAGCACCGTGATAACCGTGTAATCCACAGAAGCCGCCACATCCACCCCAGCGCTG
>Ga0255346_1003388_pt1 | contig 18760 bp, 17 predicted proteins | sample wastewater_treat_FD_194410 | JGI IMG/M metagenome (GOLD analysis project Ga0255346, IMG submission 194410) | Wastewater microbial communities from Lulu Island WWTP, Vancouver, Canada - plant22 | ecosystem: Engineered > WWTP > Wastewater > Unclassified | place: Canada: Vancouver, British Columbia... | reverse complement strand
GGCCGCCAAGATAGGCTGTGGATCTTTGAGAATCAGCTGATCTTTGCGTCCCAGATCTCCCGAAAAGACCACCTTGTGAGCTGCGGTCTCCGGACCGCACCAGATTTCCAGGATGGACGACCCCAGGATGTGGCCGGCATTGCGGAAGCTCACCCGCAGGTCGTCTTCAATGGGAACCGTTTTGTCTTTCGGAATGATTTCGAGAAGCGGAAAACAGGCCTCGGCATCGGCGACCGTATAGAGAGGCGTTAGGTCGGAACGGCCGCGACGCCGGTTTTTGCGGGACTGGAGTTCGGCTTCGACTTCCTGGATATGACCGGAATCGAGCAACAGGATTTTGGTGAGCTCGACAGTGGGCCGGGTAGCGTAGATCTTTCCTCGAAACCCGTCTCTTACCAGTTTCGGCAGGCGGCCGCAGTGATCGATGTGAGCGTGAGTCAGAAAGACTGCCGCAATCTCACCGGGTTGGAATCCCCAGGGTTCGCGGTTGAGCTTTTCAATCTCTTTTCCACCCTGAAACAGACCGCAGTCCACCAGGTACTTCTTAGCTCCTTCGATCAGATAACAGGACCCCGTCACGCAACGTGCCGCTCCCAGGCAGGTGATCTTCATAAGACGTCTTTCCTTCTCAGTGGGTGCTTCTGACTCTCCATTGACAGACAACGACGAACAAACATACAATTAAAGCGCTACAATCAAAAGCCTTTTGGTTCTTTTTCACCGGCATCCGCTGGTTTTATTGCCTTTCATCAGTCACTCGCACAGCAGGAGGAGGCCAGGGATGAAACTGCTTGTCGATGAGCGCGATGTCAAGTTTGTCCTCTACGAGCAGCTGCGTATTGAAGAGCTGTGCAAATATCCGCTCTACAGCAGTTTCTCACAGGACCTCTTCGAGATGGTGCTCCAGGAAGTCGAGAAGCTTGCGGAGAAGGACTTCTACCCGGCCAACCGCGAGGGTGACCGCGACGGCTGCCGGTTCGAGGATGACCTGGTGCGGGTGCCGAACGCCTATCATCAACCTTATCAGCGGTATTGCGAAGGAGGCTGGCTGGCCATCAGCGACCCTCCCGAAGTCGGTGGCCAGGGCTTTCCGGTGGTCCTGGGCCATTCCTGCATCGAATTCCTGGGCGCCGCCAACTGGTCTTTGCTGATGTTTCCCGGGCTGACTCACGGTGCAGCCCGCCTCCTGCAGGAGTACGGAACCGTGGAACTGCAGGAACGCTACATGCACAAGCTGTTCTCGGGCGAGTGGGCAGGCACCATGTGCATGACGGAACCTCAGGCCGGGAGTGATGTCGGCAGTCTTCTCACCCGCGCGACCCGCCTTGACGACGGCACCTATCGCCTGTCCGGCCAGAAGATTTTCATTTCATCGGGAATGCACGATCTTACCGAAAACATCGTCCACATGGTGCTGGCCCGCATTGATGGGGCACCGAAGGGCGTGCGGGGGATTTCCATCTTCGTGGTGCCCCGCCTGCGCTCCAGTGAGGATGGCAGCCTGGTTGACAACGACGTCATTTGCACCGGACTGGAACGCAAAATGGGCATTCACGGGTCACCAACCTGCACCCTCAATTTCGGTGAAAATGACAACTGCGTCGGCTACCTCCTCGGCCAGGAGAATGCCGGGATGCGAATCATGTTTGCTATGATGAACGAAGCCCGGTTGTTTGTGGGCATGCAGGGCCTGGCCCATGCCAGCACCGCCTATCTGCATGCGCTGCAGTACGCCAAGCAGCGGGTCCAGGGGGCTCCCGTGGAACGGATGAAGGATCCCAATGCGCCCCGCGTACCGATCATGCACCATCCGGACGTCCGCCGCATGCTCATGTTCATGAAAAGCAGCACCGAGGGCATGAGAGCGCTCCTCTATCTTGCCGCCTACTGCCTCGACCGGGTGCGGGTTGCTCCTTCCCCTGAGGAGAGGGAGCGTTTTCAAGGGTATGTGGACCTTTTGATCCCCATCTGCAAAGCAGTGGGGAGTGACCTGGGATTTCGGGTCTGTGAGACCGCCGTCCAGGTTTACGGTGGCTATGGTTATATCGCCGACTGCCCGGTGGAACAGCTGTTGCGGGACTGCAAGATTGCCTCAATCTACGAAGGGACCAACGGCATCCAGGCCCTGGACCTGGTCGGCCGCAAGCTTACGCTCAAACGCGGGCAGCTCTTCAAGAACGCCCTGGCAGCGCTGACCGACATCCTCGAAAAGATTCGCGGGAACTACAACCTGCGCGAGCTGGTGCCGATCTACGAAGAGACGCAGGAGAGCGTCATCCAGGTCACCAAGTTCTTTGCCCTCAAGGGGATGACGGACGAATTTCACGTGCCCCTTCTCTATGCCAAGCCCTATCTGGATCTGTGCGGGGACGCGGCGATGGGCTTTCTGCTGCTGTGGCAGGCGTATCTGGCCGACCGCAGACTCCAGGAAATCTATCGGGACCATCGTGCCCAGGACCCCAAGGCCCGGCAGGAAATCCTGGACAACAACCGCAGTGCAGCCTTCTATTTTGGCAAGATCGCCTCTGCCCGCTTCTTCATCAACCAGGTTCTGACCCAGTCCCATGGGCGGGCCCGCGCCATCATGAATAACGACAAGTCAGCCCTGGAGCTTCCCGAGCATGGCTTCGCTCTGGGGTAGGTGGAGGGTGATAGGGTGAAAAGTGAAGGGTGAGGGGTGAGGTGGATTCAACCAAGCGCCAAGAGCTAAGAACCAAGAGCCAACAGCCAAGAGCCATACAGGAGTTCGCATGAAGGTCAGGGATGTGGTCGTGGTGGATGGAGTGCGAACGGCTTTCGGGAGGGCCGGGGAGAAGGGTTTCTTCTGGCTGACGCGGGCGGACGACATGGTGGTGAAGGTTATCCGTGAACTGCTGCGCCGCAATCCCGAGGTGAAGCCGGAGATGGTGGAAGAAAATGTCTGGGGTGCCACCACCCAGGAGGGTGACCAGGGGCTGACACTCGGGCGCACCACCGCGCTGCTGGCGGGACTGTCGGAAAGCTGCAGCGGCTTTTCCATTGATCGAATGTGTGCCGGAGGCCTGACGGCGGTGACCACAGCGGCGTCCGAGATTGCCCTGGGTGCCTGCGAGGTTGCCATTGCCGGGGGCGTGGAGCACATGAGCCACCATCCCATCGGGGCCACGGCCGATCCCAACCCCCGCTTTCTGGCGGAACGGATCGTTTCGGAGGATGCACTGTCGATGGGCAGGACGGCCGAGAATCTCCACGATCTGTTTCCCCAGATCACCAAAGAACTCGCCGATGCCTACGCCGTGCAATCGCAGCAGAAGGCAGCCAGGGCCTGGGCGGATGGAGTGATTCAAAAGATGATCGTCCCCATGACGGTCTATAGCAGGAACGGCTGGGTGGTCGCCGACCGCGACCAGCAGCCGCGCCCTGAAACCACCATGGAAGGTCTGCGGGCTCTCAAAGCCCCCTTTCGCACTCAGGGCCGGGTGACTGCGGGCAACTCCTCGGGGCTGAACGACGGCGCCTGCGGCCTCCTGTTGATGAGTGAGGAGCGGGCGCGAGAACTGGATTTGGTCCCCAAGATGCGTCTGGTCGGGTACGCTTACACGGGCGTGAAGCCCGAAATCATGGGTTACGGCCCGGTGCCGGCGACCCGCCGACTGTTTGCCAGGACCGGCCTCACCATGGACGATATGGGTTTGATCGAGATCAATGAAGCCTTCGCCGTCCAGTGCCTGGTGTTCATGCACGAATTCGGGCTGAAGATGCCTGAAGACGAACGCGTGAACCCACTCGGCGGAGCCATCGCCTTCGGCCATCCCCTGGCCGCTTCGGGACCGCGCCTGGTCCTGCATCTTATGCATCTTTTCGCCGCCCACCCCGAGGTGCGTCACGGCCTGGCTGCCCTCTGCGTGGGACTGGGCCAGGGCGCCGCAGCCATCTGGGAGAACCTGAGTGGCTCTTAGCGGCTGGTTCAGGATGTGTTATGCTCGAGGCACGGGTTTCTGTCAGCACGCAACACTGATTACTCAGCATCCAGGACTGAGATCTCAGGACTCAGCACTGTCCGCAAAAGGGGGATACCATGGCGGAACCGACCACCCTGTTCTACCATCACTTCTACGACTCTCCGGTGGGGAAGATTGCCATTGTGACCATGGACAATGGTCAGGACTACCGGCGCCCGAATACTTTTACCGAGGCGGCCCTGCAGTCGCTCAACGGCGCCCTGGAGGCGATCATCCAGGAGCAGGATGTGCGGGGGCTGATGCTGACCGGCAAACCTTATATCTTTGCGGCGGGTGCTGATCTGACCGAAGTGCCCTTCATCACCACCTTCGAACAGGGATATCGGGTGGGGCGGCTGGGCCACACGGTGATGAAAAGGATTCTGGACTTGCCCTTTCCGACCCTCGCGGCGATCAACGGGGTGGCCCTGGGCGGGGGCCTCGAGATTGCCCTCTACTGCCAATCTCGCACGGTGCATCGAAGCGCTCAGGCCATCGGTTTCCCTGAATGTTTTCTGGGCCTCGTTCCCGGCTGGGGCGGCTGTACCCTGGCCACCAAGTTGCTCGGCCCGGAGAAGGCCCTCGAGCTGATCATTTACAACGCCATGAACCAGAACCGAATGATCAGCGGGCCCGCGGCATTTGAGCTGGGCCTTGCGGACCGCCTCCTCGACGGTGCCGAATTCCTCGATGAATCCCTGCAGTTCCTGATCGACCTCATTTCCGGCAAGGCAAGCGTGGCGCGCCCTCCCCTGCCGCGCGAAGGGCTCGAGCTTCTCCTGGAGAAGGCCCGGGCGTTTGTGGACGGCCGGGTGCACGGGGCGGCGCCCGCACCGTACCGGGCCCTGGAACTCATAGCCGGCGCCTGTGAATGGGATATCGAGCGAGGGTTCGAAGAGGAAAACAAAGCCCTCGGTGACTTGATCAAATCCCGCCAGTGCAAGGCCGCTATCTACTCCTTCGATCTCGTCAATCGCTACGCCAAGAAACTCAATGTGGTGCCGGAAGTGCAACCCGGAGCCATCACCAAGGTCGGCGTTATCGGTGCCGGCCTCATGGCCTCTCAACTGGCTCACATCTTCATCCATCGACTGGGCGTGCCGGTCGTAATGAAGGATGTCAGCCAGGAACTGGTGGAAAAGGGCTGTCTTTTCGTCCGCCAGGAACTGCAGAAACTGGTTGAAAAGGGGAGACTCACCGAAGGAAAGGCCCGCTATCTGGCAGGGCTTCTCAAGGGAACCCTCGATTACCGCGATTTTTCCGACTGCGACCTGGTGATCGAGGCGGTTTTCGAACGGATGGAGACCAAACAGCAGGTCTTTCGCGAAGCAGAACCCTTCCTCCAACCGAACGCCCTGCTGGCCACCAACACCTCGTCGCTCAGTGTGACCGAAATGGCCAGGGCGCTCGAACACCCGGAACGGGTGGTGGGGCTTCACTTTTTTAATCCCGTCGCCGTCATGCCCCTCATTGAGATTGTTCGGGCCGAACCGACCAGCGATCTGGCCCTGGCGACCGCCTTCGATCTGGCTGCGAAACTCCGCAAGACCGGAATCGCCGTCAAAGACTCCCCTGCCTTTCTGGTGAACCGGCTGCTGGTTCGCATGCTGGTGGACTGCCTCAGCCTGGCCGACGAGGGAGCGAGCTTTCAGCAGGTGGATGAAGCGCTTCAAGCCCTCGGACTGCCCATGGCGCCCTTCGAATTGCTCGACCTGGTGGGGTTGCCCGTGGCCTGCCATGTGACCGAGACTCTGCACCACGCCTTTGGACCCGAGCGGTTTCCCCTCAATGCCAACCTGAAAAGACTGGTAGATATGAAAAAGACCGCCTTCTATCTCAGGGAAGGCAGACGCAAGCAGCTGGACCCCGAAATTGAGGGCATTTGGGTGAAGACCGGGAAAAGAGAGTTCCACCTCGAGGAGATTCAGGAGCGGGTCCTGAGCAATCTTGCCCGGGAAACGGATCTGATCCTGCATGAAAAGGTGGTGGGCAGTTCCCGGGACGTGGACCTCGCCATGATCATGGGCGCTGGCTGGCCTTTCTTTATGGGAGGCCTCACCATGTACCTGGACCTCGTTGGAATCACCCCAAGGGTTTTGCAGAAGGTCTTCTTCAGCTTTTAGGGACTATCCAACCATGGAATAGCCTCGTTCACCACAAAGTGCTTTCTTCGTGCGCTTTGTCGCCTGCGTGGTTTGAAAGGGGCGTGGAGTGAGTTGAACCATGATCAAAGACGTCGGTCTCCTGGCAGAATTTGACAGAGAACAGATTCAGGCTGAAAAGCTAACCTACGCGGAGGCTTTGGCATTTTTCGAAGCCATGTGGCAGGAAGGGATAGCGCTGGGGGTGTTGCCCTTGGAGGATCCCCTGGAGGGTATCGAAGTCGACATTCGCGTCGCCAGGATCCTGAACCATGTTTGAAGAATTGATCGCCAGGATTGCGTCTGGTCTCGATGCCGCCGGCATTACGTACATGATCATCGGGGGCCAGGCAGTCCTTCTCTATGGAACGCCCAGAATGACCCGCGATATCGATGTTACCCTTGGAGTTGCTATCGACAGGCTGGAGGACGTTGTGGCTGTAGTGCGCACGGCTGGCCTGAAGATCCTGGTGGAGGACTACCAGTCGTTCGCTGGGCGCACTTGGGTTTTGCCAACCAAGGATGAGGTCTCCGGGATAAGAGTTGACCTCATTTTCTCGGTTACCCCTTACGAAAGGGAAGCGATCGAGCGAGCCGCCGCAGTCGTTCTTCGAGGAACGATCGTAAAGTTTGCTTCCCTGGAAGATGTCATCATTCACAAAATATTCGCGGGCAGACCAAGAGACCTCGAAGACGTTCGCTCGATCATTCTGAAAAACCCTATTTTTGACTCGCAGTATATTGCCGACTGGCTGGCAAAGTTCGATCAATCCGTCGAAGGCGGGGCATTCCTGAGCCAGTTCGAAGACATCTTAAACCGTCAAACGGGTGTTTGAAATACCGCATCCCAAGGTTGTCCCCTCACACACATGGGATTGTACTGATGGCTGTCATCCCATGGGAATAAGTTTATGGTATCTAAGAGCATGTGCCTCTGGGGAAGACGGCACTGCATTTGTTTTCGCTGCTCACGGTAGCCCCTCACTGGAAGGCACGTTGCATCGTGTGTGAGCTGAAGCAATGAAGATCCTGGCCATTTATGGCAGTCCCAGGCGGGAGGGCAACACCTCGCTGCTGCTGCTGCGGGCGGTGGCGGGGACACGCCAGGCTGGCGCCGAGGTCGAGGAGGTGGTGCTTCGCGATCTCAGGATGAGTCCCTGTCTCGAGCTCTATGGCTGCAAGAAAGACGGCCGGTGCATCATCCGGGACGACTTTCAGCGGGTCTACGATCAGCTCCTGGCCTGCCAGGCCCTGATGCTGGCTTCACCGATCTTCTTCTATACGGTGAGTGCCCACACCAAAATCCTCATGGACCGGTGCCAGTCGCTCTGGGTGAAAAAATACTGGATCGACCAGGTGCCTTTCGGCCAGGGTGAAATCAAACGGAAAGGGTTATTTATCTCCGCTGGCGCCACCGGTGGGAAAAGACTCTTTGACGGGACGCTGCTCAGCATCCGCTATTTCTTCGATGTACTCGACATGGAACTCTGGCGCGCCCTGCTATACCGCCGACTGGATTTCGAAGGGGACATATTGCGGCACCCGGAGTATTTGGACGAGGCCTTCCAGGCGGGGAAGGCATTAGCTCTTAGCTGTTAGCTCTTGGGTTTCGGATTTTGGGAGTTGGGCGTTGCCGAATAGCTCATGGGGTGCGGTTGGCCTCATTCTTCCGTATTTCAGACGCCACGTCCGGAAGGTGTTGGTGGGTTTTCTGGCGCTGGTGGCGGTGGATTTCCTGCAGCTTGTCATTCCGCGTGTCATTAAGGAGGCGGTTGACTCGATCCAGTTCGGAACGGCCACTTCCAACAGCCTCCTGGCGGCTGGCGCGATCATCGTCGTTCTGGCCCTGCTCATCGCCGTCCTGCGGTTTCTCTGGCGCAATATGCTGCTGGGTTTTTCCCGGAGTGTGGAAACGGACCTTCGCAGCCGCATGGTTTCCCACCTCCTGACCCTTGATCGGGCCTTCTTTCAGCGGCGCTCGGCGGGTGAGATCATGGCCCTGGCCACCAACGACCTCTCCTCCGTCCAGCTGGCAACCGGCATGGGCCTGGTAGCCTTTGTGGACGCGGCCTTCATGGGGGTGGCCGCTATTGCCTTCATGGCCTACATCAATCCATGGCTCACGCTCATCGCCATCGCCCCTATGCCCTTCCTGGCCATCATCACTCGTTACCTCTCCGCCCGCCTCCACCGCCGGTTCAAGAAGGTGCAGGAACAGTTTTCCGATCTGACCGAGTTTGTTCGGTCAACCTTTTCCGGAATACGGCTGATCAAGGCCTACAACCAGGAACAGGGGCAGAGTGCCCGGTTCGAGCAACTGGGACAAACCTATGTTCGCGACAATCTGCGACTGTCGTTCATCTATGGGATGCTGTTCCCCGTTTCCGGGCTGCTTGCCAATGCCAGCCTGCTGCTGGTCCTGGTTTTTGGCGGCCGCATGGCGATCGGCGGGACCCTCACGGCGGGAGATTTCGTTGCTTTTATCAACTACCTCCTGCTGATGACCTGGCCGATGATGGCCGTCGGCTGGGTGACGGACCTGTTTCAGCGGGGCATGACCTCGCTGGGGAGAATTCAAAGCCTGTTCCACGAGCGCCCGTGTCTGATGGATCAGGTTCCCGCCGAAAGCCCGCCTCGCTTGACCGGTGAGATCCGGCTCCACCACCTTTCCTTCACTTACCCCAATCAGTCGCAGACCGTGCTTCACGACCTTGAGCTGGAGGTCCGGCCGGGTCAGTTCCTGGGGGTTGTGGGACGGACCGGGTCCGGCAAGACCACCCTCTGCCACCTTCTCACCCGACTCTATCCGGTTGCGGACGGTACCATCTTCTATGACGGCCGGGACGTGAACCGGCTGCCTCTGGCAGCGGTGCGGCAGGCCATTGCCTATGTGCCTCAGGAAGTAGTCCTGTTCTCCGAGACCATCGCCTACAACATCAGCATGGGAAAACCGGAAGCCTCACTGCAGGAAGTTCAGGCGGCGGCTCGGGCGGCGGCGATCCACGGCGAAATCATCGCCATGAAAGATGGATACCAGACCCGGATCGGGGAACGGGGAGTCAAGCTTTCCGGCGGTCAGCGGCAACGCCTGGCCATCGCGCGGGCGCTGCTGCTGGAGCGGCCGATCATCATCATCGATGACGGGCTCTCGGCAGTGGACATGGAAACCGAGCACACGATCATCCGCTCTATCGCCGATTACCTCAGGGGGCACACCTGTATCATTGTCTCCCATCGGATCGCTCCTCTTGCCGATGCCCATGAAATCCTGGTGATGGAACGCGGACGGATCGCCGCCCGCGGGAACCACCAGCAGCTGCTTACAGCAAGTCCCTTTTACGCCACCATCTATCGCCAGCAAAGGATGGCTGGGGCGTGACGAGATTATTCCATGCAGCATGATTACGGCTATTTTGAAGACGATCAAATTGGTCAGATTGGGGATGTCCAGCTGTGGCGGCGCCTGGTCGGATTCATTCTGCCGCAATGGCGCTGGGCGACCGTCGCGGTGCTCCTGTCATTCCTGGTGACGGCAGCAAGCCTCGCCCTGCCGCGGCTGATCCAGATCGGCATGGACCACTACCTCGTCGATACCACCCTGGCAGTTGACGACCGCCTCGCCGGCTTGACTCAGCTCGGACTGGTCTTCCTGGCGGTGATTGTCATCGGCTTCATTGCCAATTTTTGCCAGGTCATCGTTCTCGAATGGACCGGTCAGAGCATCATGGATGCCGTCCGCCAGCGCCTCTTCCACCATATGGTCAATCTGAATCTGGCTTTCTTCAACACCCAGCCCGTAGGGAGGCTGGTCACGCGGCTGACCAACGATATCCAGAACATGTATGAAATGTTCACTTCCGTCATTATCACCCTCTTCAACGACGGCATTCGCCTCCTGGGGATCCTCGGCATCCTCCTATGGATGAACTGGCGCCTGGCCCTGCTGCTCTGCCTCACCTTCCCGGTCATGCTCCTCATGACCACCTGGTTTGGGCGCCTGAGCCGGGATGCCTTCCGGCAGATGCGTACCCACCTCGCGGCCATCAATGCCTTTCTCCAGGAAACGGTATCCGGCATTTCGGTGATCCAGCTGTTCCTCAGGGAAAGGGATACCCATGACCAGTTCTCCCGCCGGAATGACCGCTACTACCGGTCGTCTTTACATCAGATCTGGATCTTCGGGATTTTCATGCCACTCATCGAGGTGCTGAGCTCCGTTGCCCTTGCCCTGATCATCTGGTACGGGGGCCGGGAAATCCTGAAGGAACACATGACCATCGGTATTCTGACAGCCTTCATCGCCTATATGCGGCTTTTCTTTCAGCCGGTGCGGGAACTCTCTCAGAAGTACTCCGTGGTCCAGTCCGCCATGGCCTCGGCGGAAAGGATCTTTCACCTGCTGGAAGTGCGGGACACCATGCCGAGTCCGGACCAGCCGGTGGTGCTGGAAGCTGTTCAGGGCGAGATTGCCTTCAGTCGCGTCGATTTCGCCTACGAACCGGACCGGCTGGTTATAAAAGATCTGACGATGACGATCCATGCCGGTGAAACCCTGGCGATTGTGGGTGCGACCGGTTCCGGAAAAACCACCCTCATCAATCTCCTGGAACGCTTCTACGACCCCACCCGCGGGACCGTCACCCTTGATGGGGTGGATCTGCGCCGGTTTGACCCTCACTGGCTGCGGGAGCAGATCGGGCTCGTGATGCAGGATGTTTTTATTGTCCCCGCGACCATCAGGGAAAACATTCTCCTGGGACAAGCGGTATCGGACGAGGTCTTGGAGAGGGCGGTGACCCTGGCGCAACTCTCCGGGGTGGTGCGACGGCTCGCGCAGGGACTCGAGACGCGTATCGGCGAGGGCGGCATGGATCTTTCGTCTGGCCAGAAGCAGCTCCTCGCCCTGGCCCGGGTCTTTGTCCGGGACCCTCGCCTGCTGGTGTTGGACGAAGCAACCGCCAATGTCGATTCGGAAACCGAGATGCTTCTGGAACAAGCCATTCAAGCGGCGCTGACGAATCGCACCAGCATCGTGATTGCTCATCGCCTGTCCACCATCCGCAGGGCCGACCGGGTTCTGGTCATGGATCACGGACGCATTGTCGAGCAGGGAACTCATGACGCCCTGATGCAGCAGGCAGGCCTGTATTACCACTTGCAGACGCTTCAGAATGGAACTGTCGAACTCCCGGGCACGTTCTCAACGGCCGGCAGATGGTCCGGTCGCGAATAGCGGAGCAGGGGGCACGGGCCTGCCCTGCGGAACATCTGCCCTTCCTTACCCAAACAACGCCAGCAGGGCCACAATCAGGGGGGCAATGGCGAGCGCCGGCAAAAAACTGGCCAGGCGCACATCTTTCAAATCCAGCAGTCTGAGGCTGATGCCCACAATGATCAGGCCTCCGGTGGCCGTCATTTCTACAATCATCGGTTCGGTCAGCACCCTTGCGAGGGTGCTGGCGAAGAGGGTGATGCCGCCCTGGTAGAGGAGGATGCTCACGGCCGACAGGGCCACTCCCCAGCCCAGGCTGGCGGCGAAGGCCACCGCAGCGAACCCGTCGAGTGCGGATTTGACGGCCAGGAGACGGTAGTCACCGGTCATCCCGTCCTGAATCGAGCCGAGAATGGCCATGGGGCCGATACAAAATACGAGACTGGCGGTCACGAAGCCCTCTCCGAAGAGTGGATTCTGATCTTTGGCCAGTGCGGTCTGAAGAAAGGTCCCCAACCGTTCGAGTCCGTCGTGCAGGCTTAGCATCTCTCCCAGTATCCCGCCCAGCAGGATGGCCCCCAGGACAATCATCACGTTCTTCGTGCCGAGGGCCATCTGCAGCCCCACCAGCAGAGTCAGCAGTCCCAGGCCATTGAGTACGGTCTGGCGAACCCGTTCGGGCAGCCGCGATCCCACCGCAACTCCCACCAGGCTGCCCGCTACAATACTGCCAACATTGATGATCGTTCCTACCATGACGTTGCTTCCCGTGGAGACCGGGACCGATTATCCGGCCGGCCGCCACTGCTGACGCTCCGGCTCCCTTGTATTCTCACTGTGGTTGCTGAAAGCGATTCCGTCCCTCGTATCCTCCGGACAGGAAACCCGGCAGTTGGCCGGGGGGCTCCCACCGGCCTGATCGCCGAACCGCCGGTAACATAGTAGACCGCGCGGCGTCTGCAAAGCAGAAAGATGAAGGCGGCAAAGATATGCCCACCGGTGCGAGTTGATTCCTCCAGGGGGCGATGTTATATTGCAGCCACTCGTAGTACTTCCGAAGTGAGGCTTAAGCGCGTTCCTTACATGGTGAAGACAATCGCTACAGGGAGGATGGAAATGGCTGTTTTCAAGTGTAATAAATGCGGCAATACCATTGATGTGGTGACACCACCCGAAAAGTGTCCCTCGTGCAATCAGACATGTGAGTTCCTCGACGTCTCATGCTACATTCCCGAATGCGGAGGTCCCGGCTCGGGCAACATCAACCCGCAGGTTTTTCAGGAAAGCTACAAGTCGGACAAGAAATAAGCAATGCTGGTGTTGTCGGAACCGACAACCAGACCCTCCGTGGTCGCACGGCAAGAGCTGCGAGGATTCACTCGCTCGAGTCCGTGCGCGGTTTGGCCTTGAAGCTCAGCAACTTGCCGGGTCTGGCTTTTCGGTTGGTGAGGGCTCCTGGCGAGCGGCAGCATGTTGCAGTCTCCCGAGAATGTGATCCAGTACCCCGTTGATGAACGACCCCGAGTCCTCACTCCCAAACCGCTTGCCGATGTCAATGGCTTCATTGATGGAGACCTTGGGCGGAACCTCGGGACAGTAGAGCATTTCGAAGAGTGCTATGCGCAGGATGTTGCGGTCAACAATCGACATCCGGTCGAGCTGCCAGTGTTGCGAGGCAGCCGTGAGCATCCGGTCAAGCTCCTGCCGGTGCAGATAAACCCCACGTACCAGACGCTCGGCAAAGGGACGGCAGAGCACCAAAGCATCGGATGCTCTGCCGTCGTTCGTGGCCATGGCTTCGAAATGAGAGGGAATGGCCTCATCGGGTGAAAACTCGGTCAGTTCCATTCCATAAAGGATCTGAAGCGCCACTTCGCGAGAACGCCTGCGCTGGCCCATGGCTGTTGTCTCGAATTCTCAGGGGAGCTGTCTGATAAGGTTTGCCATCTCGATGGCGGCCATGGCTGCATCCCATCCCTTGTTCCCCGCTTTGGAACCGGCCCGTTCGATCGCCTGCTCGATGCTGTCGGTGGTGAGCACCCCAAAAGCAATGGGAATGCCTGTTTCCAGGCTCACGTTGGCTATGCCCTTGGATACCTCACTGGCCACGTAGTCAAAATGCGGCGTCGCTCCCCGGATAACCGCTCCCAGGCAGATCACCGCATCGTAGCGCCCGGACCCAGCCACTTTCCTGGCTATCAGGGGCACCTCGAAGGCTCCCGGCACTTTATAGACATCGAAGTTGTCTTCGCTGGCTCCGTTGCGCCGGAGTGCATCGAGAGCGCCGCCCAGAAGCCGATCGCAGATAAAGTCGTTAAAACGGCTGACAATGATCCCAAAGCGAAGATCCTGCGCCAGCAGTTTGCCTTCGTAAACCTTCATAGACTCCCCCTGGACTAGTACTGGAAGTTGGCACCCAGTCATTCAGCCGGCGCCCGCCATCCGCCACCCGTTATCCGATATCCGTTCCTTAGACACAGCTCAGCAGGTGCCCCATCTTGGTACACTTGGCGGTCAGGTAGTCAATGTTGCACACATTGGGCGGAATCTCGAGCGGTACGCGTTCGACAATGGTGATTCCATAGCCTTGCAGTCCCACGATCTTGGTCGGGTTATTGGTCATGAGGCGCATTTTCCGCACTCCCAGGTCTACCAGCATCTGGGCACCGATACCGTAATCGCGAAGGTCTTCCTGCAGTCCCAGCGCCAGATTCGCTTCCACCGTATCCAACCCCTGCTCCTGCAGACCGTAGGCCTTGATCTTGTTCAGCAGTCCGATGCCCCGCCCTTCATGGTTGCGCATATAGAGGATAACCCCCTTTTCTTCCCGGCCGATCCGCAGCATCGCCGCGCGCAGCTGTCCCCCGCAATCGCAGCGGAGCGATCCGAAGACATCGCCGGTCAGGCATTCCGAATGGACCCTCACCAGCACTTCTTCCTCCGGCCGAATTTCGCCCTTCACCAGGGCCAGGTGCGTATAGTCGTCGATATCGTTGGTGTAGGCAATAACCTGGAATTCACCACCGGCAGCGGTCGGAAGCCTGGCGGCGGCGCCGCGATGGACGAAGATCTCATTCTGCATCCGGTACTGAATGACGTCCGCAATGGTGACGATCTTGAGTCCGTGTTCGTCCGCAAACTTCTCGAGATCCGGCATGCGCGCCATGGTACCGTCATCTTTCATGATTTCACAGATGACGCCAGCCGGTGTCAATCCTGAAAGGCGGGCAAGATCCACGGAGCCTTCCGTCTGCCCCGTTCGGACCAGAACCCCGCCCTTTTTGGCACGGATGGGGAAAACATGCCCCGGACTCACCAGATCCTCCGGCCTGGCATTTTCGGCAGTGGCGGTGAGGATCGTTCGGGCCCGGTCAGCGGCACTGATCCCGGTGGTAACCCCGAGGCGAGCCTCGATGGAGACCGTGAACGCGGTTTCAAACTTGGAACGGTTCTGTGAAACCATCATGGGCAGCCGCAAGCGTTCAACCCATTCCTGAGTCATAGAGAGGCAGATGAGGCCCCGGCCGAATCTTGCCATGAAGTTGATGGCATCGGGCGTCACCTTTTCGGCGGCCATGCACAGGTCGCCTTCATTCTCGCGATCTTCATCATCCACCAAGATGACCATCTTGCCCTGGCGAATGTCGTCCAAAGCTTCGGGAATGGTTGCCAACGACATGTGCTCGTACTCCTTCGTCGAAATCAATCCATAATCAACACGGCAACTTCTTACGATTCCACGGCGCTGCCATGGTTCGTATAACATGAACCGAGGGCAACCTCAAGGAGTGCCATGGGTTTGACACGTCATCGCTTCCAGGTGACTTCTCGAGGGACATGGGACCCGGGCAGCGAGACCGGTCTTGCCGCATCAAGGGCGGGTGATGACCGTTCATGGGCGGTGAGAAGGCAAAAACACGCTAGAGGAAGCCATGTTTTTGCAGGAACACCGTGTCGATCCCGCCGGATGGCGGCGAATCGCCGATGCGGTTTAAAAAGCCCCGCAGTATCTTTTCCACATATTTACCAAGCAGGTCCGTTTCAATATTCACGGCCTCGCCGAGTTTGACTTCTCCCAGGGTGGTCTCGGCCAGGGTGTGGGGTACGATATTGACGTCAAATGAGCCCTGGCCGCAGCCGTTGACCGTGAGGCTGATGCCGTTGACAGCAATGGAACCCTTTTCGATGATGTAGCGATCCAGTTCCGACGGCACCTCGAAATGAAGCCGCCACGACCGGCCTTCCTGACGGCGGCTGCGAAGCGTTCCCAAACCGTCCACGTGGCCCGTCACCAGGTGGCCACCGAGCCGGTCTCCCAACTGCAAGGCCCGTTCCAGGTTGCAATGGCTGCCGGGAGGCTTGTGACCGAGGGTGGTGCGGTTCAGGGTTTCCAGGGAAACGTCCACCGTGAACAGGTTGCCTTGAAAAGAAACCACGGTCAGACAGGCGCCGTCGACCGCGATGCTTTCCCCCAGAGTCAATCCTCGCATATCGTAGTGCGCCTGAATGACCAAGCGGGCATCCGGCCCGTAGCGGTCGGTCCTGAGCAGCATTCCCTGGCCCTGTATCAATCCCGTAAACATGATGGCTTCCCTAATAGACGGCTTCGCGCAATCTGCCGGAGATCATGATGTCATTTCCCACTGACCTGGCTTTCAGATCGTATACCGGGAGTGCCTCGGCGATGCTGTTGCGAGGCCGACCCCGGACCATGGGAACAGCATCGGGATCTCCCAGGATCTTGGGGGCATAGAAAAGATAGAATGCATCAGCCAGCCGTTCTTCCAGAAAGTCTCCCAAAACCCCCCCGCCCCCTTCCACGAGCAGGCTGGTGAGGTGCCGCCTGCCACACTCTTTGAGGAGCAGGGAAAGGTCGATACGCCCCTCGTCGGTTGGCAGTCGAAGCACCTCGACACCGGCCTCGCCCAGTATCTTCTCCTTTTGCCGAGGGGCGGCCTGGCTGCAGGCCACCCAGACCGGCACTTTTCGGGCGGTCAGGGCGAGCTGGCTGGTCGGACTCAGCCGAAGCATGCTGTCCAGCACGATGCGGACCGGCTGGCGGCAAGGGCGCCGCAGACGCGCAGTGAGTTGGGGATCATCGGCCAGCGCCGTTTGAATTCCTATCAGAACCGCATCCGAGCCGGCCCTCAGGCGATGGACAAACCGCCTGGAACGCTCATTGCTGATCCAACGGGAGTCGCCGGAACGGGCCGCGATGCGCCCGTCGAGGGTGGAGGCAGCCTTCAGCGTCACCAGCGGCAGGCCGGTGGTACTATGTTTGATAAAAGCCTGGTTGAGCAGGCGACAGTCCCGTTCCAGGATCCCCATCTCGACGATGATTCCCCGGCTGCGGAGGTAATCCGCCCCTCCTCCCTGAACGTGCGGGTTGGGATCAGCCATGCCGATCACCACCCGGGAGACGCCGCTGGTGACCACGGCCTGCGTGCATGGTGGGGTTCGCCCGTGATGGTGACACGGTTCGAGGGTAACATAAAGCACCCCCCCAGCCGCTCCGGCGCCTGCCTCCCGCAGGGCGTTCGCCTCGGCATGCAGTCCTCCAACCCTTTCGTGGTAGCCTCTTCCCACGATGACGCCCTGCTGGACCACCACCGCGCCCACCATGGGATTGGGACTGGTCCACCCACGGCCCTTTCCTGCCAGCCGGATGGCTTCCCTCATGAAAATGTCGTTGTTTGGCTCTCGGCTCATGATTACCGGCTTCCAGCCGTTGGCTGTCCGCTCCCGGCCGTCAGCTCTTCGTTCCTGCTCTTTCCTGGCTCGCATCCGGGGCCACGGCCCTGCCCCTGCGAACCACACCACCACCCAAAGCCAATAGCGATGCGCTAACCGGGGAGGGGAAAGTCGGCACAGAACCCCGCGACCTCAGCCCGCAGCGCCTTCAAAGCCGATTCATCGCCTACCACCTGCAACCCGCGGTGGATGAAACGAGCAACTTTAGGCATGTCATCCGGCCTTATGCCGCGGGTAGTCATGGCCTGGGTGCCGAGGCGGATACCACTGGTGATGCCGGGTTTCTGAGGGTCGTAGGGGATGGTGTTCTTGTTGACGGTGATGCCTCCTCGATCCAGGGTCTTTTCGGCAACCTTGCCCGTCAGTCCCTGGGAGGTAAGGTCCGCCAGCATGAGGTGGTTGTCGGTTCCCCCTGAAACCAGCCGATATCCCAACCGGATCAATTCGGCCGCAAGGCGCTGGCTATTGTCGATGGTTCGCTTTTGGTATTCGCGAAATGCCGGCTGAAGAGCCTCCTGGAAGGCAACCGCCTTGGCGGCAATGACGTGCATGAGCGGCCCTCCCTGGATGCCTGGGAAAACCTGGCTGTCGAGCAGCTTTGCATATCCGGCATGAGAGAGGATGAGCCCGCCGCGAGGTCCACGGAGGGTCTTGTGGGTGGTGGAGGTGACAAAGTCTGCATGAGGGAGGGGGTTGGGATGCAATCCTGCCGCCACTTCCCCGGCTATGTGCGCCATGTCGACCGTCAGGTAGGCGCCGACTTCCCGGGCAATCTGGTGAAACCGCTTGAAGTCGATAACCCGCGGATAGGCGCTGGCACCGGCAACGATCATTTGGGGACGATGGTTCCGCGCCAGTTCCGCCACCTGGTCGTAGTCGATGGTTTCGGTATCCCGCTTCACACCGTATGCAACCACGTTGAAAAAGCGGCCGGAGAAGCTTGCCGGGCTGCCATGGGTCAAATGCCCACCATGGCTCAGGTTCATTCCCAGAATGGTATCTCCCGGCTGAAGCACGGCAAAGTATACAGCCATATTGGCCTGCGAACCGGAATGAGGCTGGACATTGGCATATTCGGCGCGGAACAGCTTGCAGGCCCTTTCCTGAGCCAGTCGTTCCGCAATGTCCACAAATTCGCAACCACCATAGTACCTTCTGCCCGGGTAGCCCTCAGCGTACTTATTGGTCAGAATCGAACCCTGAGCCTCAAGCACCGCCCTGCTCACAAAGTTCTCGGAGGCTATGAGTTCGAGCTTTTCCCGCTGACGTTGCTCCTCATCCTGGATTACCCGGGCAATCTCCGGATCGACGATTTCCAGTTGCGACATGCATTTCCCTTTCGGCAGCCTCCTGGGAGGTTCCTGCCGGAACGGCCACCGGCGCCAACTCCCAGGAGTTCCAAGAAGCCGCGTCGCCGATTCATGAACCGGACTGCGCGGCAGATCCCTTTTGCGTCAGCCGTTCGATCAGCTCCAGCCGCCGTTGATGGCGCCCCCCGTCAAAGCTTTCATTCAGCCATACGGTCACGATCTCCAGCGCCAGATCGCGGCCGATCATGCGGCCGCCAAGACAGAGCACGTTGCTGTCGTTGTGGCGACGGCTCATTTTGGCGGCGTAGGGTTCGCAGACGGCTACCGCCCGGACCCCGGAAACGCGATTGGCCACCATGCACATGC
>Ga0255346_1003387_pt1 | contig 18762 bp, 18 predicted proteins | sample wastewater_treat_FD_194410 | JGI IMG/M metagenome (GOLD analysis project Ga0255346, IMG submission 194410) | Wastewater microbial communities from Lulu Island WWTP, Vancouver, Canada - plant22 | ecosystem: Engineered > WWTP > Wastewater > Unclassified | place: Canada: Vancouver, British Columbia... | reverse complement strand
CTGATGGTCACCAGCAAGTTCAGGAACATCACGGTCATAAGGATCGGCTCTCAACGGAGACTCAACCGTCCTTTGAATCCGGTCCAGCTTCACTGGCTGAAAGCCCTCGGCCTGAAACCCACCATCTCCACCGAGCAACCGAGGGCCGGATGAGCGGAGCGCGAGGGGACGCGAAAAATGCCCCCTATCCGGCTACCTCGGGTGCGGAATGTAAGTTTCTGCCGATTGTGCCGATTGGCCTCGGGCTTGATATGGACCTCATCGTCCAGTGTTTTGCGGTTGTCGTGATTGGGGGGTTCGGGAGCATTCTCGGCACTTTCGTGGCTTCGCTCATTGTGGGGGTAGTCTATTCCTTTTCGGTGTTGATCTGGCCGGGCGGCGCGCTGGCGATCATTTTTCTGATCCTGGTGGCGGTTCTCATTATTCGGCCCTGGGGTCTTTTCGGAACTGAGATGAGGTACTAAATGCCGAATACAACAAGAGAGGTCGCAGCGACCAAGGCTACCGCAAAGTACAATTGGTTTGGCGCTCGCTCCGGCCGCGCCGGTCTGTCCGCACCGGTGCTGGCAGTGCTGACGCCGCTGGCCCTGCTGGCGCCGTGGGTGGGTGGTGAATTTCTCACCGTTGTCGGCGTCGAAATCCTGGTGCTCGGGCTGTTCGCAGTGAGTTTCAATCTCATATACGGCTACATGGGCCAGATATCCTTTGGCCAGGCTGCCTTTTTCGGGCTCGGGGCCTACGCTACTGCGCTCGTCTGCCGGGCCTGCCAGGCTACCGGCGAGATAGGCTACCTGCAGTTCTTCTTTGCGCTGTTCCTTGCCATTCCCGTGTCCGCCCTGGGAGCGCTGGTGGTAGGTTTCTTCCTCGTTCGCCTGACCGGCATCTACTTCGCCATCCTCAGTCTCGCCTTCGGGGAGTTGCTCTTCTACATTGTTTTTTCCTGGTATGGCTTCACCGGCGGCGATGACGGCATTCAGGGAATCCTTTCGCCTCCTTTCTTCCGCGACCCGGTGAATTATTACTATTTCACCCTGGGGGTGGTGGCGGCAGCCCTGCTGGTCCTCTGGCGGATTACCCAGTCACCTTTCGGATACACCTTGCGCATGCTTCGCGACAACCAGCGACGGGCCGCCTTCGTGGGTATCGATGTGCGCCGGGCAATGCTGGTGAATTTTGTCATCGCAGGCATCTTTGCCGGCATTGCAGGTTCGCTCTGGGCACCCTTCCAGCGCAGTGTTTCACCATCTCTGCTGGGCTGGGTGCAATCGGGTGCCCCTGTGTTCATGACCCTGATTGGAGGCGCGGATTATTTTACGGGGCCGCTGGTCGGTTCTGTCATCTACACGGCGCTGAATGCCTATGTGACACGGTACACCGTGTTTTGGCCGCTTACCATCGGTTCGATCATCCTGGTGATCGTGTTGTTTTTCCCGGGAGGCATCCTCTCGCTTATTGACGAACGGATATCCGGAAAGTCGCGCAGTGTTCAGGACTTTAGCAAATCCGAGGCGCCGGAGTCGATAACGGACGGGGCAATAAAATGAAGAGAGAAATCCTGAAAGTGACCGGCCTGAACAAGAGTTTCGGAGGTCTTCATGCGACCAGAGACCTGGATTTCGTCCTGTCCGAGGGGGACCTGGATGCGATTATCGGCCCAAACGGTGCCGGCAAGAGTACCTTGTTCAACTTGCTGACGGGCTACTACCGTCCTGATTCCGGAACAATTCTCTTCAATGAGGAAGACATCACCGGCCGGCTTCCCCACGAGATCACCCGGCTGGGTATTTCTCGCGCCTTTCAGGTCAGCAACATCTTTTCGAAACTGACCATCTTCGACAATGTGCGCTCATCCGTGCAGGCACAAATGGGTATGGCATTCAGCCTCTTTCGGTCCGCCGACGGCCTCGGCAACGAGCAAACCGAGGAAATCCTCACGCTATGCGGCTTGCTGGAAAAGAGGGGAAACATTGCCGGCGCCCTCTCCCAGGGAGACAAGAAGAAGCTGGAACTTGCCATCGCGCTTGCCGGCAAGCCAACGCTGCTGTTGCTGGATGAACCGACCGCGGGCATGTCGCTCGAAGAAACCCAGGATACCATGGCGCTGGTCGACAATCTCAACCGGGAGCGGAATATCACCATCCTGTTTACGGAACACGATCTTTCCGTCGTCTTCAATCACGCGCGCAAGATCGCCCTGCTTCATTCCGGCCAGATCATGGTCCAGGGGACGCCGGACCAGGTGAGAATGAACGAAACCGCACAGAAAATCTATTTCGGTGAGCACTACTGATGGGAAATCTGACGCTGGACAATGTCCACACCTTTTATGGAACGAGTCACATCCTGTTCGGAATAGGCCTGGCGGTGAAACGCGGCGAGTGCGTGTGCCTGCTCGGCCGGAATGGGGTCGGGAAAACCACAACCTTGAAAACCATCATGGGGCTTGCCCGGCCCAGTGAAGGGGAGATCTCCTTCAACGGGACCCGCCTGGTTGGTTTGCCCCCGTATGAGATTGCGCGAATGGGAGTAGGGTATGTTCCCGAAGAGCGGATTGTCTTTTCGGATCTGACGGTGCGGGAGAACCTCGAAGTTGCCGCCAAGCCGCCCCTGAGCGGCGCGATCCCGCCATGGAGCGAGCAGGCGATTTTTGAGCTGTTCCCGTCGCTGAGACCGCTGGAAAACCGCCCCGCCGGGTACCTGAGCGGGGGTGAGCAGCAGATGCTCACCATTGGTCGCACTCTGATGGGAAATCCGCAGATGATGCTGCTCGACGAGCCGGTAGAGGGCCTCGCACCGGTCGTGGTGCAGGAAATCGTGCGCCAGGTCAAACACCTGAATGAACTGGGCCTCACGATTCTCTTTACCGAGCAGAACATGAGATTTGCGACCGAGATATCCGACCGGGCGTACATCATCGAAAGCGGTCGGGTCAGGTATGAAGGGACCATGACCGATCTTGAGAAGCAGCCGGAAATAAAAAAGAAATACCTGATGATATGAGTAAGCCACGCTGATCGACATTGGAGACGAGGGCATGAAGACTGATTTGCGAGTTGCGGTGGTTCAGGCGGGAGCAATCCCTTTCGAGGTGGAACGCAGTGTTGAAAAGGCCTGCAGTCTGTTAGCCGATGCCGCGGCGACAGGAGCCGAGCTGGCCGTTTTCCCCGAAGCCTTTGTTTCAGCCTATCCTAAAGGCCTGGATTTTGGCTGCCGACTCGGCATGCGATCCCCCGAGGGCCGAGAGGACTTCCGCCGCTACTGGGCAAGCGCCATAGAAGTTCCGGGGCCCTATACGGATGCGCTTGGCGCCGCGGCCCGTGAGAACCATATCCATTTTGTCATAGGGGTCATCGAGCGCGATGGCGGGACCCTTTATTGCACAGCCCTCTTCTTTTCGCCGGCGGGCAAGCTGCTGGGCAAACACCGGAAGCTGATGCCTACGGCGATGGAGAGGCTCGTATGGGGTTTTGGCGACGGGTCCACCATTCCCGTTATTGATACTCCCATTGGGAAGATGGGCGCCGTAATCTGCTGGGAAAACTACATGCCGCTCCTGAGGATGGCCATGTACTCCAAGGGCATCCAACTGTATTGCGCTCCCACTGCGGACGACCGGGATAGTTGGATACCGACCATGCAGCACATTGCCTTCGAGGGCCGCTGTTTTGTCCTGGCAAGCTGCCAGTATCTCAAACGGGGCGCCTTTCCCCTGGACTATGCCGCTGCTCAGGGAGATGACCCGGAAATTCTGATGATGCGAGGCGGAAGCTGCATCGTCGGCCCACTGGGTCAAATCCTGGCCGGGCCGAACTATGAGGGTGAGTGCATTCTCACCGCCGACATCGATCTTGGCGATATCGCGAGGGGCAAGTTCGACCTGGATGTTGTCGGCCACTATGCCCGTCCGGACATCTTCAAGCTCTATGTGAACGAAGCCGCCACCCCGGCCGTGGTGTCATGCTCCGACCAGGGGCCGGAGACCTGCGTCTTCGGCACGGAATCGAAAAATCAGTGAGCCTGCCCTGAAAAGTTCCGAGTAATGAGTCCCGAGTGCCCAGTGTAACTCGAGCCTTTTGGTTTGTCTTCGGGTGTCCCGAAGGGTCATGAGTTACTGTCTCGAAAAGTTGCGGGTTAAGGTTAATAAGTATAGGACCATCGCCGGGTGAGCCTGAAATTCCGGCGGGCATTTGAGTCCCCTGGCTCTTTCCTGGAATTGTCTCTCCTCCTTTTCGTGGAAGTGAAGGTCCGGCTTGTCACTTTCGCTTCCTGCGAGAATGGTTGGCTGGCACATCACCGGTTGTCCTGATCACTCTGTAAGCTGTGGCTTGCAGCAGTCCCTGGTGCTATAATCGACTTCGTTTACTGTCGGGTATGCGGCAGTTATACTCGTTTAGCCTAAGAAGTTATCATTTTTGCCTCACGGGGAGATCCCGGAAGAAGCCCTTGGCATGAGACTCTGCGTCCTCTGCGTCTCCGCGTGAAAATGAAGCTTTTGAACCTTTACGAGTATACATGGCTGCGGACCTTCTGCTCACCACTTCCAAAAAAGGATTGGGTATGTCGACTGAACACGAACAAGGCTCAGCCACTGCTGAACAACAACCAGGAAAACCCGTTCGCAACCCTTATATTTTGAACTTTTGCCGGGTTCTGGTGGAAAAGAAGGGGGAGAACCACGAACCTGAGGCGCTTGAAAAGCTGTTGGGCAAGATGTACTCCCTCTTCGAATACATGCTGGGGCAGAACATGGTCAAGGCCCTCCCGGAAGCGGTGCGAAAGGAGTATCTGAATCTCTCGGAGGACCTCGCCAGCCTGTCGTACGAGAAGATCGGAGAGGTTTTTGATCCCAACATTCCCGACTACAAGCAGGTGATGAAGGATACGATGAAACAGTTCGCGGATATCTTTCTGAAGAACCGGGAATTCAGTACCCGCGATTATCCGGTTCCCGCCGACTTTTCTGCTGAGGGATGACGGCTGCTCGGAGCTTCGCGAGCGCCGTTCGGCTGAGAGTTGGCGCGGGCTAAGTGATCGTCCAGAAACAAGTGTGCCGTTTTCGTGGGCTGCGCCCACCGATGGCGCTGGGATTAAGAGTAACGGTTGTTTTTGGACAGTCTCTAAGCCAGGACCGACGAAAGCCGGTATCCCCGCCGCAAGTGCCTGGCGGCCCCACGAAAGGAGTAAGGAATGGCTGAAGACAAAACGATTTGCCCCCACTGCGGGGTAAAAATGAAGAAATGGCGGACTCCCCCGCAATCGACCTGGAGTTCGGAGTTCTTTTATGTCTGCTTCAACGATGAGTGCCAATACTACGTCCGCGGCTGGGAGCACATGAGCAAGAGCACCCAGGTGACCTGTTCCTATCGGCATCGCTACGACCCGGAGACCGGCACGTGCGGTCCTCTGCCGGTGTGGTCGGCGGATGCCGGAAAGAGCGACATCATCGAGTGATGGGGCCCTCGCGTTGAAAACTCGAATTGCAGTTGGGGCTGCCGGAGGCGTCGCTCGGCTCGACGGCAGCAGCGTGATAGCGGTTGAGGGAGCGGGGCAGATGGTTGAACAGGGCGTGATTCACGGGCGTTTTCAGGTCCTTCACAACGATCACCTGAAGTACCTGCTGGCCGGTAAGGCACGCTGTCATCACCTGGTTGTCGGGATCACCAATCCCGATCCCACCTTGACCCGGGATGACCTGGTCAACCCCGGCCGCAGTAAGCCTGGGGCCAATCCGCTTACCTACTTCGAACGCTACACCATGGTCCGTGCGGTGCTCATGGGAGCGGGCCTGACTCACCTCGACTTTTCGGTGGTGCCCTTTCCCATCAATTTCCCGGCCCTCTATCGTTTTTACGTACCCCTGGATGCCGCCTTTTTCCTTACTATCTACGATGAGTGGGATGAGCGCAAACTGGAGCAATTCGCAGCGGCCGGTCTCAAGACGGAAATCCTCTGGCGGAAAGGGCACCAGGACAAGGGTATCAGCGCGGAGGAAGTCCGCCGCCGGATGGTCTGCGGAGAACCATGGGCGCACCTGGTTCCGCGTGAAACCGAGGCCCTGATGATTGCGTTGAAGGTGCCGGAGCGGCTGCGGAAGCTTGCCGGGGGGCAGGCCGACCCGGCCCTGTTGGGCGACGTACCATGACTCTGGCACGGGCTCCTGAAGCAGCAGTGGTTTGCTCCGGGTAGAATTGCATCGGCAGGCGGAGCGAGAGTTCCACGAGTCCGGCTGGAGCGACGGCGGTAACCGCAACCCAGAGCCGCCCTGTCGGCCACCGATCAGCCGTCCGGCGGCTCGATTCGGTGGTGGGGTGCCAGTACAGTGCGGCGAAAGTTCGGCACCCTTACACATGTTGCGTTTCGCTCCCCTCAACGCAACCTACCGTCCTCGCGTCAGGGCTGATGCTCTCCGTTGCGTTGAATGAACATGAAACGCAACGGCAAGGGGAACAGCAAGACACCTGCCCTAATCGGTTTAAGACTTATGCCGCGCTGTACTAAAGGATTGTGGCCAGATCGGACGGCGACTGCCGGTGGGAACCCCCATTCCAGTAGGCCCTCACCACCTCGAGGGTAGCCAGGAGCGCCTGCTCCTCACGGAGTTCCAGGACCCACCAGTCGCACGGGAGGCCGCTCAGAATGTCGAGGCGCTGCCGGAGGTCGTCGAGGCTGTCGGGGGGCAGGTGCCGGTCGTCTCGTTCTTCGTGGTAGATATGAGCGTTGACGACGGTTTCCGGATGGGGTGCGACAAAGTCTTCGAAGGCATATCGCTGGGTCTCGACCGAGGGACACACCCGGGCATGGCCGATGTCCAGCGTAACCCCGGCCCGGGACTTGCGAATGAGCTTTTCGAACAGCTCGGGGCGACTTGACCAGCCCCATGCCAGATTTTCCAGGCAGACCGTGACCCCCAGGCTCTTTCCATAGCGAACCAGGTCGGCAAGCGCCCCGAGGGTTCTCTCCCATGAAAGTCCCACCGTCGAAGCGCGGCCCAGCCCGAGGTGGATGGTCATGAACCGGCCGTCAAGACGGGCGACCAGGGCGCAGGCGCGGCGGAATACCGTCATGGCATACTCGGCGCGGCTGTCCACCGCATCGCCGAGATCGACCGCCTCGAACGCGAGGTGATAGCGGACCTCCAAGGGGTGCAGCTGGGCGATCTTGCCTGCCAGGCGGGATTCTTCGAGAGGAGTCGCAGGAAGATCATCGGCTCTGAAGGTCCAGTCCACCCCGGCAAAGCCGTTGGCCAGAGCAAACCGCTTCAGCCTGAGGACCTCCTCGATGAAATTGCATATGGCCAGTTTGGGCGGCTTCAAGGGCTCTCAACCTCTTGCATTAGCTGCAGCTCCCGGCGCAATCCAAATGAGCGAGCGGCGACGCATCCCAGGTCAGAAATCATTCGCCGCGCCCTTCGCGCCGTCCCGTGAGTCAATGAGCACGCGCTTAGTCTGAATCTGTATAATGCCTCCAAGGCCATTTTCAAAATCGATAATTTCGATAAGAGGGCGCTTCTCCATCGGCAAAAGGCCGGACCGCCAAAGGCGTCGGAGTGGCGTTTCAGACGGGATGTTCGAATACCCGCCGGCGGAAAAAATCGACCAGCGCCTGCCGCCGTTGGCGCTCCTCCTGCTGACAGGGGATGAGTTTTTGCGGCGGCCAGCGCAGCAGCGACATTTCATATTCCATGATTTCGCCATAGTCATTATTGAGATACCACGCGTAGAGGAGGCCGAAGAGGAGGCCGGGGGGGATGAAGCCTTCGCGGCCGTTCAAGGTTATGCGGAAGATGCCGGCATCATGAGGGCTGGGGACCATGCGGGCGAGAGTGAGATAGGTGCGCAGAGCGGCATCGTCCAGGAAACAGGCCCGCTCCCGCGCTGGCCGCAGCCTGATTTCGTAGCAGCGGGCTCCCCACCCGCCCTCAGCCTCCATAGCGAGCCATCGACGGCTCTCCAGATACCGCCCCAGCAGCGATTCGCCCAGGGCAATGAGCAGATTGCCCTTCAATCGCTCCGGCTCGTGGCGCAACTGCTCATGAAGCTTCAACAACCCGTCTTCGGGATCATAGTAGCCGAGGACGCTGTCCCATTCATTGCTGCGGTGCCATGTCACCGCCGGAATGATTTGGACACCCCGGAAGCATTCGAGATGCGCCACCCGAATGTCACGGTTTTCCCAGACCACCTCCGCCACTACTCCGCGCAGTTCCCCGGGCGAAAAGTGCTTGTTGGCGAGGGCGCTGCCCGCGGCTTGGCGATACGCGCAGAGGGTCGGGGCCTGGACCAGCCGACCGGCCCGTGACGGTCGAGCGAAACCCGGCGCGCGATTGGCTTCGCACTTCAGGTTGAATTGCTCGTGGGCAAAGACGAGGGCCCGGACGGCGAGCGCGAACTTCTGGGGGTCATGGTGGATGACCTGCGCGAGTCTCAGCCGCTCTCGGGAGTAGACCGTGGCTTCCATGGGCAGCACGCCAAAGTGCTCCACCCGCTTGCGGTCGAGATAGATGGGGCTCTTGCCTTCCAGCGCATAGTTGCTGAGCACATTGCCGGGCATGTGTTCCAGATTGGCACTCAGCACCACGTCAAAAAGGCCCTCCGCGCCCCCGGGCACATTTTGCTCGTACGCTTCCACCAGCTCGGATACATAGAACCCCCGATTCCTGCCGCGCTGCGAAATATCCGTCTCCCCCTCCTGGATCCAGAAGTTGGCGCCCAGGATCTTCAAAGCCTTGCGGTTCGCTTTGACGGCCTCGACCATGGCCGGCAGCTGCAGGATCGGCAGAATGCTCGTGTACAGGCTCCCAGGGGCGAAAATGATGAGGTCCGCCTCCCCGATGGCAGCGCAAAGGGCCGGATTCACCTCCGGCTGGTCGGTGAATTCCACCGTCACGCAGTCGATGGGAAAATTCCGCCGCCCCAGTCCTGCTTTCCATTGCCCGCGAACGGCCACTCCATTGCTGTAGCGCAGCACCAGTTGACCGGGCGTAGCCGTTGCCGGGTGCAACCGGCCGGGAACGACCCCGATGGCTCGGGCGATGGTATCAAGCCCTTTTGCGAGGGCGGTCGGATCGGGCGGACCGGCCCTGCGGGCCGACATTTCCCTGAATATGGCCGCCGTGAGCAGCAGGTTTCCCAGGCAGTGTCCGCCGGGCTCGATGGTGGGTCCCTCCCCCTGCGGGCTGACCGCCCGTCCCAGAGTGGCCAGCAGTCTCGCCAGCGGTTCGGGACAGGCTTGCCGCAGGTCTTCAGGGGCAACCAGGAGCGGATTGCAGACCGGTCGAAAATCGTTGCAGCTCGGAGGAAACCGGTGGTTGAAGAGCTGGTGGATCAGGCGCACCAGCGGCCCGGTGGCGCGATGGTCGAGGTCGTAGGTAGTCCGCAGGCCTTCAGGCAGAATCAACGATAACAGCAGCTTGCGGAGGTCGCCGATCCCGATGATGGGTAACTGCTGCCGCAGTAGGCCGGTTGAGCCGCCGTCATCCGTGGGGCACACGACCACCTCGAGGCTGGGAAACTCCTGTTTCAGGCCGATAAAGGGATTATCCGGCCAGTCAGCCAGCTGCGAATTACCTCCGATGACAGTGGAGAGTCCCGTTCCCCCGCCGAACGCCACGACCCGGATGTGTCGGCACTGGAAGCCGGCAGCAGCCTGAGCGAGACGCGCAATCGAGTCCTTCTCGGGCCCCTGGGGCAGGACCTCGTTGATAACAGCCTCCAAGAGCTGCTCAATTTGTCTGCCAAGCTGCTGCCGTTTCATCTCCGGCAATGCTCCCATTCTCCTGGCTAATGTCGTCCCGACGGTCGTGCCACCAATCCCGGCTTGCTCTTGCGACGAGTTGCGAGTGGCAAGTTGCGGGTTGCCATGGGGGGCGCCCCGCGAGTCCCTCGCTTGGACCGGATGGTGCGCTTCTGTCTATCACGTTGCCTGTCATGATTTCAAGATACACCCCGGACCCCTGGTCGAGAAGACTCATCATGGTCCGTTGCCGCCGTTTCTGGCACGCAATGTGCTCATTACCCGGGCGAACCCCCGGCACCCGAAGGTCGGGTACCAGCAGGAACGGCGGTGGCACCATCAAGAGGATCCTCCTTCCCACCCCCGCTCCCATCACCAGCGTTCTGACAAGAACAAGGACCGGGCCCATGGCGAAGCGTGCCAATCCCATCCCGTCCCATCCCGTCGACAGTCCCTCGAAGGTCGAGCGGAGGGTCATGTGTGCAGGCTACGGGCAGTGTCTGGACGAGGCCATCAGGAGAAACTGGGGAGGGTTTTCCTGTCGGCGGTGCCTTGCGTTTGAACCCCTGAAGCTCGATACCACCGAGTGGTTGGCCGACTCGCTGGCCTGCACCGCGCTGGTCTATGTTGCGGAATTTCCCAGCACTCTCAAACAAAAACCCCGAGGGGGCATCGTCTATCGCCTCGAACGGCTGCGGTCGGAACACGATGGTCTCGCCTCGCCTTAAACCCGGCCTTCGCCCACTCTCTGCGCCCGCATCCACTGAGGCCCGACCTCAAGACCGGGCAACCTGCCACCGGCAACTCAACGGAGCGGGTCGCTGTGTGAACGAAATTTCCGAACTATCGTCAGCAAAACGATATTTCGGTAATTCGCAAAAGAGGCCGCAACCCGGAACCACCAAGAGGTGAACCGTGCCCGGCGATTTTTTCCTGCCGGGGTTTCCAGCGCCGAACAAATCACTTGCATTTGGGGGGCGCTGCAACCTATAGTTCCCAGGGTTTCAGAAAAAGCCAAACTCACCGTGAGGTGGGGACGGAAAGCCAAGGGTCTTGACTCAAGACAGCCGGGTTGCCTGACAGTGCAGCCCGGCTTCTTTGTTTTACGGGCGGTTTTCCGGGGCTCTCAGCCAGCGCTAGGCTTCGACAAATGCCCAAACCGATTGACTCGATCGCCAGTGCCAGGATCCTCGCACAGTACCAGGTGGTATCTTCTCTGGGGGCAGGTGCGCCGGCCCGGGGCGCGAAACAACCCTTGCGGATTGTTGATACCGTTCAAATCTCGCAGGAGGCACGGGAGAAGCTGCAGCAGTTCGACCAGGCGGAGCGGGACAGGGATCGTTATCGGGAGCGAAGGCGGCAGGAGCAGGACGAAGCGCTGAAAAACAGCCTTGAGGTGCTCGAACTCGGAGCGGAAGCCTCCAGGGAGGCCGTAAGAAAAGCCTACCACCACCTGATGCACCATTATCACCCGGACAAGTATGCTCACTTGCCCGCAGAATTTCGAAAACTGGCAGAAACGAAAGCCAGGCAGATCATCAAGGCCTATGAAACGTTGACCGAATGAAGATCGAACCAGGCCAATGATCAGTCGGCCGGCAGGTTTCGGTGTTGCAGGAAATGCCTGCCCCCCTCGCCGCGGGGTACCACGCCGGTTTCTCAAGATCTGACAAAAATTCCTCGCAGTTCCGTGACCGGAAGGTGATGGTTGGCGTAAATGAAGGTTAGGTGCCGCAGTGCGGGACCCAGGACGGCTGGCCGGTGGGTTTTGGCGGGAGAGGACGGGGCTTCGCCCGCCTTTCGGGTCAGCCCGTCGCACGAGAGGGTAGACACGCAAGTTCACTCGGTGGGAAAAAGAGCGCATGGAATCTTTTCACCAATCCCGGCCACCCGGCCTCCGGCGAGCCCTCGGACGGGGTTCTCCCGTCCTGGCGGCGCTGATCGTCGGCGCGCTCATTTTTCCCCCCGCGGTTTTTGCGTCCCAAGCGACGCTCGCCTGGGATCCCACTCCTGATCCCGCCGTCAGCAGCTACCGACTCTACTACGGCAACGCCAGCCGAGACTACCTCGGCGTCGTCGAGGTCGGTGATCGGACCACCTGGACGGTGCTCGACCTGATCGAAAATCTTCCCTATTTTTTTGCGGTCACGGCCTGTGATCGCTACGGCAATGAGAGTGACTACTCGGAGGAAGTCTCCCTGACGGTCTATGAAGACGCCGAAGACCTGTCGACCGCCGGCTGGGATTTCGGGTTAGGGGATGTAGGCGGCGGAGAGATCCGCAACGTGTTCGATGAGGACCTCCAGCGTCGGGTCATCGAACTCAGCGGGGTCAGCCGCGATAATTGCTATCGCCTGCGGCGCAATGACTTCACCGACTGGAACAACTCGACCCAGCCGACCTGTGCCTGGCGGATGCGATCGACCGATTCCTTCGTCGTCGTCCTCAAGCTTGCGACCACGGTCGGCGACCTGGCATTGCGCTACACTCCCGACGACAAGGGACCGCTGCTGAACGACGTTCGCATCCGGATCGGCCTCGGGCCCGAGACCCGGGATGGGACCTGGCGCGCTTTCGTCCGCAACCTGCAGGCGGACCTCGAGAGCGTCCTGCCGGGCGCCAGGCTGCTTCAGGTCAGGAGGCTGCTGGTGCAGGGCAGCTGCCGCCTGACGGATGTCAAACTCCTCTCCACCCCGCCGTAACCGGTTCTCCGGCAAGGCCTTGACCGCTTCCTCCAAACCTTGACAAGTCTGTCAATTCACTTTATTTTCAGTTCCGCATAAGCAGATTCTTGCTTCAATTGTTCCTGCGCAAACATCCGGTAACTGCTGATTCGGAACTGCGAAAACCCTTTTCCAGTGGAGAGGACTATGCAAATGGAAGCTGACCAGCAAATCTTCGAGCCGTCACCGTCCGTTGTCGAGAACGCCAATATCACCGCCTATATGGAACAGAAGGGTTTCGGCCGCTGGGAGGAGCTCTACCGCTGGAGCTGTGAGCACTCGGAAGAGTTCTGGGCCGATATGGCGGCCCGGCTGGATTGGTATGAACCCTGGCAAAAGGTCCTGGATGAGGCCGAAAAGCCTTTTTACAAATGGTTTTCGGGAGCGCGCTGCAACATCATCCAGAATGCCCTCGACCGCCATCAGAAAACCTGGCGCCGCAACAAACAGGCGCTCATCTGGGAGGGGGAAGACGGCAGCCGCCGCACCTTTTCCTACCTGGGCATCAACCGGGAAGTCTCGAAGCTGGCCAATGTCCTGCGGAGCATGGGGGTGGCCAGGGGAGACATTGTTTCGATCTATATGCCGCGGGTGCCGGAACTGGTCTTCGCCATGCTCGCCTGCGCCAAGATCGGCGCAGTCCACAGTGTGATCTACGGCGGTTTTTCGGTGGAAGCGGTGCACGACCGCATCGCCGACGCCGAGTCCAAGGTCCTGATCACCGCTGACGGTGGGTTCATGCGCGGCAAGACCGTCGAATTGAAGAAAATCGCCGACGAAGCCCTCCAGCACAGCCCGTCCATCCAGACCTGCATCGTGCTCCGCCGCACCGGCCAGGACGTGGCCATGCAGGCCGGGCGCGACTACTGGTGGCACGACCTCATGTCTCTGCCCATTGCCGGCATCAAATGCGACACCGTCCCCGTGGCGGCCGCCGACCCCCTTTTCATCCTCTACACCTCGGGCAGCACCGGCAAACCCAAGGGCGTGGTCCACGTTCACGGCGGCTACATGGTGGGGATTTCCGCCACCTTCCACCTCACCTTCGATATCAAGGAAGAAGACCGCTACTGGTGCGCCGCCGACCCCGGCTGGATCACCGGCCATTCCTACATCGTCTACGCCCCCTTGATCGAAGGCGCAACCTCCTTCATGTACGAAGGCGCCGCCAACTACCCCTACCCGAACCGCTGGTGGCAGTGCATCGAGCGCTTCGGGATCAATATCCTGTATACGGCCCCAACCGCCATCCGCGGCCTCATGCGGTTCGGCGACGCCTGGCCGCAGCGCCATGACCTCTCCAGCCTGCGCCTCCTCGGTTCGGTCGGCGAACCCATCAACCCCGAAGCGTGGCGCTGGTTCTACAACGTCGTCGGGCAGCAGCGCTGCCCGATCATGGACACCTGGTGGCAGACCGAAAGCGGGGCGTTCCTCATCGCCCCCAACCCCGCCACCCCGCTCAAACCGGGCTCCGCCAGCCGGCCCTTCCCGGGTATCGTGGCCGATGTAGTGGATGAAAACGGCGTCAGCCGCAATCCCGAGGATGACGGTCTGCTCGTCATCCGAAAACCCTGGCCCGCCATGATGCGGACCATCCTCCACGACCCCGACCGCTACCGCCAATACTGGCGGGATGAGCCCTCCACCATGTACCTGGCCGGCGATTCGGCCCGCCGCGACCAGGACGGCTACTTCTGGGTCATCGGCCGGATCGACGAGGTGATCAAGGTCTCCGGCTACCGCCTGGGCACCTCGGAAATCGAAAGCGCCCTCATCTCCCACCAAGCCGTCGCCGAAGCCGCCGCCATCGGCCTGCCCCACGAGATCAAGGGCACCGCCATCCACTGCTACGTCATCCTGCGCCAGGGCGAACGAGAGACCAAGACCCTCGAAGACGAGCTCAAAGCCCACGTCGCCGTTGAACTCGGCCCCATCGCCCGCCCGGAAAAAGTCAACTTCGTCCCCTCGCTCCCCAAAACTCGCTCGGGCAAGATCCTGCGGCGCCTCCTCAAGGCTCAGGCCCTTGGGCAGGACGTGGGCGATCTGTCGACCCTCGAGACGTGAGCGACGGAGCGAACGGCCAGGGAGAGTGAGGGCGAGCGGCGGCAAGGGGGTTGACTTATTTTCTACCGTCCACGAAGTCACACGAAGGGACACGAAGAGGCAGGGAGCCGCCTCAGAAGCCAACAGTGAAGGGCTGATCCAACCGGGTCTCGACCACCAGCCGCGGACTGGTTCCCGTGCAATCCTATGACGCTGGTTCCCAACCTCCAGCCTGAGAACCAGCGAAGTAGGCGGGCGGGCGAGCTTCGTTGGCAGACAGCGAGAGTGCGGCAGGGGAGACGCTGGTGTCGGATCGCCTTACAGTTCGGTGGCTGCGGCAGAGGCCTCGAATTGGGACATTATACATATAATATCCATATGTTAACTGTTATGCCGTCACCCTGCTCGCGAGAGGAGCTGAAAAAGCGTCGGAAACCTTTACACTTTCAGTTCCCTCGAAATTTTTGTCTAACTTGTTGTTCTCTCAAGTGTTTTATCTCGGCTTCGAGACAGGAGCGGTGTTTTCTGTCGCGATTCTTTACAATGTCTGAGGGACCCCCGGGGAAATGAGGTACCCGAAGCTGCTCCCCGGGAGATTCTGAAAAAATATTTATCATAATCGTATCGAAAGGTTACGAGTCAGATGGCATTAATTTTCGGCCAATCCTGAAAATGGTTTGGAGTTTGCTAGACGATAAGTATGAGTGAATGCTGATGATATGAAGAAGTTCGGATGCAGCGTTCGGCAACGGCAGCGAGGCATCTGGTGATCAGGGGAATACCTGGAATGGAGGTGAGAACATGAAAAGGACAAAGACGTTTTTGGTTGGTTTGTGTGTGGGGCTGATGGTGCTCGGGGTGGCGGCGAGTGCGAGTGCTCTCTTAATTACACCGGCAACCATGCCCCAATTGATTGGGTCTCAAACCTCTAACGATGACATTGAAGCATACCTCGATACTGTAATCTGGAATTTTGATCCAAAGGAACTGTTCAGTGCAGATGCAAGTGGTTCGAGTACCAATATAGAGTGGGACGCTCCGGCATACATAGATACACTTTATCTTGTTGTGAAGGATGGCAACCACGATCCTGCATGGTACCTTTTCTATTTGGACAATATCGATAACACTGACGATGGTATCAGTGATGGTGTGGCATGGAACCGCATGGAAACCCTCATAGTGAGCGGTTTCTGGTCACAGGGTGGGGCGATCTCACATGTAGCAATTTACGGCGGCACCCCCGTCCCTGAACCCACAAGCTTGCTTCTTCTCGGCTTCGGCCTGGTCGGCCTGGCTGGCGCCAGGAGAATGTTGAGGAAGTAATCTCTTGACGGGACAACCTTCTGTTAAACAGGGCAGGGTCGAGCGGATGGCCCTGCCTTTTTTCTCCCTTCCCGCCCGGGAGTGAACCGTGGGCCCCAGGAACCCCGACGACCGCCGCAAGTTTGTGCGCTATGCCATGAAGACGGACGTCTATCTGGTCTTCCGGCCGGCGTTCGACCGGTTGGGGACGCTCAAGGACCTCAGCCTGAGCGGGGCGGCTTTCGAGTACGCAATCTTCGATCATCATCGCGAGCTGGATGAGGTCGAGGAGATCGACATTTTTACGTCCCAGCCGGACCACTTCATGCTGCGGCAGGTACCGTGCCGGGTGGTCTACGACATGACGGTCGAAAGGTCCAGCCTGAGCGGCCTCGAAAGCTGGCGTTGCGGCGTCAAGTTCGAGGGGCTCACCCCGCCCCAGCGCCAACAGCTCAAACAGTTGATCGCCAAGCACGCTTCCCACCCCCTGCAAAGCAAACCTACGGATACCCACCATGGCCCGCTTTCGGCCAATCATCAATCGGCCTGACCGAGGCTCCCAGGGATTGCCTCCACCGGTCCTCCCAACCACAACCGGTCCTTCAGCTCTCGCTTGAGCCTCACCGGCACGTTCCCCGAACCCTGCATTTCTATCCTCGCAACGGCTTTATGCCGCCCCCTGAGCACAGCGCGGCGTAAGTTCGGCACCCTACACATGTTGCGTTTCGCTCCTCTCAACGCAACCTACCATCCTCGCGGTAGGGCGGATGCTCGCCGTAGGTTGCGTTGAATGAACATGAAACGCAACGGCAAGGGGAACAGCAAGACACCTGCCCTAAGCGGTTTGAGGCTTATGCCGCGCTGTACCAGCACCCCTCGAGGGGGGAATCACATCGCCTGATTCAAAAAACGTTTGTCCCTCAAGGTTGTCCATCAATGTTCTCCCTCAATATTGTCCCTCTTTCCCCGGTGACCTCTTCCTCCGCTGGTTCGGCGAAGCCAAGGCAGAACAAATGAACCACTGGCTTTCGATACTCCAGCACCACCATTAACTCCTCAAAGCCCTCTGCCATCACGCCCGCCCCTGAAGCGGCAAACGCACCTGGAAGTTGGCTGCCCACGTTCCCAAGCTGGTGCAAGGGAACGAGCGGATCGGGAAAAAGCTCAGGACCGAACGGACGAACTCTCCACCCCCACCCCCACCCCCACCGCCCCACCGCTTCACCCCTCCACCCCTTGACCGCTTCACCGCTTCACCGCCCCACCGCTTGACCGCTTGATTGACTTTTACCGCCCTCGCCCGCATGATAGAAAAACTGAAGGGTCACGGGACTCACCGTCGAACCTCGGGCCCTCCCGGCATCTTCGTAAGACACCCTTTGCAGGCAACCCTTTGAAAGAGAGAGGTTTCCAAACATGAGCAAGCCGATGCTGATTGCCAAGAGCGCCAGGGAAACGGAATTCCATTGGCTCCCCCGGATGGCGAACCGCCACGGGCTGGTGGCCGGGGCTACCGGCACCGGTAAGACCGTTACTTTGCAGCGCATGGCCGAATGCCTGAGCGAACTCGGGGTCCCGGTGTTTCTGGCCGACGTCAAGGGCGATTTGGCCGGAATCAGCCAGCAGGGCCGGGAGCATCCCAAAATCAGGGACCGCCTCACCCTGCTCAACCTGGCCGACCAGGGCTTTCGGGCCTTCCCGGTGGCCTTCTGGGACCTCTTCGGCAACAGCGGCCATCCCATCCGGGCCACGGTTTCCGATCTCGGACCGCTGCTCATGGGCCGGCTGTTGAACCTCAACGACGTCCAGACCGGGGTCCTGACGCTGGTTTTCAAGATCGCCGACGACCACGGCCTGCTGCTCCTGGACCTGAAAGACCTCCGGGCCATGGTCCAGTACGTGGGCGATAACGCGCCGCAGTTCACCACCCAGTACGGCAATGTTTCCAAGGCTTCGATCGGCGCCATCCAGCGAGGCCTGCTGGTACTCGAGACCCAGGGCGGCGATCGGTTCTTCGGCGAACCCATGCTGGATATTTTCGATCTGATCCAAACCGACCCGGACGGCCGGGGCGTCATCAATATCCTGGCGGCCGATCAGCTGGTTTCCCGCCCCAAGATCTACGCCACATTTCTCCTGTGGCTGCTGGCGGAGCTCTTCGAGCGCCTGCCGGAAGTGGGCGACCTCGACAAGCCCACGCTGGTCTTCTTCTTTGACGAGGCCCACCTGCTCTTCGACGATGTGCCCCCGGCGCTGCTCGAGATCATCGAACAGGTGGTGCGGTTGATCCGGTCCAAGGGGGTGGGGGTCTATTTTGTGACTCAGAATCCCCGCGATGTTCCCGACAAGGTCCTGGCGCAGCTCGGCAACCGCGTCCAGCACGCGCTCCGCGCCTTCACACCCCAGGAACAGAAAGCGGTCAAGCTCATGGCCCAGACCTTTCGTCCCAACCCGCAACTCGACCTCGAACAGGTGATCACCGAACTAGGGGTGGGTGAAGCCCTGGTTTCCTTCCTCCAGGCCGACGGCACGCCCGCAGTGGTCGACCGGGCCTTCGTCTGCCCGCCCCGGAGCCGGATCGGGGTGATCACCCCCGAGGAACGCCAGCAGATTCTACAGACTTCGCTCCACCGGGGCCATTACGACCTCCCGATCGATCGGGAATCGGCCTTCGAAGTGATCAGGCAGCGCACCGAACAGCGGCTGCTGGTGGCCCAGGCCTGGCAGGAAGCACAGCAGGAGCGGGGCACCCCGCCGCCGCCCGCTCCAGGCTATCCGACTCCAGCCTCCCGCCGCCCGCCGGGGCGTCCCCGGGATACCGTGGTGGAGGCCTTCGCCAAGAGCACCATGCGCTCCATCGGCAATACCATCGGCCGCCAGATCGTTCGCGGCCTGTTGGGTTCGATTTTGGGCAAGCGGTGAGGGGCGGTGAAGCGGTGAAGCGGTGAGGGGCGGTGAA
>Ga0255346_1003369_pt1 | contig 18882 bp, 15 predicted proteins | sample wastewater_treat_FD_194410 | JGI IMG/M metagenome (GOLD analysis project Ga0255346, IMG submission 194410) | Wastewater microbial communities from Lulu Island WWTP, Vancouver, Canada - plant22 | ecosystem: Engineered > WWTP > Wastewater > Unclassified | place: Canada: Vancouver, British Columbia... | reverse complement strand
TTGACATACAAGAGACGGCTAAATATACTCCACGACACAAAAAGGAAGTTCTTATCAATTCCATCGCGACGGGTGCGGTGCGCCTCCAGACGGTGCCGAACTCGCCTTGTCGGGCCGTTTTACGGTCACTCGGACTTTTTGCCCGTGGTTTGACTGGCGTTCGAATCGCGTTTGACGTCGGACTTGACATCACCAGCCCGATCCTACTACATTTCCACCATGAAAGCGCTCATTCAGACCGGTTCTAGCCTGTCTGCGTGCGGACACGCACAGGCAGGCGGGCGGGTGTCCGTGCCCCTGAAAAGCGATTTCTTATCAATCTTTGTCCGGATATTTTTAGTTAGCCCCAAGGTAGTATGGGCATATTTCCTGGTATTTGTAACATTTAATAAAAAATTTATTATCAAAATAAATTAAAATCATTCACTTAAATTAACGTTGTGAACACTTTTAGGGCATCGTTCAAAGCTCGCGCATCATGAGTGCGAATATAATCCACGCCCATGTAACTTGAATAAATTTCCGCCGCCAAGGTAGCCGGGCTTCGCTCATTGACTCCGCGCCCGGTGATGGTTCCCAAAAACGATTTCCGGGAAACCGAAACAAGTATTGGCAAATTGAAGGATTCTTTTAGGCGGGAGATATTTTTTAAAACGTGAATTGAAGATTCCGGATTGGAGCCCAAGAAAAACCCCATTCCCGGATCTAATATTAGCCGTTCCGGTGAAACCCCTGAATTTTGTAGTAATTTAACGCGCTGTAAAAAGAACTCGATCATTTCATCGTATACTTTTTCGGGCTTTGTCTCGATAACAGTGGCCGGACCTAAACGCTGGACGGAATGCATCACAATCAGTTTACAATTCGATTCCGCCAATTCAGGATATATTTCTGGATATGGGAATCCTTGAATATCATTCAAATATTGGACGTTACTTTTTATGGCATAGCGTTGAACTTCAGGTTTGAAGGAATCGATCGAAACTGGAATATTTTTGGAACGCAAGCAGTCAATTACCGGTTTTAACCGGGCTATTTCGTCTGGGGGTTTAACTGCCTGGGTGGCGGGATTACTGGAGGCAGCCCCCAAGTCAATAATATCAGCGCCATCTTCCACAAGCTGGAGGGATTTTTTTAAAGCTTGGTCATCATTTATATAAAGGCCTCCATCAGAAAAGCTATCTTCGGTGATATTTACAATTCCTAATATTTTTGGCGTTGATAGCTGCATAAAATCAATCCTTTCATATAATCATAAAAATATACAATAATGAGGCTCCTGTTGTCATGCCTACACCAAATAATGGCGTTGGGTTTGGTGATTTATCCTTGTACGTGAAATATATATTCACAGCAAAGGAAATGACAACCGGGATGCCTATCCGTTTATCTCCAAAGAGGAGAGAAACGCCCATAATGGCGAGTATTGGGATACCAGCTTCTATGATCCCTCTCACAAAACCTGAAAAAAAACCAGAAGCTATCGGACGTATATGTGCTGGGAGTTTCTTAATAAGAACAATAATCGGGTATGTAGGAATGAGCAATATCAATTCCAATGGCACTATCGCAAAAACTGCCAAGTACATGGAGACAACCGCAACTGCCGACGCAATAATAATAAAAAGGCAGAACATATCATTTCCTCATCAACTGTTTTGATATCGAATTTTTTTATATGCTTCCCAGTCTACTTGAGCTGTATACACATCGTTGCCTATATAGGTGAGGCTTGTGGTCTGCAATAATATCAAGACATGATCATCCTCCAGCTTCACCTTTTTTCCAAAATCCGCTGCTTGAGCCATAAATCCGAGAAATTTATATAGATCGGGAAAGCTTTCAACTATCTTCGTGTGAGTTTCCGGCTTAAGCTCTGGATGACGGTTGCGTGATACCTCAACAAGTGCGTCGAATGGTTTGTATCCTTGGTCGATGAGGTTGCGGAAAACTTTTTTTGATCGCTTCATTGCGCATAAATCCACAATGGTGCCGTAAAACTTTAGCATGAAAATAGTGAGCGGCACCGCTACGACCCCATAAATTATCAATCGCCAATAGCCTGTTATCGCTGCGAGAATGGTTGTAACAATAAAGCATGCACTATAAATCTTATATGGCTTCATTTTGCAAAACAAACGTAGAGAGTTTACTGATTCTCTGGTTATTTCTTCTTCGATCCAACGAAAAGCTAAGCCGGAGCAGCACCGCAGGTGCTGCGATCGGCTTTAGCGACTGGTTGGTGTAATTTTCTAAATTTCAATTTGCCCCGCTTTTGCTTCGGTCTTAAAAAACAATTTATCATTGACCCCTTATTACCTTAGCAGCTCGCTTCTTGCCTACTGAGCCAACCAGAAGCGAGGGTGATGCCCGATTTGTGCAAATGACACTGCGTTTTGACGAAGCCCCCAATTCCGATATGTATTTATTTCCATCATGCCTGACACCAACGCAGAAATCACCCGGAGCGCAGCGATCGGGTGGATTGTTTTGTTAAACGCTCATATTTTTCTATGCGCCCAATTTATAATCAAGCAATGAATTTTGGGGATTGGAAAACACAATCTCATAAATCATTCCCCATTTTTCAATGTACTGTTTATACAGTTCACTTTTCACGTCCAAAACGGGATAAAACAAAAGCCCTTTCATGTTCGATGCATTATAACAATTACGAACTTTATAAGATACAATCATCGTTGTCGTCTCTTCACAATACATTGGTTCAGCGGATCTTAAAAAATCAATATCAGATTTAATTAATTCGTATTTGAAAGATAATGAACCAAATTTGTTGAAATGCAAAAACGTTTTGCCCATCAAATAGGTTTCAGTGGTCCTAAAAGCAAGATCGATTTCAGCAGGTGGCATAATTTCTTCAGTAAATATTTGATAGTAACCGCAGTGCTGATCTTTGCCATTGGTATGATATACAGGTAGATATTTTGCACCTTTTAGTTCAAATTGATCAAACTTGTTTTTCACTTCCTCGGAAATAATGTAGTCAGCAATCCTGCCATCACCAATACACCCGATTGTATCGTTCTTCAGCTTTATGCTTTTTAAAAACCGTTTATCAATCAGACGTATTTTGTAACCACTGCCTGATTCAATCAATTTTGTGTTTAATTCGTACTTGCGATTTTTATTGCAGTCTGTTCTAGATTCCTTCAGTATTTTATCACCAATGATTTCATAATATTTTACACTTTCAATTTCATTTGAATCATAGTTTGTACTAGGGACGAAGTGAACACCATCCTCTACTTCTTCAGACAGTTTAATCAGTTTATTAAATTTTCTATTATCCGTATCTATTTTGTATGTTTTGTAAGCGACATTTAAACCAGTGTCGATGATGAACTCATCAAATTCTTTTAGTTCATCTTCAATACCTTCAATATCTAAAAAATCACTCGAATAAAATATCATGTAAACTTTCATATTGAATTACTAAAATATTTCCTTGTTCATTTTCTTTTGTTTAACGAAGAAATCACCCGGAGCGTAGCGATCGGGTGTATTGATTTTGTTATACGAATATTAACTAATTTCGTACTCCTTATTTTTAATTGAAATTAAAATGTTTGCGTTATTTTCATTTGCCCAGGGTACCATACTCTTTATAAATTCCATTAAGATTGGTTCAGGTTGTATGTCAACTTGAATTACTATTTCTGTGTTTTCTTTTGAGGCATTAGTTACCTTGCCTTTAAATTCTTCGCAATTAATATACCGAAGATAGTTTTCAACTTTATCTCGTAGAAGCTGCTGCGTCTTAGGTGACGAATCCAAACAACTCTTATCTGTAAAAATAAATAATTTTGCGCCGCCACTTTTCTTAGCAGCCATAAGATCAACTTTATCAAGATTCTGTACTACGGCAATATTCTTTCTGTAACCTTCCAAAAAAGATTCTTTGAGTTTTTTGAAGAAGCCCATCGTGAACCTCCAATATTTATTTGTATAACGACAAGCTCACCGGCGGCAATGGAGCGCAGCGGAATTGCCGTCCGGTGCAGCGCCTTGTTAGCTGTTTTATATCTCAAAGTAACTGTCGATTTCTTCTCTCACTTCTTTAATCAATTTTTTCTTTTCGTCTTTTAATTCAAATGCTTCTTTTACTAAATTTGTAATTTCATCAATAGAACTTTTATCCAAAATCGGGATTTCAAATTCTTTTAACCTTTCTTCTCTCAAATGTGGAATTGTTGAAGCGATTACCGTTCTTCTTGTGGCTGGGTATATTCCTGTTTCTTTTAATGACAAAACAATAAATAAATATTCAGGTGTAAGGTTGTATTTTTTAGCTTCTGCTTTTAATCTTAATCTAACCATTCCCGAAGCAACAATCGCTTTGTCATTTTTTGTAAACATGGCAGACATCCCAACATTTCCGTCTTTCGTAAAAAGCACGTCGCCAGCTTTTACATCTTGCTTTAAGTCCTGATAAATTTCTTTTGGGATATAATAATCAGGAAATTGATCTAACTCATAATTTACAAGGTCTGATGTTCTATTAAAAGGAATATCGCTATCCTTTTTGTCTAAATATTTATTGTAATTATCACTTCCTACTTCATCGCCTTTTTTTACTGTGGCAATTTCACCAAGCGGAACAGTTTGCCACTTTTTTTGAATAGCTTTTAAAGTATTTACATAAAGAGGATATGAAAAAGCTGGAGTCCATAAATCATCTTCTGCGAAGTCAGATAACTTTACTGAAAATGTTTTTTCTTTTTTTATTTTTGAAAAATCAATAGCAATTCTTTGATAAAAAATAACTTGGGCTTTCTCTAAGATTGAATGGCATTTTTGGTCAAGCTCTATTGTTTTTTTGTATTTTTTTGCAACTTGTTTTTGAAAGCCCTCTTTAGGAATTATTATTCTTATATTTTTAATTTTAGGGTAGGTAATAATACTGTGTATATTGCCCGTAAATAATGCTGCGATTTGCTTTTTTGTTGTATTTCCGTTTAAGTAAGCCGTTAAATAATATGGATCAATAAAGGAATTATCTATTTCAATTTTAACAACATTCTGATTTATGTTTGCTTCTCCAAATCCCTCTGGAACAATTGCAGTAGCTCCCAAATGTCCTACAGTTGTAAATAAAATATCTAATGGTTTTAGCGCAGACCTTTTTTGTTGCTTGTGCTTTTCTTCCGTTATGAAAAATCCGTCATATAAGTTTATTGTAAAATCTTTTACAGCAGAATTTTTTACAAAGCGAACACCTTCTTCGACAAATGTTTGTCCTGCATGTTCGCCATCAGTAATTTTTTTTAGTATTCTTTTATCACCAAATTTTAATATCTGAAATTTTGAAAAATTTTCATATTCATCAAATTTATTGAAAACATGGTGATATCTAGGTTCAAACCTATCACTATTCTTTATTTCCTGAATTGATGTATTGGTTACTTTAATTGCCATATTTCCCCACGTTAAAAACTAAATTTATTTTCTTTTGCCCATTTTCTAAATTCATTTGGAATTTTAGCAATATCATCATCTTCATTAAAATTTCCTCTCCTATCATGCCCGCAGGTTTCAGCAGAAGCCATGAACACAGAATAATCTTTTGGAATTTTATTATCCTTTAATTTTTGCAAAACTAATATGCTGGTTTTAGTTGAAGTATTAGGCATAAAAGTCTCAAGCGGAACATCGATAACCGCAACCAATCTGGCTTTTCCTAACAAATATTTTCTGATATATCCTAATTGATTATTGCCATAAATTCCGTCAGGCAAAACAATAGCCATTCTTCCTTTGTCTTCAAGTAGTTGCAAACATCTTTCTATAAAAAGAATTTGAGGAGCTTCTTTGTCTTTCAGTTTTCCTTTCTCCCATACGCCTGCTTTCTTATCAAATTTCCATTTGTGTCCCAATTCAAATTGTTTTAATTTTTCTTCACCACGAACTGGAATTTTCGAACCAAATGGAGGATTGGTCAATAAAACAGTAAATTTATCTAAATCAATTTTTTGCCTTGTTGCTTGCCCCCAGTTTTTTGGAACATCTAAACTGTCTTCCGTAAAAATACCGCTTTTCCCGTCTCCAATAATTGCCATGTATGCTTTGGCGACTTTTGATAAGAAATAATCTTTATCAATTCCTCTGATTTTATTTAAAGCAACTTCCATTTTTTCTTCTTGAAGATTGCTTTTGTTCCAGTGGTATTTTTCTCCCTCTGCGTCAAGTTTTCTCCAAACATGCCTTAATGCTTCAATCAAAAAGCCACCGCTACCGCAAGCAGGATCAATAATTAAATCCTCGTCATCAGGGTCTAAAATATCAACCATCATTTTTACAACATTTCTCGGAGTAAAAAATTGTCCTTGTCCGCCTTTTAGTGCATGTCCTATAAAAGTTTCAAAAGCATCGGCAATAATATCTCTTTCAGCTTCAATCAAGCAGTAGTTTTGTAATTCACCGACAACATAAGCAACAGAATTTGCGTCAAGCGTGATTGTGTCGTTATCGTCCAAAACTTCTTTATATTTTCTTTTTACTTTATCAAAAAGGTCTAAAATTCTTTCTTTAATATCTTTGGCTTCTTCATCAACACCAGCTCTAAAAGTAACTATGTCGTTTGGCTCGGTAAATCTTTCATCATAAATTTTACAAAAGATAAGATTGATAAGTTGTTGTGCCAAAACTTCATCTCTTGTTGCCCCGACAGTATTGGCGGCTAAGTGATTTCTAATTGCTTTGAATGTCGCTTTTAGATTGTGAGTTGGTTTAAGGTCTTTTCTTCTGAACTTTCCAATATCTTCAACCCTTTGTCCGAATTGTGGAATGTTTGGAATTTCTTCAAACTCAATTCTTCCGTCTTTCTCAACCTTTCTTAAAAAAAGTCTTTCATCACCATTAAACCAAACTCCCAAAAATGCTTTTGAAAATCTTAAATAATCTTGAAGTTGTGTTTTTCCGTCTTTTCTGTTTTTCTTTTTACATTCAACAATTATGTAAATATCGTCTTCTTGTTTTTTGTCGTTTGGAAAAACAGCAATATCAACAGGATATTCCTTTTTGGTATCAGAAGGTCTTACTTTAACTCTGAATTGAGGTCTTGTTTGAATATGGTCTTTTGGATAGCCATAATCTTCAACCAGTTGTTTAGCGAATACTTGAACTGCTTCAATTTCTTCGGGTGTAGCTTTTACTTCTTGTCCCGAAATAAAATCTTCAATATACCCGTCTTTCATCTATATACTCCTTTTGTATTTTACAGCTAACAGTGTAATAGACGGAAAATTTTCCGCCATATCAGCCCATATAGATGGAACAAAATTCCACTTATTGCGATATTAAATCAGTAAACATGGAAAATTTGCCCCATTTCGTTCCACTTATTACATTTTCACTTGCTAAATTCCGCTTATTACAATATTAAAGCATGAAACGTGGAAAAACCGGGAATATTTCCCGCGGCCAGGTGTTCCGCGTCGGGCGGAACAAAAACGACACACTCTCTTCCATTTACTTTTTTACATTTAAAACTATGAATCAGGACAGCAAGCCGAAGTTCCATCCAAATCCCAATCTGAAGTTAATGGATCAGGTTCGGGAAGTTCTTCGTTATCACCATTACGCTTATCGCACAGAGCAAACCTATTGTCAATGGATTCTCCGTTATATCCATTACTTCGGAGGTAAAACCCATCCGAAGCTACTCGGCGCAAAACACATTGAAACCTTTCTGTCGCATCTGGCAACCGTGGGCAAGGTGACGGCGTCCACGCAGCGTCAGGCGCTCAATGCCATTGTTTTTCTTTATAAACATGTCCTCGATATTCAACTGGCGGATGACATCGCCCCGGCCAGAAGCAAACGCACCGTGCATCCGCCGACGGTTTTGACCAAAGCCGAAGTTCAGAACCTTTTGACCCGTCTGGAGGGAAAGCCGGCGCTGATGGCAAAGCTGATCTATGGAAGCGGATTGCGTTTAATGGAATGCCTGCGGCTTCGCATTCAGGACATTGATTTCGGCCAGAATATAATTTTTATTCGCGGTGGAAAAGGCGGGAAGGACCGAACGACCGTTTTGCCCCAAAATATCCGCGAGGAGCTGCTCCGGCAGGTTGCGGCGGTCAAAAAGCTGCACGTTACCGATCTCGAAGAGGGATTCGGTGATGTTTATATTCCAGAGGCGCTGGCGCGCAAATATCCGAACGCGTCGCGGGCCACCGGCTGGCAGTGGGTTTTTCCGGCAAAGCAGCTCTCCGTCGATCCGCGATCGGGCAAGACGATGCGACACCATGTGCTGGAATCGGTTCTGCAAAAGGCGGTCAAGCGCGCTTCGGATGAGGCGGGCATTCCAAAACGAGTGGGCTGCCATACGCTTCGGCACAGCTTTGCCACGCATATGCTGGAAAATGGCGTGACGATCCGTCTTTTGCAGGAGTTGATGGGGCATGCGGATGTGAAAACCACGGAAATCTACACGCATGTCATGTCCCGCGACATCCGCAATCTGAAAAGCCCGCTGGATCAGCCATAGGTCGAAGGGAATCCGCCTTCGAGACAGACTGATTCAAAAAGCACCTGATGAGCCGCCCCCCTGAATCCCCAGGGCTGTGTCGTCCACCTCCGTCACTTCGTGACATCCGGCATACGCCGGACTCACGCCTCCGCCAGCGGAGGACATAAACGCCATTTCGACACGGTCTCTTGGCGATGGGGGGTGGAGAAGGCGCTGGCACCGGAAATCTGTAACAGGACTTTCGCCAATAGAAGCACCTAATCCCCGAAAGCCTTATCTGGCGTGGCTTTCAGCGCCTGAAATCCGATTACATACTACCCGAGAAGAATTTATTAAGCGCAATACAAAGAATTTTAAGCATTTATTATTTTTTTACTTGACATCGTATTACATATTATATATAAGGAGTCATGGCGAGCATCATTAAGAAAAAGTCGAAATATAGTACCTACTATGTCGTCGCCGAATCCGCACGCGTGGACGGCAAGCCCCGGATCGTCAAGCAATGGTACCTGGGAACCATCGAAAAGATCATCGCTCTGGCCGAGGGAAATACCGACAAAGAAGAACCCCGGCAAATCGACTGTGTTTCAGAAGGCGCTATAGCTGTTCTCTTCAATATCGCCGAGGAGCTGGGCATCAGGAAAATCATTGACCAGCATTGCCGTAAACGCCAGCAGGGCATGAGTGTTGGGGATTACATTCTTATCGCCGCGCTCAACCGTGCACTTGCCGCCACCTCCAAAAGCAAAATCGCAGAATGGGTCGAGAAAGCGGCTCTTGTGAGCTACGGAAGCGAAAACCTTTGCCTGATTGGAAAAATTGTAAACGAGTCCCAGCATGGGATTGACAGCTTCGTTGCGATTTGTGGAAAGCGGCGTAAAATTAATAAAATTTCCGGCACCATCGGTGTTGGTCTTTTGTGATTTATCTACTTCAAACCAGTCATAACTTACGCCGGCTACAACCGACAGGTTCTTCACCAGATTGAATTCATTTTCCAGCCCGACGGAGCCGGTATAGGAAGCAGATTCCTCAAAAGGCAGATAAGCGTCGGCTCGTTCCTTATGATTATCCTTTTTGTAATGAACGGCAAATCTTAAAATATTCCAGTCAACCGGCTGAAAATCGGCAAAAAAGGAGCCGCCCGCGATATAATCTTTGTAGGAGCTGTGCGCCAGTTGTATTGCGTAATTCTGGTCGGTGTAGGAATCGAGACTGTCTTTGTGGTTGTGGTAAAACAGCTTGGCCTTCAGGGTCACTTTGTCGTGAATTTTTTGTCTGGCATCCAGATCAATTCCCCAATCGATATAGTCGGGTATTTTGGCAAAATTGGTGAAGTAGGGCCGGCTGTTGAAGTATCTGATCGTATCGGTTGAAGGAGACCATGCCTTATCCCGATCCAGATAATGAATGTTCACATAATAGGCGGAGCCTTCTTTAGGCTCTATTCCGAATTTGGCCCAGATGTTATGGCTTTCATAACCTGAATTGAGCCGCTCTCCTTTTCCCTGAATGACTTCATAGGATTTTCCGCCCGGTTGCTTCTGGATGGTTGTCATTTTCGGCTGATAATCGTCCGACAGGTCATAGCCGCCTGATTTCGCCCATGTATAATTCAGCCAGTAATTGAAAATTCCGGCTTTCATGCCGGTTGTTGCCGAAGCCCGATAGGTGTCATTTTCCGAAGCTTCAAAGGAGACGCCGGCGTAGAGTTTTTCTGAAGGTTTCTTCGTAATGACATTGATTACGCCTCCCAGCGCATTGGCGCCGTATAAAACAGATGCCGCCCCCTTGGTGATTTCAATTTTGGCGATGTTCTCTGTGGGAATCTGGTTCAAATCCAGCCGGCCGTATTTTGTTTCATAGTAGGGGACTCCATCGATCAAAACCAAAAGCTGTTTTTGGGCAAAGCCGTGGATGGAAACATTGGCTTCGTTTTTTGCCCCGGCCGTTACGCGAACACCGGGGGCTCTGAGTAAGGCCTCGGCGAGTGTTTTGCTGTTGGTGGCCTTAATATCATCAGCGCTGATTTCGTTGACGATGGCCACCTCCCTCACCCCTGGTTTTTCAGAAGCAACCACCACTTCACCCAGATGATAGACTTCGAATTCCTTCACGGGCTTTGCGGCCGGATTTCTATTGTCTGAGGTTGTTTGTGATGAGCCGCCTTCTCGTTGCTCATCCACGGCAAATGACTCTATCGCCACCCCCGCGTGAAAAACAAAAAAACAACATAGCGTCAACAATAGTCTTTTCTTCATCTGCTTCCTCCTTGTATTGATCGTTTGAGCATTTGCCGAATGACATGAGCGAGCCCGCGGCATACAGGCTTACAAAGCAAGAAAGGGTGTGAAAACAACTTTTGATAGATGATGTTAAGGATATGACAGATAAGACATTGTGTTTTTGCGGCAGGCGTAAATGCCGGAAGATCAGGCGCGCCGGATATGATCCTGTTACAGACGCAAAGACCAGTTGAAAGATAATCGTCATAACAGATATTGTTCAAGACTGATTTTCGACGAAGAGACGGATTAAAAATCAGTGACAGTCTTTCTGTTGTTATGGTATAAATAATATATGTTTATGTTTACATATATTAAAATTAACATATACTGTTTCCGTCATGCTGTCAAGACAATTCCTGTCTTGAATAATATAAAATTATGCAGATTGTTATCCGGGCACTAAAAAACGCACTGGGGGTTGCCGATAATAGTTTAAAAAAGAGGCGGCCGGCCGAAGCGTGCAGGGCGGAATTATTCCTTTACACGGCCGGATAAAAAGGGTAGTGCTGACGGGCACCAAAAGAGAAGGGGAGAGCTCTCAACACATGAAAATGCAAAGAAAAATACTTGAAAAAATATTCCGGGCGGTAAAACAACCGGTATTGGTCATCGCATTATTTTCAGCGGTCTTTAACCTGCACGCTGTTGCGGCCCAGCCGGCCCGCGCTGATGCAGCCGAAGCGGCCATGAAGATGGTCAATTTTACAGTGGATGCCAAGGCGGAGCTCGACATGCAGGCGCTCTGGGCATGTACGTTTTTTTCGAAGGTTTTTTTCATACCCTTTCCGGGCAGGAGGTGAAATACCGGCCGCCAACGGAAATATTCGCGGGCTTGCTGAAGATATCATCATCCTTTCACGAAGCCGGCGAAAACGGCTACTGTATCGATACCGTAGTGAGAATCGATACCTCGCCTGATGAACTTGAACAAATTGCCGGCGATCAGGACAGCGCCATTATCATCCGTGAGGGCGATCTCTATAAAGTGCATCTGCACACAAACGACAAAGACAAGGTCAAGGCCCGGATGAGCAAGCTGGGCAGCGTGCTAAACTGGGAGTCCGACAATCTCTCATCACAGATCCGCGATTTTATGAACGCTCCTGCCGATGCCGGCTTGCATATCATGACGGATGCGGCAGGGTCGCTGACCCGCGATGATGCGAAAAAATACGGCTTCACGCTTTTGAACAGCTACTTAAACGTCGGCGAGAAGTCTCTGCCGGAGACGTATTTTCATCCTCCGGAGCTGTACAAAGCCATGCGGGAAGGCATCAAGGTCAGCACGTCACAGGCTTCCATTTTTGAGAGGCACCAGTTCTATGAAAGCGTTCTGGCGCGCTATGAAAAGGTGCTGTACCTGTGTGTCGGCTCAGCCTACACGGGAAATTACGATGTGGCGATGGAGTGGAAAAAACACCACGATCATGAAAACAGACTCGAAGTGATTGACACAGGTGCCGCCTCCGGCAGGCTCGGTACGATTGTGCTCGCCGTGCAGCAGCACTTCAATCACACACGGGATGTCGAAAAAACAATCGCGTTTGCAAAAGAAGCTGTTTCGATGTGCGAGGAATATGTCTTTTTGGAAAAGCTGCAATATCTGGCGGCGGGCGGCCGTTTGTCGAAGACCAGTGCCTTTTTCGGCGATATGCTGAAGATGAAACCGGTTATTTCGCCGCACCCGGAAGGGGTGAAGAAAATGGGTGTTGTACGAAACCTGAAGGACCAGCTCAAAATGGCCAGAGAAAGATTGGCCGCCTCCCTGGACGGGGATTCACGCGCTCTGATCATGCTTGAGTATTCGGATAACCGCGACCTGGTCTCCGAATTTGGTAACGAGCTTGCCGGACTTTATCCGAAGGCCGTCATCATTTTACAGCCCCTGTCACTGACCTCCGGTGCCCATATGGGGCCGGGCACATGGGGCATGGCTTTTTTGAAGACCGGATGAGAGGATGAAACCATGACGGAAAACCCCGGGCCGCCGGAAGTGGCGGCGGTGCAGGCACTGCGCTGCGCAGACAGCCGGTTTGCTTTTGTGATTCCGGTATACAACCACGGCGCGACCGTGGCGCAGGTGGCCAGGCAGGCACAGGCGCTGGGCTATCCGGTATTTGTTGTCGATGACGGGTCAACCGACCAGACCGCTAAATACCTTGCAGAAATAAAAGATATCACCGTTTTGCGTCACACAAAAAACGAGGGCAAGGGGGCGGCGCTCATGACCGGGTTTATGGCCGCTTCCCATGTGGCGGATTATGCGATAACGATCGACGCTGACGGGCAGCATGATCCGCAGGATGTATGGAGGTTGATTGACGCCATCCCCGCCAGGAAACGCCCGATCATTGTCGGGGCGCGCCAGGGAATGGAAGATACGGCCGGCCATATACCCTGGACCAGCCGTTTCGGCCGTAAATTCTCCAATTTCTGGGTCCGCACCTCCGGCGGGCCGAAGATATCCGATACGCAAAGCGGCATGAGAATTTATCCCCTGCCCGAAACAATGGGGCTAAATGCCAGGGCGCGGCGGTTTCAGTTCGAAGTGGAGATTCTGGTGCAGGCCAGACGTCGGGGCATACCGATCATCGAAGCCCCCGTAAGTGTGGTGTACGGTGCCGATGGCGCAAGAATTTCTCATTTTCGTCCTTTTGTTGATTTCTTCCGCAACGCCAAAACCTTCACCCGCCTGATTTTCACCCGTATTTTCAGCCGCCGCTAGCAGCGGCCGCATTACCGCTTGTTTTTCCGCCGGAGCGTGTGCTACTTTAGCTTCAACATGCGTCGGGTCGGACCGGAACGTAACCGGACATAAGGAGGTTGATAGTTTGCCCCTAGCCGATATTTCCAGGCAGGACCTGTTCAAGGCCTGCGAATCCCTGTTTGGAACGGAAATTGACATTTCCATCGAGTTTCTGCGCTACCTGAAGCCTGCAGGTGTGAAAGCCGCCTATCGTAAGAAAGCCATGGAAACCCATCCCGACCGAGCAGCGGCGTTGGCGGGCAGGGCGGATTTCATGGAGGACCGTTTCAAGGAGGTCAGCCGTGCCTACCAGTTGCTGTGCGCATTTCTCGCAGCCCCCTGGAAATATTCCCTCAACGAAGAGGGAACACTGTATGAACGAAAGAGAGCAGCTCCGCGCCCGGCCGCCAGGCGCAGGGCTCCCTCACGTCCCGCATCCGGCCGGCCCGAGCAGCTTTACTCAGGCCGGATGCCGTTAAGAAGGCTTTTGTTCGGGCAGTATCTTTACTACTCGGGTGACATTTCCCTTTCCACACTGATCAAGGCGATTGTCTGGCAGAAGCTGCAGCGCCCGTCGGTCGGCGCCATTGCCGTAAGCTGGGGGTGGCTCGAAGGCAGCGACATACTGGATATTCTACGCAGACGTAAAAGCGGCGAAAAATTCGGCGATTGCGCCGTGCGCCTCGGGCTTCTGTCACGCCATCAACTCCACAAGCTCCTCGAGAAGCAAAAACTCATCCAGCCGTTGATTGGAAAATATTTTACAGAAAATGACATCTTTTCTTCCACCGAAGTTTTCCGGAAAATTATTGACATGAAGATGCATAACAGAAAATTCTGGAGCTACTGAGAAAAGGGACATGCTTTGGCGTAATTTGATGAACTTACCTATGGCAACGTAATCACCTTCAATTCTCTCCTGGCTTACTTCAACATCATACCGGGCGGCAAAAAATAATATCCTGTTAATAGCGTTAGAGCTTCCGGCGATGGCGCGTCCTGTCAAATCTTACACGCGGGCGGGACAAACATATTGACAGCCCCGATGTTTGTGGTATCAAGTCGCCTTATGTTTCAATTTTCGAGCACACGGAGTAACATCGCATGAAAGCCTTCTTTTCCCCATCCTCCATCGCCGTTATCGGCGCCAGTCCCAGCGAAGGAAGCCTCGGTGGCCAAGTCATCACCAATCTGCTCTATGGTTATAAGGGAGCCATCTATCCGGTCAATCCCGGCTATGAACAAATTCAGAACCTGCCCTGCTTTGCCAAGGTTACGGATATTCCCGACCCGGTGGATCTGGCCATTGTCATTGTGCCTGCACCGGCGGTCCCCGGTGTCATTGACGAGTGCGCCCGCAGCGGCATCCGGCATGTCATCATTGAAAGCGCCGGCTTTGCCGAGACCGGCCCCGAAGGTCGCCTTCTGCAGGATCAATGCCTGGCTATCGCCCGAAAGGCGGGTGTGCGCATCTGGGGGCCCAACTGCATGGGAGTGGTGGATGTTCCCGGGAAGCACTTTTTCACGTTCATGCATCCCAGGATATACGAAGACGGCCTGATGCCGGGACGTATCTCCATGGTTGTGCAAAGCGGTATGCTTTCGGCCGGTTTCCTCGCGGACCTGATGAGCGAGCGTGTCGTGGGCGTGGCCAAGGCCTGCTCCATCGGCAATAAAGCAGATATCGATGAATGTGATGTACTGGAATACCTGCTGGAAGATGATGACACGGATGCCATTGCGCTTTACCTGGAATCCATCAATCGCGGCCGGAAATTTCTGGAGCTGGCCTCGCGCGCGGACAAACCGATTGTTTTGCTCAAAGGCGGCAAAAGCGCCGCCGGCGCGAAAGCTGCGCTGTCGCACACCTCCAGTCTTGCCGGCGATGCGCGTCTGCAGGATTCTCTTTTGTCTATGGCCGGAGTCACGCCGGCCCGTGATTTTCAACAGATGATGGAAGTTGCCCGCGCCCTGGCCATGATCGGGAACACCCCCAAGCACTGCCGCACGGCGATTTTAACCTTCAGCGGCGGCGCCGGCATTTTGTCGTGCGATCTGCTCGAGCAGCAGGGGCTGCGTATTGCAAAACTTTCTGCCGCTACCCGGCAGGAACTGGCGGGCATATTTCCTGAGTGGATGCCGCCGGCCAACCCGGTGGATATGTTCCCCGCCTTTGCCCAAAACGGCCCGGCGGCAACCTATGACCGTTGTTTTAGGGCCGTTATCAAAGATCCCGGGGTCGATGTAATCTTTTTGCAATTCTTTGTGGGGCTTTATCAAAACTATGACCGGTTGCAGATTTTCAGGCAAGAGGCCGACCGTCACGGCAAAGTTCCGGTTATCTGGGCGATAGGACGTCGCGATGCGCTGCGGAATTTCAAGCTAGAAGCGCAGGCCGCGGGTATTCCCGTCCACGGGGAACTTTACCGCGCCACGGAGTGTCTGGCATACGCCTCACGGTATACGCCGCGCCGGAAGGGAAGGTCGCTCATCTCGTCACGTCCGGGCCGACGCCCGCCTCGTATCGAAAAACAGTTGAAGTTGCATCCCGAACGTATCTGGGATGAGTATGCCGCCAAGCAGCTTCTGGGCGCCTGTGGTGTCCCTGTTGTGACGGAAAAACCGGTGGATTCGGCCACGGCCGCACTTGCGGCCGCCCGGAAGATGGGCTACCCGGTGGTGCTAAAAGGGCTGGCTCCCGGACTTGTCCATAAAACGGAATCAGGATTGGTGGTCCTGGGGCTTGCCACACCCGCTGCATTAAAGAAAGCTTTCGGTGAGCTTGTCAAAAAACTGCGGGGAGAAGGACAGATACTTCTCCAGCGGCAGATGGCCGCGGATTATGAATTAATTGTCGGCATGGTGCGCGACGAGCAGTTCGGTCCCTGTGTGATGTTCGGCCTGGGCGGTATTTTTTCCGAGCTGCAAAAAGATGTTGTTTTCGCACCAGCTCCGCTTAGCGTTTCCACTGCCAGGGAAATGATCGGCCGGATCTCGGCACAGAAACTGCTGCAGGGCTATCGCGGCCGGCAGCCGCTGGATATGAAAATCATGGCGGACATCCTGGTCAAAGTCGGCGAGCTCGCCTGGAGCTTCCCGGAGATCGAACAAATCGATATTAATCCGCTGGTTGTTGACCGTGGTCTGCCTTTAGCGGTGGATGCGACAATCATCAGGAAAAGCACAGTCTCTTAACGATGGCCGTACGCCACTGCGCGGATACATTCATCTTGATCCATAAGATCCCGTGCGGAGACTTCTTGTTTTTCAATTGCTGAGCCTCCGATGTCGCCGAAAACATTAAAGAAAGGCATATTAATCTTCTTAACGCAGCGGATTTGAAGGATTTCAACCTTGAAAAATTACATCAAGGATGATTGTAGTGATCAAGAGGTGCTGTCAGACAGCCGTATTGCCTGCGCCGAATAGCGTTTTTTGAGTGTTCGTTCGTTAATGCATGATTTCTTTTGCTTCCGGGCCAAGACGATGCAAGAGTCACTTCCCGGGTACCATATTTTGATGTACATCCCCTGTATCTTATATCCCTCCCAAGATTATTGCGCCTCCATACTGATGCTGATAACCGATAAATAAATAAAAGAGGAGTTCTTATGCATGAAGAAAACAAAGTGATGACAGCGCGTGACGCGATTGCACGTTTCTTACATGACGGAGACAGTCTGATTGTAGGCAATTATACGGAAGGGATTCCCTACAGCCTGATTTTTGAGATTATCCGTCAAAAGAAGAGGGGGCTAACCTACTACAGCCAATCAGGCACCGCAGATGCGGAGTTTCTTGTCGCCGGTGACTGCGTGGAAAAACTGTGTAGTGCATTTATCCACAAATGGGGTGGGCGGGATGCGGGAAGCATGGTGGAACGATATCAGCGGGCAGGCAAGCTGGAGGTCGAAGACTACACCAATTTCACCTACAATGCCCGCATTGCCGCCGGCGCCTATGGATATGAGCTCATGCCGGTTTTACCTTCCATTATGGATTCTGATGTCTTCCGGGTGAGGGGATTTATGGGTGAGGACAAATTCGGTGTGATCAAAAGTCCCTTCTCCGGAAATGATATTCCTGTTGTTCCTGCGGCTAATCCGGATGTCTGTATTCTTCATGTCCAGAGGGCCGATGTAAACGGTAATGCGCAGCACTGGGGAGGACTGGGGTCCACGGTTCATGCATGTTTGGCCAGTAAGAAGATCATCGTCTCCTGCGAAGAAATTGTGGATTATGATATCATCAAGTCCAGTCCCCATCTCACCATTGTTCCGGGATTCCGGGTCAACGCAGTGATTGAAGAGCCTTACGGTTGCCATCCGGCGGAACTGCCCGGTTACCGGAACGTAGATTACGCCATGATGATGCTGATTAATGCGGCCATGTGCTCGGAGGCGGGACTGTCATCTATGTTCGACGAATGGATCTACGGGCTGCCGGACCGTGTCGCTTATATTCAGCATTATGTCCAGGTCTTCGGCCAGCGTTCACTCAATAGTTATAACGCCAAATCATATTATTCCGCGCCGGCCAACTACGGCGTGGCCTTTGAGTCGGGCTGGGATGCGAACGGTCTGTCGCTGAAACTGGGTATAAACATGAAAGAGCTGGAAAAGCTGATCGAGGAAAAGGGGGAGTTGGTCGATGTTAAGTAAAAAAATCACAAAAGAGGAATTACTGATTGTAACAGCAGCCCGCCAGATAAAGGATCACGGCGTTTGCGTGCTGGGTATCGGTATGCCGATTCTGGCAGGAGCCCTGGCCAAGAAAATCCACGCACCCAGGGCCGTGTTACTGATGGAGTCCGGTATCGTTGACTTTCATCCCGTGGGGTTGCCGGCCAATGTGGCCGATGCCACCTGTACACGCGGATACGGGTACGCCACCGATTTGTTCAGCGTCTTTACGACCATTACCTATGCAGGTTATCTGGATAAGGCTTTTCTGGGTGTCGGGCAGATCGATAGATATGGAAATATCAATACATCATATCTGGGAATGCCGCCAAAAGCACAGCGAATCACGGCGGCGGGCGGAGCGCCGGAATTTTACGGCTATGCGAAAGAAACGATTCTGACGATGAAGGGCAAAGGATTTGTGGATAAGTTACCATATTTGACGTCGCCCGGTTATCTCGGTGGCGGCGATGAGCGTGAACGATCCGGTCGTTACCGGCCCGGCTCAGGACCAAGTACCCTGATTACACCCAAAGGTATCTTCAACAGGAGTTTCGGGGATAATCAGGCAAAAAGCCCGCAAAGCCTTGATTTACGGGGTATTAGCGGTTTGTATGTTGTAAGACCCCACCGGCGTCCACAGCGTATCCGAACGCCGATAGGACTTCAGCC
>Ga0255346_1003364_pt1 | contig 18895 bp, 10 predicted proteins | sample wastewater_treat_FD_194410 | JGI IMG/M metagenome (GOLD analysis project Ga0255346, IMG submission 194410) | Wastewater microbial communities from Lulu Island WWTP, Vancouver, Canada - plant22 | ecosystem: Engineered > WWTP > Wastewater > Unclassified | place: Canada: Vancouver, British Columbia... | reverse complement strand
CCCGCTATTGGAATTTTGCATGGTCAACGGATAAGGAAAATTGGACCGTTGTAACCGGAAGCAGTTATGATGGAGAGGACTTCATAGATGATACAGCAAAAGGAGAAGACTACACTTACACAATCCCGGATTTCCCGCTCGTAGCATCAAAAAAACAATATAATCTTCCCGGAAACAAATATATTTCCATCAATCTCCCTTCGTCCGCTGATATATGGGGAAAGGAATTGGTCTTCTTGAGATTATATCCCGCTAAAGATGTTTCAGGCTTTAACGGCGCTTCAGGAGGTGTTTCATATGACGGAACCACCATATTCAACAATCGTCGCTCCTGCATTAATTATGTTGGAATTCGTTGTAAAAAATAACTAATAAATATGTATTAATAATGAAAAAAACTCTATTCTTAATCATTTTAGCCTTGTTATTCTGTTTAAATGGACAGGCGCAGGGGGTTAAAGCTTACGAAGGCAAGATAACCATGCCTACATACCTTTTGGATCCGGCCGAAAAGGCTCCGATTTTCGAGCGCGATTGGTCGTATCAAAGAGCAAAAAGAAGCGTATATCCCTGTTCTTTGAACGATAATATGACCCGCAATAGGAAAGATGTCACCTATGACTGCGTATATATGGAGAACGAATATGTGGAACTCTGTATAGTTCCTGAATTCGGCGGACGCCTGCTCTATGCGGTGGACAAGACCAATGGTTATGACATTTTCTACCATAATCATGTGGTAAAGCCGGCCAACGTCGGCATGACAGGTGCATGGATAAGCGGAGGAGTGGAATGGAATGTATTCCATCATCACCGCCAGGCCTCCCACATCCCTTGTGACTATAGAATAGTATCCAATTCGGACGGATCCAAAACCGTATGGTTGGGCGAAACTGAATACAGGCATCGCATGCAGTGGGGGATAGGCATCACATTATATCCCGGCAAGAGTTATATGGAAGTCAGAGGCCTTCTCATGAACGCTACTGCCAACAATAACTCCATGCTCTATTGGTCAAATGCCTCCACTCTTGTGGACGAAAATTATCAAATCTGCTTCCCTCAGCAGACAGAATTTGTGACGTTCCATTGCAAGAACTGGTTTGCCCACTGGCCGATTACCTATGAAACATTCAATGACATGGATTTCTATCAAGACGGTGTTGACGCTTCCTGGTGGAAGAATCACTATATGTCCAACTCCATGTTTATACATGACCATAAGGCAGATTTTTTGGCCGGTTACGACCACGGACGTCATGCCGGCACCATGCTTATAGGCAATCACCATATTTCCAAGGGCGGCAAATTCTGGCTTTGGGGCCCGAATTCCGAGTGGGACACTAAAATTCTGACAGACAATTCAGGTCACTATATCGAATTGATGCAGGGCGCTTTCAGCGACAATCAACCGGATTACAATTGGAATTTCCCATACGAAACCAAGGAGTTTTTCCAATACGGATATGGAATACGTGAGATGGGGGGAGTAAAGGCAGGAAACCGTCATGCCGCCATCAATATGGAATTGAAAGAGCCCGGAAAAGTGCTCGTTGGAGCCAATGCGACCGAGAGGATGAACAAGGTAAGCCTGAGGCTTCGTCATGGCAAAGAAGTCCTGTATACAAAGACTTTTGCCATAGACCCGGCTACCCCGATGGTGGAAACGGTAAGCGTGGATCCTGAGCTGAAAGAGACGGATTTAACTATTGACCTTTTGGATGCTTCCGGCAAGCAGATGTTGAGTTTCACTCCGGTAATCAAGGATCCGACCGCACCGCTCCCTCCAATAGTGGACAGACCCAAGAAACCTGCCGATATCGCAAATACTGAAGAATGCTATATGGTTGGGGAAAGAAATCTGCAGTTCTATAATCCTTTCATAGATCCTACCGACTATTTCCTCGAGGTGCTCCGCCGCGATCCGGGCGATATCAGAGCCAATACTCAAATGGGCGTATATTATCGCATACGCGGAGAGTATGACAAGGCGGCAGAATATCTTCGCGCTGCAATCCGTCGTCAAACTCACGACTACACTCGTCCCAAGGACTGTGAGGCCATGTATAATCTCGGTCTCATACTAAAAATTCAGGGCAAGACCGAAGCTGCGTTGGATACTCTCTATCGTGCAACATGGAATTACACCTATAATTCCGGAGCTAATACACAACTCGCACAAATGTATGCGAAAGAAGGTGATTGGGATATGGTTTTGGAACGCCTGAACGAGGCTATCATATATAATGGACGCAACTTCCAGGCACGCTTGTTCAAGGGACTTGCACTCAAGCAGGTCGGCCGTACAGCCGAGGCACAGCAGATGTTCCGCGAAGTGCTAAAGGATAATCCTGTAAACGCACTTGCAATACATCAGACCGCTTCCAAGGCCGACTTCCATCGTTTCATGCGCGAACAGCCGGAAAGCTACCTCGAACTTGCCATCCTCTATTGGCATAATGGTTTCAAGGATATTGCAATAGAGCTATTGAAGGATATCGACAGTCGTGTGGCTTATCCGACGGTGAAAATGTATTTGGCATATTTGACAGGAGAGACATCTCTATATTCAGATGCTCTCTCACTGCCTGTCGACTATTGCAATCCTTTCAGGCTCGAGACGATAGATGTGCTTGCGGAAGCCAAGAAAGCATGTCCGGAATCGGAAAAGCCCTATTATTACCTCGGCAACCTACTCTATAACCTACAACCAGACAATGCTATGGCAGAGTGGGAGAAGTGCGTGGAAATGAATCCCAAGCACGACCTTGCATGGCGTAATTTAGGATGGGGTCACTGGCTCCACACCAAAAAATATCCTAAGTCCGTTGAGTGCTACAAGAAGGCTATCGCACTTAATCCTGATGCTCCGCTTTATCTTGAGGAGTGTGACCATGTGATGCAGGCCAACAAGAATCCCGTGGCTGAACGCTATCAACTTCTCAAGGATCATCATAAGACTTCAGAAAAGCGTTATTATCCGCTGTCTCAAGAGGTTATTCTCGGAACTTTTTGCGGTGATTATGATTATGTGCTCGACCTTTTGGATAATTGTTATTTCCCAACACGTGAGGGAGTTGCCAACTTCCATGACAACTTTGTGGATGCTTGCGTTTTAGCTGCTCAGAAAGCTATTGCCGAAGGTGATATTGATGCAGGTATAGCACTATATAATAAGTCATTCACTTATCCGGAAAACCATCAGGTCTTCCTTGTTAATGAACGCGCAACCCATGATGCTCAAGTCAATTACGAACTCGGCCTTGCATATGAGAAGAAAGGCGATACCGAAAAAGCAAACGAGTACTTCAAGCTTGCTGCCGACCAGGACTTCAATCTCAAGGGAAGTAAGGACTTCCGTTATTGGACAGGCCTCGCTCTCAAGAAGCTTGGACGCAAGTCTGAGGCGCGAGCGATTTTCCGTCAGATGATTAAAGACGGCAAGGCCGCAGTAATCACTGAGTACATAAGTTTCTACGGGGCAGAAGGCACTACAGGTTCTACAGTTGACGAAAAGAATGCTGCCGCCCATTATACCCGCGCTCTCGGTGAGAAGGGGTTAGGACGAAACCGGGCAGCTCGTCGTTTATTCAAGAAAGTTCTCAAACTCCAGCCGGACAATCTCTGGGCTAACGAATTCACAAAATGAGAACCAGGCATTTATTGATAACTCTGCTGGCGGGGATTCTTTCTGTCCCCGCCACGGCAGATGTTGACAGGGGCACAGTTCGAATAGCCTGGGACAAATCGACCTATCAGGAGATGACCTCTGCTCCGGTCTGCAATGCAGATTACTCCATAGAGCCCAATCTCTATTATCCGCGTGCCAAGCATCTTTCTGATGGCAGCATCCTGCTTACCTTTATGAACGACCACTTCGGCTTCGATATATACACTCGTAAGAGCAAGGATGGAGGCAAGACTTGGTCTGATGCAAAACTTATCCGTCATTCCTATAGTGAGGAATCTACAGTAGGGAAGGATAAAAGAGTGTTTGTCAATCCTGAGTTTCATCAGCTTAAATCAGGTCGAATCCTTCTCGCATGGCAATGGCGCTATATAAAAGGTTACAACGATCTTCCGAATACCAATCAAAACTGCGGTGTGGAGATGTGTTGGTCCGATGATTTGGGTGAGACCTGGAGCGAGCCCCGCGAAGTTTATCGCGGACGCAATTGGGAGCCTGCTTTCGCAGAGCTTCCAAGCGGAGAGATTCATATGTATATTACCGACTCTCAGCAGATACGTGACGGCGGTTCTTACGCTGCCACGTCTCTACTACGTTCCTTCGATGGAGGAAAGACCTGGCAAGGCAAAGAATTGGCCACCAACAAGGATGTAGAAATAATCTCCCGCACTATTTGGAATGGCAGAGGTATGGACGGAATGGCGACAGCAGTCATACTTGATGACGGCAAGGGAATAGTCGCCCCGATTGAAACCTGGAGCGGGCGCGACGTGTATGAGCAGTCGCCAAACCTTATACGCACTACAATGGAACAGAATTGGAGATGCGATACAGTTGCCCTTAGGGCTAATGGCGGCCCCGACTTTCCTTACAAGAAACAAGTCCACAAAGATATCAAGGGTTTTGGTCCATACAGTTGTAAATTATCCACCGGAGAAGTGGTTATTCTTACAAACGGCCGCTGGAAAGACGTGGGTGGAGTATTTGCATTGGTAGGCGACCGCATGGGCGATAACTTCAGTTATATAACGACCGCGTTCGGTAACGGCAGCGCATATTGGGGCTCCATAGATGAGATTAACCCTAATGAGCTGATGGCTACTGCAACCATTCGCAGCAATGCAGGCCCTATGCCGGCCGCAGGTGATGCCACTGTCGGGGTAAAACCACAGAGCAGGGGAAAGATAGTAATGATAAAGGGTTGGCTTAATCGAAGCCGGGAGATTAAGAAGGGGGCCTTGAAGATGCAAAAGGTATCATCTTTTAATCCCGAAGGTCTTTGGATGCTTGGGAAGGTTGCTTTATCTAAAGTCTATGCCGATTTCGGCTATGACTCCAAGTACTTTTACTTCGGCTCCTACCTCTTCGATAAGGATATCGCTGCATTTGCACCGCAGAACTCCGATGCCGGAGGCATACTGCTGAGCCGCCCCGGAAAGGGGACATTCAAGGTGGTTGTAAATGCCAAAGGAGATTACACCGTGTATAAAGAGGTGCGCTCCAGCTGGCAGATGCTTGCCTGGGAATATGGTAAGGCTGAAACTGAACTCGTCTGCACAATCAATGATGATTCTGACGAAGATATTGGGTACAGCGCCCTTGTGAAGTTACCATGGTCCTTAATCGGCGGTGCTCCCGCAAAAGGCGAGAAGATAGCAGTGCATCAAATTCATTATCACAAAAATGGTGTCGCAGTAAAATCCGGCATTAGGTTCGAGGAGACCGAGGGCGAAAATTCCGATTATCCTGGCGAATGGCTGACCATCACTCTTAAATAATAGATAATAAATGAATAGGCTTATACTGACTTTTTTATTGGCGATCCTGAGCTTTGGAGTATCATCCTTTGCCCAGAGAGTACATATTCACTCTATTGATGAGCTAAACAGGAAATCAGGTAAAGACACTCATCTCAAAGAGAACCGTTATCGTTTGGAACCGGATTTTAGAACTATAGTGGAACTCGGCAAGGATGTCTTAGGATTTCCAAAACTGCATTATCCCCGAATTAAGAAACTCAAGGATGGCAGTTATATTTTGTTCTATCAGAGCAGTCGTATAGGCTATTCCTGCTATTGTGCTTATAGTAAGGATGGAATCAACTGGGAGAAAGGGGGAGCAGTATTCAAAGGGCATAAAATAGTCAATTCAGCAGGAGAGCAGAATGACAGGGCGTATTCTACAGTAGATGCTGTTGTCCTTGACAATGGAGATATCTTAGCTTTCGTGTCGTATCGAGCGGTTAAAGGGTACAAACGCTTGATTCAGGATGACGGCCTCAGTATGAAGCGCAGCACTGACGGAGGCCGCACATGGGGAGAGGAGCAGATACTTTACACCACCATCACATGGGAGCCATACGCCCTGCAACTGCCCTCTGGTGAAGTTCAGGTTTACTTCACTGACTCCGATCACGATTGGAGTCCGCCTTCTTCTGGCGTAACCATGCTACGTAGTTTTGACCGCGGACATACCTGGCAGACAAACCGTCAAGTGATAAGACAATACCGCGCAACCGCGACCAGAGTTGACGGCAAACCAGGCACCCGCAAGGTCTGGACAGACCAAATGCCTTCTGTCGTTCTGCTTGGTGATGGCAAAACCCTGCTTGCAGCCGTAGAATCCCAAGACTCGACAAATCATTTCAAAATCACCCTTGTAGAGGACAAGACCAACTTTGCTACAACGCTAACCGGAGATATGGTTGGACCTCCGGAGCGTGTAGACAATTTTCGTAGCGGCGGCGGTCCATACTTAGTGCGATTTCCTTCCGGCGAGATAGCGCTTTCCTTCCAGGGTAACTACTTTAACATCAAGCTCGGTCTTTCTACCATGAACAGTATCGTCAAGGGCCCTCCATATCAGCCTTTCGGACAGAAAAGAAGCTTGTGGGGCAGTATGGAAGTAATTGATCCACATACTATGTTTGCCGTAGCTCCTCATCTTGATCAGAAGACGGAATATGGCACCATAATGATTGGAAAGCAGAGACTCAACCATCGTATTGATGCTCCGTTTATGCGCGCCAATATCGATGGCGACAATATTGAATGGGGAGCGAACACTGATGCCCTCTTCCTTGGAAGCGACTCTCAGGCGCAATGCTCATTCCGTTTCGCTTATGACGACAGTACATTTTATATCCTTGTCGAATACTTGGATGAGGAACTTATTCCCAGAGACAAAATCGTGCTGAAATTCTGCGACGGATTTGCACAGGGAGACGTCTTTGAAGCCACAATCAAATGCGCTTATAAGGGTCTTGAAGTCAGCAGGAACGTCTATGCCAAAACATATGAAGAACCCGGACGGGGATACCTTGTGGAAATGGCAATTCCAATTAGCGAACTCCCATTCAACCCCGATAAGCGAATCTTCTTCTTCGGCGAAATACATAAAATCGGAGTCTTGGATACCTTTACACTGGTACCGGAGTCAAATCGCGGTCAGTGGATGCCAATAAAACTTGCATTATGATACTTAGTTTACTGATAATTTCTTTGCTGTCTGTAAATATCCACTCTATTACCGATTTCAACAAGAGTAAAAGAGATGCGATAAATTCACACGCCGGACTTACTCAGAGAAGTTCCTTGGAAGTGGATTTCAGAACTATGGTTACACTCGGCGAAAAAGAGCTGGGTCAACAGATGCTCGATTATGGCAGAATAAAGAGACTGAGAAACGGGGAATACCTCTTGTTTTATCAGCCTCTCAAACATGGATATCATATTTATCTGAGTCGCAGCAGCGACGGCATGAATTGGACTAAAGGGGAAAGAATTTTTGTGGGTCACAAGTTCACCAATGGCGATGGTGAAGAGGATGATTGGAAATATGCCACTGCAGACGCTCTTGAGCTTCAAAACGGTGATATTTTGGTATTCTGCATATTCCATAGTCAAAAACACTACGGAAGGCATTTGAATGAATTCGGTCTTTCGATGAAGCGTTCTACCGATGGCGGTTTCACCTGGGGCGAGGAGAAGGTTCTTTATAATACCGTTAATTGGGAGCCTTATCCTATGCAGCTTCCGGACGGGGAGATTTTAGTGTTTTTTACCGACTCCGATCATGATTGGAAGCCTAATTCTTCAGGCTCCAGCATTCTTAGGAGTAAAGACAACGGATATACCTGGACTTTACAGAAGCAGGCCATACGCGAGGTCCGGGACAAGAATTCCAGAGCACGTCAGCTTTCAGTCGGTACACCAAGAATTAATCCGGATTCCGTGCGTACGGTCTTTACCGATCAGATGCCTGTTGTTTGCCTTCTCAACGATACAAATACGGCTCTATGTGCCTGCGAGGCTGTAGGGGCTAATGATCGCTTGAGTATCACTCTCGCCTGGGAGGATGCCTCTTGGCCGACGACGCTTACAGGGGAGATGACAGGCCCGAAGAAGATGAAGAGTATGGTCTTTGAGGGGGCCGCCCCTTATCTTGCTCAGTTCCCCTCCGGAGAGACTCTGATTACTTACGGATATGCATATTTCGCGGCAAGGCTTGGAAATGAAATGGGAAATGATCTGGAAAAGAATGATGAATTCTTCCCATTCGGCAGACGCCAACTACGTTGGGGTTCAGTGGAAGTGACAGACCCCCATACGGCAATTACTGTTGCAACTCATACTTACAAGGGCGCTAGAGTTGAGAAAGCCCACCTTTTAGTTACTCAAATGAGGCTCAATCACGCTGTAATAGCTCCATTGAAAACCATCGCCATGGATGGAAAGAACGAGGATTGGGAAGGGGTTGATGATGCACTTTTCCTCGGCAGCGAGTCCCAGGCACAATGCACTTTCCGTTTTGCACACGACTCAAAACGACTTCATGTAATAGCAGAATGCTTGGACACCAAAATGGGCAAGGAGGATGGCCTCACGCTGATGTTCAGCGATGGTAAAGATAAAAAATCCATCAAATATGCATTCAGTGATATTGTTGGAAGAAAGATAAAATTTGCTGATACTCCGGGAGTAAAAGGAGCCGGTGCCGTTAAGAAGGGTACAGGATATATTGCAGAATTCTCAATTGAAAAAACCCAACTTCCAATAATTGATGGCAAGATTTATTTCAACGCAGTTCTTTACAAAGGGGATACTCAGGATTGTTTTACCAATATAGGGGCTACCCAAGTGGAAAAATTCATACAAGTTACTTTAGAATAATCATAATATGCAAAAAATGCTATTCGGAACCGCTTTAATGCTTTCGCTTTTCCTTTCTTGTTCGAAGAATGCCCTTCCCAAGGAGGAAATTCCGAAGGAGGAAGTAAAAAAAATAACAGAAATCAGTGTTTCAGCGCCATCTGTAAGCAAGACTTATCTTGATGGATTGTCTGTACTTTGGAGCAATGATGACCGTATAGCTGTAAACGGATTGAAATCCACAGCAATTACCGTAAGCGCAGACGGTAAATCAGCCGTCTTTACAACGCCGGAAGTAAGTTTGCCCTTGCATGTACTTTATCCGGCATCAGCCTATATGCTTGCATCATACAATCCATCTGCTTCGAAATATGGAACTATGAACTTTCCCAAACAGCAAACCATCCTTGAAAATTCATTCGACCCTGCCGCTGCAATGTTAATCGGAAAAAGTTCTACTCTAGAAAACACCCTTACCCTTCATCATGGAGCCGCATACCTCAAATTCGACTTTTCTACATCGACTCACTCTCATAATATCAAGAGGATAGAGCTGGCTGCTCCGGGAGGAGAGGATCTTAGCGGAGAATATAGTTTTAACCCCACCACAATGTCCCTTGAACGCTCCGAAAAGACAGGCGGGACACTTTCCATATCCGCTCCTGACAAGGACGGCGTGAGCACGAGTAAAGCCATCTATGTTGCTATTCCGGCCACAACATATTCAAGCGGACTTAAACTTAGAATATTGGATGTCAAAAATCATTTTCAGGATATAACCAGTTCAACCTCCTTTACAGCAGAAGCAGGTAAAACATATAATATATCAATGCCTTTCGAACCAAGCGGTACGATAATCGAGGCCGGTCCGATTGGAGATTTAGTATTGCCTGATGCAGTGACCAATATTCTTTTTATCGGCAACAGCCATACTTTGGACTCATCGGACCTTTTGCCTATAATGCTCAACAGCGAGGGAGTAAGAAATATCCGTATGACACGCGTTTACCACGGCGGTTATTATTTAGTGGGATACAATACGAATTATACAAAAGCGAACAACTGTTCAATCATGATATGGGAACCGGGCCAACACTATTTCCGTGGTGATGAAGGACTGGCTACCACTTATAGTTTGCAGGAAGCTGTTGAGTACGGCGGTTACGATATAGTTGTACTCCAGGAATATCCAGGCAGCAGCTATTGCTGGACGTGGAGCGATGCAGAAAAGAACGCAATCTCGGGCCTTATTTCCAAAATCAAAGCGTCAAACCCTGATGCTGAAATAGTATATTTCCTATCACACTGCTTTGGAACGGGCTACAGCGTTCTCGTTAATAACTTCGGCAACAGTCATGTTAATCAGTTCAATACCTGTGTCTCCGGGAATGCAGTTCATGTTATGGACCCTGCAGAAGGGTTTGGAATCAACCGAATCATTTCTACCGGAGCGCTAATAGAGAATCTTCGCACAACGGGACTCAACGACGTCGAATTTGATATGATGAGAGGCGATAAAATTCACCTGGATTACGGACTTACCCGATTCGCTGCTTCTTGTTTGATATGGAAAACCTTATTTACTCCGCTTACAGGTATCGATCCTAAAGATATTACTTATCGATTCAAAGAATATTATCCAAGCGCTACGATTCGTTCAACGCCGGTCACGGACGAAAACTTCCCGACAGTTATGGCTGCAGTCGAGGCCGCCTACAATCATCCTCTTGAGATTACCGACTTAAGTTCTTATAGTTCGCAACCCACATACGTACATGTTCCCGGAAGCGTGATGGTCGACCAGAAAGGGGTTATCGTCGAGCCTGTTACATTCCCTGTAAAATTTCCTATAGGGTACACAAACGGTAAATATGCCTGTCAATCAACTACTCAACCGATATGGAACGGCTATGGCGTCTGGCAGGCAACTCAGCAGCAAGCGCTTGCCAAATGGGTGAACGTGTCCACACCTGTAGCGGGAAAAATCTACCGCCGCACCTTTGCCAATAAGGCTGAAAACAATTTATCTTCTGTAGCTATAGATGCAGTATGGACCGGAGACTATTACGAGTTTATAATTCCTGTCAAGAATTTCAAGGCGGGAACGACTATCCGCTTCTATGCTCCTGTCTACAACAGATATGCTCCTGTTAATTGGGCCATGGACTACCTCGATGGCACCCAGTGGAAGACGGCCGCTACACCTATTACGCTCAATTACAGCTTTACCGACGTGACAATTGATATGACACTGGAAAATGCTGTGGACAGCGGATTCCTGCGCTTCCGCCTGCGCTGCCAAGACGGCTCCGTCCAAACCGGCCCGGATGGTCAGGTTAATGGAACTACTCCGCATATGGATGGCGGAGGAAACTATAATGCCGTCTTTTATTTCTGGAACTCTACAGCCAAGGCCGTCACTTTCTCAATAATCAACTGACATGCATAGACGCCTGTCCTTTTTGCTACTTATTTTTCTCGCTGCCTCCTGCGTAAAAGAAGGCGGCTTGGAGAAAGTTGAAGGACCGGTTACACCGTATTACCTTCTGAATGAAGGCGGGCACGCTCCGGCTTCGCATGCAGGAAGAACTGCTTCATCTGTTCTTACTTCTATTGCCGGAACTTATTCCCGAACGCCACGTGAGGCGACTCAAATGGATATGCCCGTGTATCCCCGTTTTATCAAGACAACGGACGGGCGTTATCTGATGTTCTATCATTCAGGTATTTATATAGCATCTACAGGTAAGTCTGAATGGGCAGGAGTAAGATCTTCTTATAGTGAGAGTGATGATGGTGTCAACTGGAAGTTTGTAAAAGAGATTTTTCCGATACAGACCAATGTTCCCGGGCATTACGACGCCAACATTACCCGCTATTATTCCGGCGCTCATCCTGTACGGCTTGCTGACGGCAAAATATTAGTGGTGGCATCATATCGCGGCAGCACCGATATGCGTCACCGTATTTTAGACAACGGACTGGCTATCAAGATTTCATCTGATGAAGGCAGAAGCTGGACGCAAGAGCAGAGAATCAACGTGGGAACCAACTGGGAACCCCGACCTATAGTTCTGCGAAAGGATTCCGCTCATCCAGGTAGAGTGATTATCTACTATACGGATTCCCGCCCATATATTGACAAGGGAATATGGAATACCGCTATTGTAAGTTCAGGCGTGTCATATATTTATTCCGATGACAACGGAAAGACTTGGAAACCTGATGACCCGCTTAACATTCATCTTCAGGCATTCCGTCAGTTCCGTGATGAAAAAGACGGCCAAAAGGTCTATACCGACCAGATGCCCGGCGTAATACAACTTGCAGGCAGCAAGCGGCTTGCGGGCTGTGGTGAGGCCAATCAGGCGCCGTGTTCATCAGCATCATCAGAATATTGGATAAACTTTGCCTATAGTGATGAGCAAGGGGAATGGGGCGCTCTGTCCGGTGACGGAGATTTTCCTTCGGATCGTCTGAACAAGGTTTTCCGTGGTGCTGCACCTACTATCGAACAATTCGTTTCAGGCGAGACCATACTAACCTACAATACTGCCTATAGCTCAAGCAACCGATCTAATTTTTTCTATTATCATATTGGAGATGAAAATGCCCGCAATTGGGGCGAAAAGACCAGCTTCTTTATAGGCGAACAGCCCGTAGGCTTCGGATTCTGGGGCTCGGTGCTCTGTGACGGTCATCTGCTTCTTGCAGGAGTAGGTGGAGCAGGAGGCAAACAAGGCTTGAATTACCCCCTTCAGACAGGCCTGTTTTATCTGAATCACGACATTAGCGCCTCCGCACGCTCCGTTAAAGTTGATGGAAATAATGCCGAATGGCTCAATACCGATGAGGCTCTATATCTTGGTTGCGATACGCCCTTAAAGCATATTACCTTGAGATGCAGTGAAGATTCCGAGAATCTGTATTTCCTTATGGAAGTAGAGTCGGCAGAAGGGGAGAATGAAGATTTTGGAAGTATTTACCTGACGGCGCCATCGGCGGATGGATTAATTGAAGGAGATGTATGGATAAAGATAAGCGGAGATGGGAAACATCGTACAAGCATCTATAGAAAGGGTTGGTATAGGGAGGATTTATCCCTGAATTGTGTGACTGCGGTTTCTGAAAACGACTGTATAGCAGAATTCTCCATTGCCAAAAACCTGCTCCCTCTTTCCGGCAATGCACTCGGCGTTAACCTTGCGACCAACACTCAGGTCGGCAATACGATATTTATTAAACCACTTGGTGACAACACGATACAAATAAAACTCAACAAATAAATGAAACGGCATTATCTACTGCTCTTAGTTTTGGCGCTTGCTGCTTCATGCGCCAAAAAGGCTCCCGATATAGAATCCGGAAACTTAATTCTTGAGGTAAAAGCGCCACCGACAAAAATTCACCTTGACGGTCTGAAGCTAAAATGGGACGATACCGATAAGATCTTAGTAAATAACAATGTTTCTACCTCGATTACTGTTCTTCATGGCGGAACATCTGCCAGGTTTGAAGTTCCGGCCACGTCTCCACCTTTGTATATTTTCTATCCTTCAACATTCAATAATAAGAGCTTCTCTTTCCCTGCAGTTCAATCATATGTTGCAGGCTCTCCCGACCCTGCCGCAACAGTGATGACCGCATATTCCGCATCGCTTACCTCTTCTGTGCAGTTTCAGCATGCAGTGGCATATCTAAAATTAACAATTACCGGTTCTCATTCTCATGATATCAAATCAATAGAAGTCGCATCCATAGCCGGTGAAGATCTTAGCGGAACACTTACTTACGATTCCAACACAGGTCTTTTGACCGGAGAGACATCCTCCGGACTGAAAACCAAACTATATTGTGCTGCAGGCATGCCCCAAGGGCAAGCGCTTTATATGGCTATTCCGGCAAAAACATATACCGCCGGTTTAAAACTCAGAATTGTTGATATAAAAAATCACTATCAAGACATACAATCAACAAAGACGTTTACTGCCGTAGCTGGAACCATTTATAATACGGAAGTTGAATTTTCCCCGACCGGAACAGTGATTGATTCCGATATAGCCGATTTGGTGAAAGAAGCTTGCACAATCACGCCTTACTACAAGCTCAATTCTTATGAACATTCTCCTAACTCACATGCAGGTGAGACCGGACGTTCAACGCTTACACCTATTGGCGGCACATATCAGGTTCTGGATAAAACTGTTACCGGCACCGATATGCCTATTTTCCCAAGTTTCGTAAAATCCGGCGACGGATATATTATGTTTTATCACAAAGGATATAAAGGTGAGGCGGAATCATGGTCGGGAGTCCGCGGAGCTTGGGCTGCTTCTTCGGACGGTATTAATTGGACTTACAAAGGTGAGTTGTTTCCAATAAGAGAAAATGTGGCCGGCCATTATGGTAATACAATCAGAGTATTCTATTCCGGCCCATACGGTGTACGTCTGGCAAACGGAAACATACTTGCGGCGGCAGCTTACAGAGGCAGTGATGATTTCCGTCACAATGTAAGAGACAATGGCATATCAATTAAAATTTCCGGCAATGAAGGAGCAACTTGGAGTGAGGAAAAGCTGATAAACGTTGGTACTTGCTGGGAGCCCCATATTCTTGTCCTTGATGAAAATTCTTCTCACCCGGGGCGTGTAATCATCTATTACACGGACTCCTGCCCATATATAGAGGACATTGTGAATGGGGAAGTGAAATCCTATGAGATATCCACCGGAGTTTCCTATATTTATTCTGACGACAATGGCAATACCTGGATGCCTGATGACCCGCTTAATAACCATATGTTTGCTTACAGAAGATTACGCGGACAAAAAATCGCTTCCGGTAGTGTCTATAATGTTTATACCGACCAAATGCCGGCGGTTATTCAACTTAGCGGCAGGAAGCAGCTTGTTGGCTGCGGCGAGTCTCAATACATTCCCATAGGAACTTCAGGCAATGATTACTGGATAGATGTTGCATACAGTGATGCAAACGGTGATTGGGGGACACCCGACGCCAATGGTGTAATGCCTGCTATCCGTACCGATAAACTTTGGGCCGGCTCCGGCTCATCTCTAATTCAGTTCACTTCCGGTGAGTCTTATATTGCATATAGCGAGAATAATGTATTTTATATGCGTTCCGGTAACGAAAATGCACTGAATTGGAGTAATGCAGCAAGAGTATTCAATAGGAGCGATCCCATATATGCTTCCAATGGATTCTGGGGACGCCTTCATTGCTCGAATCATGTGATGATTGCGGGAGTTGGAGGTGCGGGTGGCGCTGATGGCAAGGACTATACTCTACAGGTGGGACAATTCTATCTTAATCATAATATCACGGCTTCCATACATAGCGTTACGGTAGATGGCGACAATGGAGAGTGGCCGGATAGCGGTGAGGCTCTGTTTGTGGGCTCCAATGGGAATATGCATGCTACGGCTCGTTTCAGTGTCAAAAACAACGTGCTTTATATCCTTGCGGAGATAGAAAATTCCTCATTATCTGATTCTGATTATTTCAGGCTCTATTTTTCCAACCCGACTGCCTCCAATGTTGCTGCAGGAGACAAGTATATTCAGATTATGCCGCAAGGCGATCTGTCGCAGAAAAATCTTTCCGCTTCCTCCACCTGGGAAGATGCCGCGCTTGGAGCAACAGCGAATGTCACTAAGGGAAATGATTTCTATTTCGCAGAAATTTCTGTGCCTTTAGCTTCGCTTCCTGTTAATGGAAATGCATTGTTGGTTAACCTCTCTGCCAATGATTCGGTGGATGGAGTCCAGTCCATGCTTCCTTTAGGAACCAACGTGAGCACGACTTCATGGCCTAAAATCAATTACTAATATTCATTATCATTAATATACATTCATATGAAAAAAATCTTATCAATAATTCTACTTTTTGCTCTTTCTTTGGGCATATGCATTGCAGGACCAAAGAAATCTACAGCAGGCGAGCGCTGGAGTGAAGAAAAAGCAAATGCCTGGTATAAATCCAAGCCATGGCCGGTGGGATGTGTTTTTATGCCTTCTTATGCAGGAACTCCTGTCGAACTCTGGGGAGCTGAATATTTCAATCCTGAAGTATTGGACAAGGAACTTGCTCTTGCTGAAGGTCTCGGATTCAACACAATCCGCCTCTTCCTTGCAGATATTGTATGGCAAACCGATCATGACGGCTTCATGGATCGCCTTGAGAAGACAATCGCTTTAGCGGACAAGCATGGCTTAAGCATCTTGATGACCTTCTATACAAATGGCGGTACAATAAAGAATCCATATGTAGGTCCTCAGCCTCAGCCTGCTGAAGGCATTCATAACTCCGTATGGATGTCCTCTCCAGGCCGCGATATCGTGAATAATCCGGCCAAGTGGGGTATAATTGAGAAGTATCAGAAAGAAATAATGTCAAAATACAAGGATGATTCCCGCATACTCGCATGGTGCCTGTATAACGAACCTGAAAACACATCCACCTTCAATACTCTTCCATTTCTACGCGAAGTCTTCAAATGGGCAAGAGAGGTGAATCCTTCCCAACCTTGTACAAGTCCTGTATGGCAGATTCCCGGCAGTGCCGGTACTAACTGGCCGATTGTCGCTTTCGTATGGGAGAATTCAGACATTATTTCATTCCATTGCTATTCTGACTACTCTGTAACCTCGCGTTTCGTGAAAATTACAGAGCAGTTCAATCGCCCTGTATTCTGCTCAGAGTGGATGGCTCGTACAAAAGGCTCGAACTATTACACTATTGGTCCGCTTTTCAAAAAGCACAAAATCGGCTCATACAGTTATGGTCTAGTGAACGGTAAACAGCAATGCCACTATCCATGGAACGCCAAGGATAAAGACGGCAATAAAATTCCTTTTAAAGAAGAACCGCCGGTATGGTTTCACGACCTTTTCAAGCCTGATCATACTCCGTGGGACCCTATCGAAATTGAATTCATAAAATCACTTACCAAGACTAAACCGTAAATCTATTTTCATTTATTCTGTTTCTGCCGTCGCGCCTGTATAGTTATATAAGTGCGACGGCTTTTAGTATCCCTTTACTCCATCACCTTCAAATACTATAAGACTGATAAAATAATTTTTATTTGTTTCTGATACAAAGAAGTTTCCTTATTCATTCAAGAAGAAATAAATGCAAGGCTTGCAGCAATGTCTTTTTTTCACAACCTATCATTAAATAAATAAAAAATGATATATTTGCATATTATATGATATGTTGATTGAAAATGGCGAAGAATACTATGGGCACCAAATTACCCCGAAAATTAGAAAAGAAGATGCAGGTGGTGGGGGAGCAGATTAAGTTGGCTCGCTTGCGCAGAAATCTGAGCATAGCTCAGGTGGCGGAACGTGCAACCTGCTCTCCATTAACCGTATCTCGAATAGAGAAAGGCGCACCGACAGTGGCGATAGGAATTTACTTGCGCGTATTGTATGCTCTACAACTTGACGATGATATTTTATTGCTTGCCAAAGAAGATAAATTGGGAAAAGTCTTGCAGGATTTCAACTTGAAGCCAAGAGAAAGAGCCTCAAAAAAGGAGTAACTTATGAAGAATTTATATGTATATGCCGATTTTGACTGGTTCAAGGAGATACAATTCATCGGTGAATTGGCTTATGAATCTCTTCGCGGCTCAGACACTTATTGTTTTACATTCGACGATGAGTGGTTAAAAAAGCACGGAAATCTGTTTTTGAGCGACGACCTGAACAATTATCCGGGGCGGCAATATACGCAAGAGGGAAAAGATATATTCGGCTGTTTTTCTGATACTTTGCCGGATCGTTGGGGACGTTCCTTATTGTTGCGTCGCGAGCAGATTGCCGCAAGGGAGGAAAATCGACCGGTACGACGACTGTCTTCTTTTGATTTTTTGACAGGTATTGATGACTTCTCCCGAATGGGCGGTTTCCGTTTCAAGGAAGATAAAGATGGAGAATTTATAAATTCGAGCGAGTCTTTGAAAGTGCCGCCTTTGACATATATTCGAGAAATGATTGAGGCCAGTATGGAGATAGAGAAAAGCGAAGAAGAGAATGTGCTTCCTGACAGGAAGTGGCTTTTGCAACTCGTGCAACCGGGTTCTTCATTGGGCGGGGCAAGACCGAAAGCCGGTGTAATCGATACGGACAAGACACTATACATCGCTAAATTCCCTTCACGCAAAGATGATTACGATGTTGGGCTTTGGGAACATTTCAGTCATATCCTTGCCTCGAAATCCGGTATAAATGCATCGAAAACCAAAATCCTTAGCGTCGGCGAAAAACACCACACCTTGCTTTCACAACGCTTCGACAGAACCCAAAATGGGAAAAGGATTCACTTTGCTTCCTCAATGACCTTATTGGGACTTAATGATGGTGACAATGCCACTACGGGACACGGTTATCCGGATATAGTCGACTTTATTATTCAACATTGTACAAATGTGGAAGAAAACCTTCAGGAACTCTACCGCCGTGTGGCTTTCAATATCTGTATAGGTAATAGTGATGACCATTTCCGCAATCACGGTTTCCTTTTAACCCCGAAAGGATGGACATTGTCACCCGCATACGATATGAACCCCACTTTGAATGAGCACCTCAGTCTGCTGATTTCAACCACTTCAAATAAAGCGGATCTTGGCATTTTGCTTGATGCCTGTGAAGATTATTTTCTCAACAGAGAAACTGCAGAAAAGATTATCTCGGAAGTGCTTGGTGCAGTGAAAGACTGGCGCGAGCCGGCAATCCGATTGGGTATTTCCAAAAAAGAGATGGATATGTTCGGTGTGATATTTACTAACAAAACAATTATTAGAAACAGACAATGAAGCATTTTAGTTTACCGAAAGATGGGGGGCTCCTCATCGAAAATATTCCGGAAGGAATCATTCATGCATGCGACAAGGTCGTGACTGATGTCTTTGGGGATGCTGACGCCGCTTGCCGTTCTGTAAGCAAAGCGATTGTTGAAGCAATCAACAATTCCGATAAAGAGAAAGCCTTCAAACTGGGTTTTTCGACCGGCACTACTTTGACAC
>Ga0255346_1003363_pt1 | contig 18904 bp, 10 predicted proteins | sample wastewater_treat_FD_194410 | JGI IMG/M metagenome (GOLD analysis project Ga0255346, IMG submission 194410) | Wastewater microbial communities from Lulu Island WWTP, Vancouver, Canada - plant22 | ecosystem: Engineered > WWTP > Wastewater > Unclassified | place: Canada: Vancouver, British Columbia... | reverse complement strand
ACGTTTATTTTTATTCTTATTTTTCGCTTGTTCCAAAAAATTAAAAACAAGGCTATTCCATATCAAAATTTAACCCTTAAACGGGCTGCTTAATATAAAAAAGAAAGTGTCCTTTTGGGACACCCTCGTTAAAAAAACTAATTTTATGAAACCTACATGTATTGCATACACAAACACGAATGAATATAATAATTCAGACATGTGGGTTCCATCAGACCATTAAAAATAAATTATATTCTGATGAAAAAAAATCTACTTTTGCTGCTCAGTTGCTGCTCCGTTTTAGCAACAGCCCAAGTTTCTTTTACAAGAGTTTGGGAACGTAGCGATTCTGCATATACAGAGACTGGGCTGGAGGCAAATAAAAAACCTCTCTATTTTGATGACATGAATACAAGGGGCATTGCTGTTGGCAATATTAACAGTAATGCGGGTATGGTTGAGCGTGTTTTTTTAGTAAGTCGTAATGTACTTGGCAATGTGGTTCGTGTTTTGGATGTAACCACAGGAGCCGATGTAAAATCATTAGATATGACCAATGTAACAGGTGGCGGTTTTATTATAAGCGATGCAGGAGTTACCGAAGATGGCGTTTTATTAGTCTCGAATTGTACACACAGCAGTTCTGGCCCATTTAAAATTTACAAATGGGATAATGAAGATGCGGCACCATCTGTTGCTATTTCTTATCCATCGGGTTCGGCTCGTTATGGCGATAAAATTACAGTTACGGGAAAATATAGCGATGGAACTGCCCGTATTTACGCGATCGCTGGAGGTGTACTTTCTAATTACAAAGTTCAATATTTTGGCATGGAAGAAGTAAATGGGACATGGCAATTTAAACAAACGCCCGATGAACTGAATACATCCATTAATGCTGTCAGTTCAAATTTTCACCAGATAAATCCGGGACCAGATGGTGGTTATTATTTCCGTTCGGTAGGATTAAGTAATTTTCAACAGATTAAATCAGATTTTACTGCAAATATTGGAAATACACCCTTCCCAACAACAATGCCTCAAGGTGGAACCGCTCCTGTTTTTATTAAAACGGTAGGTGGCTTCGATTATGCCTGTTACCTGCAATACGGCAGTCATGCAACTTATGCCGCTCCTGCTAATAACAGAATTCAGGTGATAAAAATTGATCGTTTAATGGGAATAACCAGTGCAACTGTTCTAACATCTTCGCCTTCATTTGGGAAACTTGCTCCAGGTAATGGTGCAGGTCATGTTGTGGTGAAACATCAAACCAATGGCGATGTAGATATTTTCGCTTTATCGACTCAGAACGGTGTTGTCCGTTATCGTCTTTCAGGAGCCGAAATTGGGACAGACATTCGTAAATCTGTTGATAATTTGATAGGAATAAAAGCATTTAGCGGAAAGATAAGCATTGAAGGTATCAATCCTTCTTCAATCGAATTATTCAACACGCTAGGCCAAAAAATAAAATCGATTTCAAACTCTAACGAGTTGCAAACAAGTGGTTTAAAAGGAATTTATATAGTTCAGGTAAAAGCTGGAGGAAAAACAATAAAAACCGAAAAGATCAGTTTGTAGAATTTTCATGTGTCGTGTTTATGCTTAAAAAGTTAGTTTTCATAATTTTTGTTTTATTTCATTTAACTTCTGTTGCGCAAAAAGTGGATGTACTGGTTGTAGGCGGCGGTACAAGTGGTACTGCTGCCGGCATCCAGGCTGCTCGAATGGGCGCTCTAACACTTATTGTAGAAGAAACACCCTGGCTTGGAGGAATGCTTACTTCTGCAGGTGTGTCGGCGATGGATGGAAACCACCAACTTCCTTCGGGCATTTTTGGTGAGTTCATAGATAGTTTGGTGGCACATTACGGCAGTGCCGATGCCCTGAAAACAGGCTGGGTAAGCAATGTTTTGTTTGAACCAAAAGTGGGAAATGCAATTTTTCAAAAAATGACAAAAACTGAGAAAAAACTAACTGTTTGGCAAAATTCAAAGTTCATTTCGGCAACAAAAATTAAACATGGATGGAAAGTAAAGGTGAGTAAAGGCGGTGTAATACAGTCAGTAACTACAAAAATCATGATTGACGCTACCGAGTTGGGCGATGTAGCCAAACATTGTGGCGTAAAATACGATATTGGGATGGAAGCACGTTCAGTTTGTGGAGAAGATATTGCACCCGAGCAGTCAAACGACATTATTCAGGACCTGACTTATGTAATGATTCTGAAAGATTATGGCTTTGATAAAACCATCACAAAGCCTGCGAGTTACGATGCATCATTGTTTTATTGCACAGCAAAATCATCAAACTGTACCAATCCTAAACCCGGACAAACTCTTTGGCCAAAAGAAAAAATGATGACTTATGGTAAATTACCTAATGGTAAATACATGATAAACTGGCCGATAGAAGGAAATGATTTTTATGTTAACATGCTGGAAATGAATGATGCCGAACGTACAGTTGCACTCGAAAAAGCAAAAAACTTTTCGCTTTGTTACTTGTATTATTTACAAACGGAACTTGGTTTTTCCACTTATGGATTAGACGAAGAACAATTTCCGACTGCCGATCATTTTCCTTTGATTCCTTATCATCGCGAGAGTCGGCGTATTCATGGTTTGGTAAGATTTAACGTGAATCACGTTGTAAAACCATTTAGTCAGCCCGAAGCGCTTTACCGAACAGGCATAGCTGTAGGCGATTATCCGATTGACCATCACCACAACCGTTATCCGGAGTGGAACAAGTTGCCCAATCTGCATTTTTATCCAATTCCGTCCTACAATGTACCGATGGGCGCTTTGATACCAAAAGATGTTGATCGACTGATAGTTGCCGAAAAATCGATTTCTGTTTCAAATTTACTTAACGGTTCAACCCGCTTGCAACCAGTGGTATTGCAAATTGGTCAGGCAGCAGGAGCATTGGCAGCGCTTTCGGTAAAACAGAAAAAAACAATCAGTTCAGTATCGGTGCGCGATGTACAAAGCGAACTTCTGAATGCTGATTGTTATTTGCTTCCCTATCTGGATTTACCTAAAACCGATGTCCACTTTAAAGCAGTACAACGCATCGGTTCAACCGGAATTTTGAAAGGGGTGGGAATGAATGTGGGCTGGAGCAACGAAACATGGTTCCAGTGCGACAGTTTAATTGATGTTGCGGAGTTAAAAGAAGGGCTAAACGATTTTGAACCGGCTTTCAAATGGAATTCGAAAAGTAACGAACTTTCAATAAAAGAAGCAATTGAATTAGTTGCATCGTTGGCAACTTTTTATAAAATCAAAAATGCAGATTTTGGAACAATTTCCTCAAACTGGCAAAAAATGCAACTGAATAATTACAACGCCGAACGAAAAATAACACGCAAAGAATTCGCTGTTCTGCTCGATACCTATATTCAACCGTTTTCATTGAAAGATGTGGATATGAAAGGAAGTTATATAAAAAGATGATTTCAAAAACAAAAATATTAACTGTTATTTTGCTGATAACCTGCCATTTGCAGGCTGTTGATTTCACGCGCTATGTTGATCCAATGATTGGTTCGGACTATCACGGAAACGTGTTTGTGGGAGCAAGCGTGCCGTTTGGCATGGTGCAATTGGGACCGACAAATATGAGCAAAGGCTGGCACTGGTGTTCGGGGTATCATTATTCCGACAGTACGATCATTGGTTTCGCACATACGCATCTGAACGGTACTGGCATTGGCGATTTGGGCGATATTTTGTTTATGCCAACCACAGGAACTCCCACAACATTTAAAGGAACTTTCGACGATTTATCGAAAGGCTATGTTTCTATATTTTCACATTCCAACGAAAAAGTTCAGCCCGGATATTATTCCGTTCTTTTGCAAAAATACGGCATAAAAGCCGAACTGACAGCTACTTCGCGTGTGGGCTATCATCGTTATACTTTCCCTGAAAGTGTAGAATCGAACATCATTATCGATTTGGGCGAAGGAATTGACTGGGATGAACCAACCGAAACCATGTTGAAACAAATCGATGCGCGCACCATCGAAGGTTATCGTTATTCGCGCGGCTGGGCAAAAAACCAGAAAATATATTTTACGGCTGTTTTTTCAAAAGACATGAATTTTACAAAAGTGGTAGAACCTGTTTTTCGTCCACGTTCGAATGATAGTATTGATGTGCAAAAAGCGGTTTTAAGTTTTGAAACTAAAAAAAATGAAGCGGTGGAAGTAAAAGTGGCTATATCGTATGTAAGTTGCAAAAATGCGGCTAATAACCTTATAGCTGAATTGCCAAACTGGAATTTCAAGGAAACACTAGCTCAGGCTCAGGCAAAATGGAACACTGAATTGTCGAAAATCCGAATTAAAACAAACGACGAAAAAGTGCGTACCATGTTTTACACATCGCTGTTTCGTACCATGATTTCACCTTCTGACTTTTGCGATGTGAATGGTGATTATCGGGGAGCTGACGGAAAAGTGTACAAAGCAAACGGTTTCGTTCCACACACCATTTTCTCCTTGTGGGATACATACCGAACTTTTCATCCGTTACAAACTATTATCAATCAGAAGCGAACAGCCGACTGGGTTAATTCTTTGCTGGATATTACCGAAAAGCAGGGCAGTTTGCCAATCTGGCATTTAGTTGGAAACGAAACGGGTACGATGGTAGGGGTTCATTCCATTCCGGTGATTGTAGATGCGGTTTTGAAAAATATTGAAAACATTGATGCTGAACGTGCATATAATTTGGTTCGCGGTTTTGAACAACGAAACGACAGAGGATTGAAGTTTGTTCGCGAACAGGGCTGGATTCCGGCCGATAAAGAAAACTGGTCGGTTTCAAAAGGGCTGGAATATGCTATTGATGATTATGCCATTGCATTGCTGGCTAAACATTTGGGAAAAGAAGATGATTATCAATTGTTTTCAAAAAGGGCAAAATATTACGCTAATTACTTCGATAAAGAATTGGGATTTATGCGCGGAAAATTAGCTGACGGAACATTCCGCAAGGGATACAATCCTGCGTTTTCGTTGCACGAAGAAGCCGATTATGTAGAAGGAAACGGCTGGCAATATACGTTTTTGGTTCCACACGATGTGGAAGGACTGATAGAACTTTTTGGTAGTAAACAAAAATTTACGGATAAGTTAGACAGTTTATTTACAGTAAGTTCGGTACTAAACGAAGGCGCTTCGATTGATATTTCAGGATTGATTGGTCAGTACGCGCACGGAAACGAACCGAGCCACAGCACTATTTACCTGTATCAATATGTCGACAGAGCCGATAAAACAGCCGAACGCGTACGTCAGGTACTGGAGGAAATGTACAAACCCACACCAGCCGGACTTTGCGGCAACGACGATTGTGGACAAATGTCGGCCTGGTACGTAATGTCTGCTTTGGGCATTTACCCCATGAATCCCGTTAATGGAGAATATGTATTTGGTAGTCCTATTGTGCATAATGCTGTAATTCAGTTGGAAAACGGAAATAAATTTATCATTGAGGCCAAGAATAATTCAGAAAAAAACAAATACATTCAATCAGTAAAAATCAACGGAAAAATGGTTTACGGAAAAGCCATTTCTTTCAATCAGTTAATGAACGGAGGAAAGCTTGAATTTAGAATGAGTGATAAAAAATAATGATATGAAAAAAAATGTAAAACTTTTAATTGTACTGGTATTTCAGTTGTTCGCATTCGGACAAATAAATGCACAAATTGTAAAAGGAATTGTAACCGACGCAAAAGGTGAAGCCATTATTGGTGCAACTGTTTTGGAAAAAGGAACAAACAATGGAACCATTACAAATTTCGATGGAGAATTTACTTTGACTCTTAAAAATGCCAATGCCACTCTCGAAGTATCCTATGTGGGATATGTAAAACAGGAAGTAAAGATTGCAGGAAAATCGCAGGTTAAAATAACATTGCAGGAAGATACTAAAAATCTGGAAGAAGTTGTTGTGGTTGGCTATGGTGTTCAAAAACGTGCTTCTATAACAGGTTCGGTTGCAAGTGTTAGCGGAGAAAAACTTGAAAAACTCCCAACCGACAACCTTTCGAATATGTTGGGTGGTAGAGTTGCAGGAGTTGTTACACGTCAGCAAAGTGGAGTTCCGGGCGAAAACGGCGCTATTATAAGCGTCAGGGGCAGCACCAATGTTCTGGTTTTAGTCGATGGCGTGGAACGAGATTTTCAAAATCTTGATCCTACCGAAATTGAGACATTTACAGTTTTGAAAGATGCTGCTTCAACAGCTGTTTACGGAGTAAGAGGAGGTAATGGTGTAATACTGGTTACAACAAGACGCGGAAAAGATGCAGATAAAATTTCTGTATCATACGATGGTTTGTTCACTGCTTCTACAAATACAAATTTCCCGAAATTCCTGAACGGACCTGAATACGCATATTATCACAACAAAGCAAAAACGCTTGATGGACAGCCAATTGAATTTGATGAGCAACGTATTGGGTACATAACCAACGGAAACGACCCACAAGGAATCTGGGGAAATACCGATTGGTTTAAACTAATTTTTAAACCCTATGCCCCGGGTATTAATCATAAATTGAATGTTACAGGTGGTAACGATAAATATAAATTTTTTGTAGGTGGAAGTTACTTAAAGCAAGATGGAATTATCGACAAAGTAACTTTCGATCGATACAATTTGCGTTCGAATCTGGATGTAAAATTCACCAACGACCTCACATTTAAAGTGGATATCGCAGGCAGATTGGAACACAAAAATCAACCCGGAGTTACACCGGGAGCCGCCGACCCGAGTGCTTCAACTGCAAATGGTGGGGCTACCATGGGTTATAAAAACATCGTTTATTACACCATAGCAGCTGCTCCTGTTGTTCGTCCGAAAATGCCCGATGGCACATACATTGGTTATCAGAATCCATTGATTGCCCGCGATGAATCCGGATTCAGAGACAATCAGAATAAACGGGTTGAAACAACATTAGGACTGTCTTATGATGCAGGAAAATTATTAAAAGGTTTGAAATTGAGCACAAATTTCAGTTATGATTTTCAGAACGCATTTTCAAAATCGTTTATTTTGCCTTGCGAACAGGTTACACCAGTATATAGTACCGGATTGGGAGTAGGCTCGGTTCAACAGGTAATTTACGGTATGTCGCCTCACCGAAGCGAGGGAATAAATGAACTTACTGATGCAGCTTCCTATTTTTCGCGATACAACTTTCAGGCAATTGTTAACTACGCCAATAAATTCGGGAAACACGATGTTAGCGCTGATATTGCGTGGGAACAATCAGGTGCGTATTCAAATTCGTTTTACGGAACTGTGGAAAACCTGCCTCTAACTGACTTACCTGAATTAAGCTTTGGCACAACTTATCCTACAAAACCGGTGTATGGCGGCAGCGCTCAATCGGGGAAAGCCGGCATGGTAACCCGCTTGAATTATGCTTTTGCTGAAAAATATATGTTGCAATTAACAAGTCGTACCGATTGGTCATCATCATTTTTGGGAAATAATAAATTCGGATTTTTCCCCGGCGTATCGGTTGGATGGCGAGTATCGGAAGAGAGTTTTATGAAAAACAAACTTTCTTTTCTCGAAAGTCTGAAACTTCGTTTCTCGTGGGGAGTTTTGGGTAATGATGTAGTAAGTGCTGCAAGTTATGTTGAGAATTATGCCCTGACTTCTACCGCAACTGTTGTTTTTGGCGACAACGGCTACCAGAGCATCAGTCCGGTAAATGTGCCCAATAAGGATTTAAAATGGGAAAAAATTACCACTTACAACGGTGGTTTCGAATCAGTATTCTGGCATGGATTGCTTTCGTTAGAGTTTGATGCTTACTACAAACTCCGCGAAGATATTCTCGGACCAGCTCCATCAATTTATCCACCATCCATTGGCAGTAATTATCCTACGAATGTGAATTATGGAACAATTGATACACGGGGTTTTGAAATTGTACTCGGACACAGAAAAAAAATCAGTAAAGACCTGAATTATTCGGTAAACGGAACTTTTACGTATGCCGACAACAGATATGTAAAATGGAATCAAAGCCCCAATACTCCGAAAAACCTGCTGGTTATTGGAAATTCACCCGGAGCAATTTATGGTTATATGTCCGAAGGTTTATATCAGGATGCAGATGAGTTAAGATACGCGCCAAAAATGTCGGACGAAGTGCGTTTAGGCGATATCAAATACAAAGATTTTAACGGAGATGGAAAAATTGACAATTCCGACCGCGTACTGATTGCTAATAGTAGTGTACCAAAAATAAATTATGGTTTAAATTTCGATATGCAATACAAAGATTTTGACCTCATGATGTTTTTTCAGGGTGCAGCTATCAGCGATGTAATGCTCTCAGGAACATATTCTGCATTAGGATATGCCGATGGTACATTTTTTACTCAGATATTTAAGTGGGGTTCGAATCCTCCAAAATATCTTGCCGAAGGCAGTTGGACTCCGGAAAACAGAAATGCCAAATATCCGCGATTGTCAACTCAGACGAGTGCGAACAATGCTTCAATAAGCGATTTCTGGAAGCGGGATGCTTCGTATATTCGACTGAAAAATGCTCAGATAGGCTACAACCTGCCATCAAAAACTGTAAAGAAAATAAAACTCGATGGTGTGAAAATTTATCTTTCAGGTACAAACCTGTTTACTTTTTCAAAACTTAAATATATCGATCCTGAAGCGCCAAGTGTGAATAACGGATATTATCCGCAACAAAGAGTGTATTCTGTAGGATTAAACGTTAAACTGTAAAAAATATAGTCATGAAAATTTCTATAAAAATTCTATCCACGTTAGTTTTGACGATGTTATTATCGTCATGTTTGGATGTAGTAGATATCAAACCCCGCGATACTTACATGAATACTGTTGCTTTTAAAGATGAAAAAAGTGTTCGGTTGTATCTCAATTCGTTCTATCCGGCATTGCAAACATTCAGCCAGTTTGGCTCAAGAGCTTTGGGAAACAATTCGACCATGAGCGATGGACTGACCGACATTTTAAAATATGGCGGAATTGTAGCCGGAGTCGGCGATGCCAATATTATTATGACGGTTGATGGTTACGTGTCAACATTATCAAATCCTTTCGACACATGGACTTACGGCTACAGCGTGATATTTAATGTGAACAGATTTTTAAATGCTCTGAACGAAAACAAAGCAAAATTTGGAGCCGAAGCAGAAAAGTTTGAAGCGGAGGCAAGATTTTTCAGAGCTTTTGTTAGTTTTATGATAATGCGTTCTCATGCAAGTGAAGCAGATAATCTTGGCTTAATTATTCGACCCGATTTGGGCTCGATGGATGCAACATTGAAAAGTAAATCCCGTGCAAATCTGAGCGATTCATGGGATTATATAGAGAATGACTTGAAATATTGTACCGAAGGCGAGAGACTACCAAAGACAGCTATAGCCGGACGGGTTACCTATTATGCGGCTCAGGCGCTTATGGCGCGTGCCATGCTGTATGCAAAACGTTATGATAAAGCCATTGCTGCGGCACGAACCATCGAAGGAAAATTCAGTTATGTGGATGATTATGCTTCCATTTTTAAAAACATAAATAATCCGGAAGTAATTTTGGGAGTGTACTGGAAATATCCCGATATTACACATAATTTTGATTTGAAATATGCACCCGCCGGTGATATTCTCGGACAAGGATTGTTGGCAATGGCAGCACCTACACAAGAGTTTGTTGATATGTACGACATGGCAGACGGAACTCCTTTTAACATTACAAATCCGACACATGCAGCGATACGTTTTGCTACAGACGAGAATGCAATTCAACGTGATCCGCGCCTGAAAGCAACTGTTTTGTTTAATAATTCAAGCTGGAAAAACAGAAAAATTAAAGCTTATTTCGATGAAGTTTCAGGGAATTATGAAATTGATATGAAAAATTTCCCTTACAGCAAGGTTAATTCACCTGGAAATACAGTTACCGGTTATTATATGCGAAAATTCATCGATGAAACAAACAACAATTTTGTAGCAAAAGGCAGCGAGCAGGATTGGCCTGAGTTTCGATACGCAGAAACTATGCTGATACTTGCCGAATGTTTGGCACAAAAACCCGAAGGAATGGCTGAATCGCGTAATATCGTGCATGAACTGCGTAAAAAACGCTTCAACAATGCATCTATTCCGGCACCAACTTATTCTACTACTAACGAGGCGGTTGACTATATTTTAAAAGAACGTGCCGTAGAGTTAGCTTTTGAGGGTCATCGTTTTTGGGATTTACGCCGTACCGGCAGAGCATTGCAGGTATTGAATGCAAAACGTTACAACGGAGTAAAGTGGACAAAAAAAGCAGATGGAACTTTTGTAGCTGAGTTGGTTTCGTGCGATACGGGTATTCGTCGCTATTATTCAAAATGGGACGCTTTCCCGATTCCGGATGCTGAAATAAGAAACAATACCGAAGCAAAACAGAATAAGGATTGGTAAGATAATATGACCCCAAAACCCTCCCATTATAGGAGGAGGAAATCCTAAAGGGGCTTAAAGGAAGATTGCAAAAGAATAAATTATTATAATAAAATGATAAACTATAGAAACAAAAGTAACTTAACATCCCCTTTATGGGCTTGGGGTTGTTTGTTTTATAATTTTAATGCTATGATGAAAACATATAAAATTATTTTATTAGTGTTTCTGGTTGTGCTTTTAGACGCATGCCAACAACCTGAATTTCCTGAATTCAACTCAAATAATGAGATGACCACAATTGAGTGTATCGTAATTAAAGAAACAAAAATGAACGCTGCCGGAAGCAAACCTGAAGATACAATTGAAAAATTTCAGGGGGTAATAGCTGCGAACGGCATTATTACATTCCCAACAATGAGCGGACTAACCGATGAGCAAAAGACAAGAGCAACTTTCAAGGCAGTAATACCGGTTACAGCAACTTTAGTGGAAAAAGATGGAGCCGGTAACGTAATTGGCAATGGCATTGGCGGTCAGCGTACGATAAGCAAAAAAACCTATTATTTTTATGTTGTCGCAGCCAATGGAGCAGAACGCAAATATGTAATTACTTTCAATTAAATATATTAACTCTTTAAAAATTAAATAAAACAATGAAAACAAGAAATGCATTTTTATTTTTATTAATGAGCGTGTTAATTGGATTCACTTCGTGTGAATCAACAATTGAAGAAAATCCGAATAATATTCTTGCAGAAAACATGATTACCGTAAAAGGAATTACCGACATTCAGGTTTTGCTTGATAATAAAGCAAAAACGATTGACATTTCCATTCCTTTCGAGGCAAAAGACTCGATTTCGAAACTTACTTTACTCTTCAACGATTTACCTGCCGGTGCAATGGTTACACCGTTGAACGAGGTTAAAGATTTCTCGAACAATCAACGACACAATTATTCAGTAACCTTTCAGGATGGAGAAGTGAAAGTGTATAGTGTGGGAGTTGTTTTTGCCGGACTACAGCCTAAATTTACCAAACTAACTTTGAACGGCGTGCAGGTTAAACTCGAAAACAATGTTTGGATTGCGCAACTTTTAGCTTCGGAAGATCTCAAGGCAGTAAAAATTGCTTATGAAACAAATGAACCTACTGTAACTGTAAAAATAAAAAACACTGACAACGATGATTACGTTGTACTTGATACTACTGCAGTTAACAATAAGTATAATTTCGAAGATAAACTGAACGGTCGCAAATTCAAACTTGAATTTAATGGTGTTTCAAATATTATTACCGTTAAAGTGGTTACTTCGGGTTATTCAAAAATTACCAAAGTATGGACAACTTATGCAAATTTCGGCACACCCGATTTTTATGGGGTAACAGCTTTGGAAGGTACCAATCCGCCAACTGTTGTGCCGGCCTCACCCGGAACAGATGCATGGGACAGAGGTATTGCTATGGACGACAATTATATTTACATTGCGCGTGGCAACAAACACATGTCGGCTGAAGCGGGATCACCTCCGATTTATCCTGCTTATGGAATAATCGCTATAAAAATCTCTGACAAATCGGCAAAACTGCTCGACCGCACAGGCATGTACACAACAGGTGAAACCGGACTTGGCGCTCATGGTACAACGGATGTAAACGTAATTGGAGGTAAAATTGTGGCTTGTAACTTGGCTAATGCAGCCAATAATGTTTTGAAAGTATTTGTTTGGAACGATGTAAATGCTGCCCCATCCTTATTGTTCTCGTACAATGTTGGTGCATCTCCAAATCCACGTTTGGGCGATAAATTTACCTTTGAAGGTGATTTAACGAATGGAAAACTTCGTTTCTTCGATTACAATGCAAACAATCGTTACTACGAATTTTCAATTACAGGGGGCGTAGTAAATACAACTCCTGAAATTATTACAGTTCCGGGTATTTTAACTCCAAGTACGGGAACTACAGCAGGAGCTGTTTATAAATTCAGCGCTTCAGAATATTTATTCTCAGGAACCGGAAAGCAAGCTTCGGTATTTAATCCAACAACAAAAGTTACAACGTATACTACTGATGGCGCTGTATTTCCATCAAGCCAGGTGGGCGATGCATTTTTCACATTCAACGATAAAAATTATTTGGCATATTTGTATGCTACTGATAGTTTTAAACGTTGGGTTGTAGCCATTCGTCCACTCGATTATCCTACATTGGCTGAAAGTTTGGAAAAAATTTCACTTACAAAAGCAACCTATATTAATCTTTCAGGACCTGCTTATACCGATGTTTCAAATGTGGCAAACGGTAATGGTACCGGCAAAATTTATGTACATAAAACAACTGCGGGCGTAACATATATTGTTGCAGTTGCTACAAATCAGGGAATTAGCTTGTTAAAGGTAGAGTAATGAAGATCTAAATCATAAATTGCACAGTTCCTGAAAAATGCTACAAGTACTTTTTTAAGGAACTGTGCTTAATTTTAAAAATATCAAAAATATTCAGCTATGCGCATTTTTTTAATTTCAATTTTGTTTCTGTCCATTTTATCAGCATGTGACGAAACCGATAAATTATCTTCAGAAAATAAAATTCTTCAGGTTGTTGTAAAAGAAGATCAAAATGCATCTGTAGTAATTGATACGGTAACATACGCAATTACCATTGGTGTTAATAAAACCGTTCCGATAAATGCGCTTACACTGAATTTTGCCATATCGAACAAAGCCAAAATTTCGCCTGCTTCGGGAACAGTTCAGGATTTTACAACTCCCAAAACATATACTGTAACAGCCGAAAACGGGAAAAAACAGGATTATATTATTTCTGTCAATAATTTATCAGACGAAAAAAAAATTTACCGCGCTTCTATTCCTGCTTTATTTCAGGATGGAACCGGAGTGATAACCGCTAATTCAGTAACATTTACATTACCTTTCGGAACTAACCTAACAAATATTGCAATCGAAGCAACCTTATCAGAAGGCGCAACTGCGTCACCTGCGTTCGGAGTTGCCCGCGATTATTCCAACCCTGTACAACATACAATTACCGCTGCAAACGGATCAAAAACTATTTACACTGTAACAATTAATCACGCAGCTCAGGAAACAGGAATAAGGGCTGTTTGGGTAACCAATGTGGCAAGTGAAGTGCTATTCTCGGAAGCAAACCTGACTGCTATGGTCGATAAGTTAGCCGAACTGAATTTCAACACAATTTGTGTGGCTACATACAACAAGAGTCAGACACTTTTTCAAAGTCAGACATTAGCAAATGTTTTAGGTATAACTCCTGCTCAAACCGTGATTGATGGTTGCGGTTGGGGCGATGTATTAGGAAAACTCATTGAAAAAGCACATGCCAAAAACATAAAAGTAATTGCCTGGTTCGAGTATGGTTTTGCATCACATTACTCCGGACAACCACAGCCAATTACCGACAAAAAACCGGAATGGGTCAGCAAACAACAAGATGGAACACAAACTGTAAAAAACAACTTTTATTGGTTAAATGGTTTTCATGCAGAAGTTCAAAAATTTCTGACCGACATGATTGTAGAATGTGTAACCAAATATCCCGAACTTGATGGAATTCAAGGTGACGATCGATTACCTGCCTTGCCTGCACATGCCGGTTACGATGATTATACGAAAAATCTGTATAAAACGGAAACAGGAAGAGACTTGCCCACATCACCTACCGAAACACAGTTTTTCAATTGGAAAGTGCAAAAAATGACAAATTATGCAACCACACTTTACAACGCTGTGAAAGCAGCTCGTTCTACCTGTTTGGTTACATGGGCGCCAAGTGCACGCGGTTGGGCTAAAGATAATTACCTGCAGGATTGGCCTCAATGGGTTGCGAATGGCAAAGCCGATTGGGTATCACCTCAGCAGTATCGTAACGAAAGTCAGGGTTTAACTTCCTATACATCTCTGATTGATGGTGATATTTCGAATGTGTTTAAAACTGTTGAATTGAAGAAAAAATACGTTCCCGGTATGTTGGTTCGCAACGGCAGTTATTTACCAACCGATGCTTTTCTGGCTAAAATGATACAATACAACCGTTCGAAAGGAATTTACAACGAGTCAACATGGTTTTACGAAGGAGTTTCACCAAAACAAGCTGTTTATAAGGCGCTTTATCCCGGCAAAGCAATTTTTCCCTTTTAATCAATTATACAATAATTTGTTTGTATGTTTTTTTACTATAAATTAATTTTTTTCGCTTTGGTGGTTGTGCTTTTAATCTCATGCACCGACGATTATTCGAATCTGAAAGTTCCGTTTCCTGCACCGGAAAATTTAAAGGGCGAGAAGCTTTCGGCTACATCAATCAAACTTACTTGGGAAGATAAAAGCAAAGGTGAAGAAGGTTTTGTAGTTGAGCGTAGTGTTTTGGGAACAACTGAAATTGTGAAAACCACGTTGGGGGCAAATACAAGCGAATGGATAGATATAAACGTTGCTGCTGTTACCTATAAATACAAAGTGTATGCCTTTTTTAAACAGCGTAATTCCGATGCTATTTCCATTGTTTATCAACACATTCCGGTATCTGAACCATCCAATCTTACAGTAACGGTTAATGGATCGAAAGTGGATTTGACATGGAATGCGGCTTCGGGAACGTTCGATGGTTATAAACTAGAACGAAAACTGAATAATGGCAGTTTTTCTTTGATCAAAACAGTAGAAAAAACACAAAATTCTGCAAGCGACGATAACCCGTTGACTGGCAACCTAACTTATCGATTGTATGCCTATCAGGGTGAATATAACTCTGCTTATGTGGATAAAACAATTACATTTAATGCGCCTCCGCAAATTTCGATTGTCAATTTAGTTACATCATATTTACAGCTAACCCCAAACTATACACTCACTTCGGATGGTGGCGAACCATGCACAGTAGGAGTTTGCTGGAGTAAATCACCAAATCCCACCATTAACGACAATAAATCGGAATGGCATGTAAAACTAAATTCGGGAGCTAAAGCATTTTCAAGTGCCAAAAACCTTGAATCGGGTGCAACCTATTACATACGAGCTTTTGCAACAAACAGTAATTCAACCACTTACAGTAATGAAGTATCCGGTGTTTTAGATGCAGAACCGCAAGCAATCAACCTCAGCTGGACTGCCATGACCGCTGTTAATGCATCGCTTCCGGCTGAAGTAAAAGTGTACGAAACAAACAGCACCCTGAACGGAAGAGCTTTCAAAGCTTTTTATACAATAGCTGATATGAGTACCGGAAATGTGGAATTGAAAACTGTCATGTCGTCGACAGCCATGAAGCCGAGTGCACACATTGCTACTCTTACAGGCGAAACTGTCTATGCAATGATCAATGGAGGTTATTTTGGCTACAATGGTTCAGTGGCTGTTTCGTATAGTTTAGTGATGGATCGTGGACAGAAATTAGCCGATAACATTGGCGCACTAACTCGCGGCAGTTATACCTATCCGTTGGCTCGTGGTGCTTTTGGCGTTAGCCAAAATCAAACTCCATCTATCAAATGGGCTGTGGGAAATTTTGCGTATGATATTCCAAGTCCGAATGTGGAGGGTGAAACTCCTCAACCATCATTATCAGCTACTTTCCCAGCACAGTCTCAGAACTGGAATCTTTATTCTGCCATCGGTGGTGCTCCTGTTTTACTGAAAGATGGTAAAATTGTTTTTGATTTTAAAACAACGCTTTCGGGCAAATACATGACGAATTACGAGCTCTTGCAAACCGATATATTCTCATCAACCGTACGACCGCCACGCACTGTTATTGGCAGTACTGCCGATAACAAAATCGTTCTTTTCGTGTGCGATGGTCGTCAGGGAGCATACAGCGATGGCGCAACCATGCTTGAATTGGCTCAGATTATGAAAGGCATTGGTTGTGTAAATGCACTTAATCTCGATGGTGGTGGTTCGTCGGCAATCATTGCCGGGGGTACATTGCTCAATAAGCCTTCGGATGGTACTGAACGGACTGTGCCTTCAGTTGTTGCTTTTGTCAAGAAAAAATAGTTATTCGTTTCGTGTTTCGCGTTTCAAGTTCCGGTTTCAATTAATTTATTTGATTATTATTAAATGAGGAAATTATTAACGATTCTTTTATTGTATTGCATTATTATAAACACTAAAGCGTTAGATGTAGTCGTTTATAATGGAACGGGGCAATCGGCTGAAAACAAACTGATTGCTATGACGATTGCGGGAATTGTAAATCGCGATGCACCCCGGTTATATCTTCGCAATGTGTACGAAACCTGGAGTTACTCCCAAACCGATGAAACATGGGAAAATCTGTACAAAACAACCGGAGGCGTAAATTTCTCGGTTATTTCGGATATTAATACGTTAGTGCAAACTTTTAATTCATTCTTAAAAGGTGCTATCACTTACGATGCTTCGCTGACTTACAGCAACTTCAGTGGGCAATCGTTTCGATGGCAAGCTGAAGCGGCTGCCATGCTTGGCGGACTTACCGACTGCATTCCGGTGCCTTCAACCAACACAAGCATTGATATAAATAAACCAACAACGATTGATGTTCCCGATTTTTTTAACGGGCAAGCCACCATACAGGTTTCAGCTCAGTTAGAATTGCCAACTCACGCTTGGAATAATATCGCACTAACACAGGAACAACGTTATTTTGCATGGCTCGACTGGGCGCTCGATAATCTGTTGCCACGCTGCAACACATCAAAATTTTACTTGCGCGAAATTACCGATTGGGCGGTAAATCAACGTATGTTTCAACTCAATCTGGCAGGAACCGAAGATTTGCGATTTACCTCACTGAGCGACGAAAAAGCAGCTAAAATTGAGCGGGTTATGAATTATCTGAAAACAAAACGACCGAATGAAATTTTCCACGTATACGGTTGGATGCGTCCCGAGCCGCTTGTGCAATGGATTTCGGCTTGGGGTGGAAGTTTTCACGAAACGTTATTGAGCAATTTGTCGTGGCATCATGTGTTTCCGGTCGATGCAAATTTCAGTTATCAACGTCCGGCTGATATTAATCCCGAATTAGTTTCATTGGAAGATAAATACTATGTGCTTTTCATCAGTTCCGAGGGTGATGCAGGCAACTGGAATATCGGTTTTCAGGGTGGTGCATGGCAATCAACTACCCGCGGACAAGTGCCTGTTGCCTGGGGTTTTAATTTACAAATGTTCGAAGAATTTCCGTTTGTAGCGCAGTATTATTACCGAACGGCCACTGCCAACGATGGTTTTATGGCCGTGTCCACGCCGCTGGGTTATGCTTATCCGGATGTTTTTCCGACTTCGTATTTGCCCGATGCAAAAGCAAAAACTATTGCATTGATGGATAAATTCAATGTAAATTCGGTGTATGCGTATAAGCATTACAACGGAGCAGCTTCTTCTCAATATAGAGGAATTACTATTTCCAATAATTTTAATTTCAGCAATTTAGGTTTGTTTGCCGAGCAAACCAATGCACAGATGACTATGTTGTTTGACCCTGCACTGATGACGCAAAAAGCCTATACCAATTACGGTGGTTTGCTGTATAATCATGTAAACGACGATACTTTTTATGCCGATTTTTCGAACCTCACTACCGTACGCGACCGGATTGTAAGCAAACTGAGTGGCAAAACAAAGCCCCGTTTTCTGATGGCCGGTTACCAACGATTTCGGTTCGACAATGCCACATTGGCTACAAACGATGTTACATTGCCACGCCTTAAAACATTGATGGATGATATTAAAAATAATACAAGCATTGGTGCGGATGTAGAATTTGTTACACCCGAAAAATTCACATATCTCTTGCGGAAGTCGCTTGGCTTATCAACCACTGTGCCGGCAGTAGAAAATAACGGTCAAAAGCTGTTGGTTTTCAGCGATCAAAACAATCGGCTGCAACTGAATCTGCAACTCGAAAGTGCGCAGCTGGTTCAGATTCGCGTATTTGATTTGGCGGGAAAACTGATTTTAAGCGAAAACTGGAATATGACCATGTCCAATGATTTTAAAACTATTTCTGTTGCACAAAAAGGGATCTTTATTTTGAACATCAAAGGACAAAATGTAAATTTGACATCAAAAATAGTAAATGGTAAATAGTTAAATTGCAAGTATTTTTTTAATGAATAATCGTTCCTCCGCACTCGATGCCCTTCGGGGTTTAGCTATTATCGGCATGGTACTTTCGGGTACTGTTGCCCCTACTTTACCTGCCTGGATGTACCACGCACAGGTTGGACCGCGTTCCAATTTTAATTTCGATCCAACGATTTTTGGCATTACATGGGTCGATTTGGTTTTTCCTTTCTTCCTTTTTGCTATGGGAGCGGCTTTTCCGCTGGCTTTAGGCCGAAAATTAGATAAAGGAGCGACAGTTACTTCACTTTTGCCTGCAATTCTGAAACGTGTTTTTTTATTGGTGCTA